>Ga0070659_100000504_pt1 | contig 28654 bp, 27 predicted proteins | sample KBSC23metaG_FD_64666 | JGI IMG/M metagenome (GOLD analysis project Ga0070659, IMG submission 64666) | Corn rhizosphere microbial communities from Kellogg Biological Station, Michigan, USA - KBS C2-3 metaG | ecosystem: Host-associated > Plants > Roots > Rhizosphere > Soil ... | reverse complement strand
GTGCCCCCAACGGGATTCGAACCCGTGCTACCGCCTTGAAAGGGCGGCGTCCTGGGCCTCTAGACGATGGGGGCGAGGTCGCCCGCGGCGTCGCCGTTGGGGACCGAGCAAGTCTAGGGGTTAGCACCCGGCGTGGTCGAATGCGCTATGACGATCGACGAGGTGAGGTGGGAGACCCGCGGCCCGGTCGCGCTGGTCACGATCGACCGGCAGCAGCGGCGGAACGCGATCGACGGCCGCACCGCCCAGTCCCTCGTCGACGCGCTCGAGGTGTTCGAGGCCGATGAGGCGCTGCGGGTGATGGTGCTGACCGGCGCCGGCGAGGCGTTCTGCGCGGGCGCCGACCTGACCGCGATCGACACCCTCGCCCCCCGGGCAACCGGCCCGGATGGCCCGCTCGGTTTCACCCGCCGTACGGCGAAGAAGCCCACGATCGCGGCGGTCGACGGCTGGGCGGTCGCCGGCGGGCTCGAGCTCGCGCTGTGGTGTGACCTGCGGGTCTGCTCGCCGCGCTCGAAGTTCGGCTGCCTGGAACGGCGGTGGGGGGTGCCGCTGATCGACGGCGGGACCTGGCGGCTGCCGCGGATCGTCGGCATGGGCCGGGCGCTCGACCTGATTCTCACCGGCCGCACCGTCTCGGCCGACGAGGCGCTGGCGATCGGTCTGGTGACGTCGGTGGTCGACGGGCCGGTGGACGTGGCGATCGCGCTGGGCGAGCAGCTCGCGGCGTACCCGCAGGAGACGATGCTGTCCGACCGCGCCTCGGTGTACGACGGGTGGGGCCTGCCGCGCGACGAGGCGCTGGCGTTGGAAATGCGCTACGGCGTCGCGGTCGTCGAGGTGGGCCGCGACGGTGCCGCTCGGTTCGCCGCCGGCGCCGGCCGCGGGGGTCAGTGAGGTCCGGTCAGCGTGATTGCCCGGCGGTCGCGCGGATGGCGTCCAGCCACCGCCCGGAGCGCGTCCAGAACTCCTCGGTGGCCGGCTCGGGGAGCATGAGCCACATCGGCGCCGCGGTGCCGTCTCTCATGTTCAGGTCGGTGCCCGCGTCGTACGGCGGTTCGCCGACGCAGCGGTACCACGTGTAGCCCCACTGCTTCATCTCGGCGGCGATCGCCGCGGGGGTGCGGCCGGGCAGCACCTCGACCAACAGCCAGGGCCGGTGGGTGCGCAGCGTCTCGTGCGCGCCGGCGAGGACGTCGGGCTCGCCGGTCTCGACGTCGATCTTCACGACGGCGGGGACGATGCTGTGTTCCTTGGCGTACTCGTCGAGGGTCGTGACGGTGACGGTCAGCGTTCGGGTCGAGGCGCGGAACGCGGGGTTGAGCGAGTTGGACGAGTCGCTGACGTCGGAGATGTAGAACGTCGCCTCGCCGGACTCCCGGCCGAGTGCGTCGCGACTGATCGCGTAGGGCATCCGGTTGGCGGTCGCGGTGCTGGTGGCGACGTCGGCGAGCTCCGGCATCGGCTCGAAGGCGTGCACGTCGCGGTCGGAGAGGGCGCGGGCGAGGAGGCCGTAGACGCCGACGTTGGCGCCGATGTCGAGAACCGCACCGGGGGGCGCGAGGTCGACGGCGGCGAGGTAGACGGCGAGGGTTTCCGGCTCGTATCCGGCCAGGCCGTGCTCGGCGAGCATGCGCGGGATGAGCAGGCCACTCGGCGCGTTCATGACCAGGCGGCGCGGCCGGCTGCTCCCGTCCGGCGGGTTGGGCAGCGCGAGGGTCACCCGGCGGACGCGGTGGTAGCGGGCGTCGCGGATCTTGCGGCGAAGCGGTTCGGGGACGACAGCCCGGTAGGCGCCGCGCAGGCGGGAATGCACCGCGCCACGCTAGCCGCCTCGTCTGGGTGCCTGCGGTGTGGTCGTGTGGTCAGAACGCCGGTACGTCGTCGACTTCGAGCCGGGCCCACACGCGCTTGCCGTCCGCTTCCATGACGGTGGCCCACTCGGCGGCGAGCAGGCCGACGAGTAGCAGGCCGTGGCCGGCGCTGTCGGGATCGTCGGCCGTCCAGCCGGTGCCGTCGGCGACGACCAGCTCGACCGAATCCTCGTCGACGGCGGCGAAGACCGTGAACGGCGTGCCGGCATGGACGACGCTGTTGGTCACGAGCTCGCTGGTGATGAGCTCGGCGGCCTCGCGGGCGCGCCGGGGGAGGTGGCCGGTGACGGTGCCGACGAGCTGGCGGGCGGCGGGGACGGACTCGGCGGTCGGGGGCAACTCAAGGCTCGCGACGTTGAACACGGTCGTCCCTTCGCCAAGCTGGGCGCCGGTGGCTCTGGTCGTCTCCTGCCTGGGTCCGTTCACCGGGGCGCGGCTCCCTAACCGCCACAGTTGTGTGTCGGCGGTTTCCCGGCCTGCTCGGGGTGCCGCCGTAGACTCCCGACGACGTCTGGCCGGGGCCGTTAGCTCAACTGGCAGAGCAGCGGACTTTTAATCCGCGGGTTCAGGGTTCGATCCCCTGGCGGCCCACCGCTATCTCGGATCAGTTACGGCTGGCGGCCGACGAAACCGAGGAAACGGTCGAGCGCCAGCGCGTCCTCCGGCACCGGCACGATCTCGCCGAAGCCTTTCCCCTCGCCACGGAACTCCGGCTTCAACGTCTGCCGGATGCGAGCCAGGGCTTCCTCCGCCTCCTCGGAGGAATACGGCACCGGCAAGCCCGCACCCGTCGCGAGATCCCAGCCGTGCGACAGGTACTCGGTCGCCGTCATCGTCACCAGCATCGCGCCCGGGATCTCCCGGCCCGGACCGAGCGAGACCGTCCGGTCGACACCTTGCGCCGCCCACGCCGCCACCATCCGGTCGGCCGCGGCGCGGAACCGCGACGGCGTATCCGGACCGGCGACCGCGGCGTTCGGATCCTGGTCCGGCACCTCACCCTCCGCGGCCGTCGCGAACACCTCCGCCCAGCCCACGATGTGCCCCAGCAACGTGCGCACGTCGTAGTCCGGGCACGGCGTCGGCCGGTCCCACGCGGATTCCGGCGCCGCGTCGACCAGGTCAGCCGTCTTCGTCAGTACGCCGCGCAACAACGTGATGTCGTCCATGCCGCCGACCCTAACCAGGGCGAGGGTGACACTTGAACGCATGCGCGCCGCCGCCGTACTCGTCGTCGCGGCGCTGGCCGGCTGTTCCGGCACGACATCCGGCACGACATCCAACCCGCCGCCGCGCGTGCAGATCCAGGAGACGCTCGGCCCGGGCGAGGTCGCCCTCCCATCCACCGAGTACATGTCCGGGCACTTCGAGGTCCGGCTGCTGCTCGGCCGGTGCGGCATCACGTTCCTGACCGGCACGCACGCCGAGTTCGAACCGAAGAACCCGCTCTGCCGGATCCGCGAGCGCGTCGAGTCGGTGGACGCGGCCTACCACAGCTTCGACACGTCGAAGCAGCGTCTCGTGCTGAGCGACGGGTCGGCGGTCGCGCCCAGCGTCGACGCCATGCAGATCAAGCGCCAACCCGCCTCGGTCACGGTCGGTGGCCACGACGTCGTCGAGCTCGACGTCTATTTCGAGCCGCCGCCCGGCTCGAGTGTCGAAGCGCTGCGCTTCTACGGCGACGGCGATACCGGCAAGTCGGTCGCCGCGCCCGGCCCACCGTCGGTCGACCTTCCGCTGACCGGGTTGGCGCACCGGAAGTAACCCGAACGGCGCTCAATTCCGCGGGCTACGATGCCGAGACTCCAAAGAGCAAATCAGGACAAATGCTGATTCGTTACGCAGTTCGGTCGGCGTCGTACGTACGACCGACAGGGAAAGGGCTCGTTGTGAACAAGACCGTACGCCGCGCCACTCTGATCCTTGCGCTCACGCCGCTCCTCTCGCTGCCGGCCACGGCGGCCTTCGCCGGGGTGACCGCCCCGACCGTCCCCGGCCCGACCGCGCCGACCACCACGACGACGACCGTGACGCCCGCGCCGGGCGCGACCGCGTCGGCCAGCGCCGTCCAGATCACCGGTCTCGTCACCGTCGGCGGCACCAACACCAGCGCCGACGGCAGCGGCGGCAGCTCCAGCGCGGACGCGCTCGACGTTCTCGGCACCCGGGTCTCCGGCGGCAACACGAACGACCCGTCCAAGCCGGCCAAGGGCCAGATCATCGGCACCGGCAGCACGCCCGTCGGCGACGCGGAGGTCGCGCCGTACTCCGCCACCGTCACCCACAGCGGCACCAGCTCGTCGGCCGACGCGGACGCGGCGCTCGCGCACGCCGGCCTCGCCGGGCTGCTCGAGTTCTGGGTGCTGCACTCGCACTCGCACTCCGACTACAGCACCGACCAGTCGTCCGGCTCGTCGAGCAGCGACGGCGCCGAGGTGAAGGGCCCGAACGGCACCGACATCAAGGTGCTGCACGCCGAAGCGAGCAGCGGGCACACCGGCAAGTCCGACCTCCTCGTGATCAACGGCACCGAGATCGGCTCCAGCGACCAGGCCAACGGTGCGTGCAAGCTCAACCTGGACCCGGTCGTCAACCTGCTCTGCCTCGTGGCCAGCGGCGGCACCGGCAGCAACGGCGCCACCACCTCCGGCGCGGCCGTCGTCACCGCGACCGGCATGGTCCCCGGTACGACGGTCGTCGGCGCCGGCACCGCCGGCGGTTCCGGGCAGACCGCCACCGTCGTGCACACGACCAAGCGACCGGCGCACCACCCGGCGACCAAGCCGGCGACCGGACCGCTGCCGCACACCGGCCCGGGTGCCTCGCTGCCGTTCACCGGCCGCGAGCTCGGCCTGCTGGCGGCCTACGGCGCGGCGCTCGCCGCCCTCGGCGCTGGGATCGCCGTCGCCGGTCGCCGCCGGCGGGTACCCGGCCTCGCCTGACCCAACGAGTACGGCGAAACCGCGCCGTGTCACATTTCTCGCATGCAGCAGCTCACCGGGTTGGACGCGGCATTCCTCGCGATGGAGACGCGCACGACCTACGGCCACATCGGCAGCGTCATCGTGCTCGACGCCGCCAACGCCAAGGAGCGGCTGACGCTCGACCGGCTGATCGAGCACACCGAGTCGCGGTTGCACCTGCTCCCGCCGTACCGGCGCCGGCTGCTGCGGGTGCCGCTCGACCTCGACCAGCCGTACTGGATCGACGACGCGGACTTCGACATCGAGTTCCATGTCCGCGAGCTCGCGTTGCCGAAGCCGGGTAACGACGCGCAGCTCGCCGATCAGGTCGCCCGGCTGCACGCCCGGCCGCTCGACCGGAGCCGGCCGCTGTGGGAGACGTATCTCATCCACGGCCTGTCCGGTGGCCGGCTCGCGGTCTACACCAAGATCCATCACGCGGCGATCGACGGCGTCTCCGGCAACGAGATCCTCACCGCGCTCCTCGACGTATCGCCGGACGGTCGCGACGTCGGCGAACCCGGCGAATGGAGCCCGGGGCACCGCCCGTCGACGGCCGGCCTGCTCGCCCGCAGCGCGCTCTCGCTCTCCGCGCAACCCGTGCGCGCGATCCGGTTCGCCGGCGCGCTCGTGAAGTCGCTGCCCACGCTGGCCACCGCGCCGGGGCGGCCGCGGGTCCCGGTCATCGACCGCTTCGTCCTCGACCAGGTCGCGCCCCGCGAAGGCAGCGAAGTGTTGCAGCGCACCGGATTGCGGGCGCCGAAGACGCCGTTCAACCGGCCGATCACGCCGCACCGCCGCTGGGGTTTCGCGTCCGTCTCGCTCGACGACGTGCGCACGATCCGCAAGGCCTTCCCGGGGATGACCGTCAACGACGTCGCCATGGCGATGTGCGCCGGTGCGTTGCGTCGCTACCTGATCGACCACGACGCGTTGCCCGACGAGCCGTTGGTCTCCGCCGTACCGGTCTCGGTGCGCAGCGAAGAAGAGAGCGCGGCGCTCGGCAACCGGGTGTCGATGATGTTCGCGTCACTGCCCACGACCGAGCCGGATCCGCTGAAGCGGTTGTTCGCGACGCACGAGTCGATGCGCGGGGCGAAGGAGCAGCATCAGGCGCTGCCGGCGGACCTGCTCTCCGACGTCACGCAGTTCGCGATGCCCGCTGTCGCTGCCCGCGCCGCGCAGCTCGCCGCGCGGCTGCGGATCGTCGAGCGGGTCAACCCGTTCAACCTCATCATCAGCAACGTGCCCGGCCCCAACGTCAAGCTCTACCTCGCGGGCACGCCGCTGCTGGCGACCTATCCGGTCTCGGCGATCACCGACGGGCAGGCGCTGAACATCACGCTGCTCGGCTACCTCGGTCAGCTGCACTTCGGCCTGCTCGCCTGCCGCGAGGTGGTGCCGGACGTCGACGACCTGGTCGGCTACTTGGTCGACGAGCTCGAGACGCTGGTCGCGCTGTCGACCGAGTCCAGCCAGTCGAGCACGAGCGCGGCCGTCCAGTCCGGCGCCTCCAGCTGAGGAACGTGGCCGACCCGGCGGGCGATCTCGAAGCGCCAGTGCGGGTTCGCCGCCGCGACCGCTTCGGCGACCCGGACCGACACGAGACGGTCGCGGTCGCCGTGAATCAGCAGCACCGGCGCGCTCACCCGGGCCATCGCCGAGCGGAACTTGCGCGCCCGCGCGAGCATCCGCACCAGCGAGCGCGCGGCGGCGAGGAAGTCGCCCGGACCGGCGGGCTGGCCGAGCCGTTCCTCGGTGAGCGCGATGCCGAGCGCGAGGACGTCCGGCGGGATCCGGCTCGGATCGACGCAGCACAGCGCGAGCGTCTCCCGGACCTGCTGCTCGGGAGTACGGCGGCGCCGGCGCCGGTTCATCGCGGCCTCGCCGACGCCCGGTAGCGACATCGCGGCGAAGGTGACCGCCACGCGCGGGTCGATGGGGGCGAACGCCGGCCGCGGCAGCGCCGGATCCACGAGCACCAGCCCGGAGACGGCGTCCGGTGACGCCGCCGCTTCGAGCAGCGAGATCGCGCCGCCCATCGAGTTGCCCATCAACACGGCGGGCTCGCCGATCACCTCGCGCAGGAACCGGTCGAGCAGCCGCCGGTTGGCGCGGACGGTCGTCTCGCGGCCGGCCGCGGGGGTCCGGCCGTGACCGGCGAGGTCGAGCGCGACGACCCGGCAGCGGTCGGTGAGCAGCGGCGCGACGGCGGCCCAGTTCCAGGCGGCGCCGCCGAGACCGTGCACGCACACGATCAGCGGGCCGTCCGCGGGGCCGCCGAAGTCGAAGTAATGGGTGGGGCCGTCGAGGTCGACCGTCGCCGACCGGACCGTCTCGGGGAGCATGACCGTCATCGCCGGGAGGCTACCGTTGCGCCGATCGCCCCGGCGCAACGGCCGTGTCTCCTCCCGACCACCTATGCGTCGAATGGCCCGATCGGGCCGTTCTGGCAACAGAAGCCCCGAAAACGGACAGAATGCATGTGCCCGTCGTATGGTGACCGAGCCGTGCAATAGCCGGCCCGATTCCCTTGGAGACGATCCCGTGTTGACCTTCCGTGTCGCCCTGGCCGGCGCCACACTCGCTGCGCTCGCTGTGCCGCTCGTGCCCTCCGCCGCCGAGGCGTCGCCGGTCGGACCGAACCTCGTCTACGCCGCCGACCTCGACCGCGACGGTTTCGCGGGCCTCTACAAGGCGTCCGCGGCCGACCCGACCAACCGGACCGCGATCCTGACCGACAACGGGTCGGTGAGCGTCATCAAGGCGCTGCTGTCGCCCGACGGCACCCGGATCGCCGTACTCGCCGACTTCAAGGCCGGGACCGCGTCTGACACGGGTGCGAACTCGCTCGTGACGATGAACCTCGACGGCTCCAACCGGCACACCCTGGTCAACGAGAGCTTCGCGGTCACCGACACGTCGTTCAACCAGAAGGCCGTCGACGGATTCGCCTGGAAGGGCAACGGCCAGATCGTCTACGGCTGGCTGCAGGTCAGCGCGACGCTCAGCTCGTCGTCCATCACGATGGACATCCGCTCGATATCGCAGGCCGGTGGCGCCGCCTCGATCGTGAGCGGCACCTCCAACATGGGTGACCCGGCGGTCTCGCCCGACGGCGCGCAGATCGCCGCGGTCGACTTCGGCGGCGCCGAGGTCACGCTCGACGTGTTCCCCGCGACCAGCGCGAGCACGAAGACGGTGGTCGCGACCGAGCCGACCTCCTTCCTCTACGGCCCGGCCTGGTCGCCCGACGGCGCGAACATCGCGTTCGGCCGCGACAAGAGCGACGACAGCTTCGACGCGACCCAGGTCGACGTCGTGCACTTCGACAGCGGCACCAGCACGTGGGGTACGGCGACGACCGCCGTTCCGCTCGTGAAGGGCGCGGACTCGGCCTGGATCGACGACGACATGCAGTGGACCGACACCAGCACGTTGATCTTCGAGCGCATCGACGACTCGAGCAGCGCCGCGCCGGCGAGCGGCTACGCGCCCGTCGACCTCTGGACGACGACCAACACCGGCACGTGGAGCGCGCCGGCCAAGGTCGCGGACACCCCGACCGTGGACGAGTGGACGCCGACCGAGGGCCCCGTCGACGCCGCGGCGCCGTCGCCGGTCGTCTTCGACGCGTTCTTCCTGCACGGCACCAGCGTCACCGTGCGGTGGACCTCGCCGGACGCCGACTACTCGCACGTCACGCTGCACCGCACCGACACCACCGCGGGCACGCCGACGGTCGACATCCCGAACGTCTTCGGCACGGCCTACGTCGACACCGGCCTCGTCGTCGGCGACACCTACACCTATACGGCGGACACCTTCGACGGGGCGGGCAACCAGTCGACGCCCGGCAACGAGCACGCGGTGACTGCCACCAAGGCGGCCGTGATCGTGTCGCCGTCGCCGACGTCGACCGTCCAGCACAGCCTGCCGTTCCGCGTCACGTGGGGCGTCGCCGGCCAGCCGGCCGGCACGACGTACGACGTCGACTACGCCGTCAAGGGCGGCACGAAGTGGGCGCTCGGCTCCGCGTTCCACTGGTTCACCGGTGTCACCACGACGAGTGCGGCGTTCACCAAGGGCACGGCCGGCCAGACGTACTACTTCCGGGCCACCGTGCACGACCAGCACGGGAACTACTCGTCGACTCCGTGGACCGGCGTCAACGTCCCGCTAGACCAGGTGTCGAAGCTGAGCAGCTTCAGCAGCGGCTGGGCGACGATCAGCAACAGCAAGGTCTACTGGCTGGGCACGATCGCCGCGACCTCGACGAACGGCGCGACGTTCACGGTCACCCCGACCGCGAAGACCATCTCGCTCATCGGCACCAAGTGTGCGTCGTGCGGCAAGTTCGCCGTGTACGTCGACGGCCACTACCGCGCCACCGTGTCGACGGCCGCCAGCTCACTGAAGGTCCGGCAGCCGTGGTGGACCGTCAACTTCCTGGGAATCGGCAAGCACACCATCAAGGTGACCGCGATCCTCGCGGCGCACCAGACGCTGCAGATCGACGGCGTCGCCGACATCCGCTAACCAAAGGAATCAGAACAGTGTCTGTGAATCCGGCCGGGTTGCTTGATGCCCGGCCGGATTCGCCGATACCTTTCTCGAGACCTGTTCGTGACCTGCGAGCCGCCCGTGGCTTTGCGGCGGACAGTCCCGCCTAATTCAGTTGATGAAACCGGGGACCCACGTTCTTCTGGGGTGAATCGGCACCGGCCGCCCAGCCGGCGCCGTAGGGCGAAGTAGTCTTCCGCGCCCGAACCCGACAGCTAACCCGGTCGGCGGCCCACCCGGAAGAGGAGCCAGCTCGCCCGTGGCGCGCCCAGGCCGAACCCGTCGTACCCCATTTGCCCGTCTTGTCGCGACCATCGGTGTCGCCGCAACGTTGTTCACCGCGGCCGGCGTCGGCCTCACCTCCAGCGCGGCGTCCGCCGACTCACTGACGCAGCAGATCGCCGACGCGCAGAAGCAGCTCGACGCGCTCGACGCGCAGGCCGAAGCGGCCACCGAGCGCTACAACGCCGCGCGGATTGCGCTGATCACCGCGCAGCGCAACGTCACCAGCGCCGAGCAGCACCTCACCGACGCGCAGGCCCGGCTCGCCACCCTGCGCAAGGCGGTCGGCGCGTTCGCGGTCGCCGCCTACACCGGCACCGGGGTGGACGACACGTTCGGCATCTCGGCGACCGACCCCGCCGACTACCTCGACAAGCTGTCGCTGCTGCAGGCCGTCTCGACGCGGCAGGCCGAGGTGCTCTCGTCGGTCACGTCGGCCCAGCGCGACGAGGCCGCGGCGCAGGCCAGCGCCGACGCCGCGCTCGCCGCGCAGAAGGCGTCGACGGAGAAGATGCAGTCCGAGCGCGACCAGGTTCTCGCCGCCGCCGCCAAGGAGCGCGACATCCTGCACACGCTGCAGGTCCGCGAGGCCGCTGCCATCCGGGCCGCGAAAGCCGCCGCCGCCCGGGCCGCTGCCGAGCGTGCCGCCGCCGCGCTGCGGGCCCGTGCCGAGGCCGCCGCGGCCGCGGCCCGCGCGCTCGCCTACCAGAGCGTCTCCAGCTCGCCGGTCGTCTCCGGCTCGGGTGGCGCCCGGGTGGCCGTCCAGTGGGCCTACAAGGAGCTCGGCAAGCCCTACGTGTGGGGCGCCGCGGGCCCGGACTCCTTCGACTGCAGCGGCCTGACGCAGTACGTCTGGGCCAAGGCGGGCGTCTACCTCGACCACTACACCGGCTCGCAGTGGAACGAGGGCCAGCACGTCTCCCGCAGCCAGCTGCAGCCCGGCGACCTGGTGTTCTTCGGCAGCGACCTGCACCACGTGGGCATCTACATCGGCAACGGCAACATGATCGAGGCACCGCACAGCGGCGCGAACGTCCGGATCTCCGGCGCGTTCCGGTCGGACTACGCCGGCGCCGTCCGCCCCGGCACCTGATCGATCACCGAGCGGCGTCGTAGCGGGCGAGTACGACGTCGGCGAGTGCCGCATGATCGCCGAGCGGGGCGCTGACCACCTGAGCGCCGCACGCCGACAGCTTGTCGTGGAAGGTGCCCGGCGCGAGCAGATATGACGCCACGGCTTCCGGCCGCACGTCGGACAGCCTTGGTTCGCCCGCGGCCACGAACGCCGCCGTCACCTCGACGTCAAGGTGCTCGGCGAGCAGCGCCGCTTGCCGCCGTACGTCGTCGAGGCTGCGCTCGTCGGCCGAGCCGGCCGCGGCCAGGGTGACCGGCGCCCGTCCGTCGTAGCCAGCCTCGGCCAGCCGGTCGGCCAGCGCGACGGACAGCAGCGGGTCCGGCCCGACCGCCGCCGTCACGGTCAACCGAGGCGCCCGGGCCGGCAGGTCGACGCGGACGTGGTAGCCGGCCGACAGCAGCAGCGGCACCGCGACCGCGCCGGCGACGTCCTCGACGTACGGCGGGCCGTGGTCGAGCAGGCCGATCGTGACGTCCAGACCCGGCCGGGCGGCGCGCACTCGCGTGGCGATGGCATCGACGGTCGTCAGGAACCGCGGATCGACGCTGCCGTGAGCGACGAGGATGAGCCGAGGCTCAGGCGTGGAGACCGCACTCCACCTTGCTGGTGCCGGCCCAGCGGCCCTCGCGCCCGGTGCCGCGCCGGGTGCACGGCGCGCAGCCGATCGAGCCGTAGCCGTCGGACAGCAGCGGGTTGACGAGGATTCCGTTGGCGGCGATGTAGTCGTCGACCTGCGCCTCGGTCCAGCCGGCGAGCGGGTTGACCTTGATCTTCTGCCGGGACGAGTCCCACTCGACGACCCTGATGTCGTGCCGGCTCTCCGTCTCGTCACGGCGGATGCCGGACGCCCAGGCGAGGTACGGCGCGAGCGCGCGGCGCAGCGGCAGCACCTTGCGCAGCCGGCAGCACAGGTCGGGGTCGCGGGCCCAGAGGTCCTTGCCATACGTGGCGTCCTGCTCGGCGACCGTCTGCTCCGGCCGGACCCGCAGCAGCTGGATCGGTACGACGGTCTCGACCGCGTCGGCGGTGCCGAGGGTCTCCGGGAAGTGGTAGCCGGTGTCGAGGAACAGCACCCGCACGCCCGGGCGGATCTCGGCGGCCATGTGCGCCAGGACCGCGTCGGCCATCGAGGCCGCGATCACGAAGCGCGGCCCGAACCGGCTGATCGCCCAGCGGAGGATCTCCTGCGGCTCGGCGCCTTCCAGCGCGGCGGCGGCGTGCAGCGCGAGGTGCTCCAGGCCGTCGGAGGCGTCGTAGAGCTCGTGCAGCTCAGAGGTGCTGTCGTGCAGATACGACAGCTCGAGCGCTGCGGTCATGACATGGCCTCACAGGAAACGGGGTCGGATGCGGACGGGAAACGTCAACGCATTCGACACGCCGCGCTCTGGACGCGCTGCAGGTCTACATGCAGCCGCGCCACCAGAAGCACGGTCGAGGTCACGGCGTCAGTGTGACACACTTGTTGCGTGAGCAACAGTCCGGCGTTGGTGGCCCGCCTCCACGTCGATCTGGCGCGCGTTTCGAGCGCGATCTGTCTCGCCTGCTGAGACATTCCGCCGTCCAGTCACGCTCACTGAGCCTCAACGAAGGGGCCCGTCTTCCCATGACCGACACCGGTCTTCCGCCGCGCACCCGCCCCGCTCGCCGTACCGCGGGCCAGGGCCAGTGGGCGCTGGGGCACCTCGAGCCGCTGAACCCGAACGAGCGGACCAAGAAGGACGACGACGGGCTGAACGTGCGGGCCCGGATCGAGAACGTCTACTCGAAGCTCGGATTCGCCTCGATCGACGGTGCGGATCTCCGCGGTCGGATGCGTTGGTGGGGGCTCTACACCCAGCGCCGGCCGGGCATCGACGGCGGTAAGACCGCCATCCTCGAGCCGGAAGAGCTCGACGACGAGTACTTCATGCTCCGGGTCCGCATCCCCGGCGGCCAGCTCACCAACAGCCAGCTCCGGACTATCGCGGCGATCGCGACCGAGTGCGGCCGCGACGTCGCCGACGTCACCGACCGGCAGAACATCCAGCTGCACTGGATCCGGATCGAGGACGTCCCGTCCATCTGGGAACGGCTCGAAGCGGTCGGGTTGTCGACCACCGAAGCCTGCGGCGACACCCCGCGCAACATGCTCGGCTGCCCGCTCGCCGGCGTCGACGCCGACGAGGTGCTCGACGCGACCGACGTCCTGATGAAGACCAACCGGCTCGCGGAGGGCAACAAGGAGTTCTCGAACCTGCCGCGCAAGTACAAGACCGCGGTCAGCGGCTGCCCGGTGCAGTGCGTCGGCCACGAGATCAACGACATCTCGTTCATCGGCGTACGCCACGACGACGGCCGGGTCGGGTTCGACGTATGGGTCGGCGGTGGCCTGTCGACCAACCCGATGTTCGCGCAGCGGCTCGGCGTCTTCGTCGAGGCGGACGAGGTGCCCGACGTGTGGGCCGGTGTGACGAAGGTGTTCCGCGACTACGGCTACCGCAAGTCGCGCAACCGGGCCCGGTTGAAGTTCCTGGTCGCCGACTGGGGCGTGCAGAAGTTCCGCGAGGTGCTCGAAAAGGAGTACCTCGGCCGCGCGCTGGAGGACGGCCCGGCGCCGGTGCTGCCACCGGATGCGGTGCGCGACCACGTCGGCGTACGGCGGCAGAAGGACGGCCGCAACTACGTCGGGTTCGCGTTGCGGTCCGGCCGGACCAGCGGGCGCGAGCTCACCGAGATCGCCGACCTCGCCGACCGCTACGGCAGCGGTCACGTCGCGCTGACCGTCGAGCAGAAGGCCGTCATCCGCGACGTCCCCGACGACCACGTCGAGGCGCTGGTCGAGGAACTGGAGTCGCGCGACCTGCGGGTGCGGCCGTCGACGTTCCGGCGCGGCACGATGGCCTGCACCGGCATCGAGTTCTGCAAGCTCGCGATCGTCGAGACGAAGGTGCGGTCGGTCGATCTGTACGAAGAGCTCGAGCGGCGGCTGCCGGACTTCGACACCCCGATCACCATCAACCTCAACGGCTGCCCCAATTCCTGTGCGCGGTTCCAGACCGCCGACATCGGTCTCAAAGGCTCGATCGTCGGCGACGGCGAGGGTTTCCAGGTGCACCTCGGCGGCTCGATCGGGTACGACGCCGCGTTCGGTCGCAAGCTGCGCGGTCTGAAGGTGACCGCGGACGAGCTGCCGGACTACGTCGAGCGGGTGCTGCGCAACTACACCGCCGGCCGCGCCGACGGTGAGTCGTTCGCGACGTGGGTGCGCCGGGCCGACGAGTCGCTCATCTCGTGAGCACGAACCGCGCGGTGCCCTTCTACTGCCCGTACTGCGGCGACGAAGACCTGCGGCCGCTCGACGACCGGCATGGTTCGTGGTGGTGCCAGTCCTGCCGGCGCGCCTGGTCGCTGAAGATGCTCGGCACCGGGACCCCCGAGTCGCTCGCGCCGAGCGCGGAGAGCTGAGCGAGGAAGTTGTCGCGTTGACGTGAGCGTCGGCGCGGGTATGTCGGTTCCGTGGCCGACCGGGATCGACTGCGCCGCCGGGACGCGTTCCTGCGTGAGCTCGCCGAAGCGCGGGCGTTGCGCGAACGCATCACGCCGCGCCGTACCCGCCGCGCGAAGGCAACCCAACTCCACCGGATGCTGACCTACCGGCACACCTGAGCCGCGCCGGCATCGCCCGGGCAAAGCCGGGTAGGGGCGGGGCATGGTTCCGCATGACGCGGTCGTCGTCGGCGGCGGTCCCGCCGGCCTGGCCGCGGCGACCTGGCTGGCGCGCTACCGGCGCGACGTCGTGCTCGTCGACGCCGGCGAGCAGCGGGCCCGGCGCGTCGAGTGGTCGCACGGCTATCTCGGCCGCGACCCGCAGCGGCCGCTGGATCTGATCTCGGTCGCGCGCAGCCAACTGGAGAGCTATCCGACCGCAAGCCACGTCGCCGCCGAGGTGGTGACTGCTCGCCGCGCCGGCGACAGCTTCCTGCTGGGCCTGGCCGACGGGCGCGAGCTGGCCGCGCTGCGCGTCGTACTCGCGACCGGGGTGGTCGATGCGTGCCCGGACATCGAGGGCTTCGCCGAGCACTACGGCGCGTCCGCGTTCCACTGCCCGGCGTGCGACGGCTACGACGCCGAGAACCTCGATGTCGTCGCGTACGGCTGGGACGAACGGCTGGTGGGGTTTGCCGCGTCGTTGCTGAACTGGGCCCGGTCGGTGACCGTGCTGACCAGCGGCCGCCGGTTCGCCGGCGACGAGACCTGCCTCGACGTACTGGCCAGCCACGCGATCGAGGTGGTGGAGACCCCCGCCGTACGGATGCTCGGCACCCGCGGCCGGCTGACCGGCGTCGAGCTGGCCGACGGGCGGGTGGTCCCCGCCGGGTTGCTGTTCTTCTCGGTGGATCACGCGCCGCGGGTGGCGCTCGCCCGGCAACTCGGCTGCCGGCTCGACGACGAGGGCTACGTCGAGATCGACGCGAACGGCACGACCTCGGTCGAGGGCGTCTTCGCGGCGGGGGATGTGGTGCCCGGCCTGCAGCTCGTCCAGGTGGCGGCGGCGCAGGGCACCGCCGCCGGGATCGCGGCCGCCCGCTCGCTGCACGGGACCTCGGGGTCGCCGCTGTCGCCGCCGCCCGCGCCGGACGCCCCCCGCGAGGTTGACGCCGCACGCCCCTGACCAGGTCAAACAGGGTCGAGGGCTGGCGAGCCGGCGGGTGATCTGAAACGATCTCCGCGACGACGACGGAGGGACCCCAATGGGTCGGGACAGTGCGGACAGCATGGCCTTGGTCATCTTCCGCGAGGACGGCGTGTGGCAGTCCGGCGTGCTGCCGGAGCGGGTCGCCGACGACCTCGACGGGCTGATCGGCGTACTCCGGCAGCAGCCGGGCGAGGTCGGCGCGATCGGGCTCGTCAACGTCGCCGACGAGTTCTTCGTCGCGGTGCGGGTACGGGGCGAAGACGTGAAGCTGTTGCTGTCGGACGTCACCGCGGCCGTGGCTTGGGATCTCGCTCGGCAGGTGGTCGACCGGCTCGGGATCGACACCCCTGGCGACGACGACCTCGAGGACGTGTGGCCGGCGGGCGACATGTCCATCTTCCTGGATTTGGGGTTCGACGAGATGGAGCTCGGAGCGGTGCTCGCCGACCTCGATGCTTATGCCGACGAGATGCTTCTGGCGATTGCCGCCGGTTTGGGCTTCTCGGACGTCTACGATCGCGCCGTCGAGGCGGCAGCACACTAAGGCCCAGATACCGAGTGACGCCCAGGGGAGAACGTGACGTATTTCGCCGCTGCATTGGCTCGCCGTGGAACCGGCTGGACGGGAGAGGAGATCGCTCTCGACGACGTCGAGGATCTGGACGGGGTGGTGGACTCGGTCCGCCAAGCCGTCGGTGACGACGCCGAGACGACGTTGATGCTCTTCGAGGAGAACGACGAGTGGTTCGGCGTCGTACGGATCGACGACGACGGTGACCCGCGAGTGTTCGTCTCCGACGGCCGGGTGGTCGAGACCAGCCAGGTCGGCGGCATCCTCGGCGAGGCGGCCACGGTCGACGACGACGACCCGGTGGGCGCCGACGACGACGAGGACTCCGACGACGACGAAGAGGAAGAAGAGGCGATCCACGCGGCCGGGGATCCGATTGGCGACCCGGACCTGCTCGCCGACCTCGGCGTGCCGGGCAACCGGTTGCTGGCCTTGTGTGCAGAAGAGGGCCAGCTGCCCGCTGACATCCTGAGTGCGCTCTGCGAGTCGGCGGGGTGCCTCGACACCCTCGAGGCGCTCCGGGACACGTGACGGTCGACTACGCGCCGGCGATGCGGCTGGCGCTCGACGCGGCGTCGTCGGTCGCCTTGGAAGACGTGCCGGTCGGGGCGGTCGTCGTGGACGACGGCGGTGTGGTCGTCGCGTCGGCGGCGAATCGTCGCGAGGCGTCGGCGGACCCTACGGCACATGCCGAGGTGCTCGCGCTGCGCGCCGCCGCGGCGGCTCGGGGGAGCTGGCGGCTCGACGGGCTGACGCTGGTCGTGACGCTGGAGCCGTGTGCGATGTGTGCCGGCGCCGCCGTCTTGTCGCGGGTCTCGCGGCTGGTCTACGGCGCCGCCGACCCGAAGGCGGGCGCGGCCGGTTCGCTGTGGGACCTAGTGCGCGATCGGCGACTCAACCACCGGCCCGAGGTGGTGTCGGGCGTGCTCGCGGAGGAGTGCGGTCGGGTGTTGCGGGACTGGTTCGAGACCCGGCGCGGCGGGGCGGCGCTCCGCTAGTCTGGTCGGCGGTGGAGTGTCCGAGCGGCCAAAGGAGCACGCCTCGAAAGCGTGTGAGGGGGCAACTCCTCCGTGGGTTCAAATCCCACCTCCACCGCCAATGCTGTCTCCCTCGAACCCGGGTGAGACCAACTCCAGATGACGATGGGCCCGGACAGACAGCGCCACGGAGTCCTTATCGACGGTAGGACCGGTTGCTTGCCGAGCGGTACGAGTCGGTCAACTGGCTGGATGCGCGCCGTTCCATCGTTGCCGTCTGCGCCGTGCTTGCTCTCGCCCATCAAGTAGTAGTCGAATGATGCCTTCGACGTCCTTGTGCCCCTGGTCGATGGTCACTGGCAACAGGCCAGCAATCGCCGGCTGATAGGGCTGCACTTGTGCCAGAGCGTCATTGGCGGCATGAAGGTTCGTCCACCAATTCTTGAGGCCCTGCAGGATGAACCAATCACCAAGCTCTCGCCAAGCATCGTCAGACACCGAGTGTTCCGGCGGCCCAATCGTCGCCACGTAGTCGACACTGTTCCTGGCTGCCATCACAGCCGAGATCGCCTTGTTGTAAAGGTCTTCGACGTAGGTTCGCTGGCGGCTACGGACGTTCAAGAAGTACGTCAGCCAGCCACCGACAACGATACCGACCAGCGGCAACAGAACGTTGGCAAGAATCACGGCTACAGGATGACGCGGGACTTGCGCCCACGTTCGGACATCGAGAGCTATAGGCGTCATCCTCCCGCCCGCAGGCAGGACTTTCGGCACTGCCTCCTACCGATTGTCCGATTTCCGACTGTTGTCTCCAGAGTCAAGCGTTACCCGGCTTGCGCGCCTTGCGTACTTGCGTGTATGAATGCGCCCACAGCTCAGCTCAGCCACTAGTTCTGTCGGGCGCACCGCTGGTGGGGACATGCTCCGCACGCTCGCTGAGCGGTCGTAGTCCAGCCGGAAGGACGGTCCGCACCCCTTGCGCCCAAGACCCCTCCAAAGTTGTTCTCCTGACTGAGCTGCAAACACATGCAGCAGGCTGCGATGCAACCCCAAACGCGGACGCCCGCAGCAGCTACCCATTCCGCGCTTTCCCACAGAGGGGACAAGTCTCGATGGCCGGAAACCCGCTCCATCGCTATCGGCCGCGCCATCGGGGGCGCAGCCTCCGTCAGCAGCTGCTCCCGCGGCTGGCGGCACTGGCCGCACTCGCCGGCTCAGCCTTCATCGCGCCGGCCTCGACGGGTACGGCACTGGCCAGTGCGACAACGCCTTTACTACCGCTCAGTGGCACCGTGACTGATCCTGGCGGTGCGCCCGCCCAGGCCGCGATTGTCGATGCCTACGCCTTGAAGGCCAGCGATCCCGCCTCCGTCGCCATGCACCTGGGTCGGACGGCTAGCGACGCCAGCGGGCACTTCTCGCTCGAGGTGCCGCTACACAGCGGTATGGCGACGCTGGCCGCCAACGATGGCGGCGTTCTGAACGTGCTGGTGGTCATCGAGGACATGGCATCGGCGCCGCTCCGTGCCTACCAAACGGCTTTCGTTGCTAGCTATGACCTCAGTGACCCAGCGGCGCTGTGCCCGGCGTCGAGCGTTCCGACCATCTCAATCCCCGGAATAACCAACCAGGGGCGGCTACCGTCCGGCCTGGCATCGGTGGACGAGGCAACTGCGCTAGTGGTCGGCTTCATTGACACCGTAGGCGCGTTCCCGTGGGGCCAGGAGTGCATGGCCGTCATGAATGACGCCGCAACGGTGGCCACAATTACCTTGCAGGCGGTTACGCCGCTCGCCGGCGAAGCGCCGGGCGCGACGGACGCCATCAGCTACGGCGACGGCATCGCGCAGTACCTCAGCGCCATCCCGACTTGGGGCACCAACGTCGCTGGTTTCGGCGCGGTCACCGGTATGGACTCGGACTACATGGCTGGCCACGAAAACCTCGATGACCCGACGCTCATCCCGCCCTTCGGCGCCCGCCTCATTGACGAAGAATGGGTGGACAGCCCGAGCGATGTCACGGGACCTGTTACCGGCGCGGTTCAGCCGGCCATCAACCTCGACACCATGCCGTACGGCCCGAGCCAAACCGAAGGCTGCTCCGTCAACAGCACTCACTTGTTCCCGAAGGACGGCGGCGGCCCGGAGGACTACAACGTCAAGTACCAGGCCACCTACGCCCTGTACAAGTGCAGCGACAGTGACTCGCGAAACGACTACTACATCGTTTACTGGAAGGGCAGCATCAAGGAGGGTGATGACCAGCAGTGGCTGGTTGACTTCTGGCGATACAAGTTCCGCACCCAACTGACCAAGTCCAGCTTCGTCGCCTACGACCCCGACCCGTTGAAGGACATGCACCCCGATGGCGGCACCACGGTCACGTATTCAGTGGGCTGGGCTGGCTCAGGCGTCGGTGGTTCATACACCTTCCACAACGGCTCTAAAATCCACCCGTGGTACGACTACGACAACGAGGCGCTGTACCACCTGTCTTGGATGGCCTCGAACAAGTACGGCGACTGCTGCGGGCCGTTCCTGACGGGCGGCGCCTTCAAGCTGCGCGTTCCCCAGAACTCGACGGGGGTGTCGTCCGGACTCAAGAACGGCGTCCAAATCTGGCAGTGCTACGACGACACCTGGGAAGACAATGGATACCAGGATTGGCATTGTGACCCGCACTAGGTACTTGTTCGTCGGACTGTTGCTGGCGGCCGGCTGCGGTGGTTCCTCCACCGCAGCCGCGCCGCCAGAGCACCCCACGGTGACAGTCACACAGGATGCGCAGCACGTACACGTCAAGTTCACGAACCCCAACAAGCATTGGAAAGTCCGTGACCTGAAGTACGACATTGACTTCAGGGATAAGAACGGCGCCTTCCTGGCGTCTTACCTCCAGGCTGACCGCAACTCCACTGACCCCGCAGTTGCCGCCTGCTGTCTGATTGCTTCGCTATCAGCCGGTGGCTCGGTGGTGATCGACCTGCCGCCTGTGAAGGGGGTCATCGCCAATACCTCTGTTAGCTACGTCGGCGGGCACTGGACGAAGACGTAGCTGATTGGAGCGCATTAGGGCTCAGCTTGGGCGTAGGCCAGCTTCGGCGAGCACCTGAGCTGCCGTTTGCCAGCGGACGCGGACTTGGGCTCGGATTGCCTGGACTGAGTAGCCGGCCTGGTAGAGCTGGATGATCTGCTCAATCTTGTCAATGGTGAGACGGCGGATGCGTTCGGCTGGACGGACAATATCGACCGAGGGCTGCAGTACGTCTTGACCGTTGGCTTGGTCTTCGAGCGTTGGCGCAGGCTCGGTGCCGGGCCGAGCTGATGACAGAGGGGGAATTGCAAAGTTCGAGTAAGTCCGAGCGACCTCCGCCAACAGACCCGAGTCGCGAGCGTCTAGCGGCCCGGTCGGGCAGCTCGCGGTGTCAATCCAAGGTGAACTCGCACGCGATCGCAAAGCTCGTCGCGACCAGCGCACCGAGCGGGGTGACTGAGCAATCGCCTGTGAAGTTCGATGGCGCGAGGCAGCCGCTTGTGACGCTGCCGTTGAGCGTCATGGCTTCGAGGATGCGGTTGTGAGAACCGCTGATGCTTGCCGTGCCGCACGGCGCGGTGCACGAACCGGTGAAGTCACCGACACTTTGCTGCCAGGTGCCGACGAAGTCGTTGCCGGTCACCGTGCAGCTGAGGGTGCCGTTCGCGGCTCCGGCGGTGCCGACTCCAGTGCCGGAGAACGAGAAGTTGTACCACCCGCTGGATGAGACCCAACCCGTTGCGGCCATGACGACAGTGCCGGCGAGGGAGTCGAAATTGAAGTCGCACACCGTCGCGTAGCTGGTCGTCTCCGGGGCGGTAGTCGGGATGATCGGGCAATCGCCTGCGAAGCGCGAGGGCGCAAGGCACCCGCTGGTCACACTTCCCGCGAGCGCCAGTTGAAGGTCAGCCCGGGTGTAGCTCGCGCTGATGGTGACGTCCCCGCACGGGGTCGTACACGAGCCGATGAAGCCGCCCGTCTGTGGGTAGCCCGGCGGAACTGTTGAATCGCCGCCCCAAGCTGAGCAGGTGTACACCCCCGGATTGCCTGTCGTTGCGATCGCGCCTGAGACGCCGAAGGTCATCGTCTGTGGACCGGGGACGGGGTTCAAGCCCGGTGAGAACGAGCCGGTTCCGGCAACCGCCGCGGTGCCGGTCGCCGCGTTCGCCGGCGTCGTGACGAATGCCGACGCGGCCGCGACGAGCGCGATCAACAACCGTCGCATTCGTGGAGCGATCTTCACGACCGACACTTCCTTTCAGCGGTTACGGCGTGCCGTCGGCGCGGCCGGGATCTGGCCAGACGAAAAGACGTCCGGGTCCTCACGTCGTACCGAAGCAGCGACGTGAGGACCCGGAACGTCAGATCACGGCGTGCCGGGGTCGGCGTAGAACGTGACCAGGCTGCCGGGCGAAACGTTCACGGCCGGGACCGAGATCGGCACGACCAGCCGTTCGTTGACCGAGGCGACGCCGAAGCACAGCGACGCCTGCGAGCCGTTGAAGTACGCGTCGATCAGGTACGGGATGCCGTCGATGCCACCCGCGCTGACCGGATGCGTGCCCGGCACCTCGTTGCCCGCGAGCGCACACCCGCCGGTCAGCGTGTCGAGGAACGGCAGGCTGATCTGCCCGACCGAAACGCCCGGCAGCGCTGTCGGGTTGATGACGAGGTCGCCACCCACCACGGTGCCGGTCAACGCGTTGGCGATCCGAATGCAGATGTCGACCTCGTCGGTGGTGCGCAGCGTGTAGAGCTTGGTGTGCAGACCCTCGATCGTGTTGTCGATGATCTGCGAGCCGCTGTCGCACGTCGACGACGGCGGGGAGCCCACCGCGCCGGCCGGCAGTTCGGTGGCCGCTGTCACGCCGGCCGTGGCGAGCAGGCCCGCCACGCCCAACCGGACGGCACGGGTCGTCAGCCGGGTGCGTCCCGGCTTCATGGTCTGGGTCATCGTCTTTCCTTCAGGAGTAGTTGGCTGGGGAATCACGGAGTGCCCGGGTCCGGGAGGAACGAGACACTCGGCAACGGCGCGAGAGTCACCGACGCCTGCGGGATCTGTACGACGAGCCGCGACTGCGCAGCGGGCAGCCACAGGCAGACCCAGGCCGTCGACGCGTTCGCGTAAGCGTCGAAGAGCACCGAGACGCCGGCGACGCTGCCCTGCTCGATCGGGTGCGCACCCGGCACGGTGTTGCCCGGCGTCGTCTGGCACGCGGTGAAGTTGCCATCCGTCACGGGCGCGGCGATGTTGCCCACGTTGGCCGTCGGCAACGGGTCGCGCACGATGAACTCGCCACCGAGACCGAAGCCGTTCTGCTCGACCCGCACGCACACGTCCAACTCGCTCGGCGAGGGCGCCAGCGTGTAGAGCTTCGTGCGAACACCTTCGGTGCTCTGGTCGATCACCTGCGTGCCGCCGTCGCACAGTGCCGACGGACCGGCCACTCCGCCCTCGGAGGGCGGCGTCCAGGTGACCGTCACAGTGTTCGACGTCGACTGGATGTTCGGCGGCGGGTAGCTGGTGCTGCTACTGGCGACGAACGCGATGTACGTGTGCGAACCCACGACGTTCTGGGTCACGGTGGCCGAGCACGAGTAGCCGGAGCCGCAGCTCACGACGCGGGTCGGCGACGGAAGTGCCGACTGGTCGTAGATCTCGATGTAGTACGGCGTCGGGCCAACGTCGGTGTTGGAGTAAGCCGTCAGCGTGGCGCTCGATCCGACCGGCACCGAGTTCGCCGAGGTGTAGAGCGACACGTTGTAGACGTCCGCCTGAGCGGGCGCGGCCAGACCGACGAGCGAGGTGGCTGCCACCGCGCAGGCTGCGCCGATGACGGCGAGTCGGTTGAGGAATTTGAGCATTGCTGGGATCCGCCCCTTTCTGGGTTGGTGGCGGGGCGCTCGGATAGCCCCCCGATACGGGTGTGAAGTGCTCGGGTCGCCGGCGTCCCAGCCGGCGACCCGAGCAGTGATCAGTGCTGTCGACGTGCTAGGCGGTGACCGTCCCGCAGGAGGTCGCGTCGAGCTCGTCGATGATGAACGCCAAGTCGAGCGGCGTCGCACCAGGACCGGCGATCATGTCCGCCTGCGTGGTGATCCCGCTCAACGTCGCGCCCGCCGAGAGGCCGGTCGCGGCGTCGAACGAAGTGAGCGGGATGGTCACCGTCACCGTGTCGCCCGAGGTCGACACCGTCAACGACCCGCCGAGGTCGTTGAAGCCGGCGTCCACGAGGTGCGCGGTCGTCGCGTAACCGGCCGCTCCGAGCACGCCCTGGACCTCGAAGTGCGCCGTACCGGCGTTGAAGTCCCAGTCGTACTCCTTGGCGCCCGGCGTCGCCGACAGCTTGCTCACCGTCGAGGTGAACACCAGGTCCGAGCCGGACGTCCCGATCGTCGACGCGGTCAGGTCGACGTCGGCCGGGAACGGAACCGCGTCACCACGCGGGTCGGCGTACGAGCCGGTGGCCACGCACGGGTCGGAGCCCGCGACGGTCGCGGTCTCCGTCGTGTTCAGCGGCAGCGTCGCGTTCGACGTCGCCACTGCCGTCGTGCTGCCGGTGATCTCGTTGATCAGCGTGTCGCCGACCGGCACCCCGAGACCGTTGGTGAAGTCCCAACCGGTCGGGTTCGCCGGCGTCCGCGGCTGCGCGGTCCACTGCACGTTCGAGCCCACCTGGATGTCGGTGAAGCCGTCGAGCGTGCCCGCGGTCGCCAGGTCGTAGAGAGCCGGCGTCGCGAGACCCAGCGCCGTCGAGGTCGAGGCCTGCGCCCGGACCCAGATGCCGGCCCACAACGGCGCCGACAGCGAGGTGCCCGCACCGAACGTCTGGGTGCCGGTCTCGTCGTACGTCGCGTAGCCGTTGGTGAGGATGTCACCGGACAGTGCCGAGACGTCCGGCACGCCGCGGCACGGGACGTACCCGATCACCGGAGACAACGTGTAGTCCGTCGTGCACGGCGCCTTGATCATCGAGACCGGCTTCTGCCAGTCGGGAGCCGGGATGAACGAGCTGGTGCCGCCACCGCCGTGCGTCCACGTGTACTCCAGCGACCGCTCGCCGCTGCTGTTCGTGTAGAGCACGGTGCCGCCGACGCCGATCACGCCCTCGGAGGTCGAGGGCCATTGCGGGTTCGGGACACCGGTGTTCTCGACACCGTTGGTGTTGACCAGCGGCGAGAACAGGCACGAGCCGCCGGTGTCGCCGGTGGAGACGAACAGTGACCGTCCTTCGAGCGCGCTCTGCTGCAGCAGCGGCTCCTCGACCAGCGGCGTACCCAACGCGAGGTTGAGCGTCTCGCAGCCACCGATCGACATGTCCGCGATCGACGGGCCGTTGGTGTCGTTGACCCACGCCGAGATCGCGTTGCTCACCGATCCGAGGTCCTGCGACATGTAGAAGACGATCTGCTCGAGATCGGGCGACATGCCGGTGATCGCCTGGCTGTCGAGCTCCCACTCCGTGTCGCCGTCGGTGGAGCTCTTGTCGTTGTCGACGAAGACGCTGCGGGTCGGGACGGAGGGCAGGCTGTAAACCGACTCGAACTGGCGGAGCGCACTGATGACCGTGGCGGTCTCGCCCTCGCCGATCACCGCGGCACGCACGCCCATGCCCTTGTCGCCGGACGGCAGGTGGTACGCCTTCCAGAGGCCCTGCGGCGAGTACGAACCGATGCACTCGAGGATGCAGATGTCGTTCGGCGGCGGCGCGGCGGTGTGCTGCGGGATCACGTAGTTGCTGACCGTCTGCAGGCCGAGGACCGCGGTGACACCGGTCGGTGCGAGCGCCGGCGCCGGGTTGGCGCGGAAGCTGTGGCCGGCCACGGTGTATTCGTTCAGCGCGACGTCGAAGGTCTTCTCCGCCTGCGCGGCGGTCCCGTCGAGGAGCACCTGCGTGTGCGACGGGTTCGCGTAACCGACCGTCATGCCGGCTCGGGTCAGCCAGCTGGTGATGCGGTTGTAGTCGGCGGCGCCGACGCCGAACCGGGACGCGTACTGCGCCGGAGTCAGGAACCGGTGAAACGCCGGGCTGTTCTTGTCGTACATCGCCCGCTCGAGCGCGCGTTCGCCGGCGGCGTTCGGGTGCGCCAGGCCGACGGTGACGTGGATGCGCTGCGCGCTCGGCGTGGCGCCGACCAGCGTGGCCTTCGCGAGGTTCGGCACGACGGTGTTGGCAAGACGCACCGTCGATGGCGCGGCGGGAGTGGCGCCGTGCGCGAGCGGCACGACGAATGTCGTGAGCCCGACCGCGAGGCCGCCCAGCAGAAGTCGTTTCACCTGTTCTCCTTGAAGATTTCCGATACGGGAGCTCGACGAAGGTCCGGTTTGAACGTCGTCCGCTCCCCGACATAGCTACCGGTCGGGCAACCATTTGCTTACGCACGGGTTTTCGCCGGCCGGCAGCGCAACTGCTTACGCGCGGTGCCTCGGTGAAATTCAGACATTCGGGCAGGCAACCGCCGTAACCTTGCGGGCGTCGTACTGCTCGTGAACGGGGGCGCGGTGAAGCCGCGGCAGGGTGTTGTCTTAGCCGTCGTCGCCGGCACGCTGGCGAGTGCGTGCGTCGGGTCGTCGCGGCCGGCATCGACGGCCACACCGCATCGGTCGTCCGCAGCGACGCGGCAGGTGTTGTTCGGCTTCGATACTTACGCCGAGCATCAGGCCGACGGCGACACCGATGCGACCCGGCTCGTGCGGCTCGACCCGACGTCGCTGCGCGAGCAGCTGTTCTCCAGCCTCCGGCTCGGCGACTCGACGACCGGCCATGTGTTCAGCCCGGACCGCAGGTCGTTGGCGTTCGGTGCGGTGAACGTTCGGCAGGTGATCGTCGCCGACCTCGTGGACTACCGGGTCGCTGCGCGGATCACCGTCGCACACGCGCCCGCCCCCGACTCCGGCTGGCCCGCCGAAGTTTTCGTCGTCGCGTGGCCGCGAGCCGACCGGCTGGTCGCATACACCCAGCCGTTCGCGGCGCACACGAGCGCCCCGGCCCGACTCGTAGTCGTGGATCCCGGCGCGCGTCACGTGATCCGAACGGCGCCACTCGGTGGATCGGTTGTCGCCACGGCGTCGCTCGACGACGGCCGGACGGTGTTCGTCGTCGCGCCCACGGGCCGGGTCGGCCCGGCGCGCGTGGTCGTCGTGGATCCCGACGGTGGTGCGCGATCCATCCGGCTGCCCGAGATATCGGCGGGCTTCGGGAACGGCAGCGACGAGGCACCCGGGTTCGCCGTCGTCGGCACCGTTGCGTACGTCCTCGGCAGTTCCAACCGGATCGCGCAGGTCGATCTCGACACCGGCCGGGTCCGCGATCACGCCGTACCCGGTCTGCTCGCTGAGCGGCTGACCGACGGTCCGCCACTCGAACCCGGCTCCGGCGGGATCATGTCGAACGACGAGCGTCACGTCACTTCGCTAGGGAACGGATTGCTGAGCGTCGGCGGCTATGACACCCGCCCGGCCCGGCGGGGAACCGAGAATCAGTCCTACGTGCGCTCCGAGCAGATCGTCGACACGAAGTCGTGGGTCGTGCGCCGGACGTTGCGCCGCGTGACCGATCTTGTCGCCGCGAACGGCCTCTACTACTGCTGGGTCGGCAGCGGCCTGTTCGACTCGCTCACCTTCGTCGCGTTGCGCCCCGACGGCACGGTGGCCTTCCGCCGTACGACGCCCGAAGCGGGCTGGGAGATCTCCGCCGGGCGGCTGTTCGAGACGAGAGGGGACGCGGGCGACGTCGAGCTCGATCCGCTCACGGGCCGGGTGGTCCGACGCGTCTCGACGCCGCCCACCGGATCGATCGACCTCGTGCCCTGGACGCGTCCGTAGAGATCAAGCATCCGCCGCAACCTGCCGACATCACGTTGTGCGCAGTTGCACGTCGTGCGGCGCCACGTCGCCGCTTGCCGCGACGTGGTGCTCGCAGTGCTTCGCGCCGTTCGCCGCGCCGCGGTCGGTTCTCGCGACCGCCGGGTGGGCACCGCCGGCCATGCCGACGTACGTCGAACCCGCTGGCCGGATGCTCTCGCGCCGCGCTTTCATCCTGACCGTCGTCGCGATCGGCGTCGGTGCGCTGGCGATGCTCGCGTCGTTCGGGCTGTCGCGGTCGCAACTGGACGAGGCGACGTACATCCGCTACGCCGCGGTGATCACGATGGCGGTCTACGCGGTCGTGGGCCTGCTCGTGGTCACGCAGATCACACCGTCGGTGCGGTTGCGCTGGACGGTCGGATCACCGGCGACCGGCATAGCGATCGGCGCCGTTGTCGGCGGCGTGCTGTCGGGGCTGCTGCTCGCCGCGGTCAGTGCCGCCGCCGGCCATCTGTCGCCCGACCCGCGCATGGTCACGATGATGAGCGAAGGCGACGTGCCGCACATCGCGGCGACGATGCTGATCGGTTGCGTCGCCGCACCGCTGGTCGAAGAAGTGTTGTTCCGTGGGCTGTTTCTCGAGTCGCTGCGCGGCAAGGGCGCGGCGGTCGCAATCTGGCTGTCGGCGGCCGCATTCGCGGTGTGGCATCTCAATCTCGTCGCGTTGCGCTACTACGCGCTGCTCGGTGCGTTGCTCGGCTGGCTCTACGTTCGCCGCGGTCTGGTCTGCTCGATCGCGACGCACGTCGCGTTCAACGGCGTGCTTGCCGTGGCGGCGATCAGCGTCGTACTCGGCGGTGGCGGCACGGTCAGCGGCGACGGCCTCACGATGACGCTGCCGACGGGTTGGCAGAGCTCGTCGGCCGCGTTGCCGGCGTACGTCGAGGGTGGGCACCCGGCGATGATGGTTCGTGGCCCGTCGGGCGCGACGATCGCGGTCATCTCCTACGACACACCGGTCGCGCCGGACATCGGCAAGCTCACCGACCTGATTCGCAATCCGCAGTTCGCGGCCGCCAACCCGGGGTTGAAACCGCTGACGCTGCGCGAGGTCGCGGTGCCGGCCGGCCGCCTCGTCGAGGTCGACGCGACGCACGACGGCGACCAGCGGACGGTCGCGTTCCTGTGCCGCGCCGGTACGACGTACGAGCTGGTGTTGCGCGCGTCGGGCAGCCCGAGGGCGCGCGCCGATTTCGAGCCCATCCTGCGCAGCCTCACCATTGCCTGAGTTGCTCAGCAAGGGTCGAGGTTCTCCAGGTTGTCCTTCAGCGAGCTGTCCGGCTTCGTCTTCAGGTACGGCGACAGTGAGCACTTGGGACAGCAGAGGACCGGCGTGATCGTGGCGGTCAGGCCGTCGGCGGCGGTGACCCAGGCGTGGCCGGCGCCGATGCTGTCGACGACCTGCTTTCGGGTGTAGTGCATGTTGTCGACGGTGCAGACGCCGTCGACGTGCTCGTGACTGCCGTCGGCGGCGGTCTTCTTGTGGATCTTCGTGACGATGAACGTCGCCATCTCTGCCTCCCCACGGGTGTGTGCGTGCGGAACTGACAGAGAGACCCTTAACCGCGCACGACCGTGACCGCTCCGCCGTGGCGGATACTCGCCACCCGGTCATTTGGCGGAGGATGCGAGATTCGAACTCGCGAGGGGTTGCCCCCAACACGCTTTCCAAGCGTGCGCCCTAGGCCAACTAGGCGAATCCTCCGT
>Ga0070659_100000501_pt1 | contig 28832 bp, 29 predicted proteins | sample KBSC23metaG_FD_64666 | JGI IMG/M metagenome (GOLD analysis project Ga0070659, IMG submission 64666) | Corn rhizosphere microbial communities from Kellogg Biological Station, Michigan, USA - KBS C2-3 metaG | ecosystem: Host-associated > Plants > Roots > Rhizosphere > Soil ... | reverse complement strand
ATCGGGATGTAAAGCACCGTGACCATGACGCCGATCAGGATGTAGAACAGCATGCGCGAGAACAGGATCAAGTGGTCTCGCGACAGTTCGAGTTGCGCCTGGCACATGGACCAGTGCAGGCGGCGCTGCCACTCCAGTTCCGCGCCGAACGTGCCCAGGCGCTCGGCCTGCGCGAGTTTTTCCCCGAGTTGGTTCGCACCCGACCGGAACGGCGCGCCCGCGGGCCAACCAGCTACTTGCAAGGCGGGTTCGAGCACCGACGCGTCCGCCACCCCGGCGGACTTGAGCGCGGCGGCGAATTCCAGGCACCGGAGCACCTGAAACGCGGTTCCGCTGCCGCCATACAGCCATCCAAAGCGGGGTTGGCCGGCGAGCGGTTCGAGCCTCACCATGCGCTGGCGCATACGAAACCATCGCGTCGTGAGGATCGCCAGCAGTACCGCCATCACGACCAGCGGCGCAAACAGGCGGATCGCGCCGTTGGCCGTGATCCAGCCCGCGGCACCGCCGAACACACCCAGGGTCTGATCCAGCCGACTGAAGGCTGGCAGCACGAAGATCGTGTAGATCATCGCGATGAACACCGCCAACCCCAGCAGGAACAGCACGTACAACAGGAACGTCCGCACCGGCCGCCACCAGTCGAGTGCGAACAGCCGGGCTTCGCCCAGCGAGTGGATCAACGCGGCTTGCACGTCGGCGGCGCTTCCGCCCAGACGCAGCGCCGCCTCGATCAATCGGTGGGCAGCGCCGGCATCGGCCGAACGCGCCGCGCCATCCACCGTGCCCTTGCTGCCGAGAAACTCCACGGCCGCCGCGCCAAGAACCTCCTGCAACCGTGCACGCGCCGATGCCTCATCCAGGCCGTTGGCGACGAGGTGCGCGTACTGGCGCGTCACGAAATCCCGCGGGTCATCAAGCTTCAATGCATCCATTCGCAGTCACCGGCAAAAGGGTGGGAGATATTCTCTGGGCACGCTGGTCAGATCCACGGCGCCGGTCTCGACCACCCCGGCGATCGGTTTCGCATAACCGCACAGAAACGAAATGCTCGGCGCGTCCCTCGATCCGAGCAGTTCGGGCCGGAAGGACAGGAACCCCCGCAGGCTGTCCGGCACGCGAACACCACTCCCAGCTGCACCGGCCCGAGTCGGATCCAGCTCCAGTTCCGCGGTGATCACCCCGCCTTCGTCCAGCGTCAGACGCTTGAAGAAGGAGCCGTGGGAATCCGCGCCGACGATGTCCTGGCTGCCCGGCGCTGGCCATCGGCCATGCTCCGCGCGATAGACGACGGCGTTGACCTGCGCACCCCGCGCGAAGGAAACCGCGTCGAGAGTCTGCGCCATGAACATCACCCGGACACCGAACCCCATGGCGATCGCCATCACGACGACCACGATCACGCCAACGACGCCTCCTTCCAGTGCGTCAGGCCCGCGCACCTCGCGAGTGCGTCCGATGCTTATCCGATGCAGCATTGCCCCCATCGCATGAGCCTAGCACAGCGAAATCAATGGCCACCGGCGCGTCGAGCGCGTTCTCGACGCACGAGTGCCAGACACCGGACAAGTGAACCTGGCGCCGTTCGGTCAGCGGCTCACACCGCCGCCGGAATCCCGATCCAGCGAGCTCGGGCTCGTGTTCACCATCGGCACGAAATTGTCGTCCGGCGTCACTTCGCGTTTGCGGTGAATGAAGCGGTAGAACGCATAAGCGGCAAGCATTCCGTCGAGAACCGCGAACCAGACAAACAGCAGTTTCGGGCTCAGCAGGCTCATCAGCGTGCCGGCCAACAGCGGCCCGGCCGCCGAGCCGACGCCGTTGACCAGCAGCACCGTGCTGGATGCCGACAGAAGCTCCTCGCGGTGCACGTAATCGACCAGATGCGCCACGGCAATCGGATACAAGGTGAAGCTCATGCCGCCGAAGGCGAATATCACCACCATCGCGGCGGCACCTCCGGCGCTCGGCAGAAACAAATTGGCGAGCGCCGCCAGCGCGGCGACGGCACTGATCAGCGAAAGCGCAAGACGGCGATCGATGCGGTCGGAAAACCTGCCCAGCGGCCATTGCAACACCACGCCGCCGGCAATGGCGACACTCATGTACGTGCCGATTTCGCCGACACCCAGGCCGCGCGCCGCGGCATACAGTGGCAACAGGCCCCAGAACGCACCGAGCACCAGTCCGGAAAAAAGCGCACTGACCAGCGCGGTCGGCGCCAGCCGGAACAGGTGCCTGATCCGCACCTGCGGCATCGAGCGAATGTGCGGCTGCGGCTGACGGCTCGCCACCACCGGCAGGCTGGCGGCGCAAAACAGGATCGCCACCACGCAAAACAGCACGAAGCCCTCGCCGCGAATGCGCAGCAACTGCTGCGCCGCGGCGCTGGCGCCGAGATTCACCATCATGTAGATCGCGAACACCGAGCTGCGATGCGCCGGCTCGGCCGACGCGTTCAGCCAGCTCTCGATGATCGCGTACAGCCCGACCAGCAGCAGCCCCTGCAGCACGCGCAGCACGAACCAGACGCCATACGCCGGTTCGAGCGCCTGCACCAGCACCACCAGGGTCACCAGCGCCGTGCAAAACGCAAAGGTGCGGATATGGCCGATACGGTGGGTCAGCCGCGGGATCGTATAGGTGCCGACCAGGAAACCGGCGTAATACGCCGATGTCAGCACGCCGATCATCGCCACCGAAAAGCCCAGTGCCCTTCCCTGCAACGCGATATGCGTGTGAAGCAGGCCGACTCCCATCAGCAGGAATACCGTGCTCAGCAGCAGCGGTGCGGAAGAACGAATACTGGTCAGCATGGGCAGGCCGGCAACGAAAACAGCATTCTAGCGCTGCGGTTCGTTTGGCCCCGCAAGACCAGGGCCTGGATCCATGAGCACAGTGAGCCTCACTCGCTCTTCGACCGCTGGGAAACTGACGTCGCTCCCTGCACTGGAACCAAATAAATGAATCTGACCGAATGGCACTTACTCGGCGCCGTCATTCCCGCGAAAGCGGGAATCCAGTGTGGCTGTTGGGCGAAAGACGTTGGATTCCCGCTTTCGCGGGAATGACGAAAGGTGAGGGTTTCGCGCTTGAGTAAGTGCCATTCGAACCCGGCCCCTTCCTTCCCTGCGCGAGCATGCGGCGAAACAAGACGGATCCCGGCAAAGCGCAATTTCCTGCGACTCGACAAACTCCCGCAACCGTTTAATCTTGGCTCGCCGATGGATGTCACGACAGTTTTCGACTCGCTCCATCGGAAAGGCCACGGTGCTTGCTGCGCATGGCCTGAAAGCAGGCCGCAGCAGGCTCCGGGGGAAGCAATCGGTCTGGTATCCAAACAGGGGAACAATATGCGTCTGATGCGATGGGGTTTCGCAGTCTTGCTGGTGGCCGGGTTGGCGGGCTGCCAGTCGTCGTTGATGGTGAGGTCGCCCACAAATGCGGCAGAACCGACACCGGCTCCCGGCAAGGCACTGGTCGTGTTCATGCGACCGTCTTCATTCGGTGGCGCCATCCAGTCGTCGGTGTACGACACCCACGACAGCGCCGACAAGTTCATCGGTATCGTGTCGAGCAAGAACAAGATCGGCTACCAGGCCGAGCCCGGCGATCATCTGTTCATGGTGATCGCCGAGAATGCGGATTTCATGATCGCGCACCTGGATGCAGGCAAGACCTACTACGCACTGATCAAGCCGCGCATCGGTGTGTGGAAGGCGCGCTTCTCGCTGATTCCCATCCATGACGACGCGAACGCGGAGTACAGCACGCAGTCAACCGACTTCACCAAATGGATGAGCGCCACCTCCTGGGTCAACGTGACGCCGCAAGCGGAGCAGTGGTACAGCGAGCACGCAGCCGACATCCGCGCCAAGAAACTGGACTACATGCAGAAGTGGGACAAGGCCAGTGCGCAGCAGAAGGAGGAATTGACTCTCAAGGCCGACGACGGCAAGTAGCCGTCGTCACGCTGCACTGAAGCAAGGCGGCGCTGCAGCAATGCAGCGCCGCCTTCGTTTTGGCGAAGCCAGGTTTCGGTTGCTGGCTTGGGCACGGACGAGGCGAGTTCTTTAATGCCCGCCATCATGGCGGGGCCTCTGATGACTTGCCCAGGGACAGGATAAAAAGTTTGGGGGCTGTTTGTCGATGAACGGACGTGTTTGCGTGTGATGCCGGCGAGTTCGGCCTTGGCTTTATCGCTGTAGAACAGCAACACCGTCTGGCCCTCATCGGGACGCACGAACGGGATGAACTGCACCCGACCTGCGAACGAGCGCCGAATCGCCCACTTTCTCACCCGGGATCCGGCGCGAATCGGGCCGGGGGAACTTACGACGCCGGGGTCAATATTCCGCCAACACACGGCTACCCAAGATGACCCGCAGTCGATCCAGGGCACGTTTGTGCAACTGGGACACACGACCCTTGGTGACCCCGAGCCTGGACGCGATGTCAACAAACGGCACATGGTGATAATAATGCAGCGCGAGAATTACCTGTTCGCGCTCGTCCAGTTGCCCCAACCCTTCGATTACGGAAGCCCTCAGCTCTTCCTTCTCCAATTCGGCATAAGCGTCCGGTGGTGCCTCCGTGCCGGGGAAAGATTCCCGACCGAGAAGGAAACCAAGACCCAATCCAACCGTGGCGGCCACGAATGCATCGAGTGGATCGGACGCAGAACCGTCATCGAGCGATCGGGCACGTTCCACTACCGCACGGGTTTGATCGCACACCCGAGCATCTTCCCGTACCCCTCGCGCCAGGCTTTCACGCAAGGTTCTCACCCCGTTGAACACGGCGCCTCGTACACGGTGACGCGCGTAGGTCTCGAACTTGATGTTGCGACTCGGGTCGAAGCGGTCGATCGCTTCCAGCAGTCCCATCAGCGCATTCTGGACGCAGTCCTGCCATGCATCCCCCAGGGAATGCACGCGCATGTATACGTCGCGCGCCACCAGCCGTGCCCAGGATGAATACTTGAGGATGAGTGCATCGCGGGCAACGGACTCGTGACCCTCGCGCCATCGCTCCCAGAGCATCTGTTCACCGTCGTCCAAGGTGCCTGCTCATCCGCTCACGTGTGATAACCGCTCAACAGGGCCTGGGCAAGCAGGGTCCACCCATTGACCAAGAGGAACAGCAGGATCTTGAGCGGCAAGCTGATGCTCGTTGGCGGCAGCATGATCATGCCCAGAGCCATGAGAATCGCCGCGACCACAAGGTCGATAAGCAGGAACGGCAGAAAGATCACGAACCCGATCTGGAATGCGGTATGCAATTCGCTCAACATGAATGCCGGCACGAGCTGCAACACACCGATATCATCGACCGACCTGGGCGGCGGCATTTTCGCCATGCGTATGACAGCGAGCAGATCGCCCTCGCGGGTCTGCCTGATCATGAACATCTTGAACGGCACGAATCCGCGCTCGACAGCCGTTGCTGCAGGTATTTCATGCCGCAGATAGGGATCCACTCCCACCTGCTTGGCCGCCTGGAACACCGGGTTCATGGCGAACAAGGTGAGGAACATCGCCAGCGTGAGAAGGACGCTGTTGGGTGGAGTCTGCTGCAGGCCAAGAGCGCTGCGTACCATGGACAACACGACGATGATGCGGGTGAACGACGTCAGCGCGATCACCAGCAGCGGGATGAACGAAAGGAGCGTAAGCAGCAGGAACGAACGCAGGATCGACGAATTGTCCTCCGTCGAGGCACGTGCTATCGCATCCCGGATGGGGTCTCCGCACCATGCCAGCGCCGGTAGTGCCAGACCGGCCAGCAGCACGACCGCCAGGACGAGATACCTGCCTTTCTTCATGGCACGCCACTCTGCCCGGCGCGCGAAGCATTCAGCGGTGCGACGGTGGCAACACATCCTCGCGCACTTTCGACGACAAGGTATTCGAGCCCCCGGTAAGCCACGACGTGAGTGGTCGTGGTCATGCTCAATCGCCGCGAAGCCCTCACCTCGATGCCCCCCGCATCCGTGCCGCGCGTTCCTGTTTTCGAGCCGATGATCCAGCCGCGGCGACGTGCGTACGCGATGCCACCTACCAGTGCGACCAGCACAAGCATGGTGATTGCCAGAGCCACTACAAAGCTTCCGGTCGAGATCGTTGGCGCACTTCGATATGGGATGGCCGACTGAGCCACACTCGCGCCAGAAACCGACGCAGCGAGAAGCAACGCTGAGTTCAAGACAGGAACGCTCACAGGATCTCGGAGATCTTCAGGCCGAAACGATCGCCGGCAGCCATCAGGTGGCCATGCGCAACGGGTTTGCCGTCAAGCATCAGTGTGACGGGATCATCGAGATTGGTGTCCAGCTCTACCGCGTCGCCCTTGGCAAGGGAGAATAACCGTTCGACACTGAGCTGGGCGCTGCCCACAAGTATTTCCAGGCGTACGGTGACGTGGCCCAGCAGCGCCACATTGCGTTCGACAAGTGGGACACCGGCAGACGGCTTGTCGCCCGCTTCTTCCAGTGCGATCGGTGCAATGACAACTTCTTTCATGATTTGTACTCTTCCTGCGGGTGAAGGCCGTCCAGCATGACGGCACGTTTTGCCCCGGTTCGGCGCAGGTAACCGCTGGCGGCGGCAACGCCGCCCTCGATCCGCATCGACAGCGGCTCTCCCAGTTCCGTATCTCCGACCAGCACCTCGCCGACTCGCAAATCCGTCAATTGCGCGAGATTGACCGACCCGAAATCCATGACCGCGTCGAGGCGCAGTGGAATCCCGCCGAGCGCCACCCGACGCGATGCCAGGCCGGCCTTTACGGCAGCTTGCGGCGGCACCAGGCGATCGATCAGCGGCCGACCGAGGGCCAGGTTCAGTCCCAGTCGTCCGACAGCGATGGCCAGGATGCAGCTACCCAGCTCGGGGCGCGCCAACTCGGAGGATGACGCGGACTGCCGCAGGCGCGGGCTATCGGCGATCCCGGCCCGCCGGAAGATCCGTGCGGCCAGATCCTCCAGTGCGTCCTCGCCAATACGCTGCGCCCAACCGGCGTCCTCCTCGTCCACCACTCCCGCAAGGTGGCGTCCAACCGCAGCCGCGCCCCTGCCACCGAGGAATAATGCCAGCGAACCGGATTCCCCCGTCGACACGTACGGCGCGGCGCCCCTGATGACGAAACTCCGGTGATCGACCGGGCTTGCATCGATATCGGCAAGTGCATGATCAATCCACCACTCGCGCGACCACTCGGACACCTCGGTGCCCACCAGCGTACGCAAGGCTTCCCGGCGTGACTCGCCGAGCCAGCTGAAACGAAGGCCATCCACTTCTCAGCTGCCCCTGGTGGAGTCGTAGAGCTGCTGGAGCATGTCGCTGGACACGGTCATGACGCGCGAGCTTGCCTGATAGCCGCGCTGGATCACGATCATGGCGGCCAGTTCCTGAGTCAGGTCGACGTTGGACATCTCAAGGCTGCTGCCTTCGATCTGCCCGAAGCCGGCCGTATTGGCCTTGCCGATGCGAGCCGCCTGTCCCTTCGGTTGCGAATAGAGGTTTCCCTGGATCATCTGCATCGAACTCTCGTCCTGAAACGATGCCAGAGCGAACTGGGGGCCCGCCTTTGTCTCGCCATTGGAATAGACGATCTGGAGCGTACCGTCGATATCGAAAGATTCGGAAGAAATGCCAATGATTCCATGTCCGTCTTTCACCGAGGCGGAAAGATCGGAAGCCACGCCGGAAAAGCTGGTTACCCCGCTCAGGCCATTGGCGGTACCGAAGTTGAACGCGATCGTCTGCGAATGCCCGCCAATCGTGCCGGTCATCGTCACCGTGTTGAATCCGTTCTGAAGTGTGCCGTCGGTGTTGAAGCGAACCTCGCCGCTGCCGATCGTGTTGCCGCTGGCATCCGTGATCGTGACCAGCCAACTGCCAGGCGTGACCGCCGTATTGTTCGCCATCGACAGCCCGAGGACGTGCGCATTCCCCTGTACGTCGTAGACAGTGACGGCACTGACGCTGTCGGTCGGATCGGACGGCAGGATGTTGCCGGCCATGTTCACGGTTGCAGTTGCCTGTGGCGGCAGCGTCTTGTAGTTCGTGACGTCGATGTTGCCGAGATTTCCGGATGGGTCGAACCCCTGTACGAAGTACTTGTTGACCGAATCGACCAGCTGTCCCGACGAATTGAACTCGAACTGGCCCGACCGCGTGTAATAGGTGTTGCCCGATGGATCCTTGAGAATATAGAAGCCGTCGCCCACGATCGCGGCATCGGTCACCGCGCTGGTCTGCTGGATCTTCCCTTCGCTCAGGTTTTCGCCCGTTCCGGCGACCCTGGTGCCGGTCTCGTCCATGATGTTCTCGAAGAAGGATTCACTCTCTCGAAAGCCTGGCGTATTCATGTTGCTGATGTTGTTGCTTATCGTATTCAGGCTGTTGGAGAAACTGAAAAGCCCCGAGATACTGCTGTAAAGCGCCTGCATGATGCCCGACATGATTCGCTCTCCTTTTTAAGGCGTCACGAGCTGTACTTGGGAAAGGGCAACGTTGGTCAGCACGTTGCCGCTCGACGTCGTTATCGTCAGCCTGACGCCGTTCGAGTCGTACTGGATACCGATGACCTTGCCGGATGTCGTCGTGCCATCCGCGTTCGCGATCTGCACGTTGTGAGCCAGCAATGCCAGCGGTTGACCTTGGGAACCCAGGGTCAACAAGTTGTTGATCCCGGACACTTCCTCGCTCTGCTGTTCGATGCTGACGAACTGGGCCAGCTGGGTGAGGAACTGGCTGTTGTCCAGTGGTTGCATGGGATCCTGGAACTGCAGTTCGCTGACGAACAGCTTGATGAAGTCCTGCTCATTGATCTCCGAACTCGCATTGATCGGGCTATCCGATGAGTTCAGCAAAGTGCCGATGGCGTCGACTGACATGACGGTTCCTTCTCAGTATTCGTTGGGCGAGATCCAGACCTCGCGACCGTTCAATAGAATCCTGCCCAGGTGCATTCCCCGGGATCCGGCCTCTTTCACAATTGCACCAACCACGCGGATCGCCTGCGTATCGTCCATGCGGTAGTCGCGCAGCCAAAGTGTCAGGCTGCCGTCGAGCTGCCTCGTAAGACGCAGCGAGTCCTCCGGCCAAGGCGCTTCCTGCGAGGCTTCGGGAGCAACCCTGGGCGGAGCCAAAGACCGGGCTTCGTCCTTTGCCACTTCCACCGCTTTCATTGCAGGAAGACCGGGCGCTTCCCCCACCTCCCCCCGCGATGACGTATCCATCATGGCGACAACGCCAGCGGTGTCGTGCGGCACGCCGGACGACGCGTCAGGTATTTGCTCGCTCATGCCTTCCGGCCCTGAAGGAGCGGTATTCGACGATGCAACAGAGGTGGCTTGACCGGTCGATGCATACAGCTCAGAGAGGTAGGCGCCGGCGAGAAGATGAATCCCGAATACCCTGGAACCGGCCAAGACCTCGGTAATACCCGTGGGCTGGATGACGACGTCCAGTTGCTGCGCCGATTCCGCACTCATCCCTGTTGAGATTCCAGATTCCGAACTTGCCGACACAACGTCAGAAGCCGCCGAGACAACTGCGTTCGCCGCGATCGGCTCGCCACCATCCGCGAGCCGTGATGTGACCGCAGGCGCCTGGTGCGACGAGTTGCCTTGCGCAACCTGATGTCGTGGGCGATTTCCCGTCATGCGATCGTCGCCCTTACCCAGTTCATCGGCGAAATCGCGACTGGGCGGGCGCCCGCCTCGATGGGCCAGTACCACCGCGGGTGCCACTATATGGTTGATGCCTCTCATCACCTCTCACTCCCAAGCCAGCACTCGATGGCTTCTTCCTGCTGGCTGGCGGATCGCTTCCTCTCCAATGTCCCGCTGGTTTCCATAACCCGGCCGTCGATCTGTTCGCGATATCGTTTGGCCGTAACCGCGGCCAGCGCATACTCCTGGCATGACTGCTCGGCCAAGGCGAGTTCGTCGGAGGCGACCTTCCGCTTTTCAACGAGCAAGGCATCCAGATTCGAAAGCATTTCGCAACGGGCCAGATCCAGAATCGATTCGTCTGCGGTACTCCTGCGGTTCGCCGTCGATACCGCCGCTTGGGCCGCCCCGACGTCGTCGCGGTGGATCCGGCAAATCCGCACCTCGGCGGATGCGTCGGCCAGTGCGAGCGACGCACGCACTTCGCGCACCTTCGCCACGCGCCGCAGAACTTCATACGCATGCAGTCGCCCGTCCTTCATGGCTGATCCTCCCGCGACACGATGGCGCGCAGCAGCCCGATGCTTTCGTCGCGTGTCGACCATTGCGTCGGCCGTTGACACAAGCACTCGGCAATGCACGGATACCGCACGATGGCCTCGTCCAGCGGCGGATTCGCCCCAGCCTGGTAGGCCCCCATGTCGACCAGGTCACGCGATGCCTGGTAGGTCGCGACGATGGATCTGACGCGCTGGATGACCTGCTGCTGTTCCTCATCCGCGATGCTCGATACGAGGCGGCTTACGCTGGACAGCAGGTCGATCGCCGGAAGCTGCCCACGCGAGGCAAGGTCGCGCGACAACACCACGTGCCCATCCAGGATCGCGCGCATGTGATCGGCCACCGGCTCGTTCATGTCGTCTCCCTCGACCAGCACGCTGTAGATGGCTGAGATCGAACCCCCATCGCGTATTCGCCCACCCCGCTCAAGGATTTGCGGAAGCAGGTTGAATACCGATGGCGGATAGCCGCGCGATGTAGGCGGCTCGCCCACCGCCAGGCCCACCTCGCGCTGCGCCATGGCAAACCGGGTGATCGAGTCGACGATCAGCAATACGTCCATACCTTCGTCGCGAAAGTACTCCGCGATGGCATGGGCAGCGTGTACCGCATGCGTGCGCACCAGCGCCGGCTGATCGGCGGTCGCCACCAGCATCACCGAGTGCTCGCGGCCTTCCTGGCCCAGCGCATTGTCGAGGAAGTCGCCAACCTCACGCCCGCGCTCCCCAACCAGGGCGATCACCACGACGTCCGCGCGAACGTGGCGGGCCATCATGCCGAGCAAGGTGCTCTTGCCCACGCCACTGCCTGCGAACACACCGATCCGCTGCCCCTTGGCCAGAGGCAACACGCCATCGATGGCCCTTACGCCCGTCTCCAGCGCTTCGTCCAGCGGTGCCCGGCGCATGGGATTGATGGGCGCCCGCAGGACATCCCGCAGGCCGTCGGCGGCGATACCGGGCCCACCATCCAGGGGAGCACCAAACGCGTCGATGACACGCCCGATCAGGGCGCGGCCAACGGGCACCTGCAGGGAACGCCCCAAGGCCCGTACGCGAGCCCCAATCGATGCGCCACGCAGATGCCCGAAAGGCATCAACAGAACCCGACCCTCGCGAAAACCAACCACCTCGGCACTGATCCGCTGCCCATCGGCTCCGCTCTCGATCTCGCAGAGCTCGCCGATCGTGGCATCCGGCCCTAAGGCTTCTGCCACCAGGCCGTTGAAGCCAAGCAGTTCACCGTACCTGTGCGCCAACGGCTGATCAGCCAGCAGGCTGCGATAGCGATCGAGCATGGCCACGGTGGTCATGGAGCGGCGACCCCCAGCGTGTGCAGCATGGCCTCGTGGATGGCTCCCAGACGCAAACCGATCGAACTTTCGATCCGCCCGCGGTCAGTTTCCAGCAAGCACTCGCCGGCAGCCAGCTCTCGCCCGGTTTCCACTTCCAGCCCGCCGATATGCTGGGGTAGCAACGCTCGATCCTGCTTCGACACAACAAGGCGTACAGCCTTGGTGCGAAACTCCTCCGCCATTTGAGTGCACAGCCGGCGCAGCAGTTGACCATCGCCCCGCATCTCACCGAAGGCTCGCGCCAGACTCGCAAGCGCCAACTCGAAAGCCAGCGTTTCCATCGCCTCGCCGTAGCGTTGTGTGGCTTCATCAAGTCCCTTGATGAGTACTGAAAGGCGCTCGCGTTCATCTTCGAGTTCGTCCAGGCGATCGCAAGCGGCATCCTCCAACTTCTGCATGCGCTGTTTCGCGTCACGCAGGCCATCACTTTCTCCTGCTTCGTAACCCTCGGCATAGCCGAGGCGGTAGGCTTCAGCTTCCGCTTTGGCGGCCGTATCCCGGGCAGCAACAACCGTCTCGGCCACCTGAGTCGCCGGCGGCTGGCCCCCAGCCACGACGCGATGGGCGGTAGCCTCATGGAGTGCGTCATGTGGCAATCGCCGGATCACCGCGAGACCTCTCTCGCAGCCAGGGCGCGACCGGCCTCGTCGAGGCAGCGCGCCATCGTTGCTGCCAGTGCACGAGGAAACGGGCGCTGCAGCTGCTCCAATTCGCGACGGATCGCTTCACTGCGCAGCTTGCCGCAGGCCGCCAGGTAGATCTCCGCATGATCTGCCGCAGCCGCGGCCAATACCCGCGCCGCCCAGTGGCTGGAAAGACCGTCCAACACCGCGATCAATACGGCCGGGGGCGGCACATCAGCCATCGGCACATTGGCTGAACCATCGAGCGCCTCCTGCAACAGGTTCGCATCAATGGTGGTGAAGCGCCGTGCTTCCCGAATCAATGGATCGAGCGTTGCCTTCCATGCTTTCGGCAGGCGCGCCAGCATCCAGCTGCGATCCGCCGGGTGCATGGCGGCGATGGCCAACGCGGCCTTGCGGGCGCCAGCCTCGTTCACTGCCCCACCTCGTTGCTCGTGTCCATCCACTGCCGCAGTTGCGCCAGCGTCTCCTCGCGCTCCGACGGCAACAGGCGACGCGGCGACCTCCGTCCAAGCATCATCAGGCAAGCAAGAATCAGCACGGCCAGAGCAGCAGCCACGGCGTAGGCCCATGAAGGAAATCCGGCGAGCGGGGAGACTGGTGCGCTTGTCGGCTGAATCTGGCTGATCGTCGTGGCTGGTACCGTGGCGACCGTATCAGTCATCGCCGCCGCGACGGTGGGCGCCGGAAGCGCGCGTTCTGGCGCTGCAATGGCGGCAATGTCGATCTTGTCGCCACGTGCCGGATCGAGCCCGAGCCCGGCCGACACTACATCGGAGAGCTTATCGACCTCCGCCTTGGACAACGCCGATGAAATGACGATGCCCACTGAGACGCGCTCGATACGCCCGAGTGCCCGTTCCACCTCTTCCTGTTCATGACCATGCGCGTACTCGACTTCGCGCCGCTTGCTGGGCGGGTCGACCCTCACGTGATCGGGATCGGAGCCGTCGGCCGCATGCCCGGTGGCATCGATCTTCTCCCGCACCAGCAGGCCGTTGCCGTTCTTGCCTTGAACCAGCAGGCGATCACTGACCTTCTTGACGTGGTCGTAGTTGAGGCGCACGCCAACCGATACGGTAAAGTCGTCGTCAGGCAGCACACGATGCAGCAGTTGGCCGATGCGCTTGCGCATCCCGTTCTCCAGCCTGCTCTGCTGGTCGAGCCGGTCGCTGACCGGCACGCCATCCCGCCCGTCGGCGGGATTGCCCGAAAGAACGACGCCCTTGCCATCCAGCACCGCCACGGACTCCGGTGCCAATCCCTCGACAGCGGACGCGATCAACCGCTGGATGCCGGCGACTTCGCGGGCATCCAGATGCTTTTCCGGCCGCAGGTTGAGCGTTACGGAGGCCTTCGATGCTTCCTGGTCATGCTCGAACAGGCTTGCGTGATGGATGGTCAGGTGCACGCGTGCCGAAGTGACCTCGCTCAACGAGGCGATCGTGCGTTCCAGTTCGCCCTGCAGCGCACGCTGGAAATTGACTTTCTGGGCAAACTCGGTAACGCCGTAGTCGGAGTCCTTGAACAGCTCAAAGCCGACGCTTCCTCCTTTGGGCACGCCTTGCGAGACGAGCTTCATGCGGGTCTCGTACACCTGTTCGGCGGGCACCAGAATGGTCTTGCCTTCATCGGCCAGGTTCCACGGCACCTGCATCTGGCTCAGCGCCGTCGTGATCTCGGCAGCATCCGATTCGCGCAAATCGCTGAACAGTACGCCATAGGGCGGATGCATGATCCACCAGGTGGCACCGCCGATCATGCACAGGATCAACAGCAAGCCCATTGCGAACGCGATGCGCGAGCGCTGTGACATGGACGCAAAGAAAAGCCGCATTGCCTACTCCAAGAATTTCCCACCGACATCCGGATCCGGTGGCCCGGGCCACCCCCGGATACTCCATTCACCCCAAACAACCATCCGGCCAGGCCTGCCTTCACGCGGTGCAGATGGCGCGGAAACGACCTACAGCTGCATGTTCGTCAGGTTCTGATACGCGTCTACGATCCGGTTGCGCACCTCGACGGCAAACTGCAACTGCAAGTGGGCGTGCTCCATGGCGATCATCACGTCCTGCACCGGAATGTTCTCTCCTGCAGCCAGTGCACGCGCCGAGGCGTCCGCCGCATTGAGGCTGCCGTTGACCTGATCGAGTGCAGCACCCGCCATCTGCAGGAACGACGGGCCGCCCTGGAGAGTTTCATTCACGCCCTGCTCCGGCATGCCCAGGCGACCGATGGACACCCCTTCGATCGGCATCACGCTCATGAGCCGCTCCCGATATCCAGCGAGTGCAGTGCCATGCTGCGCAACGTGTTGAATGCGCGAACGTTGGCCTCATACGCGCGGCCGGCCTCCACCAGCGTGCTCATTTCGGCCACCATGTCCACGCGTGGATAGCTCACCATGCCGTTCCTGTCCGCCGCCGGATCCGACGGGTCGTGGACTTCGCGCTGCGCAACATCGGTCGCGACCAGTACCGGATAGCCATGCCGTTCCAGTCCACCGATCGCGGCATCGAAGCCGGCGGCACGCGGAGCCACCGCACGCATCAACTGCGCCGGCCGCCCGGGGGCATCCGGTGTATTGGCCACGGCGATGTTGTGGCTGGCCGCCTCGAGGCGCAGGCGCTCGTACTCCAGTCCGAAACGCGTGGCGGCAAGAATCGAATCGACGCTCATCTTCAGTTTCTCCCGGCCATGGCCAGCTGCATCAGCGCAAAGCGCCGCGACAGGATCGTCGTCAGCGACTGGAAATCCACGCCGGCGGACTCCAGCTCCGCCACTTGGCCGTCGAGGCTAGCCGAGGCATCAGTGCCGCCATCGGCCGCGTACACCGAATCGCGCAGCGCGGTCGGCGTCAACTCCACCAGACGATCCACCGCCATACCCGGATCCGCCGCGGCCAGGCGTAGAAGCCCGATGGCCTCCCCAAAATCCGCGCGTTGCGCGCGATAGCCGGCGACGTCGACATTGGCAATGTTCACGCTGGCGACTTCGGCGCGCAGTCGCGCCATGTTCATGCCAAGGCGGATGGCTTCGGTGGTCAGATCCATGGGTGCTGCCTCATTGAATGATCAACTCGCCGTGCAGGGCACCGGCGTCCTTGATGGATTGCAGGATGGTGATCACCTCGCGCGTGGAAAGGTGGATTGCGCGGAGCGCGCCGATCAGGTCGGCCACGGTGGCACCACCGGGAATGCTGACCAGCTTGGCCTCCGGTTCCTGCACGTGGATGTCGGCCTGCGGCACCACCGCCGTGCCGATGCTGGCGGATGGTCTGACCAATACGCCGTCGGGTTGCGAGACCTGGTAAGTCGTCCGTACGACGATGCGCAGGTCACCCTGCGATATCGTGACCGCACCCAGCCGCACGTCGCCACCGGAGACCACGGTACCGGTGCGCTCATTGACCACCACGCGAGCCGCCTGATCCGGTATCACCGGTACGTTCTCGATCATCGAGATCGCGCGAACCATATCCTCCGGCGGCGACGCGAAAGTCACGCGGATCTTGCCCGCGTGCTCGGCCACCGCACCGACCCCGGCGTTGCGGCGCAGGGACTCGGCGACACGTTCGGCGGTGGTGAAATCCGGTTGGTAGAGCACCACGTCCAGCGTGCGACCGCCGGCTTCCAGGCCCAGCGGTGCCTCGCGTTCGACCAGGGCACCGTTCGGCACACGCCCCACGGTCGGGTGGTTCTTTTGCTGCGAACTGCCGAACGCGCGCACTTCATACCCACCCACCGACAACGGACCCTGTGCCAACGCATAGAGCTTGCCGTCGGGACCATCCAGCGGAGTCTCCAGCAAAACTCCCCCCGCCAAGCTGCGCGCATCACCCAGCGAGGACACCGACACATCGAGCTTCTGTCCCGATTCGGCAAATGCCGGCAATGTCGTGGTCACCATGACGGCGGCGACGTTGCGGCTGTTGAGGTCGTCCGGGCTGATGCTGATCCCGAAATGGCTGAGCGTATTGGCCACCGACTGGACGGTAAGACGGTTCTTGCTGGAATCGCCGGTACCGGCAAGGCCGACCACCAGGCCGTAGCCAGTGAGCGCGTTGTCGCGCACGCCCTGCACGCGCGCGATCTCCTTGAGCCGCACGCTGTTGCTGTCGGCATGTGCCACCGCGCAGCACGCCAGCAGCAATAGGATGAAGATGCAGCGGTTCATATCAGACCCAACCAATGCGTGATGCGATAAAGAATGCTGCGCCGCTGCGCTTCGGAGACGTCACCCTGCCCGGTGAACTCGATGTTCGCCTCGCTGATACGGTTGGACAGAATCGTATTGCCCGCCGAAATGTCTTCGGTGCGCACCAGGCCGGTCAGGGTGAAGTGCTGCCTCTCGCCGTTGACCACGACCAGCTGCTCGCCATGGATGCGCAGCAGCCCGTTGTCTTCCACGCCGACCACCCGCACGGCCAGCTCTGCCTGCAATGTACCGGCGCGCGAGGTCTTGCCCTGACCGGCATCGTCACCGGACAAGCCGACGCCATAGTTGTGGCTGCCGAAACGCGTCTGCGTGGTGGCACCCAGTTGCACGCCGCTGCCGGCATCGGTGTTCGCACTGGCCGAAGCGCGCGATGTCTCGGTGACCAGCACGGTCAGCGTGTCGCCCAGCCGGTGGGCGCGCCGATCGGCCGTCAGGCTACGGTAATCATCCGGATTGATCATCGAACCCGGCGACGTCTGCGCATGCACTACCGGGATGGCCAGCGCCCAGGCAAGACACAAGAGGAATCCATACTTACCGGACAACTTCCACCTCCCCTTTATCGACCACGCGCGCACGCACCGGCGACTCCGCACCGTCGACCAGCACGGACACGACGTCGCCGGCGTTACCCGTGGCGATGGCCGTACCCTGCGCGCGCATGCGTATGGCGCCCAGCGCCACTTCGACGTGCACCCGCTGCTGCCGGTCGACGTCCGGTATGCGCTCGAAATCCTCGAACCGTGCCATCGAACCGGCGAGCACCGCGTGGCGCAGCCGCATGCCATCGACCTGTTGTGGATCCAGTACGGGCTCACCTCGTGCAGCCGCGATATCCACGTCGCGTGGAACCAGCTTCAGCGATTCGGCTACCGTACCAATAGGTGCGTCGGCCGCATAGCTGAGCACTTTGCGTTGGACTTCGAGCGCGAACCAGACCGTCGTCGACCGCACGACGCGCCCATCCACGACCACGTCCACCGGCACGCCGATGCGCGCGCGTGGCCAGCGTCCGGTCGGTGGGTGCACGGCCAGACGGACAGCTCCTGCGGGAACCGAGACGTCGGTGGGGGCACCCACCACACTCACCTTCGCCGTCGCTGCCTCGCTGCCCAGCCGCGCATCGACCCGTGCGCGTGCGGCCGCTACGATGCGCAGCGCCGCGACACGCTGTGACGCGCGTGGGGTCGCCAGCACGGTCAGCGAGACCGTCATCAGCAGCGACATGGACAGGAGCCGCAACACGGTCATTGGCGCAGGTTGTTGATGGTGTCGAGGATTTGATCCGACGCCTGCAGCACGCGGGCATTCAGCTGGTACGCGCGTTGGGCAATGACCAGGGCAGACATCTCCGAGACCATGTCCACGTTGGATCCTTCCAGCATGCCCTGCATCAGCGCACCGACGCCATTCTCGTTCGGTCTGCCCACGCTGGGGTCGCCGGATGCCTGGGTCGGCGCGAAATTGTTGCTGCCCACCGATTGCAGCCCCTCGGGCGACGGAAACGTACTCAGCTCGATCTCGCCCAGCAGCGTCTGCTCCTGATCCGTACCCACCGTCGCGTGGATCTGGCCATTCTGGCTCACCTGTATGTCGGTCGCGTCCGGCGGAATCTGGAGATCCTGGGCAAGGCGATTCCCTGCAGCGGTGACCAGATAGCCCTGGTTGTCCACATGCAGTTGCCCGTCGCGGGTATACAGGTGGTTGCCGTTGCCGTCGACGACCTCCAGGAAGCCTTCGCCCTGGATGCCGATGTCCCAGACCTTGTTGGTCTGCTGCATCGTGCCCTGCGAGAACACCGAACTGGTCGACAGGATCTCCGATCCCGCCCCCGCGCTCTGCGGTGACATGCCGGCCTGAACCTGTTCGGGCGAAATCACGGCGACATCCCCGAAGGCCACGCGCTGGCTCTTGAAGCCCGGCGTCTGCATGTTCGAGATGTTGTTCGACAAGGTGTCGATCTGCGCCTGCTGGCTCTTCAGTCCGGCGGTAGCGATATAGAGTGCGTCGATCATGATTCGTCCTAGGCGTTTTCGCCGATGTGGTTGATGCCGGTTTGCATGGCCTGGTCGTACGCCTGGATGGCGCGCTGTACCGATTGCGCGTGGCGCGTGAGCTCCATCAGTCGCACCATCTCCGAGCCCGCGTCGACGTTGGATTTCTCCAGTGCGCCCTGATGAATGCTTCCCTTCCATTCCGCCGCTGCACCGGTGTAGGCATACAGGCCGCCACCCATCTCCTGCAGGGCTTCGGGTGTCGCGACGGCGACCACCCGCAGGCTATCGATGCTTTTGTCGCCATCGACGATCTCGCCTGCGGCATTGACATGCACCCGGTCGTGGCTGAGCGAGATCGGCCCCGACTGGCCCAGCACCGGGTGACCCGAGACGTCGACCAATTGCCGATCCGCATCGACATGGAACTGGCCGTCGCGCGTCAGCATCTCGCGGCCATCCACATCCACCACGAAGAACCCCGGCCCTTGCAGTGCCAGATCCAGCGGCTTGCCGGTCATGTCCAGACCGCCGTCGGCGAGATTCAGCGCGGGAAGCGGATCCAGCGCCCCGGTTCTGAAATCCGTCCGAAGGCGTTCGGCGCGATAGCCGGTCGTGCGCATGTTCGCCACGTTCTGGCTGATCACGTCGAGCGCCTGGACGTCATTGCCAAGGTAGCGCGCAATGTTGGAGATGATGCTGCTCATGGGTTTCTCATGCGGCGCTGGCCGCCTGATTGGTGGTGATGGTGCCGAACGCCTTCACCACCAGGGTGGACGGCACCTCGTTGATGCCAAGCACGGTGACGTGCGGAAGGCTGCGCTGGATCAAGGCACGCAAGTGCCGGCGTACCATGCCGGGGCACAGCAGCACCGGCAGGTGATTGCGCGACATCATGGCCTCGGTCTGCCGTGCCAGTCCGCCCAGCAGGGCCTCCAGCTGGGCCAGGTCGCCGATCAAGGCACCGGCGCCTTCGCGCTGGCGCACCGCGGACACGATGGATCGCTCCAGTTCCGGTGCCAGGGTCAGCACGTGGAGCTCGCCCTGCGCATTGCTCACGCGTTGGCAGATCGCCGGGCCGAGGCGTTCGCGCACCCGCTCGACCAGATCCTCGGTCTGCTTGAGCGTCTTGCCGGCATCGACCAGCACCTCGAGGATCGCCTCGACATGGCGAATGCTGACCTGCTCGCGCAAGAGCTGTTGCAGCACCTTCTGGATGTCCGTGTGCGACATCACGCCGGGAACCAACTCGTCGACCAGCGAGGGCTGCCGTTCGCGCACGCGCATCACCAGCCGCTCGGTCTCTGCGCGGGTCAGCAGTTCGGGCGCGTGCCGCTTCACCACTTCGCCCAGGTGGGTGATCAGCACGGTCTCCGGATCCACCAGCGTGTAGCCCGCACCGCGAGCGTACTGTTGCTGCTCGGCGCTGATCCATTGCGCCGGCAGACCGTAGGCCGGATCGCGCGTCTCGCGTCCTTCGAGCTTCGCCCGCTTGCCACCGGGGTTGATCGCCAGCAGCGAATCGAAACGCAGTTCGCCGCGCCCCACCCGCGAACCCTGCACATGCAGTTCGTATGCGTCGGCAGCCAATGGCAGCTCCTGCACCATCTTCACCTTGGGCAGCACGAAGCCACCATCCATGGCGAACTGCTTGCGGAAGCTGGCGATGCGCTCGCCGATGTCCAAGCCGCGCGTCTTGTATGCCGCGACGATCGCGCTGCCCAGGTGAATCTCGATCGGCTCGACGCTCAGCAGCTTGTACAGATCCTCCTCCGGCCGAGCCGCTGCCGGCGCGGGGGCCCTTGCCGCGGCGTCTTCCGCCGCAGGTGTCTTGCGCGAACTGAGGAAGGCCAGCGCGCCCACACCCAGCAGCACCAGCAGCACCGGCCACGCCGGCAGGCCCGGCAGGAACAGCAGCCCGACCAGCGCCAGCGCCACGATCAGCAAGGTGTAGGAGTTCGACAGCACCTGCCGCGCGATCTCGGTGCCGAGCAGCGAGTCCGACGCCGCGCGCGTGACGATGATGCCGGTAGCCACCGCGATCACCAGCGAGGGGATCTGCGTGACGATGCCGTCGCCCACGGTCAGCAACGTGTAGCGGTGCGCCGCATCGCCCCACGCCATGCCGTGCTGGATCATGCCCACGGCCAGCCCGCCGACGATGTCGATCAGGATGATCATGATGCCGGCGATGGCATCGCCCTTGACGAACTTCGTCGCGCCGTCCATCGCACCGTAGAAGCTGGCCTCCTTCTCCACCTGGCTACGCCGCCGCTTTGCCTCGTGCTCGTCGATCAGCCCCATATTCATGTCGGCGTCGATGCTCATCTGCTTGCCGGGCATGCTGTCCAGGGTGAATCGTGCAGCGACCTCCGCCACGCGCTGCGCACCGCTGGTGACCACGACGTACTGCACGACCACCAGGATCAGGAACACCACCAGGCCGATCACGTAATTGCCGCCGACCACGTAGTTGCCGATCGCATTGATCACGCGGCCGGCGTTGCCGCTGTCGAGGATCAGCCGGGTCGCCGAGATGTTCAGGGCGAGGCGGAACAGCGTGGTGATCAACAGCAGCGAAGGAAACGTCGAGAAGCTCAGCGGCGAGTCACTGAAGAACGTGATCAGCAACACCAGCAACGCGCCGGTGAAGTTGAGCACCAGCAGGAAATCCAGCAGCGCCGGCGGAATCGGCGTGAACAGGATGACCAGGATCACGATCACCCCGAGCACGAGCACGACGTCGCGTTTGCTGCGCCAGAGCTGTCCGAACATGGTGTTCACGAGAAGATCCTCGTGCCGGGACGCTTCATCAGCCAGCGATAGACCGGTGCCAGCTGGGTAAACAGATGCGCAGGCACCGCCTGGTCGATCCGGCACTCGCGGAAGATCGCACGCGCCAGCTCGGGCGAATGCAGGCAGGGCACGTTCGATCGCGAGGCGCTCAGGCGCATCTGTGCCGCAATCGCATCGGTACCCTTGGACAGCACCACCGGCGAGCGCATGCTCCGGGGTCGGTACTGCAGTGCAACGGCCAGGTGCGTGGGATTGGCCAGCACGATGTCAGCTTCCGGCACCCGGTTGATCGATCGCGAATGCTTCAGCAATTCGGCGATCAGCCGCTTGCGCTTGTTGCGGACATCCGGATCGCCGTCGCGACGCTTCACCTCGTCCTTCAGGTCACGCCGGCTCATCCGCAGCTTGCGGATGTACTCGCGCCGCGTGAACCAGAGGTCGAGCAAGGCGACCAGGCCCAGCAGCACCAGCACCCAGGTCGTCACCTGCGTGTACACCGAGCGGAACAGCATGGCCAGGCCGGACGGCGCGGAGAATGCGGCGGCATCCACCTGGTGATGGATGTCGGAGGCAACCAGCCAACCCACCCCGCCGAGCAGCGCGGCCTTCAACACCAGCTTGAGCAACTCCCACAGGATGTGCAGCGAGAAGATGCGCTTCAGGCCCTGGGCCGGATTGAGCCGGCTGAAGTCGGGCTTGAGCGGCGTGGTGCTGAAGGTCGGCCCGGTCTGCACGATGTTGGCGATTACGGCGGCGACCAGCACTGCCAGCAGCACCGGCAGCAACGCCTGCCAGAACGGCGCGAAAGTGGCCTGCATCCAGGCGGCCAGTCCCGCCGACGGTGCCGGTGCGTTACCGGCCATCAACAAAGTGCGGCGTACCGCATGCGCGAGCGCGGCTGCCGCCGCGTAACTGGAGACGGCAAACGCAACGCTGAACACGATCGTCACCAGTACGCCGCTCAGATCCGCGCTGCGCGACACCTGCCCCCGATCATGCGCTTCCTGCAGGCGGTACGGAGTCGGCTGTTCGGTCTTGGACTGTTCGTCAGCCATGCTCAGCGCACCGCCGACAGGATGGGCAACGAGGAGAACGCATCGCGATAGAGCCGTCCAATCAGCTGCGGTGCCCAGCGCAATGCGCCGGCCAGCAGCACGAACGCCGACAGCATCTTCAGCGGCAGCGCCACGAAGTACACATTGGCCTGCGGCATCGAGCGGCTGGCATAGGCCACCGCCAGGTCGATGGCGAACAACCCCAGCACCACCGGCACCACCACCATCATGCCGAGCAGGAACTGCGAGGAGAGCAGGCCCATGAAGGTTTCCGGCGACAGCAGGAAGCTGCCGGTCCCCAACGGCACCAACTGGATCGAAGCGACCAATCCCTGCAGCAGCAGCAGGTGCAGGCCCATGGCAAAGAACACCATCATGCCGGCCCACTGCACGGCCGTGCCGACCAGCGTCCCGGTCACCTGCGTCGACGGATTGAACAGGCTGGCCGCGGCGATGCCGGACTGCATGTCGACCACGCTCGCCGAGAAACCCAACGCCGCCGCCGGCAGCACCACCGCCAGGCTGAGCGAAAAGCCGAGCAGGCTCTCGCCCACCAGCGCCAGCACGAACGTCAATGGCGCGTCCATGCCGAAATGCATTGCCGTTGGCGTACCGGCACCCACCGCGGCCGCCGCCAGTGCGAGCAGAACGATCACGCGCACGTAGGCCGGCACCCATGCGAACGGAGTGAAGGCAGGTACCATCAGCAGCGGCGCGAAACGCGCCATCGCCAGCAGGAAAGCGGCCACCCCGATGTCCATGACATGCTGCAGCATCGTCACATCCCTGCGATCAGGCCGAACAGGTGCCTGGTGAACTCCACCACCACCGCCATCATCCACGCGCCGGTGACCAGGAACATCACCACCACCACCATCAGCTTGGGAATGAAGGTCAGGGTCATCTCCTGGATCTGGGTCACCACCTGCAACACCGAGATCAGCACGCCGACCGCCAGCGCCGCCAGCAGCATGGGCGCGGAGATCTTCGCTGCCGTGAGCAGCGTTTCCGACAGCAAATGCATGGCGGTATCACTGTCCATGGCTAGCCCCGCGGACGCACGAGTTCGCGCAGCCTGAAGATGAAGTCCGCCGGCACCGACATGGGACGACCCGGCGATTGCAGGATGCCGTCGACGATCGCCTGTGCCTCCTCCCGACGGCCCTCATCCAGCAGCAGCACGCTGCGCGCATAGCGCGCCGACGCGCCATGCGGATCGAGTCGCGTGGCACGTCTGATCGATTCCTCGGCGGCAGCGCGATCGCCGCGGAGAGCGTGCACAAGTCCCATGCCGCCATGCGTCTCGCCGAACGTGCGGTCGATCGCAAAGGCACGTTCGAAGCTATGCGCAGCACCGGCCAGGTCACCTTCCAACAGTTGGCACCAGGCCAGCGCATGCCAACTGCCGATATGCCCCGGCATCTCCACCGTGGCGCGTTCCAGTGCGAGACGTGCCGCCGGCATATCCGCACGCAACATGCGGTTCTGGCCAATGCCGAGCAGCGCCCGCCCCGAATGCGGATCAATCGCCAGTACCCGATCGAACATTTCCTGCGAGAAATCCAGGCGCTGTTCCCACAACGCCACCGTGCCGGCCACGATGGCTGCCTCGTATTGCGCCGGATCGATAGCCAGCGCCTGAGCGGCGGCGGTCGCCGCCCCAGCCGTGTCGCCGCTGTCAAGCAGCAGCAGTGCGCGCAGGCCGAGCACCTCGGCGAGACGTTGACCGCTGGTGATCGCCACAAGCGCGCCGAGCGCCGTGTCGTATTGGCCCCGGTGGTGCAGGATACGCGCCTTGAGCAACGCGATCGCGGTAGCGTCCCCGCCCTGTGGGCGGGCGTCGTCGAGCACCTGCAGTGCCGCGTCGAAATGGCCCAGCGAGAACTGCGCGTAAGCCAGATCGTGGGCGATGCCCGCAGGCACATCCGCGCCGTCCATCAGCGGCTGCAGCAGCCTCGTCACCGCAGCGAAATCCCGGGCCATCAGCGCACAGCGCGCCTCACGAAATTTCACTGCAGGCAGCGCACGCAAGCCGCCATCCGTCGAATGCAGTTGCGCGAGCGCCTCGTCCACCCGCCCTTCCCCCAGCAGTTCATCCAACAGGTCGCACAACAGCACCGGGTTCGATGGATCCTGGGCGGCAAACGCCTGCAGTCGGGAAGCGCGACTCATGCCGCACCCCTAAACTTTCTCCGCTGATGCGGGATGGGAGTACGTGGCGTGGTTGGGAGCGTCGGTTCTGCAACAACGACAGCTTGGCCGCAATATCGGCGGCGGTGGCGCATGGCATCCATGCAATCCCCTACTGCGCGCTACACAGCTTTTCAACACGGCGCCCCTGCACGGTGTGGCGGATTCTTCGATGCCCTGAAGATCCCGAGCTGCAACGCGGCGGAGGTTAAGCACCACTGCAAACAACTGTCAATGCCGAATTTTGTCGCAATATTTTACGACTTGCCATGATTCCTGCGGCAGCGCCATCCAGTGATCTTTGCTCCACGCCATAACGCATGATCTTACGATCTGATAAAACGTTTTCACCACCCGTATAGCGCCGCGTGTCGGGCATCGTACCGCTGCGCACGGTCGAGCTAGACTGCTGGCGATTACTGAGACCCTCCAGGATTGGACTCATGTCGACTGATCGCATTTCATCGTCGCCCTCGCTGATCGAGACCATGCGCACCATCGCACGCGATCGCGCTTCCGGCACCCATCGTGGCGGAAGAATTCCCACCACGGATCCTTCGACAGGTGAACATCCCGAGTCGGTCGGTACGCGCCAGATCGGCGAGTTGCGGCTACGCCTGCGGGAACTCGCCCTACAGGTGGACACTGCCGATCCACAATCACTTGCCCGCGCACGCACTCCAGCTCTGCGCGAGATACTGCTATGGGAGTTCGGCGACGATTTCCGCAGCGACTCGCAGTTCCTGCCGATGGTGGGCGCAATCGACAGCGCGCTGGACGCCGACCCCGGCCTCCAGCAGCGCTTTGTCGAGTTGATGGCGAGCCTGCAGAAAGACTGATTCCCTACTGCTCGATACCACTTGCCGAAACGTCGAACGCGGCGAGGCACCCGAACGATGTCGGCAACGACTGTTGCCGTGCACCCCGCCAAGCCATCCCCGCCTCTCGAGGAGAAGCACCTCGTCGCCCCGGGGTGAAGGAGATCTTCGATGTTTTGCCGTGCCGGATCGTTGTCTGGCCCCGCCACGGCGTGAAGTATCTCTGACAGAAAAATCAGCAAGGCACCCCCTATCGCCGTGTCCGTCGCGGGGAGGCAACTTGTTCGCCCATGCGCACATGGGCCAAGCCCACCTGGACACGCAGGGAAATCATCGTCCGAACCGCGCACGATCATGCGCTCAGTTGCTGCAAACTCGCCGACAACTTCAACGGACGCCATGACGCGGAGGAAATGACGATTGACCGCGACCTGGCGTGGCGCAGACTGCGCGATCACCAGGCCGACAACCGGCTCCTGCGCCAACCGCTCAAGCGCCGTGCTCGCCATCCCGGCAGGCCCAATCGCGTCAAAGCGGAAGGCGCGAGGCCGAGCCTTTTGTGCACACTGAAGCAGCTCATCGGTACAGCGGAAGCAACGAAACCGGAACCCTTCGAAGCAAGAGAACCCAGTTTCGTTTCAAAAGTCCCCGCCTCGCGCTGGTCTATTCGGACAACGGTAGACAGCACACCGCCCCTAAACTTTTCTGGTGATTCCCGGATAGGAGGCCAAGAAGTCCACGCCGGACTGGCGCGGTCGCACTGGCTTGCATGGATCGGGGACGCATCATGGTGGCTGTCATTGCGGGGAACGGATTGGGTCTTCTGGGAACCTCGCTGGCGCAGTTGGGTTTGGCGCCGGGCAGACAGGGAGGATTGGGACGGAGCGGCGCCTCGCAATACGTCAACATTGCGACCGGCAATCTGGTACTGCAAAACGGTGACCAGGATCTGGTGGCGCAAGGATTCCTGACAGGCCTGGTGCGCACCTACAACAGTCTCGGAGCCACAGGGGATTTCGGCAGCGCGGGAGGCTGGCTGCTTGGGCTGGATCGGAGGCTCGGCACCGTCGCCGGCACGCTCAATGCTGTCGGCAGCACCATCACCCGCGATGACGGCGATGGTGGCGAGGAAGTCTTCACTTACGACGCAAGCCGGGGCGTGTACGTGGCTTCCGACAAAGGCGAAGCGGACGACACCCTCGCGTGGGAAGCCACGACCAACACCTGGACCTATACAGCAGGCGGTTCGCGCGACGAGGAGACTTACGATCAGAGCGGGCGGCTCATCGGTCTGGTGAACGGCGAGACCGGTGCAAGTTACGCGTTGAACTACGACGCCAGCAGCCGTCTGAGCGCAGTGACCGCCAGCGATGGCGAGGCGCTGGAACTGGCTTGCGACGCTCAAGGACGGGTGAGCACGCTCTCGACGTCGCAGCTTCCGCCGGGTGGCGGCACGGCGGTGACAGAGAGCCGGGTGAGCTACGGCTACGACAGCCTGGGCCGTTTGGTCAGCGTGTCGACAGATCTTGCGCCGGACGACCCCTCTGAAAGCAGCACCTTCACCACGAGCTACGCCTATGCTGGCGACAGCACGCGGGTTGCATCACTGACCCAGAGCGATGGGCTGACGGTGAGCTACACCTACACGCAGGATGCGCAAGGCAACTATCGCGTCGCAACGGTGACGACCGGATCCGGTGCGGATGCGCAAACCCTCACCTTCACCTACGACCTTGCCGATCGTACGACCACCGTAACCGATGCCGGCGGTCGTGCCTGGGTGTATGGCTACGGCACCAACGGCGACCTGACCTCGATGACCTCGCCACCGGTCAGCGGCCAGCTGCAGGTCACGGCCTACACCTACACCACCGACGGGCGGGTGGCCTCGATCACCGACGCGCAGGGCCATGCCACGATCTACGAGTACGACGCGCACGGCAACCGCACCCTGCAGCGCGACGCCGACGGCAACACCGTCACCTGGATCTACAGCGCCGACGATCAAGTGCTTGCCCGCACCGTATACCGGGCACCCGATCCGGATGGCAGTGATCCGGCCAACAGCGGGCAGCCCTCCGATCCCTCGACCACCTGGTACGTCTACGACGACGGCAGCGACGGGTGGGGACGCACCGATCAGTTGCGTTACGTCATCGACGCCGATGGCGATGTCGCGGAGACCCAGTACAACGCGCAGGGCCTGGTGAGACTCACCCGTGCCTACGGTGCGGCCACCTACGACATCGGCTCGCTCAACGCGAACACGGCACCCACGCTGTCGGCGATGAACACGTGGGCGGCCGCACAGGATCTGACTGACACCACACGAGTGGACTATGCCTACGATCTGTCGGGCCGGCCGACCGGCAAAACTGCCTGGGATCAGGTCGACAGCAACGGTACCGGCATCGCCGACGCCGGTGAAGCGATCACGCAGTATGTCTACGACGCGCAGGGCCTGTTGCGCCAACAGGTGACCCAACGCGGTGCGATCCAGGAAGCCACGTCCTACGGCTACGATGGGCTGGGCCGACTGATCGGCAGCACCGACGCACTCGGGAACGTCACCACGTATGCCTATCAGACGGGCGGCACGCTGACAGTCACCCATGCCAACGGCCTGGTGCACACCGAGGTACGCAACAGCGCGGGCGAGCTCATCGCCGTCACCGAATCCGCCGCCAGCCAGCCGACGCGCACCACCCATTACGTCTACGACGATAGCGGGCAACTGCGCGCCACCGAGGATCCAAGCGGGGCTGTCCATTACACCTTCTACGATGCAGCGGCCCGGATCAGCGGCACGGTCGACGCGATGGGCGCGGTCACACAGTACGTGCGCGATGCTGATGGACGGGTGGTCGAGACCCGGGAATACGCGACTGCAGTCGACACCACCAACTGGCTGAGCAGCGGCGAGGTCACGCCTTCGACGCCAACGGACATCACGGTCATCGCACCAGCCGCGAGTGCAAACGATCGCACCACGTTGTCCCTGTATGACATGGCCGGACTGCACGTGGCTGACGTCGATGCAGAAGGGGGCGTCACCACCTACGGTTACGACGGCGCCGGCAATCCGACCGTCACCCACGAATACGCGACCGCGCTGGACGCGACGCGGCTCGCTGCGCTGCAGGACGCGCCGAGCTGGATCACTTTGCAAGGCGATCTCGGGACGCTGGCCGGCACGGGCGACCGCATCACGTGGGCCTTCTACGACGTGGCCAATCGTCAAGTCGCCACGCTGGATGCGACCGGTTATCTCACCACCACGGCCTACGACGCCGCCGGGCGCGTCACCAGGATCACGGCGTGCGCGAACGGCTTGACCGCCGCCCAGACCGCGGCGCTGGGCAACGCGCCGTCGCTCTCGGCCGTGCTGGCCGACGTCGGCAATAGTGCCAACGATCAGGTCACGCGCAGCTACTACGACGGCGCCGGTCGGGTCGTGGCGCAGGTGGATGCGGAGGGCTACCTCACCACGACGGCGTATGACGAGACCACGCACACCACG
>Ga0070659_100000498_pt1 | contig 28945 bp, 24 predicted proteins | sample KBSC23metaG_FD_64666 | JGI IMG/M metagenome (GOLD analysis project Ga0070659, IMG submission 64666) | Corn rhizosphere microbial communities from Kellogg Biological Station, Michigan, USA - KBS C2-3 metaG | ecosystem: Host-associated > Plants > Roots > Rhizosphere > Soil ... | reverse complement strand
ATCGAAACTGATATGGAAGCCATCCAGGTATTGCTTGCGGCCTGCGGCAATCTTCGCCACAAACTCCTGCGGCGTCACGCCTGCCTTTTCGGCTGCAATCATGATCGGCGCGCCATGAGCGTCATCCGCACCGACAAAATGCACCTCATTGCCTTGCATGCGTTGATAACGGACCCAGATGTCGGCCTGAATATATTCCATGATATGGCCGATATGGAATGCGCCGTTGGCATAGGGCAGGGCGGTGGTGACAAACAGCTTGCGGGACGGTGTGGTGCTCATTTGGCAATGCGGTTCAAGGAAAACTTCCATTTTAACAGCGGGGAACGCCCCCCTGAAATGGTCCGTGGCATGCTCACGCGTTAAAATACAGGCCTTTCCACCTTGATCACGGCTTTGGCGTCCCAAGGCCGTTTTTCTTTGCCATGACTGTTCGCACTCGTTTCGCTCCCAGCCCAACCGGCTATCTGCACCTTGGCGGCGCGCGTACCGCGCTGTTTTCCTGGGCCTTTGCACGCCACTTCGGCGGCACTTTCATTCTTCGCATCGAAGATACCGACCTTGAACGCTCCACGCCCGAAGCGGTACAGGCGATTCTCGACGGCATGAACTGGCTCGGATTGCATCACGACGAAGGGCCGTTCTATCAGATGCAGCGCATGGACCGCTATCGCGAGGTGGTTGCGCAGATGTTGGCCGCCGGCACCGCCTATTATTGCTATTGCACGCCTGAAGAGGTTGAGGCGATGCGCGAGCGTCAACGTGCTGTCGGCGAGAAGCCGCGCTATGATGGTACTTGGCGCCCTGAACCGGGCAAGACGCTGCCACCGATTCCCGAGGGTCGCAAACCCGTGGTGCGTTTCAAAAATCCGCTTGACGGCGACGTCACTTGGGACGACATGGTCAAGGGCCAGATCACTATCTCCAACCGTGAGCTCGACGACCTCGTGATCGCCCGTCCCGATGGCACACCGACCTACAATTTCTGCGTCGCAGTCGACGACTGGGATATGAAAATGACTCACGTCATTCGCGGAGACGATCACGTCAATAACACCCCTCGTCAAATCAACATTCTGCGCGCGCTGGACGCGCCGCTGCCGCAATACGGCCATGTGCCGATGATTCTCGGCGCCGATGGCGAGAAACTTTCCAAGCGCCATGGCGCGGTAAGCGTGATGGAATATCCTGCCCAAGGTTATTTGCCAGAAGCGATGCTCAACTATCTCGCTCGCCTCGGTTGGAGCCATGGCGATGACGAGATTTTCTCGATGGAGCAGTTCTGCAAGTGGTTCGATGTAAAGAACCTGTCAAAGTCGCCGGCGCAATTCAATCCGGAAAAACTGACCTGGCTCAATAACCATTACATCAGGCAGTCCGACAATGCTCGCCTTGAAGAGCTGATTCGTCCGCGGATGGAGCAGGAGGGGGCGCAATTCGATGGCGCGCCGGATTTGCAGGCAGTCATTGCCTTGTTCAAGGAGCGTGCCAACACAATCAACGAACTGGCCGATGCCGCCATGCTCTTCTATCGTCAGCCCGTGCCCGATGCCGCATTGGTGGCGCAGCACATTACCGATGCGATCAAACCTGTGCTCGCACAGTTCGCACATCAATGTCGCACAAGCGAGTGGAACAAGGTTGCGTTGTCGGCGGCGATGAAAGAAGTGCTTACTGCGCACAAACTGAAGATGCCGCAACTTGCCATGCCGCTGCGCTTGATCGTCACGGGTCAGTTGCAGACGCCGTCAATCGATGCGGTGCTTGAGTTGTTTGGCCGTGACACCGTTTTGACTCGTATCGAGAAATTTGTCTGATTTTTTCGCGAAGACTTTACACGTGAGGAAACTCCTTGCTATACTCTCGTTTCTTCGCAAGGGGGTATAGCTCAGCTGGGAGAGCGCTTGCATGGCATGCAAGAGGTCAGCGGTTCGATCCCGCTTACCTCCACCAAAGCGAACAGGTTATGTCCCCATCGTCTAGAGGCCTAGGACACCGCCCTTTCACGGCGATAACCGGGGTTCGAATCCCCGTGGGGACGCCAGGATATACTGGCTAATAAATGACTTTGCAGGGGTTTTCTGCAAAGTCATTTTTCTTTCTGTGAGTGGTTGTTTGGAGGGGCGGCGGTTTAATGACGCTCTTCTTAAAACAACTCAGGATCAGCAAGTAGTGAGTGTAGTAAATTATCGAAAAGTGAGATAGAATATCGTTTTTCAGCAAGGTCTGAATTGTGAAGTAAAGACAGATTCTGTCCCCATCGTCTAGAGGCCTAGGACACCGCCCTTTCACGGCGATAACCGGGGTTCGAATCCCCGTGGGGACGCCAAATAGAAAACGCCACGCGAATGCGTGGCGTTTTTCTTTTTTCTGCGTATTGTTGCAGTTGGTGCCAAGTGATCCGCTAGTGCTTGCAATCGCTTCGCGCCTGGACTGAGATCATGAAAATGTTCCCCGGTAAATACCAAGTGACCTCTCTCGCCATATTCTGCAAAGTTGTCGATAACTATGGCGACATTGGTATCTGCTGGCGTCTGTCTAGGCAACTGCATCAGGAACATAACGTAGCTGTTACCTTGTGGGTAGACGATTTGTCGAGCTTTCAGCGGATTTGTCCGGATGTTGCGGTCAATGCCGAAGTGCAACAGGTCTCCGGCGTGACGGTGCGCCACTGGTGCGGCCAGGAAGGTATGTTTTCGGTTGCCGATGTCGCTGATATCGTCATTGAATTTTTTGGTTGCGATATTCCCCCCGGCTACATTGCCGCAATGGCGGAATGCAATCCGCGCCCGGTGTGGCTTAACCTGGAAGGTTTGAGTGCTGAAGAATGGGTTGAGGGTTGCCATACTCTACCCTCGCCTCACCCTCGGTTACCGATAACGAAATATTTTTTCTTCCCGGGTTTCACGAACAAGACAGGCGGCTTGCTGCACGAAGCATCATTGGAAGAAGAGCGTCAGCGATTCCAGTCGGATCAAGCAGCCATGGCAGATTTTCTCGTCCAATTTGGCGTGACACCGGCGGAAATGGCATCGGTAAAGGTGTCCTTGTTTTGTTATCCGCATGCGCCGGTTCCTATGCTATTCGATGCATGGCGAGGTGGGGATACTGCAATCACTTGCCTGGTGCCAGAAGGGGTTGCGGCGGATGCGGTGCAGGCATTCCTTGAGGGGGAGATAAAACCGGGAGCGTCCCGGACGCGTGGTGCGCTTACCGTGCGCGTCTTGCCTTTTGTCTCGCAACCGGATTACGACAAACTGTTATGGGCATGCGACCTTAATTTCGTGCGTGGGGAAGACTCCTTTGTGCGGGCGCAGTGGGCAGGCAAGCCATTCATTTGGCATATCTACCCTCAGGACAAAAAACTGCATCATGTGAAATTGCATGCGTTTTTACAGCGTTATGCGGCCGATATTGAAAGCTGGAGTGCCTTCTCCTTGTGCTGGAATGACGTAAGTCTCGAGAATATGAAGGGGCAGGGAGATTGGTCTGCGCTTTGGTCTCCATTTCAAGCTGATATGTTGAAAATTACATGCAGGGCTGTCGATTGGCAACGGCAAATGCAGGCAAACGGAGACCTAGTATCCAATTTGCTGAAGTTTGCCGGTTCACGTCAGTCGGTGGCTATGGAAAGCAAGGTATAATGCGCGGTTAATCTATAGCATTTTCTCGATCAAACGTGAGCTTGCGGTGCTGTTGGCCATTTGGCGAGAAATGGTTTTTTGCAATCTTTTTTACGTACACTTTCTATGAAACCTGCAAAAGAAATTCGTGTTGGCAACATCATTATGGTCGACGGCAAGCCATTCATCGTGCTCCGTTCCGACGTTAACGGTTCGAGCCGCACGGGCTTCACCTACAAGTGGAAGATGAAGAATCTTCTGACGAACGCACCTCTGGAAAACGTATTCCGCGGTGACGACAAGTTCGACGTCGTTATTCTCGACAAAAAGCCGGTAACCTATTCGTACTTTGCCGACCCGCTGTATGTGTTTATGGACGAAGAATACAACCAGTACGAAGTTGAAGGCGAGAACATGGGCGATGCCATCAATTACCTCGAAGACGGCATGACATGCGAAGTCGTGTTCTACGATGGCAAGCCGATTTCAGTTGAATTGCCGACCACCATCGTGCGCGAAGTGACCTACACTGAGCCGGCCGTCAAGGGCGATACCTCCGGCAAGGTGCTGAAGCCGGCGAAAATCTCTACTGGTTTCGAAATCCCGGTCCCGCTGTTTGTCGATATTGGCGACAAGATCGAAATCGATACACGCACCGGCGAATACAAGAGCCGCGCCAAGTAAATCGATATCGCCTCATCGAAAAAGCGCTGCAGGAGCAATCCGCAGCGCTTTTTTCATGCCTTAGCCGAGATGAGGTATTCAAACAATCAATGTTCCGCGCGCGCCACGTTGGCTGCTGTAGGCATTTTGCATGAGGTGTGCCCTGCATATAAACTGGCTGCTGTTTTTCCCGGTTAATATTCTGCCGAGCAATGTTCTAGACAAAAGGAAACACAGTCCATGAATCGTTTTTCGCTGATCGTCGCCTTCTGTGGCACGATTTGCTTGTCCGCTTGCTCCTCTTTCTCGACGATCTCGCTGCCTTCCTGGGGGAAGAACAAGTCAGGTGTGCAGGATGAGACCGCTCAAACGAAGAAAGGGGATGCATCGGACGAGCATTTGACTATTCGGGACGAAGCGGGAGTGGTGGATGTGCAGAAGGTGCCATTCCGCTCTGGCGTCTCATCCGCTACGGTGGAACGTATGGCCAAGCAGTTTGGCTGTATCGGTAGCACAGGTGCAGGCCTGCTGACAGAGAAAGGTCCGGTTGAAGTTTATCGCATGCAGTGCGACAACGGTACGACGTTCATGGCGCAATGCGAATTGCGTCAGTGTCGTCCGATGCGTTGAACCGGTGTCAGGCAAGCAGAATCCCTTCTTCTTTTTCTCCTTGTGCGATCGCTGCATAAGCAGCGGATGCGGCTACTCGATCTTCCATGATCGAGCGGTCTCACTTTTTCATTTAAAAATGTAACAAATCAATTTTTGTCGGAACTTTCCAACTGTCATGCTGACCAAGCAGGGAGCCGCGACTTGCTGCAGCTCAAGAGGTGGAGAGCCTGCCTACAGCCGGCGCAAGCAAAATGTCTCTCATCGACGGCAGGAGGGAGGCAGCTTGCTTTTCCGAGTCATCGCAAAGTCACGTTCTACTACGTTTAACATTTTCAGGAGATCTCATGCTTCGTTCCGATACGCTCTTTGGCAAACGCGAAACCAATACCCCGAATTCTCCCCTCGCGACTTCGAGCGGCATCGTCCCGACTGGCACTTCGGGACTCAACAAAACTATTGCACCGATTACCAGCCCAACGTCATCCAGCGGTAGCGATTCGCCGTCCGGTGCTAGCAGCGAAGGCGGCAGCAAGCTGATTGTCGGACCCAACATCAAGCTCAAGGGTGTTGAGATTACCGATTGCGACACACTCGTCGTTGAAGGCCGCGTCGAAGCGACCATTGATTCGCGCGTGATCCAGATCTCGGAGCGCGGCGCCTTCAAAGGTTCTGCTGAAATCGATATCGCTGAAATCCGTGGCGAATACGAAGGCGACCTGACCGTGCGCCAAAAGCTTGTGATCTACTCGACAGGCAAGGTATCCGGCAAGGTCCGCTACGGCAAGGTTGTTATCGAGGAAGGCGGTCAGCTTTCCGGCGATATCCAGGTCGGTACCACAAGTGCGGCCAAGAGTTTGTCTGTGGCAAAGGTTGGCTGAGTCGATTTAATCGCAATCACTACCATCGTCTGATTTCAGACAACAATATGCAAACCCGGATCACTTTTGGTGCATCCGGGTTTTTTGTTGCTGCTCCAACCATGCGACAATAGCGGACTTTGAATGCGGCAACTTCCTACCACGCCATGAATTATCCGGAATACATTCTGACTTTGTCTTGTCCTGACCACCGTGGCATTGTGCATCGTGTCTCTGGCTTCCTTGTTGAGCATGGTTGCAATATCATCGATTCCGCCCAGTTCGGCGACGCACAGTCGCAGTTGTTCTTCATGCGAGTGCATTTCGCGGCGGAAGATCCGGCGGTCAGCGATGCGGCGTTACGTGCGAATTTCGCACAGGTGGCGGCGGAATTGAAAATGGATGTGCAACTGCATGATGCACGCAAGAAGCCGCGTGTGATGATCATGGTGTCGAAGATTGGCCATTGCCTGAACGATCTGCTATTCCGTTACAAGAGTGGCTTGCTGCCGGTCGAGATTTCGGCCATCGTGTCGAACCATACCGATTTCTACCAGCTCTCGGCGAGCTATAACATACCATTTCATCACTTGCCGTTGGCAACCGGTGCTTCGCCAGAAGCCAAGCGCGCACAGGAAGCGCGCGTGATGGAAATCATCGAAACCAACGATATCGACTTGGTGGTGTTGGCGCGCTACATGCAGATTCTGTCTCCGGACATGTGCACAGCCTTGAGGGGGAGGGCGATTAATATCCACCACTCATTCCTGCCAAGTTTCAAGGGCGCTAAGCCCTACTATCAGGCGCACGAGCGCGGAGTGAAGCTGATTGGCGCGACGGCACACTTTGTTACCAGCGATCTCGACGAAGGCCCGATTATTGAGCAGGACGTCGAGCGTGTCGACCATGCAATGGATCCGGAAATGCTAACGGCTATTGGTCGTGACGTAGAGTGCGTGGTGCTGGCTCGGGCTGTGAAGTGGTTCGTTGAGCATCGTATTCTACTTAACGGGCACAAAACTGTGGTGTTCAAATAAACAAGCCAGCGTTCCGCAGTAGGTCTACTTCAGAACGTGTTTCAACCACACACTGATATCGCCGATCTCTTCTTCGCACACCGAGTGTTGCATCGGATACTCGTGCCATTCCACGTTGTAACCCAAGCCGCGTAGGATGTCGCGCGATTGTTCTGCATAGCTGATTGGGATGACGGGATCGTAGCGTCCGTGGGCGAGGAAGATCGGCGTGTCGTGATTGGCGTTGTGCCGTTCTTCGGGTACAAGGGGATGTAGCGGCACGTAACCTGACAGACCGAGCAGGCCGGCCAGCTTTTCTGGATAGCGCAGCCCGGTTTGCAGCGTCATGGCGCAGCCTTGGGAAAAGCCGGCAAGGACGATGCGACCTGCAGATATGCCCCGTGCCTTTTCCTGCTCGATCAACTGCTCGACCAACGCTTGAGATTGGCGCAGCCCTGCTTCGTCTTCACGTTGCACTAGATCAACACCCAGAAGGTCGTACCACGCACGCATCACGTAACCGTTGTTGACCGTAACCGGCATCATTGGTGCATGGGGAAATACGAAGCGAATGGCAGGGCAGCCGGTCAGGTCGAGTTCGTGCACGATGGGCACGAAGTCGTTGCCGTCGGCGCCGAGGCCATGAAGCCAGATGATGGAAGCAGTTGGATTCGGGCCGGTGTCGAACTGGATCGTTTCAAGCGGAGATGAAGTCATTCTATTTTTGCCGGATGGCCGACTTAGGGCGGAAGGCCTTGCACACGGTTTCGTTGGTTTCGATATACGGACCGCCGATGAGATCGATGCAATACGGCACGGCGGCGAAGATGCCGGCTACCACTTGCTTGCCATTAGCATCCTTTAATCCTTCCAAGGTTTCCTTGATCGACTTCGGCTGGCCAGGGAGGTTCATGATCAGCGCGGCATGATCGGTATTTTCGCGGATGACCGCTACCTGGCGCGAGAGAATCGCGGTTGGGACGAACTTCAAGCTGATCTGGCGCATCTGTTCTCCGAAACCAGGCATTTCCTTGGTGCTGACGGCTAGTGTGGCTTCCGGTGTGACGTCGCGCGTCGCGGGGCCGGTGCCGCCGGTAGTAAGCACGAGGTCGCAGCCGATATCGTCGACTAGTTCGATCAGGGTTTGCTCGATTCGCGAACGTTCGTCGGGAATCAGGCGGGTTTCCATGCGCCATGGGCTGGTTAATGCGGTGCCAAACCAGTCGCGCAGGGTGGGGATGCCTTGGTCTTCATAGACACCGCTGGAGGCGCGGTCGGAAATCGATACCAGGCCAATCACCAGTTCGTCAGGATCATTCCTCTTCGGCATCGTCATGTTCGGTCTGCTGTTGCGCAGCGGCAGTCTGATTTTGCAATTGTTTCAGGATCTGGAAAATCTCGCGATACGCCTTGGGCGGCTTGCCTTCGGCCTGTTCCTTGCGAGCATTACGGATCAGCGTGCGCAACTGCTGCACGTCGACTTCCGGATGCTGTTCTTTCAATTCGGTCAATGCCTTGTCGTCAGCCAAGAGCTTGTCGCGTTTGCGTTCGACAGCGTGCAAGGCGGCTGTTTCGGCCTTGGAGGCGCCTTTCCAGCTATCAAGCACTTTCTGGATTGCTGCGATCTCGTCCTCTTCGAGCAAGCGCATTTTCTTGCCGACGAATTGCATCTGGCGCCGGCGGCCTTCGTGATCCTTGATTTTTTGACATTCAAGAATCGCTTCTCGCACGTCTTCCGGCATCGGTACGCGCATCACGCGATCCTTCGGCTGCGATACCAGCTCTTCGCCGAGGTCCTGCAGCGCGGTCATTTCGCGTTTTAATTGGGATTTGGAGGGGCGGTCGTACTTCTGTTCGAACTCGGCGGAACTGAAGCCGACGGCACCGCGATTGGGATTGACCATGATGATTTAATGTGTGGCGCAAAGCTATGGTGACAACGGCTGCTATGATAACCGTTTTAAATCGAATCGAGAAAAACCAGCCCATGAGCAAACCTGTCTTTACCTACAGCCATGATGACCTGAAACAGTTGGCCGAGGATGTGCTGCGCTTCGCCAAGGAGAAAGGCGCTTCCGATGCAGCCGTGCAAATCAGCGAAGGCAACGGCCTGTCAGTCACGGTGCGCAAAGGCAAGATCGAGACTATCGAGCAGAACAAGGACAAGGGTATCAGCGTGTCCGTCCATCTCGGGGAGCGTGGGCATATCCGTCGTGGCAACGCAGATACGTCGGATTTTTCGAAGCGCTCCTTGGAGGATACGGTCGAGGCAGCGTACAACATTGCCCGTTTTACCGCAGAGGACGATTGTGCCGGTTTGCCGGACGAGGACGTGCTGGAAATGGACCCGCGTGATTTGCGACTCTACTATCCATGGCCGATTTCGGCGGAAGAGGCGGTGGAGATCGCTACGCGGTGCGAAGCAGCGGCCTTCGACGTGGACAAGCGCATCACCAATAGTGAAGGTGCGGGCGTATATGCGCATCAGTCGCATTTTGTCTCGGCGAACACACGCGGCTTCATCGGCGGTTATCCCTATTCACGGCATACGATTTCAGTCGCGCCGATCGCCGGCAAGGGGGCCAATATGCAGCGTGACGACTGGTATTCGTCGATGCGCGATCCTAATCGTCTGGCCAAGCCGGAGGACATTGGCCGTTATGCCGCTGAACGTGCGCTGGCAAGGCTGAATGCGCGCAAGCTGGACACGCGCAAATGCCCTGTGCTGTTTGAAGCGCCGTTGGCGGCCGGATTGCTTGGCGCTTTTGTGCAGGCAGTGTCAGGAGGCGCGTTGTACCGTAAGTCAACCTTTCTGCTCGATTCGCTGGGCAAAGAAGTATTCGCGCCGCACATTAGCATCGTCGAGGACCCGCACGTGATCGGCGCGGTTGGCTCTTCGCCGTTTGACGATGAGGGCGTGAAAACCATGCGGCGCGATATCGTCCAAGACGGCGTGGTGCAGGGCTATTTCCTGTCGACTTATTCGGCGCGCAAGCTGGGCATGAGGACCACGGGTAATGCCGGTGGTTCACATAATCTTTCGATCACGTCGTCTCTGACACAGCCGGGTGACGACTTCAAGGGGATGCTGAAAAAGATGGGTACCGGCCTTCTGGTGACCGAACTGATGGGGCAGGGGGTGAATTATGTCACTGGCGACTATTCGCGCGGCGCCTCTGGCTATTGGGTGGAGAACGGCGAGATCCAGTATCCGGTGGAAGAAATAACAATCGCCGGCAATCTGAAAGAAATGTTCCAGCAGATTGCAGCTATCGGCACTGACACGCTGATTCGTGGTACCAAGGAAACCGGTTCCATTCTGATTGAGAACATGACGGTAGCCGGTAATTAAAAGACGCCTTGCGGCCTTGTCACATCGGAAGGTGTTGCTGAGGCCGATTTCACAAATCTCTGACGGCACAAAAGAAAACAGCCCGCGAACGGGCTGTTTTTTTGACAGTTGGGTTTATACCCCTTGTTATTTATGCCGCACGTTTTACTGCTGCTGAAGGCATTGTTGCTTCGTTGGCATCGAGCACGGCTTCGGGGTGCTCGGCTTCCAGCGGGGTTTCGTTGTTGAGGTGCTGATGCATCTGTTGAACATTGAGCTCGCCGGTCCATTTGGCGACCACTACAGTGGCTACACCATTGCCAACCAGGTTGGTCAGAGCGCGTGCTTCGGACATGAAACGGTCAATGCCGAGAATCAGTGCAAGGCCGGCAACCGGAACGCCGCCCACTGCCGAGAGGGTAGCTGCCAGCACGATGAATCCACTGCCGGTGACACCAGCTGCACCCTTGGAAGTCAGCAGCAGAACCGCGAGCAGGGTCAGTTGCTGAGTAATGGTCATCGGTGTATCGGTTGCTTGTGCGATGAACACGGCGGCCATCGTCAAATAGATGGAAGTGCCGTCGAGGTTGAACGAGTAGCCTGTCGGGATAACCAAGCCAACTACCGATTTCTTTACGCCGAGATTTTCCAGCTTGGCCATCATGCGTGGCAGCACGGATTCGGAAGATGATGTGCCGAGAACGATGAAGAGTTCTTCCTTGATGTACTTGACGAACTTCCAGATGCTGAAGCCGTGCAGCTTGGCAATGGTGCCCAGCACCACGAAGACGAACACGAGGCAAGTCAGGTAGAAGGTGCCCATCAGCTTGCCGAGCGAAAGCAGGCTGCCGACGCCGTATTTGCCAATGGTGAATGCCATTGCGCCGAAAGCGCCGATCGGTGCCACCTTCATGATGATGCCGACGATGCCGAACAGCACGTGCGATGTCTTTTCAATGAAGTCGAACACCAGTGTGCCGCGACCGCCGAACTTGTGCAGGGCGAAACCGAACAGTACCGAGATCAGCAATACTTGCAGAATGTCACCCTTGGCGAAGGCGTCTACCATGCTCATCGGAATGACGTTCAGCAGGAATTGCGTCGTGGTCTCCATTTTGCCGGGCGCGGTATAGGCAGCGATTCCCTTGGTGTCCAGGGTGTGCGGATCGATGTGCATGCCCGCACCAGGCTGTGCCACGTTGACGATGATGAGGCCGACGATCAACGCAAGAGTGCTCACAGCCTCGAAGTAGAGCAGCGCCAAGCCGCCGGTCTTGCCGACCTTCTTCATGTCTTCCATGCCTGCAATACCTACGACCACCGTACAGAAGATGACGGGGGCGATGATCATCTTGATGAGCTTGATGAAACCATCGCCGAGCGGTTTCATTTCGGCTCCGAGGCTGGGATAGAAGTGACCAAGTGCGACGCCGATGACGATGGCAGTCAGCACTTGTGCATAGAGCGACTTGTAGAATGGTTGTTTGCCTGGTTGCATGTGACTCCTCCAAAAATATGGATGCCCTTGCCGGAAGGTGGGCTTATGGTCACAAATTGTGACGGTCGCTTGCAAGGCGAACAATTGTGGACATCCACACAAAAGCTTAGACAAGCGGAGGTGGAAAGTTTGATCAATCAGCTTGATTTTTTCTGCGATAAAGCAGATGTGATTGTTCAGGTGACGGTTGATCGGCTCTGAATGGTGCGCTGCGGCAAGCCAAATGTATTGCAAGTATTCCATTTGTCCTCCTACAATCTGCGTCACCCTGGCTCGTGCCAGATGTTTGCTCAAGCAGTTTCGCCTTTAAATCAAGGAGACAAAATGGAACGCCGTTCCTTTCTCAAGAAAGCCACTGTAGGCGCATCTGTCGGGGCCATCGCTGCTCCGGCACTTGCACAATCGCAGCCCACGATTAACTGGCGCTTGGCGTCCAGCTTTCCGAAGTCGCTGGATACCATCTACAGTGCAGCGGAAGTTTTTTCCAAGCGCGTTGCTGCATTGACTAGCGGTAAATTCAATATCCGCGTCTTTGCCAGCGGCGAAATCGTTCCTGCCCTGCAGGTGATGGATGCCGTGCAGGCCGGTACGGTCGAGGTGGGGCATACGGCTTCCTACTACTACTTCGGCAAGGATCCGACCTTCGCTTTCGACTGCGCCGTGCCTTTCGGCCTCAATTCGCGGCAGCAGACCGCCTGGTTCGAACAGGGCGGTGGCAAGGCCTTGTTGCGGGATTTCTTTGCCGGATACGGCATTATTAACTTCATGGGAGGGAATACCGGCACCCAGATGGGGGGGTGGTTCCGCAAGGAGGTGAAGAGTGTCAAGGATTTGGACGGCTTGAAGATGCGCATCGGCGGCTTCGCCGGCCGTGTGATGCAAAAGCTTGGCCTGGTGCCGCAGCAAATCGCCGGGGGCGATATTTATCCTGCGTTGGAGAAGGGCACCATCGATGCGGCGGAGTGGGTTGGTCCGTATGACGATGAGAAGCTCGGTTTCTACAAGGTTGCCCCGTTCTATTACACGCCCGGCTGGTGGGAAGCGGGTCCGCAATTGTCTTTCTATGTCGGCTTGAAGGAGTGGAACAAGCTGCCGAAGGAATATCAGGCTGCGCTTGAAGTGGCGACCTACGAGGCGCACGTCATGATGCAGGCCGAATACGATGCGCGCAATCCGGCGGCGCTTGCACGTTTGCTGAAGAACGGCGTAAAGCTGCGCAGCTTCAACAAGGAAATCATGGATGCTTGCTGGAAGGCGGCGAATGAAGTGATGGACGAAGAGGCGGCGAAGAATCCGAAGTTCAAGAAGATCTACGAACCGTGGAAGCGATTCCGCCAAGACCAGAATCAGTGGTTCTCCGTGGCGGAAGTGCCGCTCCAGAATTTCATGATCGGCCGCAAGTAAGTTTCACGGAATTGCTCCTTCAACCCGCAGTGCACATGTATTGCGGGTTTTTTTGTTATCTGCAATTGAAAATAATTCTCATTCACTATATATTGATGTCAATGCGTTCATTGACAAGCAGACAGCTATTTCTGCTCGTGCTTGTCTTCGTACGCTAGCCAGCCAGCTTTCTTCCTCTTCGGAAAGCGCCAGCCAGTGATGTTGCCAGGGAATGCGATAAGCATCCCGGCGCTGGCTGACTATCCGTTGTGCCGCCAGCCCGGTATCGCCGGCTTTTTTGCGGATCGTCATTCCCTTTGTATCGATTTTCGGTCTCGTCTCGTGGCGGGACTTTAACGTCGTTATTCAAAGGAAATTTCATGTGGACACGCGCCGCCTTTTTGCCGGTGTCGGGACTGCTGCTGCCTCGCGTCTTGTCACCGGCTTTCGCCACGGAGGGAGTGGCATGAATGCATTCATGGCTTGGGATGTTTTTGCCGAGGCGCTGGCTTCGCCTTGTTACCAGCTTGCGCAACGCAGGGTGCTGCGTCAGTTGATCGAAGCGCTGCTATTCGAGCAGGTGCTGATTCCGCAAACCACAACAGAGGATGAGGGCTCGACATGCTTTCATATTCCCGCGCGCACGTTGGAGGGGCAGTCCATCGCTTACCGCTGCCATGGACGTATCAGCAGCAGTTTCGGGCGCGTACGTTTGGACCATTCGCCTGTTGTGCGCGTTGGTGGCGATGGCCTGCGGCCGGTCGCTTCGGTGCAGGAGTTCCTGCTTGAGGTCGGGCCGACTATCGGTACCGACGAAACCTTGCTGGCGCGGTTTCTGCGCGAGCTGCAGCAAACGCTGCTGAAGGATACGCTTGCGCGATACCTGCGTCGCATGCGTGATGAGGAACGTGACCTGACTGCTCTGGAGGGGCAATTGCAGGACGGGCATCCTTATCACCCGTGCTACAAGTCTCGCATCGGTTTCGATCCGATCGACAATTTTGCCTATGGTCCCGAGTTCGAGCCATCGGTGCGTCTGTTGTGGCTTGCCTTGCGGCGGGAATGCGCTTCGGTGTCTGTTTGCCGCGATATCGATCTTGGCGCTTTCCTGTTGGCGGAATTGGGCGAGGTGCAGCATGCGCGATTTCTCTCTCGATTGCAAAGTCTCGGCCTGGAGCCGTGCGACTTTCTGTTGCTGCCGGTTCACCCATGGCAGTGGCGCGAGAAAGTCGCTGCTGAATTGTTTCCTTTGCTGGAGCGTCGGGATCTGGTGTTGCTGGGTGAAGGCGAGGATCAGTACCGGCCCTTGCAGTCGATTCGCTCGCTCGCCAATGTCAGTCGCCCATGGGCTGCGCATGTCAAGCTGCCGATCGGCATTGTCAACACGTCTGCCGACCGGATTTTGTCGTGCCATAACGTGGAGAACGCGCCGTCGGTATCGGACTGGTTGTGCGGTATACGCGAACAGGATGCGGCCCTACGCGATTACGGGCTGGTTTTTCTGCGCGAAGTAGTCGGCATTACCTGGCGTGATCGCGACTTGCCGCTTTTCCTGCAAGCGCAACAGTATGGGATGCTGGGCGTGGTATGGCGGGAGAGTGTCGAGATTCACCTGCAGACAGGCGAGTCGGCTGCACCGTTTTCCGGCTTGTGTCAGTGTGAGGCGGATGGGCTGCCGTTCATTGCGCCGTGGGTGGAGCGTCATGGACTGTCAATCTGGCTGGATGCTCTGCTGGAAGTCAGCATACAGCCCTTGATTCACCTTCTTTATGCACACGGCATCGGCATGGAGGCGCATGCGCAAAACATCGTGCTGATTCACCGAGACGGTTTGCCGTGCCGGATCGCATTGAAGGATTTGCCCGGCGGCTTGCGTTTTGTGCGGCAGTGCCTGGCGCATCCGGATGGCTGTCCGTCACTGGTGCCTACGCCGTCGTTCCGCAAGCAGGTCAATGCGACCGCAGGCATGGAAGTCCTGACACCCGACGAGGTGCGCGACTATTTTCATGATGCTGTTTTCTTCATCAATTTCGGCGAGCTGGCATTTTTTCTGCACCGGCACTACGGATTGGACGAGGCGGATTTCTGGGAGCGGGTTGCGGCGTGCATTCACCGCTACCAGGCTCGTCATCCCGAACTCGCGTCGCGCTTTGCCAGCTTTGACCTGTTTGCACCCACTATCCTGGTGGAGCAACTTGCCAAACGCCGGTTGTTTGCGGAAACCGAGGCGCGTTTGCAAGCGGTGCCTAATCCCTTGCACCGTTATCGGCGATCTGCACGCAAAGAGGCGGCATGAAAACGTATCGTATCGTCGCTGCCACGCTCGCCGGTCATTTCGCCGCCGCCGTGGCTGCGCTCGGCATGCCGCCGTTTTACGAGCGCATCCTGCGCGAGTCGCTGCACAGCGATGCCGCTTACCTGGCTGGCTGGTTCTTTGTCATTCCGACGTTGTTGGCGGCGCTCGCCAATCCATGGTGGGGGGCACTGGCCGACCGCTTCGGCAAAAGGAGATTGCTGTTGCGCGCTCATCTGGGACTGGCCGTCAGTTTCTGGTTGACCAGCATGGTCGATAACGCTTGGCAATTCAGTTTGGCGTTGGCATTGCAAGGGTTGCTTGGCGGAACTTTCGCAGCGTCGAATGCTTATCTTGCGATGGTCGTTTCCAGGCATCGCTTGACGCGCTTGTTGACCTTGATGCAGGGCTCGGCGCGTGCCGCGCTATTTGCCGGGCCGGCGGTGATGGGGGTGCTGTCGCATGGGGCGGAGCCGCTGGTCCTGTATCGTTATCTCGCCGTATTGCCGTTGGTGTCGGCGTTGCTGGTCTGGCTTCTTCCTACGTATGAGTTGCCCGAAGCGGCGAGTACCGCGAGCCCGGCAGCAGCCGATACTGCGCAGCGCATTCGGGAGAGTGTCTCTCCGTCTCAACTGTACGGTTTGCAGTTCGCGTTCATCTTCGCCACGGTGATTACGTTTCCTTATTTCGTTCCTTATGCGGAGCGAAGCCTGTCGAATTTGTCGCAAGCCATGCCGGGGTTTCTGTTCGGATTGCCGCATCTGCTTTATCTGATCTGTGCATTTCCCATGTCGCGCTACCTCGGGCGGCAGCGGTTGTTGGCCACGCTGGCAATCGGTCAGGCATTGCTGGTTGCCGCCATGCTGGGTCAGGCATGGTCGTCCAACCTGGTTGCACTGACTCTCTGGCGTATTGCAATGGGGATCGCGATGACGACGAGCTACATCGCGCTGCATGGTCTGGTGGCCGCCATCACCCATGCCGGCAATGCCGGGCAGCGTTTCGGTTCACTGGAGGGCAGTACCAAGTGGGGGGCTGTCGCAGCAGGTCTGGTTGCCGGCCTTGCTGTTGCGCATTGGGGGTTGCATGCGCCTTTCCTGATCGGTGCAGCCACGCTGGCGCTCGCCAGTCTGCAAGCATTTTTACTCATGTTCCGGCAGCACCGGAACGATTTCAAACAGCCAGCAAGCATGTAAGGGACTAACCGTGCAGCCAGCCACCAACTGCTTTTTGGAGAATGTAATGTCGAATCCAGCTTTACACCATCGTTCGAGCATGTCGGCCGCTTATTGCGCGGCCAGTCAACGCAGCTTGGAAACTTTGCTCAACTGTTACTGCCGCGAGGTGGCTATTCCGGAAGGTCACGCCAGCGTCGGTCCGTTGTTCGGTCATAACGACTGGCCGTTGTCTTTGCGCTGCGCATTGGCGACCGGCCAAGCCTTGCACGTTTTGCTGCCGCGCCTGGACAGCCGTGTGGTGGTGGCAGTGCAGCATGATTCGCCGACTGGCAATTATCGTTATCTGTCGGCAGCCTACTGCAAGACTGCCGGACAAGCATGGGTTCAGCTCGACTGGCGCGCATTGGCCGATCTGGTGATCCACGATCTCGCGGCCAAGACCGATCAGCCGTACAACGAAGAATTGTTGGAGCAGATCGAAGACAGCGTACATGTCACCGCTACCATCCTCGAAGCGCCATGGCCGAATACGATTCCGTCAGATCCGTTGCAGGCGTATCTGGACTCGGAACAGTCGCTCACCTATGGCCATCCTTTTCACCCTGCGCCCAAGAGCCGGCAAGGTTTTACCGCTGAGGATCTGCGCCGCTATTCGCCGGAGCTGCGGGGAGGCTTTCCTCTGCATTATTTCGCTGTGCAACGGGATGCCGTGCATCAGCAATCGACGCTGATGCAGCAATGCAGCGATATCGTCGCGGCCCAGGTGCCGCAGGGATTGAAGGCGGACGACAATTATCTGCTGATACCCGCCCATCCCTGGCAAGCGCGCTGGCTGCTGGAGAAGCCTTTGATCGCCGAGGCCATACGTGATGGCAGGGTACGCCATCTCGGCGCACAAGGAGACCTTTATTATCCGACTTCATCGGTACGCACCTTGTATCAGCCGGGCAATCCGTATTTCTACAAGTTCTCGCTGCATGTGCGCCTGACCAACTGCGTCCGGAAAAACGCAGTGTACGAACTGGAAGGGGCGTTGCAGGTGAATCGCATCATGAGCCGCCTGATCCCGGAATTGCGCGAGCTGTTTCCGGGCACGGCGATCATGGAAGAGCCTGCATTCCTTTCGGTGGACCTGAAGGATAGCGATGCGCAGCGCAACCGGGAAATCACTGAAGGCTTCGGCATGATTTTGCGGCGTGCTTTCGACTCCGCGACTCTCTTGCCCGGCACAGTGCCGCTGCTCGCCGGTTCCCTGTTCGGCAACCATGTCCTGGGAGAAGCGCGTCTGACAGCCATCCTGCAGCAGCTTAGCGAACGTCATGGCATGCCGGCCGATGCAGTGACAGAAGAGTGGTTTTCACGCTATGTACAGCAAGTGATGTATCCGGTACTGCATTGCTACTTCGCGCATGGCGTGGTGTTTGAGCCGCATCTGCAAAATGTCGTCATCGGCTTGGTGAACGACTGGCCGGGCCAGGTTTTCTTGCGCGACTTCGAGGGCGTCAAGCTGGTGCCCGAGCATTTCCCTGCCGAGGCCTTGGCAGGCATCAGCCCACGCGCACGGGAATCATTGTGGTACGAGCGCGAGCTTGGCTGGAAGCGTGTCGCCTACTGCCTGTTCGTGAATAATTTTTGCGAAGCGATCCATCAACTCAGTTCAGGCAAGCCAGCTTTGCAGCAACGATTGTGGAAGCAGGTGTGCCGTCACCTGCAGCGCTACCAGGCCGAATATGGCAGTAGCGCGTCAGCGCCGCGCATTGAGGCTGTGCTGGCGGGGGAGCCATTGCCTGGCAAGGGCAACTTGTGCAACCGCTTTCTCAAGCAAGCCGACAGGGCGGTGGATTACGTTCCTTTTGCCAATCCGTTCGCCAGCATCAATAGGGGGCTGGCATGAGGCTCGATTGGGACCGTGTTATTGCTGCCACGCGCACCGCGCATGCGCAAGCACAGTCGCCGCTGTGCGCCTATCTTTATGATCTCAAGGCCCTGGCGCGTCATGCGGCATTTGTGAGGGAAGGGTTGCCGAAGCAATGCGACTTCTTCTACGCCATCAAGGCCAATTCCGATTTGCCGCTGCTGGCGACGCTGGCAGCAGCGGTAGATGGTTTCGAGGCTTCTTCAGGCGGCGAGATCGCCTGGCTGCAGCAGCATTTCCCGCACGTGCCGGTGATTTTCAGCGGCCCGGGCAAGCTTGACGCAGAGCTGGAATTGGCCATACGGCATGGTGCGACCGTGCACGTCGAAAGTCTGCACGAGCTGGAGCGGCTGGCTGCGTTGACCCGCTCGACCGGACAAGCGGCGGCTATCCTGCTGCGTGTCAATCCTCCCTTGGAGGAACTGGCCACGACGACCCTCGTCATGGGCGGCAAGCCGACACAATTCGGCATTGCGCTTGAACATCTGCCAGCCTGCCTCGCACGGCTAAGGCAGGAGCCGGGGCTGGTGCTGCGCGGCTTCCATTTTCACCTGCTGTCGCATCAACTGGATGCGGACAAGCATCTGCAACTGCTGGCAGCCTATCTTCGGCAATCACGGCAGTGGTGCGAGCAGTATGACTTGCGCATCAAGCATATCAATGTGGGGGGCGGCATCGGCGTCAACTACCGCGAACCGGAACGGCAGTTCGACTGGCCGCGCTTTTCCGATGGATTGGCTCGCTTGTTGGCGAGCGAATGGCAAGCGGCCAATGGCAAAAGCGTGCCGCGCCTGCGCTTCGAATTGGGGCGCTTTATCAGTGCGTTCTGCGGCTATTACGCAGCCGAGGTGGTGGATATCAAGGAAGCGGGGGCACGCGCTTTCGCGGTTGTGCGCGGCGGTACGCATCACTTCCGCACGCCTTATGCACAAGGGCATAGTCATCCGTTCAGAGTGTTGCCGGTCGAAGGCTGGGACCGTCCTTATCGCCGTCCTGGCATCAAGGGGCGGGACGTCAGTGTGGTCGGCCAGTTGTGCACCCCGAAGGATGTGCTTGCCAGCGACACGCCAGTGGAAGAACTGCGGATCGGCGATCTGCTGTTGTTTCCCTATGCCGGCGCCTATGCATGGCACATCTCGCACCATGATTTCCTGCGCCATCCACATCCGCAGCACATCTACCTGCCGGTAGAGCAGGCTTGAAGTCATCACGATTTTTAACGTAGCAAGGGAGTGAAGCAGTCATGCAATACCAGCCTTTCCAGCCCCGCGTTCTGGCTTTGACCATCGCGGCCCTGTTTTCCCATCTGGCGCATGCCACCGACGTCGAACTTGCGCCTGTCACGGTCAGGGCTAGCGTTATTTCCGACCCGATCAATGGCAGCGGCAGCGTCGCCACCAAGCTCGATGTGCCCTTGCGCGATGTGCCGCAAGCGGTGCAGGTGGTCGGCAAGGAGCTGATTCGGGAGCAAGGGGCATTGGAAATGAAGGAGGTGCTGCGCAATGTCAGCGGCGTCGCGATCGCGCAAGGGGAGGGACGGCGCGATCAGTTTTACATTCGCGGCTTCGATGCCACGCGCGATACTCTGGTAGACGGCATGCGTGATGACAGCTTGTATTTCCGGGATTTGGGCAACGTGGAACGCATCGAGGTGCTCAAGGGGCCTGCGGCCGCTCTCTACGGTCGCGGTTCCGCAGGCGGTGTGATCAATCGTGTCACCAAGAAGCCGGTTGCCAGGACTTTGCGCGAAGCGTTGCTTACCGTGGGGAGTCACGATTTGCGCAGGCTGGATGTGGATCTGGGAGGCGCGCTCGGTTCCGAGGCGTCTTTCCGTTTAACCGGCGCTTACGAAGCGACTGACAGTTATCGCGACGTGGTGCATTCGGAGCGTTCCGTGCTTTCGCCTTCGATCGCCTGGTCGGCGGGCAGAGATACATCCTTCCTGCTGCAAACCGAGTTCCTGCATCAGCGCCGTACGCCGGATCGCGGTATTCCTTCGGTGAATGGTTTGCCTGCCGATGTCCCGGTGGGTAATTTTTATGGCGAGAAGTACGACTACACCGATACCGATGGCCGCAACCTGCGCTTCAGTGTGGAACACATCGTCAACGACAAATTAACATTACGCAACAATTTCCAATATTCGAAGCTTTCCCTGGATGCGGTTAATACGCGCACGCTTGGTCTTACCCCTAGCGGTACGCAAGTACGCCGTCAGATTACCTTCTTTCCGCAGAACCAGAGCAACTATCTTAATCAGACCGAGGCTGTTTACAAGCTCGATACGGGAACGATGCAACATACCCTCTTGGGCGGCGTGGAATTGGGCTACCAACAGGCTGACCGTTTGACCAAGGCCGCAAATGCCAGCAACGTCAGTCTGCAGTCACCGCAACAAGTGTCGGCAGCGCCAAACCTCGCGACCTTGCCGACCACGCTCAATGTGGACTTCGAGGGACGTACCGAAGCGATTTATGCGCAAGACCTGATTTCGTTCAGCCAGCATTGGAAAGCGTTGGCTGGAGCACGCTTCGACCGTTTCAGGCAAATGCAGGACGACCATCTTGCAAACGTGACTCAAGAACGTACTGACTCCGTATGGAGTCCTCGCATCGGCCTCGTCTATCAGCCGAATGCGCTCCATTCCATCTATGGCAACCTGAGCCGTTCCTTCCAGCCAGCAGCCAACGACCTTTTCTACAATGGTTCTGACCTTGCGCTGGTCAAGCCACTTGAATCATTGCTGCAGGAAGTCGGGCTCAAGAGCGAGTGGCTCGGCGGCCGCTTGTTGTCTACTGTAGCGCTCTACCAGATCACGCAGCGCAACGTCCCCACAACAGATCCCTCCGATCCCAGTGGGCAGCGACGTGTGCAAACCGGCGAGCAGCAAAGCAAGGGGCTGGAAGTCGATCTGTCCGGAAGATTGCTGCCGGGCTGGAAAGTGTTTGGAAACTACACGCTGAATCGGGTGCGCATCACGCAGTCCAATGATGTGAACATCGCCATCGGTAATCGACCTGCAAACATTCCCATGCATGCAGCCGGCCTGTGGACCACCTATGAAATCGGCCATGGCTTTACTCTCGGTGGTGGTGTCTTCTACGTTGGTGACCGCTATGCGCTGGAAGATAACAAAGTAAAATTGCCCGCTTATACACGCATGGATGCCATGCTCGGATACAAGGCAAACCGCTGGGAGGCGGGGCTGAATATCGGCAATATCACGAACCGTACCTATTACGAGTCGGCCAACAACAATAACCAGATCCAGCCGGGAGCGCCGCGTAGCGTGACGCTGTTCGTGCGTGCAAGCATCTGACAGTTCCCATAGCAAACGGTAAGTCGGGCATGCTGACAGCTTTGTAGAGCGAACTATCGGCATTAGCGAGCGCGGCTCGCTTTGGGCCGCTGAAGCGGTTGATCTGGTCTATAAGAAGAGGGGGACGGAGGGTGGCATGTGCCGGTTTTTACGCAGCCGCCATGCTGTTATTAAATAAAACCCCGCGCGGCGTACCGGGCGGGATTTTGCGTGGATGAAGCCTTATTTTTTATCGCTGTCAGTGGAGAAGTTCAGCTGCGGAACCTCTCCATCCTTGCTGTCTTCGCTACCCGGCAAGTTAAGCGGGGGAGCTTCACTTCCTGACGCGGCAGGTACATCGACCTTCAATTCGATTTGCTCCTTCATGTCGGTCTTTTCCTTGACCGATACGATGTTCGGAAAGAGGATGATCAGCCCAACCATGATGATTTGGATCAGCACGAAGGGTACCGCGCCCCAGTAGATGTCGGAAGTCTTCACTTCTTTCGAGGCAACCGAGCGCAGGTAGAACAGCGCAAAGCCGAATGGCGGGTGCATGAACGAGGTCTGCATGTTCACTCCCAGCAGCACACCGAACCAGATCAGATCAACACCAAGTTTTTCCGCCACCGGGCCGACTAGCGGCACCAGGATGAAGGCCAGCTCGAAGAAATCGAGGAAGAAGGCCAGTATGAAGAACATGATGTTCACCACGATCAGGAAGCCCAGGGAGCCGCCGGGTAGCGAGGTCAGCAGGTGCTCGACCCACAGATCGCCGTTGACGCCACGGAATACCAGCGAAAACACGGAAGAGCCGATCAGGATGAATACCACGAAGCAGGAGAGCCGGGTGGTGGAGCCCATCGCCTGCTTGAGCAGGTCGAAGGACAGGCGGCGGTTCATGACCGCGAGCGCCAGCGCGCCGAAGGCACCCATGCCGCCGCCCTCGGTAGGCGTGGCGATGCCGACAAAGATGGTGCCGAGTACTAGGAAGATCAGTGCCAGCGGTGGAATCAGCACGAACACGACTTTCTCCGCCATGCGCGACAGCAGGCCGAGTTTTAACTGGCGATTGATCAGCGCCAGCACAAAGGCGCCGACGATGCCTACCCCTGCCGAATAGATGCCAACCTCATCTGCCGCTGCTGTGGGATGGGCGGCACCGTACCAGCCGGCAAAGGCAAAGGAAGCGATTGTTGCGAGCGCTACCAGCACGAGTAGCGAAACCACGCCGCTCTTGCGGTTCGGCTCGCGCAGATTGCGTGCTTCCGGCGGCAGGGCCGGCATCGATTTCGGCTTGAAGATCGACATGCTCAGTACGTAACCGGCGTACATCGCTGTCAGCAGCAGGCCTGGGGCGAAAGCGGCCTTGTACATGTCGCCAACGGAGCGGCCGAGCTGGTCGGCCATCACGATCAGTACCAGCGAAGGCGGAATGATCTGCGCCAGCGTGCCGGATGCGGCGATAACGCCTGATGCCAGTTTCTTGTCGTAACCGTAGCGCAGCATCACCGGTAGCGAAATCAATCCCATCGAGATCACCGAGGCTGCTACCACGCCGGTAGTTGCCGCCAGCAGTGCGCCGACGAAGATCACTGCATAAGCGACTCCACCACGGATCGGACCGAAGAGCTGGCCGATCGTATCGAGCAAGTCTTCCGCCATGCCGGAACGCTCGAGGATCAGGCCCATGAAGGTGAAGAAGGGAATGGCCAGCAGGGTGTCGTTGGACATGATGCCGAACAACCGGTTCGGCAGCGCTTGGAGGAGTTCGGGTTTCAGGAGACCGAGTTCGATGCCGAGCAGGCCGAAGAACAAGCCGTTGGCGGCAAGCGAGAATGCGACCGGGAAGCCGGAGAGCAGAAATATGACAAGGACACCGAACATGATCGGCGCCATGTTTGCGATCAGGAATTGCTCCATTAGGTTGTCTCCGAACGATCAGTTAAGTTTGTTCGCGGCTTTGATCGCCTCGATTTCTTCTTCAGGGGTGGCGGCTTGTTTTTCGAACTCCCTTGCATCGACCTTGCCTAGCAGATAGCCGATGCGCTTGATCAGTTCAGAGATGCCTTGCAGCGTCAACAGCAGGAAGCCGATCGGGATCAGCGCTTTCGCCGGCCATACGACGAGACCGCCGGCGTTGCTCGACACTTCGTGGCTCTGGAAGGAGAGCAGGGCGTAGGGCACTGCGTAGTACAGGATGATGATCGATATCGGCAGCAGGAAGAGCAGGAAGCCGATCACATCGATCCAGACCTGGGTGCGCTTGGAAAAGCGCCCGGCAATCACATCGATCCGCACATGCTCATTGCGGCGTAGTGTTTGCGAAGTGGCCAGCAGGAACATTGCTGCGAACAGGTACCACTGGATCTCGAGCCATGCGTTCGAACTGGCATTGATGGTGTAGCGTACGACTGCATTACCAGTGCAAATCAGGACTGACAGCAGCAGAGCCCAACTGACCCCGTTCCCGATTTTTTCATTGATGGTGTCAATGAGTCTCGCGAGCGAAAGAAGAAAAGACATGATGCGTCTCCATAATGAAAATTCCTTGAATAGCCCTGAGTTTTTGTAGGCATCCGCCCTGCAAGGCCGGATCGGGTGCGAGGGGAGTATATGCCATTTATTATCTGGCAAGCGAATGTTGCAATCAGGTAAGCGAAGCGGCTCGATGATTTTTCCATGTGCCGTGCAAGACGCGCGTAGCTGCGCTTCTTACATAATGATGCTGGGAGCGGGAGATGGGATGCAGTGACGCAGCTCAAACGGGAATATGTGATTCCGTTGACGTGCGCTTGATTCCGCAATGCGCTGGTATGGTCCGTTTATCGCGGCGCGGATGCGTCGCGATAAACGGATGATGCGCGTTAGGAGAGTTGTGAACGCAAGTGTGCGATGGCAGCGCGCACTTGCTGCGGGGCCGTGCCGCCAATGTGGTTACGTGCAGCAACCGAGCCTTCGAGCGTCAGCACGTCGAACACGTCGTTTTCGATGAGCGTGGAGAACTTGCGCAGTTCGTCCAGCGACAGATCGGTCAGGTCGCAGTTGCGGTCGACGCAGGTGCGCACCGCATGGGCTACTGCTTCGTGTGCATCGCGGAAGGGCAGGCCCTTCTTCACGAGGTAGTCGGCAAGGTCTGTCGCCGTGGCGAAGCCTTGCAGCGCGGCGGAACGCATCGCTTCCGGCTTGACCGTGATGCCACGCGCCATGTCGGCGAAGATGCGCAGCGTGTCGGTGAGAGTGTCAACCGTGTCGAACAGAGGTTCCTTGTCTTCCTGGTTGTCCTTGTTGTAAGCCAGCGGTTGGCCTTTCATCAGCGTCAAGAGGCCGATCAGGTGGCCATTGACGCGCCCGGTCTTGCCGCGCGCCAGTTCCGGCACATCCGGGTTTTTCTTCTGCGGCATGATGGACGAGCCGGTACAGAAGCGGTCGGCGATATCGATGAAACCAACACGTGGGCTCATCCAGATGATCAGCTCTTCCGACATGCGGGAAACATGCGTCATGACTAGTGCGGCGGCGGCGCAGAATTCGATGGCGAAATCGCGGTCCGACACCGCGTCGAGCGAATTGCGGCACACATCTTCGAAGCCGAGCGTCCTGGCAACGCGCTCGCGGTCGATCGGGAAGGTGGTGCCGGCCAGCGCCGCGGCACCGAGCGGCAGGCGATTGACGCGTTTGCGGCAGTCGGCCATGCGTTCGGCATCGCGGCCGAACATCTCCACATAGGCAAGCATGTGGTGGCCGAAAGTGATCGGCTGCGCTACCTGCATGTGGGTGAAGCCGGGCAGGATAGTGTCCGCATGCTGTTCTGCGAGATCGAGCAATGCCAGGCGCAAATCACGCAGCAAGCCGATCACGTCATCGATGGCGGAGCGCATGTAGAGGCGGATGTCGGTAGCCACCTGGTCGTTGCGTGAACGGCCGGTGTGCAGCCGCTTGCCGGCGTCGCCGACCAGCTCGGTCAGGCGCTTCTCGATGTTTAGGTGGACGTCTTCCAGATCGAGCAGCCACTCGAATTTGCCCTCGGCGATTTCGGACTGGATCTGTGCCATGCCGCGTTGGATATCGGCATAGTCCTGAGCACTGATGATGCCCTGATGCGCCAGCATTTCAGCATGCGCGAGCGAGCCCTGGATGTCGGCTTGGGCCAGACGCTTATCGAAAAATACCGATGCAGTGTAACGCTTGACCAGATCGGAGACGGGTTCGGAAAAGCGGGCCGACCAAGCCTCGCTTTTTTTGGAAAGTTGTGCTGTCATAATCGGGTTCCCGGTGAATACGCGATTATATCAAGCGCCCATACCCATGCCTTATTCCAGCCAGTCTGCTGTTGCGCCGCCCCAGGCTCTCATGCCGGATTGCTGCAATATCGGCGTGGTGTTTCGCACTCTGCTTGCGGTCAATGCCGTGATCCTGGCAGGAACCTTGTTCCAGTCGCCGGACTTGCAGGCTGGGCTCATTGAGTTCGCCGAAGGTTCGGCCATGGTCGAATTGTCATGCCTGTGGTCGCTGTTTCTGCTGTGCGTCGGACGGCGACTGCTGCTCCGAATGGGCACAATGCAGGCATTGCCACGTCTGGCGCAGCGGCTGCTGGGCGCTCTGGTCCCTGCGTTGGTGACCGGTTTTGTCTCGCACCTCTTCATTTTCCTGACCTGGTATTCGACCGGTGTTGCACACCTGACCACGGCAAAGGCCGCGCTTGCCGCTGCTGCATTCGGCCTGGTGTTCCAGCATTACTTCGAGCTGCGCACGCGTGCTTACTCACCGGCGCTGGTGGAAGCCCGGCTGCAGGCGCTGCAGGCGCGGATCCGGCCGCATTTTCTTTTTAACAGCCTGAACGCCGTGCTTTCGCTGATTCGCGCCGAGCCGCGCCGGGCCGAGGCGACCCTCGAAGATCTCGCCGACTTGTTCCGTGTGCTCATGAGTGACCCGCGCAGCACTGTCATGTTGGATGAGGAGTTGCGTCTGTGCCGCCAATATTTGGCGATCGAGCAGGTCCGCCTGGGCGAGCGTATGCGCGTGCAATGGGAGATGGAAAATATCAGCGACGAGGTGCTGTGCACAGCACGTGTCCCCGTGCTGCTGATTCAGCCGCTGATCGAGAATGCGGTGCACTATGGTGCCGAGCCGGCGACTTCGCCAGTGACGCTCCAAGTCCGTATCAGCCGTTCGATCGACATGCTTCAGGTGGTAGTAAGCAATCCCTATCACGGCGAGATACCGGCATTGAGCGGTAATCAGATCGCGCTACGCAACATCCGCGAGCGGCTCGAACTGCTGTACGATCTGGAGGCGCAGCTGACGACTTTCATTGCACACGGCTGTTTCGAGGCGCGCCTGCGCTTCCCTTATTCGAAGAATTCGCCATGGAACCCAGGATATTGATCGTTGACGATGAAACGCCGGCGCGCGATCGGCTGCGGATGCTGCTGTCTGACATCGAGCAGAACTGTCCGCATCTGATCGTGGGAGAGGCGGGCAGCGCACACGATGCGCTTGATGCAGTGGCCGAGAATCAGCCGGACGTCGTACTGCTGGATGTGCAGATGCCGGGCATGAACGGCATTGAACTCGCATCCCATATGATGCGCCTGAAAGACTGGGCGCCTTCCGTGATTTTCATCACAGCCTTCGATGAGCATGCTCTCAAGGCCTTCGAGGTCCATGCGGTGGACTACCTGCTCAAGCCGGTACGCGCCGCCCGGCTGGCCGATGCCATCAAGCGTGCCGCCCTCATGCGCGCCCAATCGACCGATCCTCGTACCTCGCTTGCCGCCCTGGTGGGATCGCTGCATGCGAGGCGACGGCATTTTTCCGTGCAGGAGCGAGGGCGTGTCATTCTTGTTTCCGTGGGTGATGTGATCTACCTGAAAGCGGAACTGAAATATGTGACGGTACGAACACGCACGCAAGAGTATCTGATCGAGGAATCGCTGACTTCGATCGAAGAGGAGTTCGGCGACATTTTCGTGCGGGTGCACCGTAACGCTCTCGTTGCGCGCAATGCCATTCTTGGTGTCGAACGCGGCATCCAGTCTGTCGACAGCGAGGGGGAAAACGACAAGGACAAGACACAGGAATCCTGGCAGGTAATCTTGCGCGATCTCGGCGAACGTTTGCCGATTTCACGCCGTCAATGGCCGGTGGTCAAGGCGCTGGTACGCTGATTCCTGGCCTGGCAGATTGGCCTGTTGAGCAAGTGCAAACAGCAAGGCGTCATTCCGGGGACGGATGGCACGCATGCTAAAATCCGGGGCGATGCGATCAGCATCGGTGAACATCGGAAGAGACCTTCGTGAAAGTATCCCCCCCGACCAGATTGGTCATTGCGTCGCGCGAAAGCAGGTTGGCAATGTGGCAGGCAGAGAATGTCCGGGCAAGATTGTCTGCCTTGTATCCGCAGTGCAGTATCGAGATTCTCGGCATGACGACACAAGGCGATCGCATTCTCGATCGTGCCTTGTCCAAAGTTGGCGGCAAGGGCTTGTTCGTCAAGGAACTCGAGACCGCGATGGCTGAACGCCGGGCCGATCTTGCAGTCCATTCTCTCAAGGATGTGCCGATGGAATTGCCGCAAGGCTTTGCCTTGGCCGCCGTGCTGGAACGCGAAGATCCCCGGGACGCATTCGTTTCCAACGACTACGCCTCGCTGGATGAACTACCCGACGGTGCAGTGATCGGTACCAGCAGCCTGCGCCGCCAAGCCTTGATTGCAGCACGTTATCCGAATCTCGTGATTCGTCCGCTACGCGGCAATCTCGATACTCGCCTGGGCAAACTCGACCGCGGCGAATATGCGGCAATCATACTTGCGGCAGCGGGACTGAAGAGGCTTGGCTTGTCGCAGCGCATCCGCGGCTTTATCGACCCGGAACAAAGCCTGCCTGCACCGGGGCAAGGTGCCATGGCCATCGAGATTCTCGACGATCGTGACGATCTCTTATCATTGCTCGCCCCGCTCAACCATGAGGCAACAGCGCAGGCAGTTGCTGCCGAGCGTATGGTGTCACGCGTGTTCGGCGGCAGTTGTCAGGTGCCGCTCGCCGCTTTTGCAACAGCAAACGGCGACACCATGTATTTGCGTGCGATGGTGGCCACCCCTGACGGCAAGCGAATTGCTGCCGCAGATGCCAGCGGTTTCGCGAATGCTCCCGAAGCTCTCGGTCGCAGCATCGCCGATGTCTTGCGGGCACAAGGCGCTGACGACATCCTTGCCGTGTGCAGGGCGATGGACGCCGGCTGAAGCAAGCTATTTTGCGCAAACGGGATGCTGCC
>Ga0070659_100000496_pt1 | contig 28978 bp, 23 predicted proteins | sample KBSC23metaG_FD_64666 | JGI IMG/M metagenome (GOLD analysis project Ga0070659, IMG submission 64666) | Corn rhizosphere microbial communities from Kellogg Biological Station, Michigan, USA - KBS C2-3 metaG | ecosystem: Host-associated > Plants > Roots > Rhizosphere > Soil ... | reverse complement strand
AAGTCTTCCGGCGACGTGCTGACGTGGGGCATGGGTACACAGGGGCAGCGCTTTTCCACGGCCACCAAGATCAACACGAAGAACGTCAGCCAGCTTGTGCCGGCATGGTCGTTCTCGTTCGGGGGCGAGAAACAGCGCGGGCAGGAAGCCCAGCCGGTGATCTACAACGGCAAGATGTTCGTCACCGCGTCGTACTCGCGCATCTACGCGATCGACCTGAAGACGGGGCAGAAGCTCTGGAAATACGAGCATCGCCTGCCTGACGGCATCATGCCGTGCTGCGACGTCGTCAACCGCGGCGCAGCGCTCTACGACAACCTGGTCATTTTCGGCACGCTCGATGCGCAACTGGTCGCACTCAACCAGGACACCGGCAAGGTGGTCTGGAAAGAGAAGATCGACGACTACGCCGCAGGCTACTCGTATACCGCCGCGCCGCTGATCGTAAAGGGCATGGTGCTGACCGGCGTGTCGGGCGGCGAGTTTGGCGTGGTGGGCCGCGTGGAAGCGCGTGACGCCAAGACCGGCGAGCTGCTCTGGACGCGTCCGACTGTCGAAGGCCACATGGGCTACAAGTACGACAAGGACGGCAACAAGACCGAGAACGGCATGACCGGCACGCTCAACGCCAGCTGGCCAGGCGAGACGTGGAAGACGGGCGGCGCATCGACGTGGCTTGGCGGCACGTATGACGCGCAAACCGGCCTGGTCTACTTTGGCACCGGCAACCCTGGGCCGTGGAACAGCCACATCCGCAAGGGCGACAACCTGTATTCCGCTTCGACGCTGGCCATCGACCCGGACACCGGCAAGATCGTCTGGCACTACCAGAACACGCCCAACGACGGCTGGGACTTTGACGGCGTCAACGAGTTCGTGACCTTCGACATGGATGGCAAGCGCGTGGGCGGCAAGGCTGACCGCAACGGCTTCTTCTATGTGAACGACGCGAAGACCGGCAAGCTGCTCAACGCGTTCCCGTTCGTGAAGGTCAACTGGGCCACGAGCATTGACCTCAAGACCGGGCGCCCGAACTACGCGGCGGATCATCGTCCGGGCGATCCGTCCGCCGCCACGGGTGACGACAAGAAGGGCAAGTCGGTCTTTGCCGCGCCGGGCTTCCTGGGCGGCAAGAACCAAATGCCGATGGCGTACAGCCCGCAGACGGGCCTGTTCTATGTGCCTTCCAACGAGTGGGGCATGGACATCTGGAACGAGCCGATCAGCTACAAGAAAGGCGCGGCGTACCTGGGTGCCGGTTTCACCATCAAGCCGCTCAATGAGGATTACATCGGTTCGCTGCGTGCGATCAACCCCAAGACCGGCAAGCTCGAATGGGAGATCAAGAACACTGCGCCGTTGTGGGGCGGTGTGATGACGACCGCAGGCGGCTTGGTGTTCTGGGGCACGCCCGAGGGCTACCTGAAGGCGGCTGACGCCAAGACCGGCAAGGAGCTGTGGAAATTCCAGACCGGCAGCGGCATCGTGGCACCGCCCGTCACCTGGGAAGACGGCGGCGAGCAGTTCGTGGCCGTGGTGTCGGGCTGGGGTGGTGCCGTGCCGCTGTGGGGCGGCGAAGTGGCCAAGCGCGTGAACTTCCTGGAGCAGGGCGGTTCGGTCTGGGTGTTCAAGCTGCACAAAAACTAAGCGATACCGTGCCGGGCTGTGCGCTCCCAATGGCGCACAGCGCAGCACGGCCGGTTCACAGCGTCATGGAGTATTGGAAAGTGATCATGCGCAATCGAGTTGTCTCACTGCTGGCCCTGGCGTCAGCAGCAATCTGCGCGGCCCCCGCGCACGCCGCGCCCGACATGCAGGCCTTGGCAGAAAAAAGCGGTTGCTTCTCGTGCCACAGCGTGCAGAACAAGATTGTCGGCCCCGCATTCGCCGACGTGGCTGCCAAGTACAAGGGCGATGCAGAAGCGCCGGCGCGGCTGGCCAAAAAGGTACGCGAAGGCGGCAAGGGCACGTGGGGCCGCATCCCGATGCCGCCACATCCCAACCTGTCGGAAGACGACGCGCGGCAACTGGTGGCCTGGGTGCTGAGCACAGGTACCTGACCTCTAGTCTCTAGTGCCCTTCGCAAAAGAACAGGGCCGGCATTTGTCCGGCCCTGTTTTCTTGATGGCGGCCCACTATGACTGTGTGAGCCGCCGCGAATTGGCATCGGTGCGGAATAGGATGGGTACCTCGCCGGTGCGGGTGTCGCGCATCTGCCCGAACCCGTTCATCGCGGCCATCCTGCCTTGCAGCACCACCGCCTGCAGTGCGCCGTGATCCGGTGACCGGTCGCATGCCGGGTCGGTGCGCGCAGCGTCACCGGTCAGCAGGTACGCCTGGCAGCGGCAGCCGCCGGCGTCTTGCTCGCGGGACTCGCATGACTGGCAGGGCTCCGGCATCCAATGCGTGCCGCGAAAGCGCTGGAAGGCATCGCTGCTCTGCCAGATCTCGCGCAGCGGCTGGTGCAAGACGTTGGGCAGGTTCAGGCCGGGCAGCATGCGCGCCGAATGGCAGGGCAGCGCCACACCGTCGGGCGCCACGCCAAGGAAGGTGGTGCCCCAGCCGTTCATGCACTTCTTGGGGCGCTCCTCGAAATAATCAGGCACGACGTAGAGCAACTGGCATCGTCTGCCGATGCGCGCGCGGTATGCGTTGACCACGGCTTCGGCTTCACGCAGTTGTTCCAGCGTCGGCATCAGCGCCAGACGGTTCTCCCAGGCCCAGCCGTAGTACTGCGTGTTGGCAAGCTCCAGATATTCCGCACCGATCTCCAGCGCCATGTCGATGATGGCGCCCACGTGCGGCAGGTTGTGCCGGTGCATCACGCAGTTCATCACCATCGGATAGCCGTGCGCCTTGATCAGGTCGGCCACGCGGCGCTTCAGGTCAAAGGTGCGTGTGCTCGATAGAAAATCATTGAGCTCGCGCGTGGAGTCCTGGAACGACAGCTGAATATGGTCGAGCCCGGCCGCACGCAACGCGCCGAGCCGTTCGTTTGTCAGGCCGACTCCGGAGGTCACCAGGTTCACGTAGAACCCGAGCCCATGCGCGTGCGCCACCAGCGTTTCGAGATCCTTGCGCAACAGCGGCTCGCCGCCGGACAGCCCGAGCTGCACCGCGCCCAGCGCCCGCGCCTGCGTAAAGACATCGCACCATTGCGCCGTGGTGAGTTCCTGATCGTGCTGCTTGTAGTTCACCGGGTTGGAGCAGAACGGGCAATGCAGTGGGCAGCGATAGGTCAACTCGGCCAGCAGCCAGAGCGGCGGGCCGGGGATGGGCGCCGGCGCTTTTGGGGGCGCCAGCAGCGACTCGGCTTCAAACGAGCCAGCCGCGTTCGAATGCATGTTTGACAAAGGCGTGGACCTCCGGCGCAATGCCCTGCACGCCAAAGGCGGACTGCAGGTCGTCGATCAGCATGTCGAGGGTATGGGCGCCGTCGCAGCGTTGCAGGATCGCGGCGGCACTGTCGTTGAGCGTGACCATGCCCTCGGGGTACAGCAGCACCCAGCTTTGCTGCACGTCTTCCCACTGCAGCCGGAAGGTCCGGTGCAGCGTGGGGTGGGCGGGATCAGACAAGGGCGGGTTCATGAGCGTGGGCCTGGTGAATGGCGTCGAGCATCGACCAGAGGATGTCGAGCTTGAATTGCAGGATGTCCAGCGCGCGCTGTTGCTGCTCGGGCGTGCGGAAGGTGTCGAGCGTCACGCGCAGACCGTGTTCGACATCGCGCGAGGCCAGCGGAATGCGCGAGCGGAAATACGCCAACCCTTCCGGCTGCACCCACGGATAGTGCTCGGGCCAGCCGGCCAGCCGCTCCTTGTGGATGTCCGGCGCGAACATCTCCGTGAGCGACGAGCACACCGCCTCCTGCCATGGCGCGCGACGCGCAAAGTTCACATACGCATCCACCGCAAAGCGCACGCCGGGCAGCAGATGCTGGTGAGACCACAGCGCATCGCGCGTCAGCCCCACGGCTTCGCCCAGGCGCACCCAGCTCTCGATACCGCCGGGCCGGGTGTCATCGCCGTCGTGGTCGTGGATGCGGACGATCCATTCGCGGCGCGTATCGCGGTCGGGGCAGTTGGAGAGGATGGCCGCATCCTTGAGCGGGATGTTGACCTGGTAGTAGAAGCGGTTCGCGACCCACGTGCGAATCTCTTCCGGCGTGCATTCCCCGGCGCGCATGCGCAGGTTGAACGGATGATGGATGTGATAGCCCGCCTGCTTCGCACGCAGGCGGGCTTCGAATTCTTCGGCGGTCCAGGCAACAGGATGTGTCATAGCGAAATTTCCATGCCGTCGTAGGCGACTTCGATGCCATGCGCGTCGAGCTCGCGGCGTTGCGGCGAGTCTTCGTCGAGGATCGGGTTGGTGTTGTTGATGTGGATGAGGATCTTGCGCGCGGCCGGCAGTTGGTCGAGCGTTTCGATCATGCCGCCGGGGCCCGATTGCGCGAGGTGCCCCATATCGGCCGCGGTCTTGGTGGAGAAGCCGAGGGCGAGCATTTCGTCGTCGCGCCAGCAGGTGCCGTCGACGAGCACGATGTCGGCCGCGCCCAGTTCGTCGAACACATGCGGTTCGATGCGCGCGAGACCCGGCGCATAAAAGGCGCGCCGGCCGCTTGTGCGATCAACGATGCGCAGGCCGATGTTGTCACCCACGCGGCGCGCGTTGCGGCTGGGCGAGTAGGGCGGCGCCTTGCTCTCCAGCGGGATCGCGGTCAGCGCCACATCGTCGAGCGGTGGCACGGCGAATGCGGTGCCGTCCAGCGCCAGCACGCGCGTATCGAGCCCGCAGTAGTGCGACAGCATGCGCGTGAGCGGGAAGGCGGTAGACAGATCGCTGATGACCGCGGCGCTGGCATATACCGGCAACGCCTGACGGTGCTCGCGCAGCATCAGCAGGCCGGTGACGTGGTCGATCTGCGCGTCGATCAGCACCACGCCGACGATGCCCGTGTCGCGCGGTGTGCGCGCCGGTTGCAGTGCCGGGGCGCTGCGCAGTTGCGCAAGGATGTCCGGCGAGGCGTTCACCACGACCCAGTGGTGCCGGCCATCGCCCAGCGCGATGGAAGATTGCGTACGCGGGGCGGCGCGCACGGTGCCGTGCCGCACACCGTCGCAATTGCGGCAGTTGCAGTTCCACTGTGGAAAGCCGCCACCGGCGGCGGAGCCGAGAACCCTGAGTATCGTCATGATGCAAGCCCAACGTGTCGGGCGAATTGAGCAAGAAGTCGGCCAGGAAGGCGCGCGTGGGTGGCGAGCGGGTGGCGAGTGATCTGGCGAGTCGTAGGGCGGAAAAAAAAGCCCGCCGTGAAGAACCAGCGGGCTTGCCGAGCCTTGCGTGCTCAGTCGCACAACCTCAGCGGTTGGCGATGTACATGGTGATCTCGAACCCCAGTCGCAGTTCGGTATAAGCGGGCGTCGTCCAGTTCATGTCTCCTCCTTGAGGGTTGGCATAGTTAGTGATTTGCATTGCGTGTTTCGCGGCTGGCGCAGGCGTTTTGCCGAACGCAGCCGCATCGTCATCAAGGCAACATCCATGCCCACGCCTGATTGGCCTGACTGGCCGACTGCGTCCGCCTGCCTGAACCTGCGCACGCCGGATGGCCACGTCCTGCACGTGCGGCAATGCGGTCCTGAGACTGGCGAGCCATGGCTGGTGCTGCACGGCGGGCCGGGCAGCGGTTGCTCGCCTTCAATGGCTGCATGGTTCGATCCGCTGCGGCATCGTGCTGTGTTGCCGGACCAGCGCGGCGCGGGGCGCTCGCGCCCGGCCGGCAGCAGGCGCCGCAATACGGTGACGGCGCTGCTGGCCGATCTGGAGCGGCTGCGTACCACGCTGGGCATCGAACGCTGGGGCGTGGTCGGCGGGTCATGGGGCGCGGCACTGGCGCTGGCCTATGCCGACCGCTTTCCCGATGCGGTCTCGACGCTGGTGTTGCGCGGCGCTTTCCTGACCGGCTTCGACGATGTGCAGGCCCTATTCAACGCGCGTGGCGCGGGCCGTGATCTGTTGCGGGGAGTCGATCGGCGGGGCGAGGGTTTTCCCGGTGCGCGCGGGCGCCTTCTTGCTGCAACAGAAGTGTTGCAGCTTGGGACAACTGTTCAGAAATTGAGCATCGCCACACAGTGGCAGCGCGCAGAGCGTCGCTTGCTGGGTTTGCGCTCCGGTGGTCGTCAGACATGGCCGCAGCGCATGGTCTTGCTGCGCAGATACCAGCTCCAGGCGCATTACCTTGATCGCCGGGCTGGGTTGGGGAAATCAGCGTTGCTGAGGGCGGCGGCGCGCATCGGCGCGCGAGGGTTGCCGGTGACGCTGTTGCATGGCCGGCAAGACAACGTTTGCCGGCCGGAGAATGCGCTGCGGTTGTCTGCAGCGATACCGCACGCGCGATTGGTGTGGGTGCCGGGCGGGCACCTGGCGGAGGGTGAGATGGCGCGGGCGCTGGGCGCCGCCATTCGTGCGTCGGCGTGGTCAGTCGGCGTCTGAGAGCAGGCCGCCGGCCTCGTCGATCCTGCGGTAGATGGTGTTGCGCGAAATGCCGAGCGCCTTGGCGGCGGCCGAGATGTTGCCGTTGTGGGCCTTCACCGCCGCCATGATAGCCATGCTTTCGACATCGGCTAGCCGTTTGGGCTGGGCACCGCCCACGCCGGGTGCGGCGCTTGGCGCTGCGGCTGCCATCGCGCTGTCCGCCTGGATCGGCTGACCGCCATGACGCGCCTGCCAGTCTTCCAGAAAGTCGTCGGGTAAGTGGTCTTCGGTGATTTCCGGGGCGCCTTCGGCCATCAGCCGGGCGGTGCGCAGCAGGTTGCCGAGCTGGCGGATGTTGCCCGGCCAGTGGTAGCTGCGGAACATCTGCATGACGGGCTCGCTGATGGGCGGCGCATCAGCCTGTTCCAGCTGCAACAGCTTGTTGGCCACCACGTCGAGGTCGCTGCGCTCGCGCAATGCCGGCAGGCGCACGACGAGGCCGTTGAGGCGGTAGTACAGGTCTTCGCGGAACTGGCCGCCCGCCACCATCTCGCGCATGTTGCGATGCGTCGCGCAAACCACCGCCACATCCACCTGAATCAGCTTGTTGCTGCCCAGCGGCGAGACCGCGCGCTCCTGCAGCGCGCGCAGCAGACGGGCCTGCAGGTGCAGCGGCATGTCGCCGATCTCATCCAGGAAGAGCGTGCCGCCATTGGCCAGCACCATCTTGCCGATGCCGCCTTTCTTGCGCGCGCCGGTGAAGGCACCTTCTTCGTAGCCGAAGAGTTCCGATTCGATCAGCGCTTCCGGAATCGACGCGCAATTCACGGCGACAAATGGGCCGGCGTGGCGCGGGCTGTCGGCGTGGATAGCGCGTGCGAGCAACTCCTTGCCGGTGCCGGTTTCGCCCAGCACCATCACAGTGATGTCCTTGCCGATGACCTTGCGCAGCTTGCCGATGACGGACTTGATCTGCGCATCGCCGGTGTCCAATGCCTCCAGGCTGGCCGGCTGCCGGACCGATTCGATGTAGGGCCGGCGCGGTGCCAGATCGCGTTCGGCGGGCGTATCGCCAACGATCGTGCCGCCCACGATGCGGTTGGCCGGCCGCTTCCATTCGACCCGCGCAAACACCTTCACGCCGCTGGGCAATTGCAGTTGCACGACGCCCGCGGGTGCGCCGCGCTCCGTGTCGATCAACTGCGACATTGACAGGCCGAACAGCGACGAAAAGGTATGCGCATGCAGCGCACGGATCGACAGACCGAGCTGGAATTCGCCGCTGCGGTTGGCTGACAGGAAGCGCCCCGCCGGCGTGAAGGCCGCGATGCCTTCGACCAGCGTGCCGATGAATTCCGGGCGCGAGTGAAAGTGGATGCACACCACGTCCTGAAACGTATTGGCGAACAGATGGTTTTCGATCATCTGCGCCGACATGCGCACCAGGGCCATGGTGTGCTTGTGAAAGCCGCGGTGGTCGCCCGTCACGTCCAGCGCACCAACCGTTGCGCCATACGGATCAAAGATCGGTGCGCAGGAACAGGTGAGGAACTGGTTGGCCTGCAGATAGTGCTCGGAACCGTGGACCAGCGTGGGTTTGCCGTCAGCCAGCGCCGTGCCGATGGCGTTGGTGCCCCGGCTGGCTTCCGACCACAGCGCGCCCGGCTGCAGGGCCACCTTGCTGGCCTGCGCCAGGAAATCATCGTCGCCCAGCGAATGCAGGATCAGGCCCGACGTGTCCGTCAGGATCACCATGCTTTGCGTGTTCACGATCTGGCTGTAGAGCGTCTCCATGACCGGCAGCGCGTGCGTGAACAGCGACTGGCTGCGTTCGATCTCGGTTTTCAGCTCGTTCTGCAGCACCGGGCAGAAGTCGGGCGACTCATACGGCCGCAGGCCATAGGACTTCGAGCGCTGATGGGATTGCGCGATCAGTTCGGGCTGATCGTTCGGGGCGTCCCCAAGCGTGGCGGGAGCGTTCTCGGAACCGCGCGAATCGGCTGCGGCGTGAGGGATCATGGTCGGTCTCCTTAAACTCGCCCGCAATCTGTGTGCGGGTCGCCCCGGGGTGCCATGGCCGTTTTCGCCAGTGTGCGAGCCGGAAGTGTTGCGCCATGAAGCAAGACCCTTGCCAGGGTGTTGCATTCCTGAGCACCTGTGTCAACCCACGCCTCGGCATTCGCCCGGTTTGCCGGCAGGTTTGCGCCTTGGTATGGCTCTTGCAGAAATGGCTCCAAAAATCGTTTTAACGACACTAAGGAGACACTCTTGGAAACGCCTCACACCTTGTTCGCGCTGCTTTCTGTCTGCGCACTTCTGGCCGGGGGATCGCCCGCTATCGCAACCGCTCACGGCGATGTCACACCGCAAGCCGTGGACACGCACACATTACCCCAACTCGGGGCCGATTGGCGTCAGGACAATCCATACCGGGCGGGCCCCGCGCATGACGAGGCGCTGCGCATTGGCTCGTCCGCGTTCAACCAGAACTGCGCGCGCTGCCACGGGCTGGAGGCCATCTCTGGCGGGATCGCGCCTGACCTGCGCAAGCTCGACACCGACTGCATGACGATGCCGGCCGGCAAGAAGCAGGACGCGTGCTTTGCGGAGGTCTCGCAATACATGACCACGACCGTCCGCAAGGGCCGCACACGCGATGGGCGGGTCTATATGCCGCCGTTTGACGGCGTATTGAGCCAGGAAGCTGTCTGGGCGATCAAAACGTACCTCGAGTCGCGCCGCGTGCAGGACTAAGCGCGTTCGCCGTCATGGTTGTTCTGCGGGGCCGATGCAGTCCGCGTTCTCCGGGCTGCATCGGTTCGCCGGTTCGCCAGTTCGCCACCTCATCCGCCAGGAGATTTCTCATGAACGCCCGTCTTCGGTTGGACACGGCCCGAGTTTTCCGCTGTTTTAGCCGTTGCCTTGCCAGCTTTCTGCTTGCGGTGGCGGCCATTCTCGTTGCCACGGCGCCGGCACATGCCGACATCGCGAAGATTCGCCAGAGCGGCGCCCTGAAGATTGCGCTGTACAAGGGGCTGCCGCCATTTTCTGACAACGTTGGCGGTCAATTCAGCGGCATTGACGTTGCGTTGGCGACCGCGCTCAGCAAGCAGATGGGGCTGTCGGCCTCGCTGCTGCCCTTCGACGCCGACGACGACAGCATGTCGGACGACCTGCGCAACATGGTCTGGCGCGGCCACTACCTGGGGTACGGCCCGGCGGACGTGATGCTGCATGTGCCGGTCGATCCCGCGTTCATCCGCCAGAACCGCGAGGTGCTGATCGTCGCGCCGTATTTTCGTGAAGCGTTCGTGCTGGTCTATGACCGCGAGCGGGTCCAGCAGGTCAGCCGCTTCGAAGATCTCGCCGGCCAGGTGACCGGCGCGGAGCGCGACACCGCCGGTGCGAGTGCCTTGCTGTCGAGTGCCCAAGGTGCCTTGCGCGACAGGGTGAAGATCTATCCCCAAGCCGACGACGCACTGCACGCGCTGTTCTCCGGTGAGATTGCCGCCGCCATGGTGACGCGCGCGCAGTATGAGCATGCGCTGAAGGCGCAAGGCCAGCGCGCCACGCGCTTTGTTGCCACCGAACTTCAGTCGCCTCTGTTGCCAGCGCGTGGCTGGGCCATCGGGATGGCGGTCAAGGCGGATCAGGGCGAACTGGCACAAGCGCTGGAGACCGCGCTCAATGCGCTGCGCGCCAGCGGCGAGCTGCAGCGGATCTTTGCGCAGTACGGCGTGTCGATCGTGGCGCCGTAAGCGCGCGGAGTCAGACGTGGCGACCTATCCGGTGAGCTGGCCGTGCGGGGTGGCATTCCCGGCCAGCTCGCGCGCTACAGCTTCTCAGCGGCAGCGTGTTTGGACGGCAGGGCACTCACGTTGTCGTCGAACTGCGGATCCGCGGGGATCTTGGAGAAGTGGTGGATCTTCGGCGCGTGCGATTCGTCGGCCTGTGCGTCGTGCGGGTCGATGAACGACATCGCAGTACGCCGCCTGAGCATGTGCGGATCGCGCGATTGCGATTCGCGCCACAGCTCGGCCGTGAACTTCAGACCGGCGCGCAGTGCGTGGGCGCTTTCCTGCTTGCCCTTGCGCTGGTCAGAAACGCGCTCGATGCCTTTCTTGACGACGTCTTCCAGGAATGTGAGACGGGCGCGATAGTAGTCCGCATGCATTTGTGCATCCATCACACGCTGCTCCGCCTGGTACAGCTCCATGCGCAACTCGCCTAGCGCGCGTTCGGCCTGCTTCTCGGGAGAAGGTGCGTGGCTCAAGGCCCAGTTTGCAATCCACCGCATCATGGTCAAGCCCTCCTTGTCTTGCCGGTGTCTCCCGTGCGCGGGAAGACACCGTTCACTGCCCGCGCATGGATCAGAAGTGATCGTCGCTTGCGAAACAGACTAGCAAAAAAAGCAGGGCCATTGCGCTAGTCCACCTGCATGCCTGTTGTGAAAAGGAAGCATGCTCCATTTGGGTGAGAGGCGCGCGCGCAAAGTTCTGGTTTGATAAGTGATTGCCGCGTGTGTAAGCGTTTGCGGGGCAATCGTCACATGTGCCCGCAACCGATTGCGCACATCTGGAGGCCCGCCGCGTCAGCGGAACCGGTAGGTGAGCGACGCCATGGCCGTGGTCTGCTGGCGACGCTGCGTGATCGGGCTGGCCGCCGCGTCGCCGCGCAGGCGCGCAACCGTCAGCGAGCCATTGGCAGTCCATCGGTCATCGAGCTTGCACGTGACGATGGCGTTGAAGTGGACGTCGCGCACGCCCGCATGCGTGGCGAACACCGGCAGGCCCGAGCGCGCGCTTTGCCCATCATCCACGCCGAAGAATGTGCGCATGTACTGACCGTTCGTCCATGACACACCGGTGCCGAGACTGAACAGCCAACGGCCGACCGGCGCACTGGCGTAGACATCTGCATTGGCGATCAAGCCCTGGCGGTTGCCCAGGACGTCCTGCTCCGCATCGGTGGATAGCGTGAGGAACGACACCGTGTACTGGGCGAACGCCTTGGCGCGCACCGTGGCGTTGACGTTGCCGAGACCATTGAGGCGCGCATCGTCGTGCGCGTGGCGCCACGTCGGGTCGAACTGGAAGTTGCCGCCCACCTGCCACGTGTCGTCGTTCGCGAGGTACACGCCTGCGAAATCCATGCCCTTGGAAAAGAACCGGTGCTTGTACTCGATCTCCTGGTCGATCCACGGAAACACAAAGCTCGATTTCGCGCCCGGGTATTTCGGCGACACATAGACGGCGGGGCCGACGGCGATGCTCCAGTCGCTGGATTCGGCGTTTGTTGCCGTATTGGCAGCGGGTGGGGTCTGTGCCTGGGCGGTGTTGCTCAACATGCCAATGGTCAACAGAAGGCAGAACGCAAAGCGGGGCAGGGCGCGCGAAGACAGCGGCATGAGTGAACGGAAAGCGAGAGAAATGCAGTCGAGGGAAACGGCGGGCACGCCATTCTAGTGGAACCGCCCGAACGACCGCTCGCCGACGGCGCTGCAGTTCACGAAGCAATTCCTGCTCGGCTACTCGGGCACGGGTGTGGGTTCGGATGCGCGGGCAATGCGACGTCCAAGCCGTTCACGCAGGCCGGCGCGAGCCGCTTTGTGGTGGGCGAGGAAGCGGCCGAGCACGGCGGCTTCCGTCCGGAGAATCGCCATGTGCCGATCGTGGTCTGGGGTGCGGGCATTCGCTCGAACGTGGTGGACGAGCCTGTCGACACCAACCAGATCGCGCCGACCATCCTGAGCGAACTGGGCCGAAAGCCGCACGAACTGCAGGCGGTGCAGATCGAGGGTACGAAGCGCCTGCCGCATCCGCATTGATGTGGTCTAAGCAGGCATAAAAAAACGCCGGGGAATTCCCGGCGTTTTTCACAACGAGACGGCCTTATTGCTTGGCAGGCTCAGCGGCCTTCGGAGCCGAGCCGGCGTCGGTCTTGGCTTCCGACTTGGCTGCAGCCTTGTGGGCCTTCTTCGCGTGATGCTTCTTCTCGTGCTTGACTTCGGCCTTCGGGGCGGAAGCGGCATCGGTGGTCGTCGCTGCAGCGGCAGCAGCCGGTGCCGGTGCGGCAGCCGGTGCGGACGCGGTGCCAGCGGCGAACACGGGGGCTGCGAAGGCACCAGCAACGATCAGAGCGGCCAGGGATTGAGCGACTTTCATGTGAGACTCCTTAATCGGAAACAAGCGGGATATTGGCGGGACTCCAGATACATGGATCTCGTCCCATTTGCGATCCATGCCTCCAAAAACGCGCCACATCGTGAGCGCGCCGACCGCCGTTTGTAAGCGTTCTGCTGACGATGTAAGCGCGCGTAACACGGTAGGTTGCATGCCGCCCAACGTCCGTTGCGTTGGATTGAGGCGCATCAAGGTCTCGCCTCGCGCGTCAATGTACCGTCAGGCTTCGGGTGGACAACCGCAGACGCGTACACCACACTGCGTGGTGATGCGTGCGCCATGTCGATCCCTGGGGTGCGCATTGCACAGCAGGGCGCGGGGGCGTTGGGTCACGTCCCATCCCGGTTTGGAACGCGCCGCAACTCAGTCTCTTCATAAGGACAACACGATGAACAAGCTCCTGGCTGCCCTCGTGGCCGCTGTCTTCAGTGCCGGCGCGTTCGCGCAGGCTTCCGCCCCGGCCGCACCGGCACCTGCTGCGCCTGCCGCTGCTCCCGCGCCCGCCGCATCGGCTCCGGCCGCCGACGAGAAGAAGGCACAACAGCACAAGAAGAAAAAGAAGCGCGACCACCGTCCGAAGATGCAGGACAAGAGCGCGTACGGCGTGGGCAACTGATCCACCGCAGCACGCCGATTTTTCTGTACATCAAGGCGCCGGCCTCTCAAAAGGGAGCCGGCGTTTGCTTTTGTGCGGGCGGCAAAGAATCGCGTTAAAGTCGCTTGACTTAGAGTGCGCTCTAACTTCTAAGCTCCGTTCATGACCACCTTCCTGACCATCGCTCAAGTTGCAGAGGCCACCGGCCTGTCAACGCATACGCTGCGCTACTACGAGCGCATCGGCCTGCTTGATAGCGTGCAGCGGCGCGACAACGGCCACCGCGTCTTCCGTGCCGAAGACATGGCGTGGCTCGCCTTTCTGCTGCGCCTGCGCGACACCGGCATGCCGATCGCGCAGATGCAGCAATATGCGGCGCTGCGGCGCCAGGGCGACAGTCTGGAGAGTGTGTCGGCGCGCCAACGCCTGCTGGAGTTGCATGCCGAGGCGCTGGAAGCGGAGCTGCGCGCGCGGGCCGAAACGCTGGCCGTGCTGCGCGTCAAACTCGTCGTCTACGACGGCATCCGGGCACGGATTGAAGCCGTAGAAGGTGCGAAGGGCTCTGCTTCCTCATCTTCCAAATCGAAGCAACAGCCAAAACGCCAACTGAACGAGGACGCACATGACTCTGATCGCCCAAAACGCACCGCAAGCCGCAAACCACGCCAGCCTGCAGGACGACCGCTACACCCGGGGCTGGCAAAAGCTCAAGGAAGTCGATGATGTGGCCGGCGAGCGCGTGGTCGAGGCCATGGCCAACATCTCGCCCGATCTCGGCCGCTACATCGTCGAGTTCGGCTTTGGCGATGTCTACTCCCGCCCGGGCCTGACGCTGCGCGAGCGCGAGATCGGCACCATCGCGGCGCTCACGGCAATGGGCACCGCGGCGCCGCAGTTGAAGGTGCACATTGCGGCGGGGCTCAACGTGGGGCTGACGCGCAATGAGATTACCGAGACGATCCTGCAGATGGCGCTATACGCGGGATTTCCGGCCGCGCTCAACGGCATGTTTGCCGCCAAGGAAGTGTTTGCCGCTCACGATGCCGAGGGCGGGGTCGATGTGTCGGTGCGCCGCGACACCAGCAACTGATCGATGCGGTGGTTGTCGATGTCGAGCACTTCAATATGCAGCGGCCCGATATCGATGCTCTCGCTCTTCTTGGGAATGCGCTTGAGCGCATAGATGACCAGCCCGGCGATCGTTTCCACGTGATGCTCGCCCGGCAGGTCGTCGAGGTCGAAGGCGCGCTTGACGTCGCCCAGGGGCGTGATGCCGTCGACCAGGCATGAACCGTCGTCGCGGCGCACGATCTGCTCGTCTTCGCCCAGGTAGAGGATGTCGCCCATCACCGCGCCGACGATGTCGTCGAGCGTCACCACCCCCACCACCAACCCATATTCGTTGACCACCGCGCCAAAGCGTTCGTGCATCTCGCGAAAGCGCGTGAGCGCCTGCGAGAGGTTGAGCGTATCGGGCAGCACCAGCAAGTTCTTGTTGAACAGCTTGCCGATGTTGCGGATCACGGCGGAGGACTCTTCCGACAGGATCCGCTGCAGGATGTCCTTCGATGCGATGAAGCCGAGCACCGAGTCGATGTCGTCGCGGCAGACGAGATATTCGGCATGCGGCTGCGCGATGATCTTCAGCTTGATCGATTCCAGCGGCTCGTCGATGGTGAAGTAGACCACCTCGTCGCGCACGGTCATCACCGAGGAGATGGTGCGTGATTCCAGCTCGAACACGTTCTCGATCATGGCCAGTTCGTGCTTGCGCAGCACGCCGGCTTCGGCGCCCGCGCCCACCATGGCGGTGATGTCTTCGGTGGTGATCTGTTCCACGCGGTGCGTGGGCACGCCGAAGAGCTTCAGGAACATATCCGCCGCACCATTGAACAGCCACACCACCGGCCGCAGCACGCGCAGGCACGTCTGCATCGGGCCGATGATCGACATCGCGCAGCGCTCGGGATACAGCACGGCCAGGCGCTTGGGCAGCAGGTCGGCAAACAGGATGAAGAGCGACGTGACCATGATGAAGCCGGCGATGTTGGCAATGCGATCGGCGCGCGCGGCGGGCAGCCAGTCGCCCAGCCACGCGGCCAGCGGCCCCGAGACCTGGCTGTCACCGATGATGCCCGCGAGGATGGCGACCGCATTCACGCCAATCTGCACCACGGTGAAGAAGTTGCCCGGCATGTCCTTGAGTTGCAGCACGCGCAGGGCGCGGGTGTCGCCGTCATCGGCCAGGGTTTGCAGGCGCGTGCGCCGCGACGCCGTCAGGGCGATTTCGGAAGCGGAAAAAAAGGCGCTGATCAGGATCAGCAGGACAAGGGTGAGGGCGGACATGGTGTCGTGCGGGCGTCGTTGCGCTGCGCGGCCGCGTGAAATGTGGCTTCGGCTGATCATGGTGCAGCGCGGATCGCTTTGTCAAACCATGGCGCGCGGCGCTTACCGCAAACAATTGTCTATGTCCACCGCAGCCGCTTAGGCATCCAAAAAGTGGTTTGCTGCGTACCCATGGCATCGGCGATACTTGCATCTTTGAACCATACTGTCCGGATCGCCTTGTGGGGACTGCGTTTGCAGGCGGCGATCAAGAGAAAGGCAGGTGTTCTGCGGGGCGCAAGCACAGGCGCCCGTGTTTAGGGCCGGCGCAGATCGGCCCAATGTGTGCAGGCCGTTGCATAGGAGTCGCAGGTCATGTGGGTTCTCAGCCGTTCACAGCGGCGCACCGGGGGGAAACGGGGGAATACGGCAGGGACGATTGGACGATTCGTGGCGCTTTGCGTTGCGTTCTTCGTGTCGGTGCCTTGTGTGACGCTTGCTCAACAAGCGCCTGCCACCGCCGCATCCGGTGCGTCTGGGGTTCCGTCTTCAATGTCGGCCAGCGCGCCAAATATCGCGTGGTATTACGGCGACAAGCCGCCCGTCGCGCAATTGCGTGCCTTTGATGCGGTCGTGGTCGAGCCGGACCACGGCTTTGACCCGTCGCAGTTCAAGACGCCCAGCACGCAGTGGCTGGCCTACGTGAGCCTGGGCGAAGTCACGCCCGAACGCCGCTGGTACAAGGAATTGCCCAAGGCTTGGTTGCTCGGCGACAACGCCGCATGGGCCTCGCGCGTGGTCGACCAGGCCCAGCCCGAGTGGCCGGCGTTCTATGTCGACCACGTCATCAAGCCGCTGTGGGATAAGGGCTACCGCGGCTTTTTCCTCGATACGCTCGACTCTTACCAACTCGTCGCCAAGGACGATGCCTCGCGTGCCGCGCAGGAAGCGGGCATGGTGCGCACGATCCGGGCGATCAAGGCGCGCTATCCCGACGCCAGGCTGATCTTCAACCGCGGCTTCGAGATCCTGCCGCAGGTGCATGACCAGGCGTATGCGGTGGCCTTCGAATCGCTGTATCGCGGTTGGGACCAGGGCGCCAAGCAATACAAGCAGGTGAACGATGCTGACCGCGCATGGTTGATGGGCCAGGCCAGCAAGGTTCGCGACGAATACCACCTGCCCGTGATCTCCATCGACTATTGCCCGCCGGCCGACCGCGCCTGCGCGCGCGACACGGCCAAGCGCATCAAGGCGCAAGGGCTGATCCCGTACGTGACCGATCCGGCGTTGTCGACCATCGGCGTGGGCCGCATCGAGGTGTTGCCGCGCAAGGTGCTGATCCTGCAGGAGCGTGCGCCGCGCACCACCATCGAGACCAGCGAAGGCGTGCGCTTCGTCGCCATGCCGCTGAACTTCCTCGGCTATGACGTTGAATACGCCGATATCAACCAGCCCTTGCCCGCCGATGTGCCGCCCGACCGCTATGCCGGTGTGGTGGTGTGGGTCAACACGAGCCCCGTCAAGCAGGTTGCAGCGCTCAATGCCTGGGTACGCGCACGCATGCGCGATGGTGTGCGCATTGCCTTCATGAACCGTTTCGGCTTGCCGGTGGATGGCAGCCTGGCCGACATGCTGCATCTGCAGGTCGTGCGCGGCGTTGGCAATCCCGGTGCCAATAGCAGCGGGCCGGTGTCGGTCGTGTCGCAAGACAAGATCATGGGTTTCGAGATGCCGCCCCGGCCGCTGGCGCGTGAGACAGTGCCCATCCGGACCGGCGCATCTGGGCAGTCGTTGTTGCGGCTGAAATCCGGCAACCAGGAGTTCGATGCCGCTGCCATCACCGATTGGGGCGGCTACGTGATGTATCCATTCGCGGTGTTCTCGCTCGAGACCATCGACCAGGCACGCTGGGTGGTGCAGCCCATCGAGTTTCTGCGCCGCGCGCTGGCGCTCCCCGATATGCCGATCCCCGATGTGACCAGCGAGAACGGTCGGCGCCTGATGCTTGTGCACGTGGACGGCGATGGCTTTGCGTCGCGCGCGGAATTTCCCGGCCCCGAATACTCAGGCGAAGTGCTGCTGCAAGAGGTGTGGGACAAGTACCGCATTCCGACCACGCTCTCCGTCATTGAGGGGGAGGTGGGTGCGAGCGGCCTGTACCCGAAACTCTCGCCGCGGTTGGAAGGCATCGCCCGCAAGATGTTCGCGCTGCCGTATGTCGAGTTGGGTTCGCACACGTACTCGCACCCGTTTGACTGGAGCCGCACGGTGCAGAGCCCGACGGCCGGGCCGGGCAAGGATGCCGGCGGCGGCGACACGGCCTTCACACTGACCATCCCCGGCTACAAGTTCAGCCTCGACCGCGAGATCGCCGGCTCCATCCGCTACATCGATGAACGTCTGGCTCCGCCGGGCAAGCGCGTGAAGATCCTGCAGTGGTCGGGCGATTGCCGCCCGCCCGAGGTGGCGGTACGCATGGCCTGGCAGGCCGGTGTGGTCAACATCAACGGCGGCGATACCGTCATCACGCGCAGCTCGCCGTCGTGGACGGACATCGCCTCCATCGGCATCGACAAGGGCCCCGGCGCTTACCAGGTGTTCGCACCCAACCAGAACGAGAACGTCTATACCAACGACTGGACGGGCCCGTACTACGGCTTCGAGCGTCTGGTCGAAACGATGCAGATGACGGACACGCCGTACCGCTTCAAACCCATCAACATCTACTACCACATGTATTCGGGCACCAAGCTTGCGTCGCTCAAGGCCTTGAAGAAGGACTACGACTACGCGCTCTCGCAGCCGGTGTTTCCCATCTACTCAACCGAATACGTGGCCAAGGTGATGGACTTCCGCGACATGGTCATCGCTCGTGACAGCGACATCCACGGCGACACCTGGATCGTGCGCGGCAATGGCGACTTGCGCGAGCTGCGCTGGATGGCACCCGGTACGCCGCGCCTGGCCGACGCGCGGGGCGTGGTCGGTTACGACAAGGCGGCCGGCGGTATCTACATCCACCTGGACGACGGCGCGGCACGCTTTGCCATGCCGCCCGCCGCAGAGCCTGCCAAGCTGCCCTACATTGCCGAAGCCGCTGCCTTTGTGCGTGACTTCACGCGCAGCGGCAACGGCCTGTCGTTCGAAGCCGGCGGCTATTACAAGCCGTTCGTCCGCCTGGCCAACGTTGGCGCTTGCCGCGTGAAGGTCAACGGCGCGCAGGCCCGCACCACCCGCGCGCAGGGCGATACCGTGCGCGTAGACCTGAACGGCGTTGCCGCCCAAACCGTGACCTACCAACGTATCGATGTGGTCTGCTGACCTGACACCGCGCGAACGGCTGCTGCCGCCCTGGCTGATCGGCACGCTCGGCGCGCTGGTCGGGCTGGCGCTTGCCCTGATGTTTCCGCGTGAGCGTCTGGAGGCACGGCTGCTGGAGGGCGGCAAGGTTGATGCGCTGTCGGTGGCGTACCTCGAAGCGTGGTTGCGCGTGCGCCCCAATGACGGCGAATTCCTCAGCGTGCTGGCCGCGCAGTACGTGCGCACCGGCCGTCTGGACGACGCCGAAGCCATGCTCGCCCGCATGCGCGGCTTGCACGACAAATCGCTCGAACGAGAAGCGCTGCTGCTCGATATCGCCATCCGCGAGCAGCGAGCCTATGCGCTGCAGCCGAACGATCCGCGGCGCGCATCCCTACTGAACGACCTGCGCGGCCTGCTCAAGCAAGCGCTGGACTACCGCTGGACCGCCGCCGAATTGGAGATCCTGGCCGGCAAGGCACGCGCGCTCGACCAGGGTGCGATTGCCGTGCAGTTCTATCAGCGCCTGGCCAGGCAGGACGTGGCGCGTGCCGCGCAATGGCAGGCGCGCACCGCCGAGATTGCGCTGGGCGTGGGCGAGTACCGCGCTGCGGCTGCCGCCAACTTTGCCGCGCAGGCCAGCGCCAAGTCGCTCGACGAGCAGCGCCGCTACTTTATCGCCGGGCTCAAGGCGCTGCAGGGCGGCAACCTGCTCGACGATGCCATGACCGAAGCGCAGCGCCGCGTCGGCCCGCTCATCGACGATACCGAAACACTGCGCTTTCTCACGCGCCTGGCCCTGGCGTGCAACCGGCCCGATCTGGCTGACCAGTACGCGCGTCGTTTGCTGCATCTGTCGTGGCAGCAGATGGAAGAGGGCATCGCCCTGGCAGGGGGCACCGCCCGGCACGACTGGACCTTCAGGGGGCGCCCCGAGCCGTTGCCCGCGCCGGCGGACGTGGTGTTCATGGATGGGCCGGAAGGGCTGGTCCGGCGCCAGCGCCAGGCGGCGCGCATTCGCCACGTGGCGGATAAGTCGAGCGACGCCAGTGCGCCCGCCGCCCAAGCGACCGGCACCGAAGCCATCGCACGCGGCATTGCACCGTTCAATGCCGACGATTACGACCTCGCGTATCGCGTCTTCATGAGCAGCGGCAACCTGAACGACGCCATGCGCGTGGCCGAAGCCGCCGTGCGCCAGCGCCCGGACCTGAAGATCTGGACTGAGCGCGCCGCCCAGGTGGCCGAATGGAATCGCCAGCCGATGGCCGCACTGAAGTACTGGCTCTCGTACGCGCAATCGACCGGCGACGATGCGGCCTGGCAGAACGTGCTGCGCCTGGCACCCGCGCTCAATGAAGACCACGCCTATCTGGCCGGCCTGCGTTACCAGGCCAGCCGCCAGCCTGGCGACATGAAGCTGCTCGACCAGGTCATCGCCGCGTATGAGCGTCTGGGCGAGCCGGTGGAGGCGTTGGCCTATCTGAATGGCATTGCGCGCGGACCGCACCGTCAGGTCATTCTGGAACGCTACGCCATGCTGGCCGAGCGTGCCGGCAAGGATGACCAGGCCTACGACACCTACGTGCGCTTGCAGAAGGAATTTGGCCCGAATGCGCGGTACGCGCTCAAGCTCGCCAACATGCTGTACGTGCGGGCGCAGTTCGAGCAGGCGTTGGCCGCCATGCAGGCCGCCAGCAAGGTCGCGGCGCCCACCGACGATCTCTACTGGCGCACCTTCGCCCAGCTCGCGCGCCTGAACCAGCGCGATGACCTGTCGCGCGAGGCGTATCGCCAGTTGCTGATTGGCGGGAACGCGCAGCCCGACGATCTGGCGGCGATGATCGACTTCTACGACGCCAGCCCCATCGATGCCGGCCGCTTGGCCGAACTGGCCTTCCACAAGAGCGGCACGATGGCGTCCTTGCAACAGGCCATCTACTACTACACGCGCGCCCGCGCATTCCGCCGCATCGACGGGTTGCTCGCTTCGCTCACGCCGGAACAGCGCCGCGCCGCCGAGCAGTCTGCCGGCGTGCTGGGCGCCCGTGCCGAGTACTACCGCCAGAGCGGCCATTGGGACGCTGCCATGCGCGACCTGCGCCGCGCTGTCTCATTGCCCGACGCCGGTAGCGACGTCAAGGCCGCGTTCCTGTGGGGCCTGCTCGACTCCGGGCAAAACGCCGAACTCAAACGCGCACTGGCCCTGTGGCGCGGCGAGGCCGAGAACGACTCCGCCTACTGGGGCGCCTATGCCGCCGCCGGTTTGCAATTGTTCGATGCCAACCTCGCGTTGCGCTTCCTGGGCCGTCAAGCGAAGTCGATGCAGACCGATCCGCTGTGGTTGCTGGCCTATGCCGACGCACGCGAGATGGCCGGCCAGGCCGATGCCGCTTGGGCGCTGCGCCGCGAGGCGTGGTGGCTGCTGTGGCGCGCCGATGGTGCCGATGGCAAAGGTCAGGACAAGGCGCCCCCCAATCGACGCGTCGGCACACGCGTCACCGTCGGCAGCAACGACGCAACCGGCGACGCCGTGCCGCTGGAAGACGACGCTCGCACCGAACTGCGTGCGCGCCGCGTCTCATTGGCCCAGACCTTTGGCTCTGGCGACCTCGCGCAGCGCTTGCTGATCGAACTGCTGCGCGACGATCGCCGTGCGACGCGGCAAGCGCGCGAAGGCGGTGCCGCCGCCGCGCAGAAATCCGAACTGGGCGATATCGATACGCTGCCGCCCGAACCGCCTGAAACCCTCGCCGACAAGCGCAAGCAGGCCCGTGTGAGCGACCAGCTTGTCTCCGCTGTGGCCAAGGAAGCGGCACTCGGCTGGGCGCTGTCGCAGGAGGCGAACGATCTGGCGCGCGCGTGGCTGCTGCAGCAATACGCCCGTCGCATGACACGTCCGGCCTATGCCGAAATCTCCATCGCCCTGGCCGAGCGCGATCTGCAGACGCTCAACCGCCTGTTGGACGACACAGCCGACCGTATCCCGCTCTACAACCGCATCGACGCCAATGTGATGACGGATCGCCTGGGCGAGGCGCAGCGGCTATCGTTCGAAGGCCTGACTACCGCGCCGGACGACGAACAACTCCACCAGCGCGTGCAGGAAACCCTGCTGACGAACGCGCAGGCGCTGGAGCCGCGCGAGACGTGGTTCAAGCAGGCGCCGCTCACGTACTTTGAAACCAGCGCTGCGGCCGGCATCCGCCTGACGGATCACACCAGCATGCTGGTGCGCGCCACGCAGCGTAACCAGCGCTCGACCGACGATACGCAGCTCACCGGCGTGCCCGCACAGGACCGCAGCGTCGATTGGATTTCGCAATACCAGACGCAGGACAGCCAGTGGAAGGGCACGGTCGGCTGGCGCCAGGGGCTGGCCTCGTTCTACGCATTCCGGCTGGATGGGCTGCTGGGGCAGGTCGGCCCATTCGGCACCGAGCTGTCGATCGGCCGCAACCAGCCCGCCAACGAGACCACGCAACTGCGTGTGGGCGGCATGAAAGACCTGGTGTCGATTGGCGGCAACTGGCGCTTGACGCAGCGCGAGTACATCCGTGCACGGGTCGAGGGCGATCGCTTCTACGGCCAGGATCGCTCGTTCCTTGGCAGCGGCATGGTGTTCGATGCTGAAGCCGGGTATCGCTTCCGCATTGAATATCCGGACTACACGATCCGCGTGGTCGGCACGCACGCAAGCTACAGTGCATCCGGCACGCCAAGCGCATTGCTGGGACAGTTGTTGCCGTCAGGTACCACGGCGGGCACGACGCCCGACGCCACCGCCTTTATGCCGCAGTCGTTCACGCAGTTCGGGGTGCTGTTTGGCTTTGGCACGGACTATCTTGATCGCTATACGCGCGCGTGGCGTCCGTTCATGGATGTCGGCCTGCTGCACGACAACCGCGAAGGGTGGGGCACGCAAGTTCAGCTCGGGGTGGCAGGCAGCGTGTTCGGTAACGACCATCTGGCACTGATGTTCAGTCACGCCTCCATCACGCGCGCCGGTACCGCACCGATGACGGAGATCGGCCTGCGCTACCGCTGGCTGTATTGAACGGGGAAAGGTAGAGAAAACGATATGAAGCACACAACGAAAGATTCCAGGGAGAACGCGATGACACCCTTGCTCAACAAGATGAAGGCCGGCCGCCGCCGCTGGCTGGCCGTGGCAGCGGGCGTTGGTGCGGCGCTTGCGTTGTCCGCCTGCGCGGTGGTCGACAGCGCCCGTGCGCCGGCAACCAGCGCGTCGGATGCGTGGGTCGTCCTGCCCATCGTCAACTACACGGAAACACCGCAGGCCGGCCTGCGTGCGGAGACGATTGCGGCCAGCATTCTCAAGGCGCGCGGCTTCTCCAATCTCAAGCAGTATCCGGCCAACCTGAACAGCGAATCGCTGTTCGAGCCGGCCGAGCGCGAAGCGGTAGCGCGTGCACTGGATTGGGCGCGCGGTGAGAAAGCGCGCTATGCCCTGACCGGCGCGGTGGATGAATGGCGCTACAAGGTCGGCGTGGATGGCGAGCCCGCTGTCGGCATCACGCTGCAGGTGATCGACGTGCAAACCGGCAACGTGATCTGGAGCGCGGCCGGCAGCCGCACCGGCTGGAGCCGCGATGCCGTGTCGGCCGTGGCGCAGAAGCTGCTGCGCGAGCTGCTCTCGCCGCTGGGCCGGGGCTGATGAAACCCGAAGCGGCACGCTCCGCCCGATCGGCTGAACCCTCGGCCGAGCTGTCCGCCGCCCGCGCTGCTGCACAGGCGCGTGGTCAGGGGGGGCGAAATGAGCGCCGGCGCAACGCGCAAGGCATCGGTGCGTCCAGTTGGTATGGGCGCCTGATCGCCCCGGCGGTGTCGAGCCCGAGCGCTGTGCTTGAAACGCTGGGCGCGGCGGTGGTGGCCATCGGCATCCTCTGGCTGTTCGTGCCGGACAACCCGCTGCTGCTCGGCCATGGCTTTCCATGGGTCTGGCTGGTGCCGCTCATCCTGGCGCTGCGTTACGGCACGCTGCTTGGTGCCCTGGCTGCGCTGGTGGTGCTGGGCGCGTGGTGGGTGTTCTACGGGCAAACGGCGGCGGCCGGCAGCTTCCCGCGCATGTATTTCCTCGGCGGGCTGATGCTCGTGCTGATCGGCGGGCAGTTCGGCGATATCTGGGGCGCGCGGCTGTCGCGTGCGCGCACGGTCAACGGCTACCTGAACGACCGGCTGGCGGCGCTGACCAAAAACCACTTCCTGCTGCGCCTGTCGCACGAGCGTCTGGAAAACGACCTGCTGGCCAAGCCGACCACGCTGCGCGACACGCTCACGCAACTGCGCAATATCGCGCTGGCCGCGCGTGAGCACGGCAGTGGCCGCAGTTATGACCCCAACTTGCCCGACGTAGCGCAACTGCCCGGCGCGGTGCCGTTCCTGCAATGGACGGCGCAAGCCTGCCAATTGGAAGTGGCGGCCATGGTGCGCGTCACGGGCAAACCTGGCGCCAACCGCATCGACACCGAACCGGTTGCCCGTGTGGGCACGCCGTTCGACATCGTTGCCGACGACCCGCTGATCCGCCATTGCATCGACACCCACACGCTGGGCCATCCGCAGGCGCCCGAGCTGCGCACAGAAGACAGCTCGCGCTATGTGGCGTGCGCGCCGGTGCTGTCGGGCGCGGATGAGCTGATCGGCCTGGTGGTCGTGCATCAGATGCCGTTCCTCTCGCTGTCGTACGAGAACCTGCAGTTCCTGCTGGTGCTGCTCGGCTACTACGCCGATGGCGTGCGCCACCTCACCGTCAGCTCCGAGATTCTGGACCTGGTGCCCGACGCGCCATACGAGTTCGCGCTCGACCTTGGTCGCCTGGCTCGCCTGCATCGCGATACCGGTATCGACTCGTCGGTGGTGGCGCTCATCTTCAACCAGGACGAAGCCAGCGACGCGCTGTTCGAAAGCGTGGTGCGCAGCCGCCGGGCGCTGGACGTCGTCTGGCAGGCGGGCGGCAAGGCACGTCGCGCGATCATCACGCTGATGCCGTTGTCGGGTGCGGGCGCTGTGTCGGCGTATCTGGTGCGCATTGAAGACAGCCTGCGCGCGCAGTTCGGCGTCGATTTCGAGAACGGGCACATCAGCGTGCAGACGCTGCATGTCACCGGCGAGCATCCAGGCGAAGCGTTGCAGCGCTTCCTCACGCGCTGCCATCTCGACGCATAGGGGCGCACAGACGATGCGAATAGACGATGTTTAAGCTCACGCTCGGCGGTATCTCGGCCCAGATCGCAGCAGTGGTGATGGCATTGCACGCCGGCAACAGCCTCGCACTGCTGCTGTCGTGCCTGATGCTGCAGGGCACCGCCGCCGCGCTGATCGGGCTGGCCGCGTGGCGCTTGTTGCCGCGCCGCTATCGCGTGCCGTTCGTGTGGACGTATGGCTACCTGACCGCGCTGTGCTTCTTCGTGCCGGTGGCGGGCGGCCTGCTTGTACTCGGCAGTCTGCTGCTCGGCAAGCTGTTTCCCAAACCGGAAGACGATAAGGACATCGCCGATGTGGGCTTGCCGGTGTTCGTGGCGCATCTGATTTCGCGCGTGACGCATGGCGGCGGCGCGCGGTTGCGTGCGCAACTCAGCAACGAACGCGCGCCGGTACAGAGCCGCATGACTGCGCTGGTGGCGATGCAGTCGATGCCCACGCGCACCGCGAGCCCCGTACTGCGCGACCTGCTGGCCGACCCGGTGGACGACATCCGCCTGCTCGCCTACGGCATGCTCGACAACGCCGAGAAGGTGCTCACCCAGAAGATCCTCGCCGAGCTGCCGCGCCTGGAAGAAGCCATCACGCGCGAGGCCCGCTACGACATCAACAAGCGCCTGGCCGATCTGTACTGGGAGCTGATCTACCAGAACCTGGTGCAGGGCGACGTGTACGTCTATACCGCCGAGCAAGTCGAGCGTTACGCCAGTGCGGCGCTGGCTATTCAGCCCGACAACGCCGCGCTGTGGTACATGCGCGGGCGGCTGGCCCTGTCGCGCCGCGAGCCCGACGTGGCCGAGGCGCACTTGCGCCAGGCTGAGGCGCTCGGCTTCCCGCGTGACCGCCTGCTGCCGCCACTGGCCGAGGCCTGCTACCTGCGCCACGACTACGCCGGCGCGCGCGCGGCGCTGGCGCAGTTTTCCGGCCGTTCGCCGCTGCCGCTGCTGCGCCCGCTGCTGCGCTACTGGACATCCTGAGGGCCATGAGCGACCACTTTCCACGCGCCCAGTCCGCCGACGTCGCGCTGCTGCTCGAAGGGACGTTTCCCTACGTGAGCGGCGGCGTGTCGAGCTGGGTCAACCAGATGATCCGGGCGTTTCCGGACATCCGCTTTGCCATCGTCTTTATCGGCAGCCGCCGCGAGGACTACGGCAAGCCTGTCTACGCCATTCCCGACAACGTGGTGCACCTTGAGTGCCACTACCTGTACGACTTTCCGCCGCCGCCCCTGGTGCAGGCCAGCGGTGGCGATGCTGCGGCCTTCGAGCGCTCGCGCAAGCTGCACGATGCACTGCGTAACCCCGCGCACAAGGCAGACACCGCCGAGCTGATCCGCGCCTCCATTGCCGACCTGCGCGACGATGGGCCACTGGCCGAGGAGCAGTTCCTGTACAGCCACCGCGCGTGGGACATGATGACGGACTACTACCGTCACTACTGCACCGACCCGTCATTCACGGACTACTTCTGGACCGTGCGCATCATGCACAAGCCGCTGTGGCAGCTTGTGCGCATTGCCGAGAACCTGATCCCGGTGAAGGTGTTCCACACCATCTCGACTGGCTATGCAGGTTTCCTGGGCGCGCTGCTGCGCTACCGCCGTGGGCGGCCGCTGCTGGTGTCTGAGCACGGCATCTACACCAAGGAACGCAAGATCGATCTGTTCCAGAGCCAGTGGATCCGGGACAACCGCAGCATCTTCGAAAAGGACATCGCGCAGATCAGCTACTTCCGCGACCTGTGGGTGCGCTTTTTCGAAACCATGGGCCGCGTCTGCTATGACGCTGCTGAAGACATCATCGCGCTGTACGAGGGCAACCGGCAGCGGCAGGTGATCGACGGCGCGCCGGAAGCGAAGACGCGCAGCATCCCCAACGGCATCAATCTGCCGCGTCTGGCCGCGTTGCGCGACAAGCGTCCGGCCAGCGTGCCGCGCGTGATGTGCCTGATCGGCCGCGTGGTGCCCATCAAAGACGTGAAGACGTTCATTCGCGCGATGCTGACCGTCACGCGCGAGATGCCCGACGCCGAAGGCTGGATCGCTGGCCCCGAAGACGAAGACCCGGAATACGCGCAGGAATGCCACAGCCTGGCAGAAAGCCTGGGCCTGGGCGACCGGATCAAGTTCCTCGGCTTCCAGAGGATCGACGACATCCTGCCCAAGGTGGGCGTGCTGGTGCTGAGCTCCATCAGCGAGGCATTGCCGCTGGTGGTGCTCGAAGGCTTTGCTGCCGGCGTGCCGTCGGTCACCACCGATGTGGGCTCATGCCGACAATTGCTCTTCGGCCTGGACGGCGAAGACGCTGCGTTGGGCGCGGCCGGCGCCGTGGTACGCATCGCCGACCCGGCTGCGCTGGCTGCCGAAGTGCTCACGCTGCTGCGCGACGAAACGCGCTGGCACGAAGCACAGGCTGCCGGCATCGCCCGCGTCGAGCGCTACTACACGCAGGAGATGATGGTCGGCAGCTACCGCGAGTTGTACTCGCGCTTGCAGGCGTTGCCCGATCTGAGCACCGAGCACGGCGCAAAGGCTGCTGCTGCGGCGTGCCCGCACCACGCCCAGCAGAACCAGCATAAGGGAGCCCGCTGATGGCCGGCATTGGCTTCGAACTGCGCAAGATGCTCAAGCGCGACAGCCTGCTCGGGCTGCTGCACGCCTATACCTATGCCGGCATCATCAGCTCGGGGCCGTGGATTCTCTCCATCGTCGGGATTCTGCTGATCGGTATCCTGAGCCTGCCGTTCGTGATTCCCGGCTCGCTCATCACGCAGTTTCAGGTGTCGGTCACCTACCTGATTGCGGTGAGCCTGATCCTGACCGGGCCGCTGCAGCTCGCCTTCACCCGTTTCACGTCTGACCGCCTGTTTGAAAAGCGCGACGACCTCATCCTGCCCAACTACCACGCCGTGTCGCTCGTCATAACGCTGGTCGCGGGCGGGCTGGGGCTGCTTGTCGTGCTGTTTGCCTTTCCGCAGCAATCAGCCATCTACCGGATACTGATGCTGGCCGGTTTCGTGGTCATGGCCAACATCTGGATCGCGGTGATCTTCCTGTCGGGCATGAAGCAGTACAAGGCGATCGTGTGGATCTTCCTGGTCGGCTACACGCTCACGGTGCTGCTGGCGCTGCTGTTCAACCGCCTCGGGCTGGAAGGGTTGCTGCTGGGTTTTGTGACCGGGCAGCTGTGCCTGCTGATCGGCATGGCCGCGCTCATCTACCGCAACTTCAGCGGTCGGCGCTTCCTGTCGTTCGAGGTGTTCGACAAGCGGTTTGCGTATCCGTCGCTCATGCTGATCGGGCTGCTGTACAACCTCGGCATCTGGCTCGACAAGTTCATGTTCTGGTATGCGCCGGGCACGGGGCAGCAGGTCGTCGGGCCGCTGCACGCGTCGGTCATCTATGACATTCCGGTGTTCCTGGCGTACCTCGGCATCATCCCCGGCATGGCCGTGTTTCTGGTGCGGATCGAGACGGATTTTGTCGAGTACTACGACGCGTTCTACGACGCCGTGCGGGGCGGGGCGTCGCTGGAGCACATCGAAGACATGCGCAATACGATGGTGCAGACCATTCGCGCCGGTCTGTACGAGATCGTGAAGATCCAGGCGATGGCCGCGCTGGTGCTGTTTGCCGTGGGGGCTTCGGTGCTGCGGGCATTGCAGATTTCTGAACTGTATCTGCCGCTGCTGTATGTCGACACCATTGCTGCCAGCTTGCAGGTGGTGTTCCTTGGCGTCGTGAATATCTTCTTCTACCTGGATCGGCGACGCGTGGTGCTTGGGTTGACTGCTGCGTTTGTTGTGCTGAATGGCGTGTTGACGTGGATGACGTTGCAGCTTGGGCCGGCTTGGTATGGGTATGGGTTTGCCGTGTCG
>Ga0070659_100000495_pt1 | contig 28989 bp, 28 predicted proteins | sample KBSC23metaG_FD_64666 | JGI IMG/M metagenome (GOLD analysis project Ga0070659, IMG submission 64666) | Corn rhizosphere microbial communities from Kellogg Biological Station, Michigan, USA - KBS C2-3 metaG | ecosystem: Host-associated > Plants > Roots > Rhizosphere > Soil ... | reverse complement strand
TCTTGTCCGCGGGGCGCGTCTGCATCGGTCCGGTCGGGATGCCTCGCTTGTATTCCTGCGTGTAGACGTTCCCGTCCCGCAGCACCTCGACCGTGCACCACTCGGAGAGCGCGTTGACCACGGAGACGCCGACACCGTGCAGGCCACCCGAGACCGCGTAGGACTTGCCGTCGAACTTGCCGCCGGCGTGCAGCGTGGTGAGGACGACCTCGACCGCCGGCCGCTTCTCCACCGGATGCCGGTCGACCGGGATGCCCCGGCCGTTGTCGACCACGCGGACGCCGCCGTCGGCGAGCAGCGTGCAGACGATCGTGTCGGCGTGTCCGGCGAGCGCCTCGTCGACGGCGTTGTCGACCACCTCGTAGACCAAGTGGTGCAGGCCGCGCTCGCCGGTCGACCCGATATACATACCGGGGCGTTTGCGGACTGCCTCGAGGCCTTCGAGAACCGTGATGGACTTGGCGTCGTAGGACAACAAGACTCCAGAGCGTCGGCGCGCCCAGACGCGCGTCAGCGGCGCGCGCGGGCGTGGGTGTCCCCCGAGTCTAGCCCGAGCCTCGGTCAGAATCGGCCATCGCGGGCACCTGTGGACGCGCGTGGCGCGCGTACGCGGTCGGGACAATGTCCCCCCACGCGAGCGGGGGCTCGACAGGCGGCCCGAGCCCGTTGCGCGCGGCCGTCAGCCACGTCCTCCTCCCCGCCCACCACCCACGTGCTGCGCCGGCTATGCCGGCTCAGCCATATGTGTCCCGCGGGCCGCGGCCGGTGACCCGCAGCGGGCCGTGCCGCCAGTCCGGCGCGGTCGGGCCGTGCACCCGGAGCCGTTGCACGACGCCCGGGCCCAGGTCCGCGCGCAACCGCGCGAGGATCGTCGGGGCGAGCAGCCGGATCTGCGTCGCCCACGCCGTCGATTCGGCGACACACGTCAGCACGCCGGCTTCGAGCCGCTCCGGCCGGCAGTGGTCGGCGATCTCCGCGCCCACGAGCTGCGGCCACCGCGCCGGGATGCCGGCGGTGCGCAGGGTGTCCTCCCAGTCCCGGTCCCGGACCAGGTCGCCGACGGAGACTCCCAACGTCGCCGGGTCGCGCCCGTCCGGGGCGGCGCCGCTCCATTGCTGGTCCGCGGGATCGGTACGGCGGCGCGCCGGCCGCCGGCGCGGCGGGCTCTTGCGCGCGCGGTCGAGCAGCCGTCGGCCCCGCTCCGAGGGGCCGGCCGCCGCGGCCTCGTCATCGGACACGGGTCACCCGCCCGCCCTCGACGTCGAAGCGGGCGCCGGCCAGCGCCTCCGGCACGTCCGCCGCGACCGCCGCGGTGACCAGCACCTGCTCGGCCGGCGCCACGACCTCCGCGAGCTGGGTGCGCCGCGAGTCGTCGAGCTCGGCGAACACGTCGTCGAGCACGAGCACCGGCTCGCCGCCGTCGCTGCGCAGCAGGTCGTACGCCGCCAGCCGCAGCGCCAGCGCGACCGACCACGACTCGCCGTGGCTGGCGTAGCCCTTCGCCGGCAGCTCGCCGAGGGTGAGCACCAGGTCGTCGCGGTGCGGCCCGACGAGCGTGATGCCCCGGTCGAGCTCCTGCTCGCGGACGGCGGCCAGCCCGGCGGCGAGCGCGGCCGCGAGCAACTCGCGATCCGCTGTCTCGGCGACGTCGTCCGGCAACGACGACTTGTATGCCACGCCGACCGGGCCGCCACCGCGGCTCACCGCCGTATAGGCCTTGTCGAGCAGCGGCCGCAGCCCCTCGACGAGGTCGTGCCGGCCGGCGAGCAGTGCCGCGCCGGCTTCGGCGAGGTGCTGGTCCCACACGTCGAGGGTGCGCAGCGCGGAGCCGCCCTGGCGCCTGGCCGCGGAGGCGGACTTGAGCAGCGCGTTGCGCTGCTTGAGCACCCGGTCGTAGTCGGCCCGGACGGCCGCGTACCGCGGGTACCGCGCCACCAGCAGCTCGTCGAGGAAGCGCCGGCGGTCGCTCGGGTCGCCCTTCACCAGCGCGAGGTCTTCCGGCGCGAACAGCACCGTCCGCAGCGCGCCGAGGATCTCGCGGGGCTTCGGCACCGGCGCGCCACCGAGCTTGGCCCGGTTGGCCCGGCCCGGGCTGATCTCCACTTCGAGCACGGTGTCCCGCCCGTCGCGGACGACGACGGCCCGCACGACCGCGCGCTCCGCGCCGGCCCGGACCAGCGGCGCGTCGAGGGCGACCCGGTGGCTGCCGAGCGTGGCGAGGTAACCGATCGCCTCGACCAGGTTGGTCTTGCCCTGCCCGTTGGGCCCGACCAGCGCGGTGACCCCGGGCTCGAAGTCGAGGCTCGCCTCGTCGTACGAGCGGAAGTCGGTGACCGAGAGGTGCCGGACGTACATCGGGGCGTCAGCGCTTGCTGGCGCCGGGGTCCGGCTCGGCGCCGGGCGAGTCGGCGCCCGCCTCGCCGACGCCCTTCTCGACCATGCCGGCCGCGGCGGTGACGGCGTGCCCCCCGAACTGGTTGCGCAACGCCGCGATCATCTTCATCGACGGCGAGTCGTCCTGGCGGGAGGCGAACCGGGCGTAGAGCGCCGCGGTGATCACCGGCAGCGGGACCGCGTGGTCGATCGCCGCCTGCACCGTCCAGCGTCCCTCGCCGGAGTCCTCGGCATAGCCGCGCAGCGCGTCGAGATGCTCGTCGGTGTCGAGCGCACGCACCGCGAGGTCGAGCAGCCACGACCGGATGACGGTGCCGGACTGCCAGGACCGCAGCACCTCCCGCACGTCGGTGACCAGGTCGGTCGCCTCGAGCAGCTCCCAGCCCTCGGCGTAGGCCTGCATGAGCCCGTACTCGATGCCGTTGTGCACCATCTTCGCGAAGTGGCCGGCGCCGACGGAACCGGCGTGCACGAACCCGGTCTCACCCGCGGGCTTCAGCGTCTCGAACACCGGCATCAGCAGCGCGACGTGCTCGTCGGTGCCGCCGCACATCAGGCCGTAGCCCTCGGTCAGGCCCCAGATGCCGCCGGACACCCCGCAGTCGACGAACCCGATCCCCTTCGCCGCGAGCTCCTCGGCATGCTTGATGTCGTCGGTGTAGCGCGAGTTGCCGCCGTCGACGACGACGTCGCCGGGTTCGAGGAGTTCGCCCAGCGCGTCGACCGTCTCGTAGGTCGGGCCACCGGCCGGGACCATCACCCAGACCAGCCGCGGCGTGGGCAGCGCCTTCACCAGCTCTTCGAGCGACTCGACGTCACGCGGACTCTGCGCCGACCGGTCGTAGCCGACCACGGTGTGCCCGCCGCGGCGCAGCCGTTCGGCCATGTTCGCGCCCATCCGGCCGAGGCCGATCATGCCGAGAGTCGTCGTTGCCATAGGGCGCGCCCTACCCCGCGAGACGAACCGGCATGAGCAGGTAGCGGTAATCGCCGGTGTCCTCGCCGGCCTTGCCGGTCAGCACCGCCGGCTTGGTCGGACCGGTGAACGACAGCCGCGCCTCGTCCGAGTCGATCGCGCCGAGCCCGTCGAGCAGGTACGTCGGGTTGAAGGCGATCGTCAGCGGGTCGCCCTCGAACGACGCCGGCAGCGCCTCGGCCGCCTCCGCTTCGTCGAGCCCGCCGGCTTCGAGCACCACCCCGCCCTCGGAGAACGACAACCGCACCGGCGACGTGCGGGAGGCGACCAGCGACACCCGGCGTACGGCGTCGGTCAGGGCCGCGGCCTCGATCGCGGCGGTCGCGTTGAACGAGTCGGGCAGCAGCGAGCGGTACTTCGGGAACTCGCCGTCGAGCAGCCGGGTCGTCGTACGGCGGCTCCCGCCGGCCAGCCCGAGCAGCCCCTCGCCGGTGCCGGCGGCGGCCAGTGCAAGGGTGACCTCTGCGCCGGAGGTGAGCGACTTCGCCGCCTCCGCCAGCGTGCGCGCGGGGACCAGCGCCGTGGCCTGCAACGACGGGTCGACCGGCTTCCAGCGCAGGGTCCGCACGGCGAGCCGGTAACGGTCGGTCGCGGCGAGGGTGACCTCCTCGCCGTCGATCTCGATCCGCACGCCGGTCAGCACCGGCAGGGTGTCGTCGCGGCCGGCGGCGATGGCGACCGACCCGACCGCGGCCGCGAACGCGTCGCTGCCGATCGTGCCGGCGACCTCCGGCATCGACGGCAGCGACGGGTATTCGTCGAGCGGCAGGGTCGGCAGCGTGAACCGGGCGGTGCCACAGGTCAGCTGGGCGCGGCTGCCGTCGGTGGCGATGTCGACCGGCTGGTCGGGCAGGCTGCGGGTGATGTCGGCGAGCAGCCGGCCGGGCACCAGCGCCGCACCGGCCTCGGCAACCGTGACGTCGAGCTGCGCCTCGGCCGACACCTCGTAGTCGAACCCGGAGAGCCGCAACCCGCCGTCGCCGGCGGCGTCGAGGCGCAGGCCGGCGAGCACCGGGAGTTGGGTCTTCTGCGGAAGGATCCGCGCGGCCCAGGCGACGGCGTCGGCCAACGTGTCGCGCTCGACACGAATCTTCATGCGTGCTCCCACAGGTTTGGTCGTGCCCACAGTGTCGGGACAAGGAATGACAGAAATAGAGATGAAGGAGTTGTCGTCTGTCCGGTGCATGGTGTGGACGACCGGTAACAGCGCAGGTCAGCGGCGTGAAAGACGCTCTCGGGGGTTGTTGACACTCCGCCGGCGCCGGTCGCGATCCGGTGGACGGAGCTTACGGCGCTGGGGTTTCCCCCGACGTCCACAGGGTTGTCCCCAACCTGTGCACGCCCCTGATACTCCATCGTGATCATCCGGGTCGTGATCACTAGCCGCGGGCCTGGGACTTGATCCGGTTGGTGAGCTCGCTGACCTGGTTGTAGACGGAGCGGCGCTCGGCCATGAGCGAGCGGATCTTGCGGTCGGCGTGCATGACCGTCGTGTGGTCGCGGCCGCCGAACTGCTGGCCGATCTTCGGCAGCGACAGGTCGGTGAGCTCGCGGCACAGGTACATCGCGATCTGCCGGGCCGTGACCAGCACCCGGCTGCGCGAGGAGCCGCACAGGTCCTCGATCGTGATCCCGAAGTAGGCGGCGGTCTGCGCCATGATCGTCGCGGACGTGATCTCGGGCCCGCTGGCGTCGGCGATCAGGTCCTTGAGGACGACCTCGGCCAGCGCCAGGTCGACGTTCTGCCGGTTCAGGCTGGCGAACGCGGTGACCCGGATCAGTGCTCCCTCGAGCTCGCGGATGTTGCTTGCGATCTTGCCGGCGATGTATTCGAGCACCTCGGGTGGTGCGTCGAGGCGCTCCTGCCCGGCCTTCTTGCGCAGGATGGCGATGCGGGTCTCGAGCTCGGGCGGCTGGACGTCGGTGATCAGGCCCCACTCGAACCGGTTGCGCAGCCGGTCTTCCAGGGTGACCAGCTGCTTGGGCGGCCGGTCGCTGGAGATCACGATCTGCTTGTTGGCGTTGTGCAGGGTGTTGAAGGTGTGGAAGAACTCCTCCTGCGTCTGCTCCTTGTTCTCCAGGAACTGGATGTCGTCGACGAGCAGGACGTCGATCTCGCGGTAGCGCTTGCGGAAGCCCTCACCCCGGCCGTCGCGGATCGAGTTGATGAAGTCGTTGGTGAACTCCTCGGAGCTCACGTAGCGCACCCGGTGGCCGGCGAACAGGTGCTGGGTGTAGTGCCCGATCGCGTGCAGCAGGTGCGTCTTGCCGAGGCCGGACTCGCCGTAGATGAACAGCGGGTTGTAGGCCTTCGCCGGCGCCTCGGCCACCGCCACCGCGGCTGCGTGCGCGAACCGGTTGCTGGACCCGATCACGAACGTGTCGAACTGGTACTTCGGGTTCAGCCGGCTGCCGCCGGTGACCGGGTCGAGCGGCCGGGATGCGGCGGGAGGCGGCGGTGGCGGCAGGACGGGCTCGGCCGCGACCGGTTCGTCGGCCGGCGGCGCGGAGTCCGGCTCGACGGTGACCGCGACCCGGACGTCCTGGCCGAGCTGGCGGGACAGCGCGGCGACGATCACGTCGCGGAGCTTGGTGTCGAGCACGTCGCGGGCGAAGTCGTTGGGCGCCGCGAGCACCGCGGTGTCCTGCACCAGGGCGAGCGGTTTGGTCAGCCGCATCCAGGCGCGGTGCTGGGCGGGCAGCACGTCATCGCCCAGCTCGGCGATGGCGCGGGTCCAGACGGCGTCGAGATCGATCGAGTCGGAGGGGCTGACGGCGTCCGTCGAATTCGGCACTTTCTGCACTCCCGGCGTCGATCGTGCGGGCAAACCGGGACGAACCCGGCCGGACCGGCGACGTCGATGCTGTCGTCCACAATCACGTCCACAGACTGTGGACCGCGTGAACGACCGGGAAAGGACGGAGGGAAGGGCCGGTAGGCGACGAACGCTAACAGCCGCGCGGACACCGCTTCAAGCGGTTCTCCACAACCGCTTCGGAATCTGTGTGTGTCGCTCGGCGTGTCGCCTTGACCGGCCCCGATCCGGCGGGTGCGACGCGGGTTTGACCGGCCCGCGCGCCCCCCGTACCGTGGATGCGCCCCGCATCCGGGGTGCGTTAGCATGCCCTTCCTTCCCACTGCACCGTGAGCCGGTGCAGGACGTTTGGAGCACTTCCGTGAGCAAGCGGACCTTCCAGCCGAACAACCGGCGCCGGGCCAAGACCCACGGCTTCCGGCTGCGCATGCGCACCCGCGCCGGGCGTGCCATCCTCGCCGCTCGCCGCCGCAAGGGCCGCGGCCGGCTCTCGGCCTGAGCGCCGAGTTCGTGCTGCCCGCCGCGGCGCGCCTGCGTCGCCGCGCCGAGTTCACCGCCGCAGTCCGGGCCGGCGTCCGTTCCGGCACCCCCGCTCTCGTCGTACATCTCCAGGTCCCGGCCGCCGCGTCCGCGCAGTCGCCGCGAGCCGGTTTCGTCGTGTCCCGCGCCGTCGGTCCGGCGGTCGTCCGCAACCGGGTCCGCCGCCAACTCCGGCACCTCGTGCGCCCCAGGCTCGCTTCGTTGCCCGGTGGCAGCGCCCTCGTCGTACGCGCAACTCCGGCGGCCGCGGGCCTTCCCGGCAGCGAGCTCGAACGCCAGTTCGACGGCGGCCTTCGGGCCGCTCTGGCCCGGGCCGGCCGATGACCCGGCTGCCGGCCGGGCTGCTCGTCGGGCTCATCCGGGTCTACCGCCGGCTGCTCGCGCCGCTGCTCGGCCCGCGCTGCCGGTTCGTCCCGTCGTGTAGCGCGTACGCGCTCGAAGCGCTGGAGACGTACGGCGCGCTGCGCGGGAGCTGGCTCACCCTCCGGCGGCTCGGCCGCTGCCATCCGTTCCACCGCGGGGGCGTCGACCCCGTGCCACCTGCAAATCGGTCGGAGCCAGTGTCGTGTTAGACCCGTTCTACAACGCCGTCGCCTGGCTGATCGTGCACATCCACGCCGGCCTGGCCCCCGTGTTCGGAGCGGGGTCGGGCGCCGCGTGGGCGCTGTCGATCGTGCTGCTGACGATGGCGATGCGGCTGCTGCTGTTCCCGCTGTTCGTCAAGCAGATCAAGAGCCAGCGAGCGATGAGCGCGCTCCAGCCGCAGATGAAAGAGCTGCAGGCCAAGTACAAGAACGACAAGGAGCGCCTCAACCAGGAGATGATGGCGCTCTGGCGCGAGAACGGCACCAACCCGCTCGCCGGCTGCCTGCCGGTCATCGTCCAGATTCCGGTCTTCTTCGCGCTGTTCCGGGTGCTGAACAGCCTGCACCCCGACAGCAAGGGCGTCTACCACGCGCACTTCAACGGCATCCTGACCGAGCACCTCACCCAGCAGGCGTCGCTGGCGAAGGTCTTCGGGGTGCCGATCGGCGCCTCGTTCAGCTCCAGCAGCCACACGCTCACGCTGCTGCACGCCAGCGCCACGTCGGTGAAGCTGCTGTCGGTCATCCTGATCGTGGCGATGGCCGCGTCGACGTTCATCACGCAGCGGCAGCTGATGGCCCGCAACGCGGCCTCCGGCATGGCGCAGATGCCGCAGCAGCAGAAGACGCTGCTCTACGTGCTGCCGGTGATCTTCGCGCTGTTCGGCTTCAAGTTCCCGCTGGGCGTGCTGCTCTACTGGCTGACCACCAACTTCTGGAGCATGGCGCAGCAGGCCGTCGTCATCCGGCGGATGGACGCGGCGCCGGCGACGGCCGGCCCGTCCACGACCGTCATGGGCCCGCCGCCCGGCGCCCGTCCGGGCCGCGTCCGGCCCACTGCCCCGGCCCTGTCGCCGGAGGCGGACGACGTCGCGCCGAACGGCGAGCCCGAGCCGCCGAGCGCTAAGAACGGGACGAACGCCGCCAAATCCACGCCGCGCCCGCAGCCGAACCGCAACCGGAAGAAGCGCAAGGGCGGGCGACGATGACCGAAGACGAGCGGGAGCACCCGGTGACCGAGGACGACCAGCCGACCACTGCCAACACCGACGGGTCCACGGACGTGTCGCTGCTCGAGCGTGAGGGCGACATCGCGGCCGACTACCTCGAAGCGTTGCTCGACATCGCTGATCTCGACGGCGACATCGACATCGACGTCGAGGGGTCGCGCGCGGCCGTGTCGATCGTCGGGGCCGACCTGACCCGGCTCGTCGGCACCGACGGCGAGACCCTCGAGGCGCTGCAGGAGCTGACCCGGCTCGCCGTGCACCGCGAGACCGGCATCCGGAGCCGGCTGATGCTCGACATCGGCGGCCACCGGGCCCGGCGCCGCGACGAGCTGGCCGAGGTCGGCCGGACACAGGCGGAGAAGGTGCGCGAAACCGGCGAGACCGTCCGGCTGGACCCGATGACCCCGTTCGAGCGCAAGGTCGTCCACGACGCCGTCGCCGCAGTCGAGGGTGTCGTCAGCGAGTCGGAAGGTGAAGAGCCGGATCGGCGCATCGTCATCCGCCGCGGGTGACCGGTCGCGTCGCGTCCGTTCCCCTCGCCCCTGACGTCGAGGCGATGCCCGCCCAGGCGCGGGACGTCTTCGCCGCCCGCCTCCCGCACGCGATCGCGTACGTCGAACTACTGGCGACCGCCGGTGTCGAGCGCGGCCTGATCGGTCCCCGCGAGCGTCCACGGTTGTGGACGAGGCATGTGCTCAACAGCGCCGCTGCCGCCGCCGCATTGCCCGCCGAGCGGCCGCTGCGCATCGTCGACGTCGGTTCCGGGGCCGGCTTGCCCGGGATCCCGCTCGCACTCGCCTGTCCTGACGCCGAGGTCACGCTGCTGGAGCCGCTCGCCCGCCGGGTTTCCTTCCTGGACGAGGCGGTCGCCGCGCTGCACCTTGACGTCGAAGTGGTGCGTGGTCGCGCAGAGGAGGTCGTCCAGCCGCGTTGGGACGTGGTGGTTGTTCGCGCCGTGGCTCCCCTCGCGCGCCTGCTCGCCCTGACCGACAAGCTGGTGCACGCTGGCGGCATGCTCGTCGCCATCAAGGGACGGACAGCGGAGGCCGAGATTTCAGCCGCCGCCGCCGAGATCCGACGACGCAGTACGGGCGGTGGCGAGATACTGACGCTGGGGGACGACGTCGTGGGCGCTACTGTCGTTCGCGTGACGCTGGATCGTCCCGCATCACGCCGGAGGGGGAGTCGATGAGCGTCGGTTGGCCCCGTCCCGCGCACGACGGTGCCTCTCCGCTCGGTTGGCCGGACGAGGCCAGCCCGGCCGAGGAATCGACCGATGTTTCACGTGAAACCCCGCCGTACGAGGAGTTGCCGGACGAGCCGGTTTCACGTGAAACAGTGTCGCGCGAGGACGCCCAGTCGACCGAGGCCGGCGTTTCACGTGAAACCTCACCCGCCGAGGCATCTGACGAGCCCCATCCCGAGGACGTCGACGTCGTCGACGCGGTGGAGACGGTGGTCGCTCCGGACACCGCGGCGTCGAGCGCTCCGCGCCCACCGAGCGGACCGTGGCCGCTACCGCCTGCGCCGCGAATCATCGGGGTAGCGAACCAGAAGGGCGGCGTCGGCAAGACCACGAGCACGGTGAACCTCGCGGTTGCGCTCGCCCAGCACGGAGCGCGGGTTCTGGTGGTCGACTTGGACCCGCAGGGCAACACGTCGACCGCCTTCAGCGTGGAGCATCGCGAAGGAACGCCGTCGATCTACGACGTACTGGTGCACGGACGCTCGCTCGACGAGGTCGCCACGACCGTCGACGGGGTGCCGCTGCTGCGCTGCGCGCCCGCCACGATCGATCTGGCCGGCGCCGAGATCGAGCTCGTGTCGATGGTGGCGCGCGAGATGAGGCTGGCCAAGGCGCTCAACGGGGTGGCCGGCGATTACGACTACGTGTTCGTCGACTGCCCGCCCTCGCTCGGCCTGCTCACCGTGAACGCGCTGGTGGCGGCCCGCGAGGTCTTGATCCCGATTCAGTGCGAGTTCTATGCGCTGGAGGGCCTCAGCCAGCTGCTCCGCAACATCGAGCTGGTCCGGGCGCATCTCAATCCGGCGTTGCACGTTTCGACGATTCTGCTGACGATGTTCGACGCGCGCACCAGACTGGCCGAGCAGGTCGCCGACGAGGTCCGCAACCACTTCGGGCCGGTCGTCCTCGCCGAGTCCATCCCCCGCAGCGTGCGCATCTCCGAGGCGCCGGGGTACGGGCAGTCGGTGATGACGTACGACCCGAGCTCGCGGGGCGCGCGCGCCTACGCGCAGGCGGCGTACGAGCTGGCGGGTCGCGCGGGTGCCGAGGAAGGCCACACGAAGGAAGGAACGTCATCGTGAACGTGCGTCGAGGAGGCCTCGGTCGTGGACTCGGTGCCCTCATCCCGACCGGGCCTGCCGAGGAGGAGGCGATCGGCGCCCGGCTGGAGGAGATTCCGCTCGACGCGATCGAGCCGAATCCGCGCCAGCCGCGTGAGGTCTTCGATCCTGAAGCGCTGGCCGAGCTCGTCGCGAGCATCAACGCGGTCGGAGTCCTGCAGCCTGTCGTCGTCCGGGAGCTCGAACCCAACCGGTTCCAGCTCGTCATGGGCGAGCGGCGCTGGCGGGCCACCCGCGAAGCCGGCCTTGCCAGCATCCCGGCCATCGTCCGCGACACCGCGGACGACGACCTGCTGCGGGACGCGCTGCTGGAGAACCTGCACCGCCAGCAGCTGAACGCGTTGGAAGAGGCGGCGGCCTATCAGCAGCTGCTCACCGAGTTCGGTACGACGCACGAGCAGCTCGCCGACCGGATCGGGCGGTCGCGGTCGCACGTCAGCAACACGCTGCGGCTGCTCAACCTGGCTCCCGCGGTGCAGCGCCGGGTCGCGGCCGGCGTCATCTCGGCCGGCCATGCCCGAGCGCTGCTCGCCCTCGACGACCACGACGCCCAGGCCCGGCTGGCCGACCGCGTCGTCGCCGAGGGCCTGTCGGTGCGCTCGGTCGAGGAGCTCGTCACCGTCGGCGAGCCGGACGAGCGCACCCGCATCACCCGGACGAAGCGGGAGCAACCGGCCGAACTCGGTGCCCTGGCCGAGCTGCTGTCGGAGGCGCTGGACACCCGGGTCCGGATCGAGATGGGCCGGCGGCGCGGCAAGCTGGTGGTCGAGTTCGCGACGATGGACGACCTCGAGCGCGTGCTCGGCCAGCTGGCACCCGGCGCCCTGCGGTCCGACGAGCCCGCGCAAGCCGAGCCGGTCGAGGCGGTCGACTCCGGACCTGCGGCCGATGACGGCGAAGCAGAGGGCGGCGAAGCAGAGGGCGGCGAGCACCACGCGCCGGAGCAGCCGCACCACTACCACGAGGAGCCGTACTAACCGACCGTAAGGGCGCGGTTACTAGCTGCGCTGCGTCTCCAGGAAGCGCGCCAGCCGCTCGAGTGCGTCGGCCAGGTCTTCGACCGCCGGCAGCGTGACGATCCGCACGTGATCGGGATCCGGCCAGTTGAAGCCGGTGCCGTGGCCGATCATCACGTGCTCGGCGCGGAGGAACTCGACCACGAACCGCTCGTCGTCCTCGATCGGGTAGACCGAGCGGTCGAGCTTCGGGAACACGTACAGCGCGCCGAGCGGCGTCGTGCACGAAACGCCCGGAATGTCGTTCAGCATCCGGACCGCGAGGTCGCGCTGGTCGTGCAGCCGACCTCCGGGGAGCACGAGGGCGCCGATGTCGCGCGGGCCGCCGAGCGCGGCCTGGATGCCGTGCTGGGCAGGCACGTTCGGGCAGAGCCGCATGTTGGCGAGCAGGGTGAGGCCCTCGATGAAGCTGCGCGCGTGCTCGGTCGGCCCGGACACGACCGCCCAGCCGGCGCGGTAGCCGGCGACCCGGTAGGCCTTGGACAGCCCGTTGAACGTGACGCAGAGCAGGTCGGGGGCGAGCGCCGCCAGCGCGTGGTGCTCGGTCCCGTCGTACAGGATCTGGTCGTAGATCTCGTCGGCGAGCAGCAGCAGGCCGTGCTCCCGGGCGAGGTCGACCATCCGTTCGAGGACCTCGCGCGGGTAGACCGCGCCGGTCGGGTTGTTCGGGTTGATGACGACCAGCGCCTTGGTCCGGTCGGTGATCTTGCGTTCGAGGTCGTCGAGCGCCGGCAGCCAGTCCGCGGCCTCGTCGCAGAGGTAGTGCACCGCGCGGCCGCCGCACAAGGTCGTGATGGCCGTCCACAGCGGGTAGTCGGGCGCGGGGATGAGCACCTCGTCGCCGTCGTTCAGCAGCGCCTGCAGCGTCATCGTGATGAGCTCCGAGACGCCGTTGCCGAGCCACACGTCCTCGACGTCGATGCCGTCGACGCCCTTGCTCTGGTGGTACTGCACGACCGCGCGCCGCGCGGGGTAGATGCCCTTGCTCTCGCTGTAGCCCTGGGCGGTCGCGAGCATGCGGGCCATGTCGGCGACGATCTCGTCGGGCGCGTCGAAACCGAACGGCGCCGGGTTGCCGATGTTCAGCCGCAGGATGCGGTGGCCCTCGGCCTCCAGCCGCATCGCCTCCGCCAGCACCGGCCCTCGGACGTCGTAGGCGACACCGGCGAGTTTGTCCGACTGGCGAATCTCCACCCCCTGGACACTATCCACAAGCGCAATCGGCTATTAGCATGCTCCGTTGGCCGCCGTCAGGGCCGGACGAGGAGTGCGGGTGGCACGCCGGGTCGCCAACATCACGCTCGACAATCTCGACGACCTCCCTCGTCGGTGCCGCAAGTGTGTGTTCTGGGAGCTCGACCCCGTGGCCGGCGCGCGCGCCGCGGAAACCGGCGACACCGAGCTGGAGAAAGAGGCGTGGGTCTCCGCCGTCCTGCTCGAGTGGGGTAGCTGCGGCAAGATCGCGTACGTCGACGGCGTCCCCGCCGGATATGTGCTGTTCGCCCCGCCGGCGTACGTGCCGCGATCGGTGGCCTTCCCCACGAGCCCGGTGAGCGCCGACGCCGCCTTGCTGATGACCGGCCAGGTGCTGCCGGAGTTCACCGGCGGCGGGCTGGCCCGAATGCTCGTCCAAGGGATCGTGAAGGACCTGACCCGGCGCGGCATCAAGGCGCTGGAGGCGTTCGGCGACGCGGAGTGGCACGGGGCGGGCCACTGCGTCATCCCGGCCGACTACCTGCTCGCGGTCGGGTTCAAGACCGTGCGCCCGCACCCGCGCTACCCGCGGCTGCGGATGGAGCTGAAGACCGTCGCGTCGTGGCGCGAGGACGTCGAGGTCGCGCTCGAACGGCTGCTCGGCTCGATGTCGCCCGAAGGCGCGCTGCGGCCGGTCTAGACCCTCAGCCGGTGAGGGCCGGCATGCGGAATTGGCCGGTGGGGATGTCGCGGTCGGCCGGCAGGAACAGCCGCTGGATGGCGGCCACGACCGCCTCGGCGACCGTGTCGCGGAACTCCGGGTCGGCGAGCCGGCGCGCGTCGCCCGCCGAGGTCACGTAGCCCACGTCCACGCGGACGGCGGGCATCCGGGTCAGCCGCAGCAGCGTCCAGGCCTTCGGGTGGATCCGGCAGTCGATCAGGTCGGTGCGGGCGACCAGCTCCCGCTGGATGAGCGTCGCGAGCCGCTCCCCCACCGCCGAGCGAACGTGCCGGTCGCGCAGCGTCGCGCCGTAGTAGAACGTCGCGACACCGCTCGGGTGCGCGGACAGGGCGGCGTCGGTGTGCAGCGAGACGAGCAGGTCGGCGCCGGTGTCGTTGGCGAACCGGGCGCGGTCTTCGTCGTCGGGGGCGGAGTCCGGGCCGCGGGTCAGCAGCGTCTCGACGCCGAGAGCGCCGAGCCGGCCCTCGATGCGGGTGGCGAGGTCGTAGGCGACGTCGGACTCCGCGAGGTTGTGTGCGCAGGCGCCGAGGTCGTCGCCGCCGTGGCCGGGGTCGAGCACCACCCGCCGGCCGGCCGGTGCCGCCGCGCCGCGCAGCAGTTGCTCTTCCTCGCGCCGCTCGGACGCGGACCCGCCGGTGACCGTACGGCGCAGCCGCTGCAGCGCGCCGAGAGTGGTCGGGCCGAGGATGCCGTCGGTCAGCAGGCCGACGTTGCGCTGGAACTCCCGCAGTGCGGCCTCGGTCTGCGGCCCGAAGCGGCCGTCGCAGCGGCCGGGGTCGAAGCCCATCTCCAGCAGCCGTTGCTGGAGGGCGGCGACGTCGTCGCCGATGAACGGGTGGTTGACCGCGTAGGACAGGGATCGGTCGCCGAGCTGCCAGCGCGCTTCGTCGAGCGCGCGGTAGGTCTCCGGTCCGACGACCCCGTCCACGCGCAGCCCGCGCGCCTGCTGGAAGGCCCGTACCGCCTGTTCGACGGCGTTGTCGTAGCCGGCCGCGTCGAGCCGCGCGGCGGGCGGAAGCAGGCCCAGCCGGGCGAGTTTGTCGCGGATCTCACTGACGACGGGACCGTCGTCGCCGCGCCGGACGACCTGCATCCGCGGATGGTAGCCGCGTGAACTGGGGGTGAAACCGGCTGGGGCGGGTGAATCGGGGGCTAGAGAATGCCCTCGAGGTCGCGCAGCAGCGCGGCCTTCGGCTTGGCGCCGACGATGCTCTTCACGACCTCGCCGCCGGCGAAGACGGACATCGTCGGGATGGACATGATCTGGTAGCGCCGGGCGATCTCGGGGTTCTCGTCGATGTTCACCTTGGCGATGGTGATCTTGTCGGCGTTTTCCGCGGCGATCTCTTCGAGGACCGGGGCGACCATCTTGCACGGCCCGCACCACTCGGCCCAGAAGTCCACGAGAACCGGCTTGTCGCTTCCGAGCACCTCGGCGTCGAACGTCGAGTCGGTGACGGTCTTCGTGCTGGCGCCCATGAACTCTCCTCAGCGAGTCGCGTTGTCTGCTCTTCTAACCGCGCAGGTACGACGTTATTCCGTGCCCAGCTGGGCTTCCAGCCACCGCTCCGCATCGAGTGCGGCCGCGCAGCCGGTGCCGGCGGCGGTGATCGCCTGCCGGTAGGTGTGGTCGACCAGGTCGCCGCAGGCGAAGACGCCGGCGAGGTTGGTCCGGGTCGACGGCGCGTCGACGAGCACGTAGCCGGCCGGGTCGAGGTCGACCTGGCCGCGCACCAGCTCGCTGCGCGGGTCGTGGCCGATCGCGACGAACATCCCGGTGACGTCGAGCGTCGAGCCTTCGCCCGAGACGACGTTGCGCACCGCGAGGCCGGCCACCTTGTCGTCGCCGAGGACGTCCTCGACGACGGTGTTGTAGACGACCTCGATCTTGTCGTTCGCGAGGGCCCGGTCGACCATGATTCGGGACGCCCGGAATGCGTCTCTCCGGTGGATGAGATAGACCTTCTCCGCGAACCGGGTCAGGAAGGTCGCCTCTTCCATCGCGGAGTCGCCGCCGCCGACGACCGCGATGCGCTGGTTGCGGAAGAAGAAGCCGTCACACGTGGCGCAGGCGGAGACGCCGTGGCCGAGCAGCCGCTCCTCGTTGGGCAGGCCGAGGTAGCGGTAGGCCGATCCCATCGCCAGGATGACCGCCTTGCCCCGGTAGGTCTCGCCGCCGACCTCGACGGTCTTGACCGGTCCGCTCAGGTCGACCGCGGTGGCGTCGTCGGAGATCAGCTCGGCGCCGAACCGCTCCGCCTGCTTGCGCATGTGATCCATGAGGTCCGGACCCTGGATGCCGTCGACGAAGCCGGGAAAGTTCTCGACCTCGGTCGTGTTCATCAGCGCGCCGCCGTACTGCACGCCCTCGATCACGAGCGGGCGCAGGTTGGCGCGGGCGGTGTAGACCGCCGCGGTGTATCCGGCCGGCCCCGATCCGACGATGATGACGTCCCGAATGTCGCTGTCCATCGTCTCGCCTTCGCTGTCGCTGCTGCCGGACCGCAGAACGCGAGTCTAGGGCGCGCGATTCCCGCGCCGGGTCGGGTACGCGCGCATGCAAGGCTTGCGCCATGTCCGCGACGACCCCGGCCCGCCGCGGCGCGATCCGCTGCGCGCTGCACCCGGCTCGGGTCGCGGTCGACAGCTGCCCGCGCTGCCAGCGGCCGCGGTGCGGCGCGGACGCGGCGACGTACGCCGAGCGCGGGTGCGGCGCCTGCCTCAACCCGGCGCCCGTCGCGCCGCGAGCGCCGTACGCCGAGCGGCTGGTCCGCGCCGGGGCCGCCGCGTTCGTCGTCGCGCTGGTCGGCGGGTGGATCGCCACCCAGTACGTCGACGTGCAGTACTTCTCGCTCCTCGCGCCGGGGCTGGTCGGATTGGCGACCGGCTGGGCGGCGAGTGCGGCGGCCGGACCGGGCGGCGCCCGGCTGCGGCGCGCGACGCTGCTGATCGGTGCGGTCGCCGCGGTGCTCAGCGCCGCGCTCGCGTTCCGGCTGCAGTCGGGTGGCGGCGAGGATCCGGTCGGCTCGTGGGACGAGGTCGGCCCGCCGTACCTCGCCGCGGTGATCGGCACCCTGGCCTGGCCGATCGTGTTCGGCCCGCCGAAGCGGAAGCGATCGCCGGCGGAGGAAGAAGACGCGGTCTAGCGCGGGACGCGGAAGAACACGATGTCGCCGGCGTCGTTGCTGCACGTGCTCCGGATCGCATACGCGTCGAACTCCGACGACGACTTGCTCAGCGACGGGAGCACGAGGATGACGGCCGGCGTGCCGTCGTAGCGGGCGTAGTCGACCGCGAGCGGCTGCACGGGGTGCCCGGCGAGCAGCCGGGCGCAGTCGAACAGCGTCGGGACGTCGCGGAGCTGGGCCTGGGTGTAGCTCGCCGACTCCGGGCTGCTCGACGTGCCGGTCGTCGAGGTCGTCGGGCCGGCCTGCGCGCCGGTCTGCGGCCGGTTCGCCGAGAACGGCGGCGGGTCGCCGAGCACCAGACCGGTGACCAGCCCGGCCTGGGTGGCCTTCGTGTAGTTGGCGCCGGTCTGCCATTGCTTGACGGTCCCCGGCTTGGCTCCCGCGGCGAGCGGGCCCGCGGCGTTGCCGCCGGTGCTCTTGTCCTCCGCCGACGGCGCGGACTTCCCGCCGAGGTGCCCGACGACCAGCGCCGACGCCAGCCCTACGACGGCGACGCCGGCGGCCGCGGCGGCGAGGTTCGGGCTGCGCCACCAGGGGCGCCGGGGCCGCATCGGGACGATGTCGCCGCCCCCGGCGAACTTCGCCGTAGGGCCGCGTTCGGCGGCGAGCGCCGCGTCGATCCGCGCCGCGACGTCGGCTGGCATCGGGTCGGGCGGAAGCGTCGACAGCAGCGCCCGGCTCGCGTGCAACTGGCCGGCGCGCTTGCGGCAGGTCGGGCAGCTGTCGAGATGGCGCTGCAGCGCGGCGGCATCGTCCGCGATGCCCTCCTGCAACTCGGCAAGGGCGTCGAGACTGAGGTGATCCGCGGCCGCGGGGCCGTCGCTCACGTGAGGTCCTCCGTTGTTCCTGCGGCGGGGTCGCCGGTCCCCGGTTCGACGGGCGGGGGCGAGGGCGGGTTCCCGTCGCGCGGGGGAGTGACGGTGTCCGCACTCGTCGGTGAGAGATGACCGAGCAGCGCCGCGAGCCGCGCCCGGCCGCGCGCGCACCGGCTCTTCACCGTGCCGACCGGTACGTCGAGCATCTCGGCGACCTGCGCCACCGGGAAGCCTTCGACATCGACGAGAACCACCGCGGCCGCCTGCTCGGGGCCGATCTGCCGGAGCGCCGCGAGGATCTCGGTCGCCGTCTCGCGATCGCCGAGCACGTCCGGGGCGGCGACGTCGTCGGCGTGCTCGACCTCGTCCTCCAGCGGGACGCTCGGGCGGCTGGTCCGCCGCCGGACCAGGTCGAGGCAGGCGTTGACGGTGATCCGGTGCAGCCAGGTCGTCACGGCCGCGTCGCCGCGGAACGAGCCGGCGGCGCGGTATGCGGACAGCAGTGCGTCCTGAACCGCGTCGGCGGCGTCTTCCGGGTCGCCGAGCGTGCGCAGCGCCACGCGCCACAGCCGGTCGCGGTGCCGCTCGACGATCACGCCGAACGCGTCGCGGTCGCCGGCCGCGTGACGGGCCAGCAACTCGCGATCGTCGAGCCCCGCCAGCGCGCCGGTCACCGGCGCAGGGTAACGGCTCCGGCGCTCTCAGCCGAGCAACGCGACCTCGGTGACGCCGATTCGATAGCCGCCGTCGGCCTTCGGCAGGTCGGTGAACCACACCAGCCAGTACCTCGCGGTCGTCGGGCGGGGCAGCTCCCACCGCACCTGCGACCCGGCCTTGACCGTGGACGCCACGACCGGGAGGTCGGTCTCCGTATGCGGCGCCTGGTCACCGGCGCGCAGCTCCACCGTGCTCCCCGCGGCGGTCAGCGCCAGCTCGGCGACCCGGACGGCGGTCGGCCGGCGCAGGTCGAGCAGCAGCCCGACACCCGGCTTGAGGCCGCCGAGGTGCGAGCTGCCGCGGTACGTCACCGTCGTCCACGACGTCGAGGGGTCGTTGTCGACGGCCAGCCCGACCGCGTTCGGCGTCTCCTCGCCGTCGCCCTCCGGATCGAAGCTGGACACGCTCGGCGGCGCCGACCACACCAGGTGCAGCACGCCGGTTCCGGGCGCGCTCGCGCTCGGGGCCGGCAGCGTCGGGTGGTGGGTGCGCGCCGACAGCGGCACCCGGCCGAGGTCGCTGCCCACGATCCAGCCCGCCGCACCGAGCACCGCGACGAGCGCGGGCGGCACGATGCGCCACGCCCAGCGCCGTACGGCGAGGGCTCGGGGCGACCGTGCCGCCGGCTTCGCCGGCTTCGCGGCCGGGATCTCGGCGAGGGCGCGGTCGACGGCCGCGGGGTCCGGGTACCCGCCGGCCAGCGCCCGGGTCGCGATGTCCTCGAGCGCGCGCGGTACGTCGCGACGGCGCTGGCGGAGCTTCACGTCCCGGGGCGTGCGCGGCAGCCCGGCGTACCCCGGCAGCGGCCACGTCCCGGTCAGGGCCGCGACGAGCAGGCCGCCGAGGGCACGGACGTCCGCCGACGGGGCTCCGGGGCCGGCCGCCGCCGAGTCGCCGGCGAGTGCCCGCGCGATCTCCAGGCCGGTCAGGCGCGGCAGGCCGGTCGCCGGGACGAGGACGCGGTCGGGATGCAGGTGCCCGTGGGTGCAGCCTTCGCGGGCCGCCGCGGCGAGCGCCTGCGCGCACTGCCGGACCAGCGCGACGGCCTCGTCGGCGGTCATGGTCTTTCGCCGTACGACGGCGGCCAGCGTCGGCGCGTCGACCCATTCGGTGACGATCCAGGTGAACCGGCCGCCGGCTTCGAGCTCGCCGACGTCGAGGACCCGGACGCACCGGGCGTCGACGACCCGGCCCGCTCGGGTCGCCGCATGCGCCAGTTCCTGGCGGACGGCGCGGGTGCGGCCGCTGGCCAGTACGACGGCAACCCGCCGGTCGAGGGCGAGGTCGAGCGCGCGCCACAGCACGACGTGCCGGCCTTCAGCAGTGGTGGTGTCGTCGCGGACCTGCTCGAGCCGGTAGCGCTCGTCGATCACCAGCCCACCGGTGATGGCGGCGAGATCGTGCTCGGCGCGGCTCACGCGATGCGACTCTACGTGCGGCGCTCCGGTCAGCCGGTGAACCAGGGCCGGGTGGCCCCGAAGAAACCGTTCATGTAGACCGGCTGGATCTTCACGACGTCGCCGGTGTGCGGTGCGGCGATCATCATCCCGGCGCCGAGGTACATCGCGACGTGGTGAATGGTGGCCGGGTTGCCCGGGTCGGTGGCCCAGAACAGCAGGTCGCCCGGCAGCAGGTGCGCGAGGTCGACCCGCGCACCGACCCGCCACTGGTCGGCCGCGACCCGCGGCAAGGCGATGCCGGCCGCTCCGTACGCGAACTGGGTCAGGCCGCTGCAGTCGTAGGCGTCGGGCCCGGTGCCGCCCCACAGGTAGGGGTCGCCGAGCTTCGTGCGGGCCGCGGCGATGGCCGCCGAGACGGTGGCGTTCGGGGGCTTGGTCGTCCCGTCGAGCTTCCCGCCGGCCGCGGCCAGCGCGGCGGCGAAGCTGGCGGCGCTGCGGGCGGCTGCTGCGGCCGCCGCCTGAGCTGCGAGCACCCGAACCTGCTGGTTCGCGCCGGCCAGGGCTCGCTGCTGCTGGCCGAGCAGCGTGGTGACCTGCTGCGCGGCGGACGCGGCGGCGACTTGCAGCTTCGTGACCTTGCTCGCCAGCGTGGCCAGCTTCGCGTTGATCCGAGCGGCCTCGTCGGTCCGGGTCTGATCCGCCTGCACGGTCGCGTGGTCGATCCCGAGGACGACGCTGACGTCGTGGTAGCGGTCCATCGCGTCGGTCGGGCTCTCACCGTCGATGATCGACGCGAACAGTGCGGTGGCTCCGCCCGACTCGTAGAGCGCGCGGACCCGGGCGCCGGCGACGTCCTGGTCGGACTGCGTCTGGCTCTGCGCGGCTTCGAGCTCGCGTTGCGCGAGCATTCGGGCGGTGACGGCCTCGCCGAGTTGCGACTCGACCGCGTCGTAGTGCTCGATCGCCACTTCGGCGCGGGTCTGCAGGTCGGCGACGGTACGGGCGAGGGCGGCGGCGCGGGCCCGGGCGTCGCCGAGCGGGTCGGCGCCGGCCGAGGTGGGTGGCAACGCGACGGCGCCGGCGACCCCGGCCGCGCACGCAAGCGCGGCGAGCCGCCGTACCCGTTGGGTTCGGCGCCGCGGCGGCGGCGTCGTCGGGTGGGCGGCGGTCACGATGTGGGCGGTCCGGACTCGCCCTTCACGACCGCGAACGTGTAGTGGCGCAACGGCCCGATCCGGTACATGACGAGAGTCCGCGCCTGGCGCCGGAGCTCGAGGTGCACGGTGCCGTCCGCGTCGATCGAGAGGCTGTGCGGCACCAGCGACTCGGTCTTTTCGGGCACCGCTTCCTCGGCGGCGTCGACCGCTGACTGCAGGTTGTGGGTCTGCGCCCAGACGGTCGCGGCGGCGAGCGCGACGGAGTTCGCGTCGTCGGTGCCGTTGAGGCGGGAGATGCCGACGGAGAGCGCGTCGAACGCGACGATGGCGACCAGCACGACGCCGACCACCAACTTCACCAGCCAGCCGATGACGATGCCGCCGGCGTCGCTGGCGGCCCAGCCGCGGCGCTCGCACTCCATGAACGTGCCTCCTCGCTCACCAATGTCGGCGTGCGGACGGACCTCCTTGAGTTGGGCCGGATGGCCTATTGGCAGGGCAAAGCGTGCGGATACGGATATCGAGCGCATATCGGTCAACGTGGTCATTACGGTGCGTGACCGCAAGGGGTGCTATTCCGGCGGCCAAGCTGCCGGAGGTTGAGCTCAACCTCCAGGCCTGCTTGCGTCAACCCGCACGTTGGTTGGGCGCCCAAAACGTATGCGACCCGGCGGCCACGCTCCGTAACTCCGCGGCTCCTACGCCGACCCGCCGCGCAGCCGGCGGCGGACCATGCCGGCGATGTCGTCCAGCTCGCGGATGCGCAGCCGGCCCGCTACCGCGAGGAACACCGCACCGCCGATCGCCGTCGCCACCACCACCGCGACGAACGACGACTCCGGGTCGAGCCCGAGCCCGGCGGTGAGCAGCCGCGCCGCGACGTACGCCGGGGCCGCCGCGACCACCGCCGCGATCGCGAGCCGCAGGTGGGTCCGGAATACCTGGTGCTCGTTGGCCGGGCCGAGCCGGCGGCGCAGGATCCGCGCGAACCAGAGCGTGCCGACGGCGTAGGACAGCACGAACCCGAGCGCTAGACCGACCACCTTCTGCCGCGGCGGCAGCGCGACGTAGAGCACTACGTCGGCGAGCACGTTGACCGCCGTGATCGCGACGTTCACCAACGCGGGCGTGCGCGAGTCGCGGAGCGCGAGGAAGGCGCGCAGCTGAAGCTGGAACGCCGAGAACGGCACCAGCCCGATGCCGAAGGCGGCGAGGGTCGCGCCGGTCAGCCGCGCGTTCGACAGGTCGGTGTTGCCGTGCGCGAACACGACCGCGCCGATCAGCGGGCCCAGCGCCACCAGCAGCGCGGTCGCGGGCACGAGCATCGTCCCGGCGAGGCTGAGGCCGCCGGCGAGCGTGTTCGCGATGTCGCCGCGCCGATGCTCCGTCGCGCTGCGGCTCATCCGCGGGAACAGCGCGGTGATGACGGTGACCGCCACGACGGCGTACGGCAGCGAGAACAGCACGTAGGCGTAGGTATAAGCCGAGTAGCCGAACCCGGGATTGCCGCGCGCCCGGCCGCTCGCGGTCGCGAGGTTGACGATCACGAGGTAGCCGAGCTGGTTGGTGACGACGTAACCGACCATCCACGCCGCGAACGGGCCGGCGGCGACCAGCGGCGAGGCGCGCCAATCGGTGCGCAACCGCGGCCGGAAACCGACCGCGCGCAGGCCGGGGAGCAGCGCGATCGTCTGGACGACGATCCCACCCGTGGTGCCGATGGCGAGCACGAGGATCTGACCCTTGGTGAGCTGCCCCGCGTGCGGTGCCGACCGGGTGATGCCGAGGAACAGCGCGCCGCTCACGATGACGACCAGGTTGTTCAGCACCGGCGCCCACATCGGCAGCGCGAGGCTGCCGCGGGTGTTCAGGATCGCGGTGAACACCGCACCCGCGCCGTAGAAGAGCACCTGCGGCAGGAAGTACCGCGCGAACGTCGTGGCCAGCTCGCGGTCGTCACCGGTGAGCTTCCCGCCGTACAGATGCACGATCTGCGGGGCGAGCAGGACGCCGGCGACTGCCGCGACGGTCAGGACGGCGACGACCACGGAGAGCAGCCGCTGCGCGTACGCCTCGCCGCCGTCCTCGTCGTCGTGCGCCGCCTGCACCAGCAACGGGAGGACGACGCTCGACAGCACGCCGCCGAGCAGCAGGTCGTAGAGGATGTTCGGGATCGTGTTGGCGACGTTGTACGGGTCGCCGAGGAACTGGCCCAGCGCCGCCGCGATGACGATCGTGCGCAGGAAGCCGGTGATCCGGGACGTGAGGGTGCCGGCCGCGATCGCCGCACCGGAGCTCGCCCGACCGGGCCGCGCCCGGCTCACGCGGCCCGTCTGCGGGCCCGCAACGCCCGCCGGATCAGCCGCACGATCACCGCGATCATCAGGACCGCGGTCGCGCCGCCGGTGATGAGCAGCGCGACGATGCCGTACGCCGTCGACCGGACGAACAGCTGCACCTCCGGCTGGTAGATCTGGCCGGTCGGCGTGTAGAGCGTGACCTTCAACGGGAAGACGCCGGACGTCTGCGCGGTCGCCTTGATGTCGATCGGGATCCGGCGGTGCGGCGGGATTACCTCGGACTTGCGGCCGTTGCCGGTCACCTTGAGGTGCAGGCCGCTGGCGATGCCGACGACGACGTGCACCGGGGTGTCCAGCTCGTTGGAGACGGTGACCGGGACGGTGCCGCTGTTGCTCGTCAACGTGACGAACGATCCGGCGCCGGTCGCGATCCGCACCCGCCGCATCGTCGACGCGATGGCGCCCCGTACGGCGGACATCCGGGTGCCGGCCTCGGCCCGGTCGTCGCGCCACGCGGCGGACAGCGTGCGCAGCACCGCGTCGTCGAAGTCGCGGGCCTGGTTGTCGCCCGGGACCGGGAGGATGGCGGCGAACGCGTCCACCCGGCCCTTGGCCTTGCGGGCTTGCGCGAGGTAGGCGGGGCTGAGCTCGGCCGCCCGCGCCTCGGCGGGGTAGTTGAGCGTGTCGCGGGTGACCTTCGTCGACACCGGGTTGGCGAGCACGGTCGACAGCGGCACCGGCTGGACCCACGGCACCTTCCCGGTGTCCGCGAGCAGCCGGGCGGCGAAGGCCGGATCCGGCGACCAGCGCCGATCCGGCGCGACAACGAGGGCCCGCTGATCCGACGGCAGCTCGGCCTGGATCATCAGCAATTCGGCGAGAAAGCGTTGCAGGGCAAGGGGTTCGAGCGCGTGATTGCTCAGCCCGGCGCCAATCACCGCGCGCAGCCCGTCGTCGACGAGCAGTGCGTCGAGGTTGCCGTCGCGAGCGGGTACGACCGCGTGCGCACCGGGCGTCTCGGCGGGCTCGCCGCCGGCGATCGGCAGCGCGGCACCGTCGAGGACGACGGTCTGGACCCCGGCCGCGAACAGGCTGTCGAGGGTGCGCTGGTCGACCAGCCCGTCCGGCGGCCACGCGTAGGTGAGCGTCGTGGTGTCGAGCGCGCTCGCGAGCGACGTCTGCCCCTTGTTGATCGCGACCTGCACCTCGCCGGCGAGGCCCGTGCGCGTGGCCGCGACGATGTCGGGGTCGGCGTACGGCAGGGCGAGCACCTCGCCGCGGCCGACCGCGGTCCGTAGCGACGACAGCCAGCTCGCCGCGGCCGCCTTGCCCTTGCCGTTGCCGGTCGCGCGACCGGTCGTCACGCGGTAGCCGCCGGTCATCGCCATGGCGTCCTGTACCAGCATCGGATCGATCGCCCAGGTGACCGGCACCGAGCTGACCGCCGGCGGCTTCTTGAGCTGGATGTGCAGCTGCCGCTCGCGCTGGGTTCGCGGTCGTGAGTGCTGCTGCTCGGCGGTGAGGCCGGCCGCGAGCAGCTCGCCCAGCCGGCCGTCCGGCGCGAGCGAGGTGGCGAGGTCGTCGTCGAGCCACGTGGAGCCGACCAGCCGGTGCGGCCGGTCGGCGAGCGGCCACAGCCACGCCACCTGGGTCGGCAACCCGACGCCGGGGACGTCGTTGGGCGCCCACGGCAGGAACGTGCGCAGCCGCCCGACGGTCTCGGTCCCCTCCGTCGGGGTGACCCCGACCACCTCGATGCCGAGTTCGTAGACCTGCCACGACCGGCGGTCGAGGTGCAGGCTGTCGACCGGCACCCGCAACCGGAATGCGACCGTCGCGCCCGGGTCGATGGCGCGCTGCGGGATCGTGACCTCGGCCTGCTCGGCCCGCTCGTCGGGGACCGGCCCGTCCGCCGTCGTCGCGTAGTCGTCGAACTCGCCTCGGGAGCCGACCCGGGTGCTCCGGTAGCGCAGGCTGACGTCGAGGTTCGTCACCGCGGCTGCGCTGTCGTTGTGCAGCGACCCGGTGATGAGCAGGTTGTCGCCGGGCTGCGGCGCCAGCGGGGCGAGCGAGCGCAGCCGCACGGTCAGCGGCAACGCAGGGACCGCCGGCGTGGCGGTCTGGTCGGCCGGGCTGGGGACCGGCGGTTCGGGGGTCGGCGCGGCGCCGGCGAGGTCGGGTGCCGTGAGCGGCAACAGGGCCATCAAGACGAGCCCGGCGAGTCCGCGCCGACGGCTCACGCGGTGTCCGCCAGCAGGTCCGGCACCTTGGCGACGAGGCGGCGCTCGTCGGCGTAGGCGAGCCGCTCGTCCAGTTCGGCGAGCGGCACCCAGGCCACTTCCTCGACCTCGATGTCGTCGGCGGAGAGCTCACCGTCGGTGGCGAGCAGCAGGTAGTGGTGGACGGTCTTGTGGATGCGCCGGCCCTCGGCGACGAACCAGAAGTCGATGGTGCCGAGGGTGGCGACCACCCGGCCGGTGATGCCGGTCTCCTCGGCGACCTCGCGTACGGCGGCGTCCTCCGCCGTCTCGCCGGGCTCGACGTGCCCCTTCGGCAGCGACCACAGCAGGCGGCCGCGCCGGTCGATCCGGCCGATCAGGGCGGCCCGCGCCTGCGCCGCCTCGGTGCTGTCGAGCACCAGCCCGCCGGCCGACGTCTCCTCGACCCGGCGGAGCCGGCGGCGAGGGGCGGACGGCGACATGGCCCGATCGTAATGTCGGTCCGGCCGCCGACCGGCGCCCCGACACCCGAAGGGGACTAGCGCAGGCGCTTCGGTTGCAGTGCTTCGGCGAGCTCCTCGTCGAGGTCGCCGGCCGCCGCACCGGTCGTCTCGGGGAGGCACAGCTCGGTGACCGAGGCGCGGCTCGCGGTCAGCAGCCACCGGGAGGTGATGCCGACCGCCGTACCGCTGTCTCCGGTCGGGGCGTAGACGACCTCGGCGTGCCCGATGCAGGCGTCGGCGAGGACGAGCACGTCGTCCGGGAGCAGCAGCGGCGAGACCAGCGGCGCAGCGAAGTCGGTCAGCTCGTTGACCGCGTCGGGCCGCGCGCTGCGCAGCGACCGGGCGCGCGCGGCGGCGAGCACCGCACCGGGATGCGGCGTCGTACCGGCGCGGACGATGACGGCGAGCGGGCGGTCGTCGGCGACGTACATCCGCACCGCGACACAACGCTGTGGCGCGAGGCCGATGACCTCGGGGATCTCGTCCGCGGAGCTGACCGGGCGGGGCAGCCGGACGATCTCGTGCGGGATCTCGCGGGCGAGCAACGAGCGGTGAACGTCGAGGGCGTCCTTCATGCGGGCCGGGGACCTCTCGGTGGGGGAAGTATGGGCAGAGTAGGCCCTCCTGGGCGGTTCGACCAGATCCGCGAACGGGTGAACCGCCTTCCTTGCCGCCGCCGGCGGCCGGGCTCGTAGGCTTGCCGCCCGTGCCCGCCGACGACCCCGCCGCCGACGCCTACGACGGGGCGCTGTTCGCCGCCGCCCGGCGCGCGGTCGAGGAGCTGCGCCGTGTCGAGCCGGTGACCGGACCGCTCGCCGGCCGGTTCCGGGCGGCCGGGCACGACCTGTACCTCGTCGGCGGCTCGGTCCGCGACGCGCTGCTAGGCCGCCTCTCCGACGACCTCGACTTCACCACCGACGCCCGCCCCGACGAGATCGAGCGCCTGGTGAAGCCGCTCGGCCCGATCTGGACGACCGGCGCCGAGTTCGGCACGATCGGCGTGCTGATCCGCGAGCCGGACGGCCCGGACGGTGGGGGCACCGAGCACCGCTGCGAGATCACGACGTACCGCAGCGACGTCTACGACCCGGCGACCCGCAAGCCCGACGTGTCGTTCGGTACGACGCTCGACGGCGACCTGGTCCGGCGCGATTTCGCGGTCAACGCGATGGCGGTGCCGCTGCCCCTCGACGTCGCCGCGCCGCTGGTCGATCCGTTCGGCGGGCTCGACGACCTGGCGGCGCGGGTGCTGCGGACCCCTGGCCCGCCGAAGCGCTCGTTCGACGACGACCCGCTGCGGATGCTGCGCGCGGCGCGGTTCGCCGCCCAGCTCGGCTTCACGGTCGACCCCGCGGCCGTCGACGCCATCCGGGAGATGACCGACCGGCTGGCGATCGTCAGCGCGGAGCGGATCCGCGACGAGCTGTCGAAGCTGGTGCTCTCCGCCCAGCCGCGCCTCGGCCTCGAGCTGCTCGTCGGGACCGGTCTCGCGGCGCACGTCCTGCCCGAGCTCGCCCGGCTGCGCGAGACCGTCGACGAGCACCGGCGGCACAAGGACGTCTACGCGCACACCCTGACCGTGCTCGACCAGGCGATCGCGCTCGAGGCTGATGGCCCCGATCTCGTGCTACGGCTGGCCGCGCTGCTGCACGACATCGGCAAGCCCGACACGAAGCGGATCGAGGGCGGCAAGGTCACCTTCCACCACCACGAGGTCGTCGGTGCGAAGCTGGCGCGGGCGCGGCTGACCGCACTGCGCTATCCGACCGAGGTCGTCAAGGAGGTCACCGAGCTGGTGGCGCTGCACCTGCGCTTCCACGGCTACGCCGCCGGCGAGTGGACCGACGCCGCGGTCCGCCGCTACGTCCGCGACGCCGGGCACCTGCTGCCCCGGCTGCACCGGCTGACCCGGTCCGACTGCACCACCCGCAACGCCGCCAAGGCGCGCGCCCTGGCCGCGGCGTACGACGCGCTGGAGGCGCGGATCGACGAGCTCGCCGAGGCCGAGGAGCTGTCCGCGATGCGCCCGGCGCTGGACGGCAACGAGATCATGACCGCGCTCGGCGTCCCGCCCGGTCCGATCGTCGGCAAGGCGTGGAAGCACCTGCTGGAGCTGCGGATCGAGCGCGGCCCGATGTCCCGCGAGGAGGCCCTGGCCGCGCTGCGGGAGTGGGCCGCCGAGCAGGACTAGTCCTCGAATAGTCATTTCTCGTCATGGAGAACACCGACAGGTTGCCGCGATCATCGACACATGGGGCAAAGCGCACATCCCGGTCGCCGTGAGGGTGCCCGGCGTGCGTCGATCGCGGTCGCCGCGCTCGTCGCGGCGGTAGGCCTCACCGGCTGCGGCGAATCGGTCGCCTCCGCCACCACGACCCTCACCGGCCTGCTGCCGGACCGCGACGTCCGGGTCGTCCACGCCAACGGCCAGGAAGTTCCCGGCGTCAACGGGCTGCGGCTGCATCGCGGCGACGTCGTACGGACCGGCCCGGGCGCGCAGGCGACGCTGGCCACCCGCGACCGGCGGGTCTACGAAGGCGCCAACTCCGCCATCCAGATCGTCGACGGCGCCAGCCAGACGCTGCGGCAGGGGAGCGCCGTCGTCGACGCCGTCCACGGCCCCGGGCTGCGGCTCTCGGTCGCCGCGCTCACCGTCGACACGGCCGCCGGGTCGGCAACCAGGGCCGAGCGCGCGGTGACCCTGCGGGTCGGCACGCTGGTCGGCTCCACCCAGGTCGTCAGCGACACCGGCCAGCAACTGCGGCTCGCGGCGCTCGACCAGGTCGTCGTCGGTGGCGACGCGCTGCCGGAGACCCCGAGCCCGCTGCGGCTCACCGACGACTACGGCGAGTCGCACGCGGCACCCGATCTGGTCCGCGACGACAAGGCGCTGGTCGGCCTCGCGGCCGGCGTCGACGCCACCGGCCCCACCACGGTGAAGGCGGTCAACGCCAACTGGCGCGGTTCGGTCGAGAAGGCGCCGGCCGGCCTCGCCCGCAGCGAGCAGGTGCTGCCGGTCGTCATTGCCGCCGCCGGTCACCCGAAGGACGC
>Ga0070659_100000487_pt1 | contig 29096 bp, 25 predicted proteins | sample KBSC23metaG_FD_64666 | JGI IMG/M metagenome (GOLD analysis project Ga0070659, IMG submission 64666) | Corn rhizosphere microbial communities from Kellogg Biological Station, Michigan, USA - KBS C2-3 metaG | ecosystem: Host-associated > Plants > Roots > Rhizosphere > Soil ... | reverse complement strand
ACCGGCAAGACCGCCGGCTTCTCGCTGCCGATCATCCACAACTTGCTGCCCGACGCCAACACGAGCGCGTCGCCGGCGCGTCACCCGGTGCGGGCGCTGATCCTCACGCCCACGCGCGAACTGGCCGATCAGGTGTACGACAACGTTGCCAAGTACGCGAAGTACACGGCGTTGCGCAGCGCGGTCGTGTTCGGCGGTGTCGACATGAACCCGCAGACGGAACAACTGCGCCGCGGGGTGGAAATCCTCGTCGCCACGCCGGGCCGTCTGCTCGATCACGTGCAGCAGCGCAGCGTGAACCTCTCGCAGGTGCGCATGCTGGTGCTGGACGAAGCCGATCGCATGCTCGACATGGGCTTCCTGCCCGACCTGCAGCGCATCATCAACCTGCTCCCGGCGCATCGCCAGACGCTGCTGTTCTCGGCCACGTTCTCGCCCGAGATCAAGAAGCTGGCCGCCAGCTACCTGCGCCATCCGCAGACGATCGAAGTGGCGCGCAGCAATGCCACGGCCGAGAACGTCCGTCAGGTTATCTACACCGTACCGGACAACCACAAGCAGGCCGCGCTCGTGCATCTGCTGCGCCAGCGCGCAGACCAGGGCTTGCCGCGGCAGTGCATCGTGTTCTCCAACAGCAAGATCGGCTGCTCGCGCCTGGCGCGCGCGCTGGAACGCGAAGGCATCAACGCCAACGCCATCCACGGCGACAAAACGCAGACCGAGCGCATGCAGACGCTCGAAGCCTTCAAGCAAGGCACCGTCGACGTGCTGGTCGCCACTGACGTGGCAGCGCGTGGTCTCGACATCTCGCAGATGCCGTGCGTGATCAACTTCGACTTGCCGTTCAATGCGGAAGACTACGTGCACCGTATCGGCCGCACGGGCCGCGCTGGTGCTTCGGGTGATGCGCTGTCGCTGTTCGCGCCGGGCGACGAGCGTTTCCTCGCCGATATCGAAAAGCTGATCAAGCGCAATCTGCCGCGCGAGCAACTGGCCGACTTCGACCCCACCGGCGAACAAGCCCGCGACCGCGACCGCCGCGAGCGCGACGAAAAGCGCGCCCGCGCCGATGTGCGTCGCTCTCGTGAGCGTGAGGAGCGCAACGGCGCTCGCGTGTTGGACCACACCATCGTGCGCCCGGCGTTCCGCCCGTCGGACGATCCATTCTTCAATCGTCCGTACGAATCGGCCGTCCCTGCTGAATCGGCGGAGGCTGCCAAGTCGGCACAACCGGCCGGTCATCCGCGCAGCGCCAAGCGTCCGATTGCGGCGCTGCTCGGCGGCGTGCCGCGCAAGCGCTAAGTCATTGCGCTGGGGCCAATTGCTTCAAGCGATTGGCCCATGCCGGGACGGCGTCCCGGTAGAACCCTTCCACATCCTCCGCACGAATCTCCAGCCCTAAGTGCTGCGCCGCTTCGGTCAGCGCAGCTAGCGGCTGACTACGGTTGATGGCGCGTGCACCGGTCTGCTTGCTGAGTTTTTCGCCGTTGGTGTTCACCACCACGGGCACGTGCAGGTAGCGCAGCGTAGGCAACCCCAGCAGGTGTTGCAGATAGATCTGGCGCGGCGTCGAGTCCAGCAGGTCGGCCCCGCGTACGACATCCGTGATGCCTTGCTCGGCATCGTCCACCACCACCGCAATCTGATACGCCCACATGCCGTCGGCGCGCTTGAGCACGAAGTCGCCCACGGCTTCGGCCAGGTTCTGGCATTGCGTACCTTGCCAGCGGTCGTTGAAACAGACGGTGGCGGCATCGATATCGACGTCAGGCACGCGCACGCGCCATGCGCGCGGCGGGCGGCCATGCAAGCCGTTGCGGCAGGTGCCGGGGTAGATCAGGGTCTGGTGGCGCAGGTTGCCGTTGGCGTCGATGCTGGTGACGGAATCAGCGATCTCGCGCCGTGTACAGCCGCACGGGTAGAGGCTGCCGATGGTCTGCAACTGCTCCAACGCTTGCTCAAAGCGCGAGAGGTGCGTGCTTTGCCACTGCGGCGCTTCGTCGGGAATCAACCCGAGCGTTTCCAGCGTAGCGAGGATGTCGCGGTCAGCGCCGGGCACATTGCGCTGGAAGTCGATGTCTTCGATGCGTACGAGCCACGTGCCGCCGTGCACACGCGCATCGAGCCAGCTTGCCAATGCGGTCACCAGCGAGCCGATATGCAGTGGCCCCGTGGGCGACGGCGCAAAGCGGCCGCGGTATGGGCCGCGCGACGCGGTAGCGAATTCCGGAAAATCGAGATTGGCTTGGGACAACGCAAAGCTCCAGGCGCAGCGGGGGCGAAGGTTTGATACCGCTATTGTGCGGGATCGTTGTCGCTACTGCATCAGCAGGGCCTGCGCCAAGCGGGGGTCCTCCAGCTTGTCGACCCACCATTGCAGCGCCTTGCCGCGCATGTTGTTGCGCCAGGCCACCTGGAAGGTGCCGGCGCGCTTGTCTTCGGTGGTTTCCTTGGCGATCAGCACACCGGAATCCAGATACGGCTGCGCGAGCGGCACCGGCAGCCAGCCGCAGCCCAGGCCGCGAATCTGCGCCTGCACCTTATCGGCCATGGACGGCACCACCAGCGTGTCCTGGCCGGCCATGACGCCGATGGTGCGCGCAGGCAGATTGCGCGACGTATCGCCCACAGCAACGATGCGGTGGCGCGTGATGGCGGCGGCCGGTAGCGGCTCCTCCATCTGTGCGAGCGGGTGGTGCGCCGCCACCGCGAAGATGAACGGAATGCTGCCTATCGTGCGCGTCTGAATGCCCTGTACCTGCATCACCTGCGCTGGGCCGATCAGCAGATCCGCGCGGCCGGAGAGCAGCGCGTCCCACGTACCGGCCAGCACCTCGCGGCAGAAGCGCAGGCGGGTGGCGGTGTTCTCAGCGTAGAAATCCTGGATCACGGGCATGAGTGCGCGAAAGTGCACGAGATCATCCACTACGATGGTCAGCGTAGCTTCCCAGCCAGTGGCCAGGCGCTTGACACGGCGGGCGAGGTCGTCGGCGGCTTGCAGCAGGTGGCGGCCTTCGTCGAGCAGCGCGCGGCCGGCGGGTGTGAGTTCGGCGCGGTGGCGGCGGCGGTCAAACAGCAGCACGTCGAGGTCGTCTTCCAGCTTGCGCACCACATACGTGAGCGCTGACGGCACCTTGCCCAGCTCATGCGCGGCGGCGGCAAAGCTGCCCTTGCGTTCGATCGCGTCCAGGACTTCCAAAGATTCGAGGGAGAGCGCCATTGTTCAGATTTTTTGATGAGACGAATCAAAGCGGTGACGCGTAACTATAGCCAATCTGCGTAGTATTCACACATCAACGTAGTGATTTGGATAGGAGATTCATCAAAATGATTGAAATCCGCCACTCTCAGGATCGCGGTTACGCAGACCACGGCTGGCTGAAGTCGTATCACAGCTTCTCGTTTGCCGATTACATGGACCCGGAACACGTTCAGTTCGGGCCGTTGCGCGTCATCAACGAAGACCGCGTCGCCGCCGGCATGGGTTTTGGCACCCATGGCCACCGCGACATGGAAATCATCAGCTACGTGCTCGATGGTGAACTGGCGCACAAGGACAGCATGGGCAACGGCAGCGTACTGCGCCCCGGCGACGTACAACGCATGACCGCTGGGACAGGCGTGCGTCACTCGGAGTTCAACCACGCGCAGGACCAGACCACGCATTTCCTGCAGATCTGGGTGCTGCCCGCGCAGTTGAACCTCACGCCCGGCTATGAAGAGCGCCGTTTCGATGAGAGCGCCAAGCGCGGCAAGCTGGTGCTCATCGCCAGCGCCGACGGGCGCGACGATTCGGTGACGGTGCATCAGGACATGTCGCTGTACGCCGGCAGGTTTGACGGCGCTGAAGCCGCCACGCTGCCCATCGCCGATGGCCGTCGCGCCTACGTGCACGTGGTGCGCGGCAAGGTCGACGTCAACGGCAAGACGCTGTCTGGCGGCGACGCGGTCAAGCTGACGGCCGAGAGCGCTGTCACCCTGTCGCGCGGCGAAGACAGCGAAGTGCTGGTCTTCGATCTGCCGTAACCTTCACGGCGCACACTATGTGCGCCGTTTTCCTGTTGTTCCCGTTACCCCAACCCCAAGAGGATTCCCATGGCACGAGTTGCAGTCGTTTATCACAGCGGTTATGGCCACACCAAGAAGCAGGCCGAGGCCGTGTTCGCGGGCGTACAGGCCGCCGGCGCGGAAGCACACCTGATCTCGGTGGCTGACGTCAATGATGACACCTGGACGCTGCTCGCCGGTGTCGACGCCATCGTCTTCGGCGCGCCGACCTACATGGGCGGCGTCTCGGGCGATTTCAAGAAGTTTGCTGATGCCTCGTCCAAGGCGTGGTTTACCGGCGCATGGAAAGACAAGATCGCAGCGGGTTTTACCAACTCTGCGTCGATGAATGGCGACAAGTACGCGTCGATCCAGTATCTGTGGACGCTGTCGCAGCAGCACGGGATGATCTGGGTGGGCACGGGCATGATGCCGGCCAACAGCAAGGCGGCTACGCGCAACGACATTAACTACATGGGTGGCTTCGGTGGCGCGCTGTCGCAATCGCCGTCGGACGCGAGCCCCGAAGAAGGCCCGCTGCCGGGCGACCTGGAAACCGCCAAGCTGTTCGGCGAGCGCGTTGTCGCCGTCACCAACCAGTTTGTGCTTGGCCGCCGATAAGCGCGCAGTGCATCGATAGCGAAAAAAACGCCGGCATGTCCGGCGTTTTTGCTGTGCGCGTTACGGGTTCAGAACCGCGTGCCCGTTCCGCAGAACATGCCGCGGTTCGTGCCGCCGGCGCAACTCGTCGAGCAGCCGCCCAATGCCGCAAGGCAGAGCAAGCTGATGAGGAGGGTGGCGGCCAGGTGCTTCATGCCGCGGCGCGGGTTTGGTTGCTTGCGCAGTGCGGGCAACGCTGACCGGGGATGTAGTCGGCCATTTGCTGCTCTTCCGGTGTTACTACGGCGCGGCAGGCAAAACACTGCTTCGGGCCGGCCGGCAGCAGTTCGGCGTTGAGTGCGGTGCGATGGTCGAAAACGAAGCAATCGCCGTCATAGTGGTCGCCGCCGACTTCCTCGAAGTACTTGAGGATGCCGCCTTCGAGCTGGTACACGCGTTCGACCCCGATTTCCTGCATGTGGATCGCGGCCTTCTCGCAGCGGATGCCGCCGGTGCAGAACGACACGACCGTCTTGCCGACAAAGTCTTCCTTGTGGGCGGCAATGGCGGGCGGGAATTCGGTGAACTTCTGGATGCCGTATTCAACGGCGTTGCGGAACGTGCCGACCGCGACTTCAAAGCCGTTGCGCGTGTCGAGCATCACCACGGGGCGGCCTTCGTCGTCATGGCCCTGGTCGAGCCAGCGTTTGAGATCCGGCGGCGTGACCGAGGGCGCGCGGCCGTCTTCCGGGCGGATCAACGGGTAGCGCATGGTGATGATTTCTTTCTTCAGGCGCACCAGCAGGCGGCGGAACGGCTGGTGGTCAGAGAGGCTTTCTTTCGGTGCCAGATCGGCAAAGCGCGGATCAGCACGCAGCCAACCGACGATGCCGTCGATGGCCTCGCGCGAGCCGGCCAGGAAGATGTTGATGCCCTCGGGTGCCAGCAGCACGGTGCCCTTGAGCTCGCGCGCCTGGCACTCGGCCAAGAGGGCAGGGCGAAAGGTCTCGCGGTCATCGAGGGTGACGAATTTGTAAGCGGAAATATTGACGATCTGCATGTGCTGCCGCGCCCGTTTTGGGGGCGCTTGGGTAACCCGTTGATTCGTAAGCCGAAATTATAGCCGGCCCAGCCACGATACAGGGTTGTCGATGGTCAAGCTGTCAAGCAAAAATGCTTGACGGAAGGTGCCGCCCGTTACAATACGCGGATGAATTCGCCGCGCTTCGTCCACCTCCGTCTCCACTCCGAATATTCCGTCGTCGATGGCAACGTCCGCCTGGACGATGCCGTCAAGGCCGCTGCCAAAGATGGCATGGGCGCCCTGGCGCTGACCGACCTCGCCAACGCCTTCGGCCTGGTGCGCTTCTACAAGGAAGCGCGCGGCAAGGGCGTCAAGCCCATCGTCGGCGCCGACGTGTGGATCACTAATCACGACGAGCGCGACAAGCCCAGCCGCCTGCTGCTGCTGGTGCGCAATAAGCAGGGCTATCTGAACCTGTGTCAGTTGCTCGCACGTGCTTGGCTGAGCAACCAACATCGTGGTCGCGCGGAAATCGCCCCCGAGTGGTTTGATGAGCCCGGCGTGGAAGACGCGCCGCTGGCCACGGGCCTGCTGGCGCTGTCCGGCGCCATGGGCGGCGATATCGGCATGGCGCTCGCCAATGGCAACGATGCGCTGGCGCGCAAGCTGGCGACCAACTGGATGCGCGTGTTCCCGAACGCGTTCTACATCGAACTGCAGCGCGCTGGTCACGCCGGCACCGAGGCTTACATTCAGCAGGCCGTGAAGCTGGCTTCGGCAATGCAGCTACCGGTGGTTGCCACGCATCCGGTGCAGTTCATGACGCCGGATGACTTCACGGCGCACGAGGCGCGCACGTGCATTTCGGAGGGCGAACTGCTCGCCAATCCGCGTCGCGCCAAGCGTTTCACGACTGACCAGTATTTCAAGACGCAGGACGAGATGTGCGCGCTGTTCGCCGACATCCCGTCTGCGCTCGCCAACGCGGTGCAGATCGCGCAGCGTTGCAACCTCACGCTGGAGCTGGGTAAGCCGAAGCTGCCGCTGTTCCCGACGCCCGACGGCATGTCGCTGGACGACTACCTCGTCCACCTTGCCAAGGAAGGGCTGGAAAAGCGCATGGAAGTGCTGTTTCCCGACGAGGCGGTGCGCGAATCCAAGCGGCCGGAGTATTACGCTCGCCTGGAATTCGAGACCGGCACCATCATCAAGATGGGCTTCCCAGGCTACTTCCTGATCGTGGCGGACTTCATCAACTGGGCCAAGAACAACGGCGTGCCGGTGGGGCCGGGCCGGGGCTCGGGTGCGGGTTCGCTGGTGGCATATGCGCTGGGCATTACCGATCTGGACCCGCTCAAGTACAACCTGCTGTTCGAGCGTTTCCTGAACCCGGAACGGGTGTCGATGCCCGACTTCGACATCGACTTCTGCCAGCACGGCCGCGACCGCGTCATCCAGTACGTGAAAGAGAAGTACGGCAAGGACGCCGTCTCGCAGATCGCCACCTTCGGCACCATGGCCGCCAAGGCCGCCGTGCGCGACGTGGGCCGCGTGCTCGATCTCGGCTACAACTTCGTAGACGGCGTGGCCAAGCTGATCCCGTTCAAGCCGGGCAAGCTCGTCACGCTGGAAGAGGCCAAGAAGGAAGAACCGCTGCTGGCCGAGCGCGAAGCCAACGAAGAAGAAGTCAAACAGCTTCTGGAGCTCGCCCAGCGCGTGGAAGGCATGACACGTAACGTCGGCATGCACGCGGGCGGTGTGTTGATCGCCCCGGGCAAGCTGACCGATTTCTGCCCACTCTACACGCAAGGCGGCGAAGACGCCGGCGTCGTCAGCCAGTACGACAAAGACGACGTGGAAGCCGTCGGCCTGGTCAAGTTCGACTTCTTGGGCCTGACCACGCTGACCATCCTCGACTGGGCCGAGCGCTACATTCGCATGCTCGACCCGTCCAAGGCGGACTGGAACTGTAGCCATATCCCGCTGACGGACAAGAAAGCGTTCGACATCCTCAAGACGGCCAACACGGTCGCCGTGTTCCAGCTGGAAAGCCGCGGCATGCAGGGCATGCTGAAAGACGCCAAGCCCGACCGCTTCGAGGACATCATCGCCCTGGTGGCGCTGTATCGCCCGGGTCCGATGGATCTGATCCCCAGCTTCTGCGCGCGTAAGCACGGCCGCGAGAAGGTGGAGTACCCCGACCCGCGCGTCGAGCCGGTGCTCAAGGAGACCTACGGCATCATGGTCTACCAGGAGCAGGTGATGCAGATGGCGCAGATCGTGGGCGGCTACTCGCTCGGCGGCGCCGACTTGCTGCGCCGCGCGATGGGTAAGAAGAAGGCCGAAGAGATGGCTGAACACCGCGAGCTGTTCCGTGCCGGTGCAGCCAAGGATGGCCTGACCACCGAGAAGGCCGACGAGATCTTCGACCTGATGGAGAAGTTCGCGGGCTACGGCTTCAACAAGTCGCACGCGGCGGCGTATGCGCTGCTGGCGTACTACACCGCGTGGCTCAAGGCGCATCACCCGGCCGAATTCATGGCCGCCAACATGTCGCTCGCCATGGACGACACCGACAAGGTGAAGATCCTCTACGACGACGCCCGGGGGAAGAACGGCCTCGTCGTGTTGCCGCCGGACATCAATGCGAGCCAGTACCGCTTTGCGCCTACCGACGCCAAGACCATCCGCTACGGCTTGGGCGGCGTGAAGGGCAGTGGGCAAGGGGCCATCGAAGACATCCTGCGTGCGCGCGAAGACGGCCCGTTCAAGGACTTGTTCGACTTCTGCGAGCGCGTTGACCGCCGTCAGGTGAATCGCCGCACGATCGAAGCGCTGGTGCGTGCAGGGGCATTCGACAGCCTCAACGACAATCGCGCGCAGTTGCTCGCCTCGATCGGCCTGGCGATGGAAGCCGCCGAGCAGAAAGCCGCCGCCGCCAACCAGGTGTCCCTGTTCGATCTGATGAGCGGAGACGATGCCGAACAGCATCGTCCGGAACTCGTCGACGAACCGGCCTGGACCACCAAGCGCAAGCTGCAGGAAGAAAAGCAGGCGCTCGGGTTCTACCTGTCCGGCCACCTTTTCGACGAATGCCGTGACGAAGTGCGCCGCTTCGCGCGCACGACGCTGGCCGATCTTGCCCAGGAAGTGACGAACAAGGGCAACGGCGGTGGTGGCGGTGGTGGCTACGGCAACCGCGATGCGCGCAACAAGACCGTGGCCGGCGTGATCGTCGGCCAGCGCACGCAAATGACCCAGCGCGGCAAGATGCTGATCGTCATGCTCGACGACGGCTCCGCCAGCGAAGCGACCGAGGTTACGGTCTTCAACGAAGTGTTCGAAGCCAACCGCGCGCTGTTCAAGGAAGACGAAGTGCTGATCGTGCAGGGCAGTGCCCGCCACGACATGTTCACCGGCGGTGTGCGCGTGACGGCCGAGTCGGTCATGGACATGACGCAGGCGCGTGCCAAGTTCGCTCGGGCCATCCGCCTATCGATGAACGGTGATTCGACGGCGACCAAGTTGCGTGATTTGCTTGCGCCGCATGTGGCGGCAGATGGCAGCGGCGTCTCGGTGCGCATCAGCTACGTCTGCGAACAAGCCCGCTGCGAAGCCGTGCTCGGCGATGCTTGGCGCATCGTGCCGAGCGAAGCGGCCATCGCCGCGCTGCGTCAGGCGCTGGACGCCGAGAACGTGGCGACGGTCTACGAGTAGTTCGAAGATGGCGCAGGGGGCGCCATCGCCGGGCGCGGGTCCGGCACGACTGCAGTCTTCATACGATTACTACTAGAGCATCCATGAACGTCGGAATCTCGTGCAACGCGCTGGGCTACAGCGGCGGCAGCGAGCGCTATGCGATGGACCTGGTGCGCGGCTTCCACGAGCGCGCCATCCGTCCTGTGTTCTTCGCCAAGATGGTGGATAAGGCGATTCCCGAATACGGACAGGTCAAGGCCATTGCATTGCCCACGCGCAAACTGACGGGCAAACTGAATGATCACGTTTTCGGCTGGCTGGTGCGCCATTTGGCCAAACGTGAGCACATCGATTTGATGATCGGCTGCAATCGCACGGGCGCATCGGACATTGCCATCTGCGGCGGCACGCACGTCGGTTATCTCCGGAGCTTTCCGAAGTCGGCTGCCTTCTGGGATCGCCAGCAGATCGCGCTGGAGCGTCGCGACTACGTGCGCTCGCATGTGATCGTCGCGCATTCGAAACTGATGGCGCAGGAGGTGCTCGACTACTACGACATCCCCGAAGCCAAAGTGAAGACGGTGTATCCGCCGGTGAGCGAGGTCAAGTTCTCGCTGGTGGACGAGGTCGAGCGCCAGCGCTTGCGCGATGAGCTGGGCTTCGCCAAGGATCGCGTGACGTTCGTTTTTCCATCGTCGAGCCACAAGCGCAAGGGCTATCCGCTGCTGGAGGCGTTTTTCTCCAAAACGGGCCTGCCGGTGCAGTTGGTGGTGATCGGGCGACCGGTGTCATCGTCCTCGCCCAACATTCGCTACCTCGGCTATCGCAAGGATGTCGAGAACGTCTATCGCGCGGCGGACTACACGATCCTGGCTTCGCACTACGAACCGTTTGGGCTGATTGGGGTGGAGTCCGTGCTGTGCGGTACGCCTGCCGTGCTGGCGGCCAATATTGCCTGCACGGAGGTGATCTCGGATGAGGGCGCGCCTACCTTCGACATCAATGATCCGGGCACGCTCGCACGGACGATCGAAGCAGCGGTGGCGCGGGCGCAAGCCGGCCAAGCGCGTTTGCTGAACCCGCGCGAGCACCTGCGCTACGACCCAAGCATCTCCGCACACATCGACGCACTGCTGGCCCTCGCACCCGGCGCAGGGGCGCTGCGATGACAGGTTTGACCCAACGTGGCCGGGCGCTGATCGCCAGCGTGCCGGCAGGGCTGGCTGTGCTCGGCATCGCAATTCTTCCGGCCTTTATGTTGTCGGTGCGTGGTGCGGCGTTTCTGTCGTTCTCGCTGTTGCTGGCAGCGGCGTTCGGGGCGATGCTGGTTTCGCCTGATGAGATCGTGAGCCGGCTACGCGCCATGTGGCGCGAACATCGCTGGCTGATCCTCACCATGGCTGCCATGCCGACGGCAATGTTGATCAGTGCGATGCTGAATCCGGCTGCGCCGCGCAATGTTCCGTTTGCTTATGGCCGGCTCTGGCTGTTTGGGCTTGTGCTGTTTGCGCTATTGCAACTAGAGCTCAAGCAGTTGCGGAGTGTGCAATGGGGCTGTGTTGCAGGGGCGCTCGCTTCAGCGGTGTGGGCGTATCTCGAATTGCGAATTGGCCGAACAGGCGCTGTCGGGGCTTTCTCCAACGCTATCCCGTTCGGCAACCTGTCGTTGCTGATGGGGTTGTTTTCGCTGATCTCGATCGGCTGGTCGAAAGAGGAGGGTTGGCCGTTGATCGGATTGCGCCTGTTGGCAGGCGGCGCAGGACTGTATTCGTCTTATCTCTCGCAGGCACGTGGCGGCTGGATTGCGATCCCTGTGCTGCTGCTGATTGCCGTGGCGACGCTGCGACACGTGAGTTGGAAGAAGCGTGTGACCGCTTTGCTGGTGTTTTTTGCGCTGCTGGCAGCCGTATGTGCCTCGTCCAGCATTGTGCGTACCCGCTTCGATCAGGCGATGAACGACATTCACGCGTACCAGGCGGGCCACGCGAATACCTCTGTTGGTATCCGCTTCCAGCTCTGGAAAGCGGCCACGCTCATGCTGACACGGCATCCGTTTGCCGGTGTCGGTCGAGGCGAGTTCCACAACAGCTTGCAGGCAATTTACGCTGAGGGCGTGATCACGCAAGAGGCGACCGCCTTCGAGCATGCCCACAACGAGTTTCTATACAATGGCGCCACGCTTGGCGTGCTGGGCATCGGCGCTTTGCTTGCGCTGTACCTCGTGCCCGCCGCGTACTTCCTGCGTGCAGCGCTGTGCGACGATCGCATCCTGCGCACCACCGGCGCGATGGGTCTCACGTTGTGTATCGGCTTTCTGCTGTTCGGGCTGACCGAGGTGATGCTGATCATCGCGCAGACGGTCGTGTTCTACAGCGTGATGGTGGCCGTGTTCACCGCGCATATTCATCGGCGTCGGCAGCAGCTTGGCGCCAACCCTGTTCTCTGAGAGCGTTTTTCGCATGCCTGCTTCCAATCGAGCTACGCTCGCCGTCATCATCGTCGCCAAGAACGAAGCCGCTGACATCGGCGACTGCATCCGCTCTGTGCGCGATTGGGCGGACGATGTCATCGTCTTCGACTCGGGCAGCACGGACGGCACGCAGGACATTTGCCGTCAATTGGGTGCCCGTGTATTCGAAACCGACTGGCCCGGCTACGGCGAGCAATCCAACCGAGCGCTGCGCGAAGCCCGCACCGATTGGGTGCTCTCCCTGGATGCCGACGAGCGCATCAGCCCCGAACTGCGCGCCGAGATGATCGCCGTGCTCGAGTCGGGCAGCACACACACGGTGTATTCGATGCCGCGCAGCTCGAGCTTCTGCGGCCGCTTCATGAAGCATTCGGGCTGGTGGCCAGACCGCATCCGCCGCTTCTTCAAGCGTGAGCAGGTGACGTTTTTCGATGCACCGGTGCACTCGCATCTGGTTTTCGACGGCACCGTTGGTGACTTCCGCGCGCCGATCATCCACTACTCGATTCCCGATCTGAAGGCGGCGCTCGATAAGGCCAACGACTACTCGACCGCGGGTGCGGCAGCGGCCTATGCCAAGGGCAAGCGCGCGTCGCTGGGCAGCGCGATCGGTCACGGCTTGTGGGCGTTCGTCCGCACGTACATCATCCAGCGCGGTTTCCTCGACGGGGCGGAGGGCTTCATGCTGGCCGTCTCCAACGCCGAGGGCACGTACTACCGCTACATCAAGCTGATGATGCTGCACCGTCATGGCAAACGCTGAGCCGCCGCGTCGCATTGCACTGGTCATCACGACTTATAACCGCCCAGATGCGCTTGCGCGTGTGCTGGCCGGTTGCGGTGCGCAGACTGACAAAGCCTTCGACGTGATCATCGCCGACGATGGCTCGCGCGACGAAACGCGGCAGGCCGTGGAAGCCGCCGCCAAGAGTGCGCCGTATCCACTGCGTCATGTCTGGCATCCCGACGATGGCTTTCGCGCTGGAGAAATCCGCAACCGCGGCGTGCTGGCGACGGATGCCGATTACGTCGTCTTTCTCGATGGTGATTGTGTGCCGCGCCCGGATTTCGTGGCCCGGCACCGCGCGTTGGCAGAACCGGGGCGCTTGCTGTCCGGCAGCCGCATCCTGCTCGATGAGGAGATGACGCGCGAGGTCATCGCGCAGCAGACCGACATCCATCTGAAGGATCGCGCGTACTGGTTCAGCGCCTGGCGCGCCGGCCGCATCAACAAGTTCCTGCCCCTGCTGGTGCCGGGGTTGCCCGTGCCGCGCACATTCAAGGACACCAGCCTGCGCGGCATCAAGAGCTGCAACCTGGGCGTGTGGCGCAGCGATTTCGAGCGCGTGAATGGTTTCGACCAGAGTTTTGTCGGCTGGGGCCACGAAGATGCCGATCTGGCCGTGCGTTTGTATAACGCAGGCGTTCGGCGCAAGCGCGGCTTCTGTGCCACCGAAGTCTTTCACCTGTGGCACCGCGAGCAATCACGCGAGCAGGAAAGTCCCAACTATCAGCGCATGATGGCGCGTCGCAATACCGACGTCATCCGGGCGGACTCAGGGCTGGCGGAGTTGCGCGGGCAGGGCGCCTGAGCCGGCGACGCCGCGCTCACCAAGTCTTCTTCTGTTTGGCCAGGCCGAGGAAGGGCCGCACGAAGATCTGGTAGAGAAACTTGCGCACAAAAAGCAGGTGAAGGTGATGGCCCAAGCCGAGCCGGTCATCCGCTTCACGGCTTTTGATCGCGCGATCGGCCTCCAGATTGGAGCCGCTGTCGAAATTCTGTACGCCGATCACATACGGCACCACCGCACGCATCTGCACGATGCCTTCGCGCTCGAACTTGTACCAGTAGTCCGCCGCCAGCCACACGGGGTAGAGCTGCTCCACCATGCGCTTGGCCGCTGCCTGTGTGACGAAATAACCGTGCGCGAGCCACTGATAGTTGGCGAGCTTCACCGTGCTGTGATTTGCCGTGAGTGGCTTTGCACTGCGCTTGTAGTAGCGGTCGATGTGCGTGAGCAGCGTCACCACGGGCTCGTCGGGCGAAATCTGCTGCACCAACGCATCGAGCACGGCAGGCACATCCGGCCCGAGCTTCGCGTCGTCTTCGAGGATGAGCGCGTAGGGCAGGTTCTGCTCGATCATCGTGCGATAGACGCCCAGGTGACTCAGTGCGCAGCCGACTTCGCCGACAGTCAACTCGCGGCTTTGGCCGATGGCGCGGGCGTGGTCGTAGTGGCGCGCCAGTTCATCGGCCGGCAGTGTTTTACCGTACACACCGGGAAAGCGGCTGTGGGGCAGGCCAAGCGCATCGAGCTGGCGTTCCAGCGCGTCGCGGCGTCCGACGTCGTGGTCGAGGTTGATAAAGAACGTGGGAACGCGCGAGCTCATTGCGGAAACGTCAGGTGATGCATCGGCCTGTCTTGACCGGGATTGCGCAGCGGAATGGGCTGGGTGGTGGATTGCCGCTAAAATGCCGGGTCGCCCGTCTGTCCGATGGCAGACGCTGCAACGCACTTTTGTCGGCAGTGCCGGTCGCCAGGCGACGCAAGCTGCCCACCCTCATTTGAAAACGCCGTGAGTATACAAGCAAAGTCCGACCACTCAGCTTCCTCCAAGCCGTTGCTCAAGCGCCTCTGGGGCTATCTGCGCCCCGAGATGACCGCCTTCATCCTCTCCATGGTCGCCATGGGCGTGGTGGCGGCCACGGAAGGGATCATCCCCAAGGTCGTGAAGGATCTGCTGGACCAGGGCTTCGGCGGTGAATACGCCGGCAAGCTGTGGCAGGTGCCGGCCATGCTGGTGGGTATTGCCGTGGTGCGCGGTGTGGCGCAGTTCGCGTCGACGTATCTGCTGAGCCTGGTGTCGAACAAGGTGCTGCTGAACTTGCGCATGAAGATGTTCGAACGGCTGTTGCAGGCGCCGGCGTCGTACTACCAGCGCAACACGGCCGCGTCGCTCATCAACGCCGTGATCTTCGAGGTCAACCAGGTCTTGCAGGTGCTGACCGGCGTGTTCATCACGATGGTGCGCGATTCGATGACGGTGCTCGCGCTGCTGGTCTTCCTCTTCTATACCAACTGGCGCCTGACGCTGGTGGTCGCGGTGATTCTGCCGATCATCGGCCTGCTGATGTCGCGCATCAACCGTCGTCTGCGCTCGCTCAATCGCGAAAGCCAGAACCTGACCAACCAGGCCGCCTATGTGGTGGAAGAGGCGGTCGGCGGCTACAAGGTCGTCAAGCTGCACGGCGGCGAAGCCTATGAATCGCTGCGCTTCAACGCCATGACCAACCGCCTGCGTGGTTACGCCATGCGCGTGGCCGTGGCCGGCGGCCTGAACCAGCCGGTGACGCAATTCCTGGCGGCGCTGGCGCTGTCGATCATCCTGGCGATTGCCATGATGCAAGCGCAGGCCAACCAGACCACGGTCGGCGGCTTTACGGGCTTTGTGATGGCGATGCTGCTGCTGATCTCGCCGCTCAAGCACCTGACCGACGTGAACCAGCCGCTGCAGCGAGGCTTGACTGCCGCTGAGTTCATCTTCGGCCTAATTGACGCGCCGATCGAGCCGCAGGACGGCGGCAAGCAGATTGACCGCGCGCGCGGCGATATTCGCTTCGACAACGTCACCTTCCGCTATGGCGAGGAAGGCTCGGGTGCGCGTTCGGCGCTCGACAACATCAACCTGCACGTCCAGCCCGGCGAGATCGTCGCGCTGGTGGGTCCGTCGGGCAGCGGCAAGACCACGCTGGTGAACCTGCTGCCGCGCTTCTTTGATCCGACCTCGGGCGCGATCTCGCTCGACGGTGATGCGCTGGCTGACCTGTCGCTGCAGGACCTGCGCCGCCAGATTGCGTTCGTGAGCCAGGACGTGGTGCTGTTCAACGACACCATTGCCGCCAACGTGGCGTATGGCGCGCGTGACGCCTCCGAGATCGACATGGCGCGCGTGCGCCGTGCGCTGGAAGCCGCTTACCTGACGGATGTGGTGGATAACCTGCCCGAAGGCGTTGACACCAACATCGGGGACAACGGCTCCAAGCTCTCCGGCGGCCAGCGCCAGCGTTTGGCCATCGCCCGGGCCATCTACAAGGATGCGCCGATCCTGATCCTGGACGAAGCGACCTCTGCGCTGGATTCGGAATCCGAGCGTCAGGTGCAGGCCGCGCTGGAAGCGCTGATGCAAGGCCGCACGACGCTGGTGATTGCGCACCGCCTGTCGACCATCGAGAACGCTGACCGCATCATCGTGCTCGAGCACGGCAAGATTGCCGAAGCCGGTACGCACCGCGAACTCATCGACCGCGATGGGTTGTATGCTGGATTGCATCGCATCCAGTTCGCCACGCAATAAGCAGTTCGCCTCCCGGGCGGCGTGCCGGATGTCCACTACACAAAGGAGACATCATGACCACCACCACGCCGCCCATCAGCCGGTTCCCCGTTCCTGAACTGGCCGACATTCCCGAAGACATTCGCGCGCGCATCCTCGAGGTGCAAGAGAAGACCGGCTTCGTGCCGAACGTCTTCCTCGCGCTGGCGCATCGGCCCGACGAGTGTCGCGCCTTTTTTGCCTACCACGATGCGCTGATGCTGCGCGAAGGCAGCAGCCTGACCAAGGGCGAGCGCGAGATGATTGTGGTGACCACGTCCGGCGCCAATCAGTGCCTGTATTGCGTTGTCGCGCACGGTGCCATCCTGCGCATCTACGAGAAGAATCCACTCGTCGCCGATCAGGTGGCGGTCAACTATCGCAAGGCTGATATCACCGCGCGCCAACGCGCCATGCTCGACTTTGCGATGAAGGTCTGCACGGCGTCACACACGGTCAACGAGGCCGACTATGACGCACTGCGCGTGCACGGCTTCGATGATGAGGATGTCTGGGACATCGCCGGTATCACGGCGTTCTTCGGCTTGTCGAACCGCATGGCCAACGTGATTTCGATGCGGCCGAACGACGAGTTCTTCCTGCTTGGCCGTCTGCCGCGCGAGAAGAAGTAACGGCCCACTGGAGCCGGCCAGGCGCGGTGCTACATCAGAATGATGTCGTACTGCTCCTGGCTGGCCGCCGATGATTCCACCTGCAGCGAAATCGGCTTGCCGATGAAGTCACCCAGCATCGCCAGGTGCTGGCTTTCTTCTTCCAGGAACAGATCGATTACTGACTGCGACGCGAGGATGCGGAACTCGCGCGGATTGAACTGCCGCGATTCGCGCATGATCTCGCGCAGGATGTCGTAGCACACCGTGCGCGGCGTCTTCACCTGGCCCTTCCCTTGGCACACCGGGCACTGCTCGCACAGCACGTGCGCGAGCGATTCCCGTGTACGTTTGCGCGTCATCTCCACTAGCCCAAGCTGCGAGAAGCTGTTGACCGTGATGCGCGTGCGGTCGCGCGACAGCGCCTTGCGCAGTTCGGCCAGCACCGCATCACGATGCTCCGCCGACTCCATGTCGATGAAGTCGATGATGATGATGCCGCCCAGATTGCGCAGCCGCAGTTGCCGCGCGATGGTGTGCGCGGCTTCCAGGTTGGTCTTGAAGATCGTGTCGTCGAAGTTGCGCGCGCCCACGTAACCGCCGGTGTTGACGTCGATGGTCGTCATCGCCTCGGTCTGGTCGATCATCAGGTAGCCGCCCGATTTCAGATCGACCCGGCGCGACAGTGCGCGCTCGACTTCCGCTTCGATGTTGTACAGATCGAAGATTGGCCGCTCGCCCGTGTAATGCGTCAGGCGCTCGACCACGGCCGGCGTGTATTCCTGTGCAAACTCGATGAGCTTCTGATGGTTCTCGCGCGAATCGACTTGAATGCTGCGCGTCTCGTCCGTCACGAAATCGCGCAGCACGCGCTGGGCGAGGTTCAGGTCCTGATACAGGATCGACGGCGCGGGCAGGATGGTGGCGTTGTGGCGAATGGTCGCCCAGATCTTGCGCAGGTAAGCGACGTCATTGGCGAGTTCTTCGTCGGTCGATTCTTCGGCGATGGTGCGCACGATAAAGCCGCCGCGCTCGTCGGCGGGCACCATGGCGGTCACGCGCGCGCGCAGCGCTTCACGTTCGACTTCGTTGCCGATCTTCTGCGAGATGCCGATGTGAGGATCTTGCGGCAGATACACGAGCGTGCGGCCAGCAATGCTGACCTGTGTGGAAAGCCGCGCGCCCTTGGTGCCGATCGGGTCCTTGATGACCTGCACCATCAGCGCCTGGCCTTCATAGAGCGTCTTCTCGATGGCGACTTGGGGTGTGGGCGGCGCGTCCTTGGCGTCGCGCGGGTGCCAGATGTCGGCCACATGCAGAAACGCCGCACGCTCCAGCCCAATGTCGATAAAGGCAGACTGCATGCCCGGCAGCACCCGCACGACCTTGCCAAGATAGATGTTGCCGACCAAGCCGCGCGTGAGCGTGCGCTCGATGTGGAGTTCCTGAACAGCGGCTTGCTGAACGATGGCCACGCGCGTTTCTTGCGGCGTGATATTGACGAGGATGTCTTCGGACATGGGGGATACCAAGAGAGCGGGTTTCAGCACCCGCCTCTGGGCTGGTCATGCTCACCCGAAGCGTGTCTTGAAACCGGCCCTCGCACACCGGTTGGCGTGCGGGTTACAGCGTGAGGCCTGCGTCCGAGAGCAGCGCTGCCGTCTCGAACAAGGGCAGGCCCATGATACCCGAATAGCTTCCCGAAATATGGGCGACAAAGGCAGCCGCGCGGCCCTGGATGCCATACGCGCCGGCCTTGCCGAAGGGCTCGCCGCTGGCGATGTAGCGGGCGATGTCGTTGTCCGTCAGCACGGCAAAACGCACGTCGGAGACGGACAGCGCGTGCATGGGTGTGTCGTCGGCTCTGACGACGGTGACGGCGGTCAGCACGCGGTGCTCGCGGCCGGACATGCCACGCAGCATGCGGTGCGCGTCGGCGGCGTCAGTGGGCTTGCCAAGGATCTCGCCGCCGAGGCACACGGTGGTGTCAGAGGTGAGGATCGGCAGGGCGGGAAGGTTACGCGCGATGCGGCGGCGCACCGCAGCCTGTGCCTTCAACGCGCAGACGCGCTGGACGTAGTCATCGGGTGTTTCGCCGGGCAGCACGGCTTCCAGTGCTTCGGCATCTTCATCACCATCGGCCAGCAGCAACTCGAAGCGCGCGCCGATCTGGCGTAGTAACTCCTGCCGGCGCGGGCTTTGCGAAGCGAGATAAAGATGCGGCGCGCCCCTTTGGTCCGTCAGGTCCATGGTCATACGCGGTGGTACGGGTGGTTTTGCGTGATGCTCCACGCGCGATAGAGCTGCTCGGCCAATAGCACGCGCACCATGCCGTGCGGCAGCGTCAGGCTCGACAGGCGTATCAGCGTGCGTGCCTTGGCCTTGAGCGCCGGGTCGAGCCCGTCTGCGCCGCCGATCACGAAGGCGATGTCGCCGCCTTCCTGTTGCCAGCCGGTGAGGGACTCGGCGAGTGCGACGGTGGTGAGATCCTTGCCGCGCTCATCCAGCGCGATCATGCGGCAGCCCTTGGGCAGCGCGGCTTCAATGCGCGCGGCTTCGAGCTGCATGACAGTGGCGGCGGTGCGGCTGCCCGAGCGCTGTTCGGGCTTGATCTCGCGCAGTTCGATGCGCAGTTCGGGCGGCATGCGCTTGGCGTATTCAGAGAAGCCGTCCTCGATCCAGGACGGCATCTTGTGCCCGACGGCGACGATCAGCAACTGCATGGCGAGACGGCCCGCGCGGGATTACGACGCGCGTTTGGCCGGAGCGCGCTTGGTGGCGGTCTTGGTGGCCGGTTTTGCGGCGGTCTTTCTGGCGGGCGGCTTGGCCGTGCCGGAAGCACGCTTGGTCGCCGGGCGGCTGGTGGTTTTCTTGGCTGCGGTTTTGGCGGGGGCCTTGGTAGGTGCGGTGGCCTTGGTAGGTGCGGTGGCCTTGGTCGGGCGCTCGCCAGCCAGCTTCGGCTTGGTGGTGCGGCGCTTGACCGGCGCGGCCTCTTCGTTGGACGCGTCGTCGTCCTCGTCGTAACCTTCGCTCGCCTTGGGCAAGCCGCGCGCTCCGCTGAGTTCGATGCGCACCGGCTTGTCGCCCCAGATCTCTTCCAGGTTGTAGTACTGGCGCAGTTGCGGCTGCATGATGTGGACCACGGCGTCGCCGCAATCGACCAGCACCCATTCGCCTACGTCTTCGCCTTCCACGGCGATGACGTGGCCGCCGGCTTCCTTGACGGCGTCACGCACGGACACGGCCAGGGCCTTGGTCTGGCGATTGGACGTACCGCTGGCGATGACCGTGCGGTCGAACAGCTCGGTCAGGTGGGTCGTATTGAAGACCTTGATGTCTTGCGCCTTGACGTCTTCGAGCGCGTCGACGATCACGCGTTGTAGTTTGCGAATATCCATACTGAGTGAGAAGAACGTTTAAAGGCCGAGAAAAAAGGTCAAAAAAACGCGTGAGTGAGGTCAATGAGTGGAATCAACCACGCGGTCAGGCACTGACCGTGCCATTGGCACGGCGGTACAGCGAATGCGATTGGATCAGGTCGGCCACGCCGGCAGGCAGGTCTACGTCGCAGCGGTCGCCGGCGGCAAGCTGCTGGCGCAGGCGGGTGGATGACAGGTCGACAGCCAGGGTCTGGTCGATCCACATATGGCCGGCGGGTGCGCATTGTACCAATGCCGTGTCGCCCCGGCGCACGTCGAGTTCGCGTTGCACTGGCGCATGTAGCGCTTGCAGGTCGAAACCGGGGCGCGTGGCCACGCACAGGTGCACGTATTCGAACAGGTCCTGCCAGCCGTGCCAGGTGTCCAGGCCGACGAGCTGGTCGGCGCCCATCAGCCAGGCCATGGAGGTGTCTGGGCCGTAGACGCCGCGCAATTCGCGCACCGTGTCGATGGTGTAGCTGGGGCCGTGGCGGTCGACTTCCATTGAAGTCACGTGCACGCGGGCGCGGCCGCTTTGCACGGCGTTTGCAGCCAGTTCGGTCATCGCAAAGCGCAGCGGCGCGGGCGTGATATCGGCGGCTTTCTGCCACGACACGCCGGTCGGAATCCACAGCAACTCATCCAGATCAAGCCGGGCGATGCACAGTTCGGCCAGGGCGATATGGCCAACGTGGGGCGGATCAAACGTGCCGCCCAGCAGGCCGAGACGGTAGGGGCGGCCGAGATCGGGGCGAACGAAAACGGGAAGCGTCATACCCAGTCGCGCGCCGGCAGGAAGTCGGTATAGAGCGCGGCTTCCGGTGAGCCCGGCTCGGGCTGCCAGTCATAGCGCCAGTTGGCCACGGGCGGCATCGACATCAAGATCGATTCCGTGCGGCCGCCGCTCTGCAGGCCGAATAGCGTGCCGCGGTCGAATACCAGATTGAATTCGACGTAGCGGCCGCGGCGATAGGTCTGGAACGCTCGCTCACGCTCGCTATACGGGGTAGTGTGCCGCCGCTCGGCGATGGGCAGCCAGGCGGGCAGGAAGGCATCGCCCACGGAACGCGTCATCTCGAAGCTGCGTTCGAAGCCGAGTTCGGCAAAGTCATCGAAAAAGATGCCGCCGATGCCGCGCGCTTCCTTCCGGTGCTTCAGATAGAAATAATCGTCGCACCATTGCTTGAAGCGCGGGTACAGCTCATCGCCGTAGGGGGCGAAGGCGCTCTGGCAGGTGCGGTGGAAATGCGTGGCGTCTTCGGTGAAGCCGTAGTAGGGCGTCAGGTCCATGCCGCCGCCGAACCACCAGACGGGCTCGGCATCGGGCCGCACGGCGACGAAGCAACGCACGTTCATGTGCACCGTCGGCACGTACGGGTTGCGCGGGTGGAAGACCAGCGACACGCCCATCGCCTCGAAACCGCGCCCGGCCAGCTCGGGCCGGTTGGCGGTGGCGGACGGGGGCAGCGTGTCGCCCATGACGTGCGAGAAACCGACGCCGCCGCGCTCCAGCAGCGCACCACCCTCCAGGATGCGGGTGCGGCCGCAGCCGCGCAGGCGTTCGGTGGGCGGTTTTTCCCACGCGTCGGTGGCGAAGGTGCCGCCGTCGAGCGCGCTCGCGGCAGTAGTGATGCGGTCCTGCAAGTCCAGCAGGTAGGCGCGGACGGCTTGGGTATCCATCAGATTGGGAAGGGCCGCGTGTGCGGCCGAGTCATGCGGTTGTCACCATTGTAGCGGGCGGGCTGCTTGGGGCCGCTTGTGACTTGTAGGGGATCACCCTGGGTGACGGATGCCGCGCTTGGCCCCCCGGGGCATCGGCGCGGCGGGGGAATTGCTCAATGGCGGATGGCGCGGTGGCCAATGTCCTTGCGGTACTGGGCGCCGTCAAACTGGATCTGTTCGATGGCGTTGTACGCCGCACGCTGGGCCGCCTTGACGGTGTCTGCCAGGCCGACCACGCAGAGCACGCGGCCGCCGGTGGTCGTTAGCACGCCGTCCTTGAGCATGGTGCCGGCGTGGAAGGTGACGCTGTCTTCGGTTTCCTTCGGGATACCGGTGATCACATCGCCCTTGCGCGGCGTATCGGGGTAGTTGTGGGCAGCCATCACCACGCCCAGCGCGGTGCGGCGGTCCCAGTCGAGCTCCATGCCGTCGAGCTTGCCGTCGATGGCGCGGTCGAGCACGTCGTACAGGTCGGTCTTCATGCGCGCCATGATGGGCTGCGTTTCCGGGTCGCCCATGCGGCAGTTGAATTCGAGCGTCTTCAGGTTGCCGTCGGCGTCGATCATCAGGCCGGCATAGAGGAAGCCGGTGTATGGGATGCCGTCTTTCTCCATGCCGCGCACGGTCGGCATGATGATCTCGCGCAGCGCGCGGGCGTGCAGGGTGGGCGTGACCACCGGCGCGGGCGAGTATGCGCCCATGCCGCCCGTGTTGGGACCGGCGTCGCCGTCGAGCAGGCGCTTGTGGTCCTGGCTGGTGGCCAGCGCCACCACGTTCTTGCCGTCGCACACGACGATGAAGCTGGCTTCTTCGCCGGCCAGGAATTCTTCGATCACCACGCGCGCGCCGGCATCGCCGAGGCGGTTGTCGGCCAGCATCATGTCGATGGCGTTGTGTGCCTCTTCGGCCGTCATTGCCACGACCACGCCCTTGCCGGCAGCCAGGCCATCGGCCTTGATGACGATCGGGGCGCCTTCCTGGTCAATGTAGGCATGCGCCTGCGCGGCGTCGCTGAAGGTCTGGTACTTGGCGGTCGGAATGCCATGGCGCTGCATGAACGCCTTGGCGAAATCCTTCGACGATTCGAGCTGCGCAGCCGCCTTGGTCGGTCCGAAGATACGCAGGCCCTTGGCGCGGAACAGGTCGACGATGCCGGCAGCCAGCGGCGCTTCCGGGCCCACCACCGTGAAGTGGATGCCTTCGCGCTCGGCAAACGCGGCCAGCACTTCCGGGTCCGTGATCGGCAGATTCTGCAGACGCTTGTCGAGCGCCGTGCCGCCATTGCCCGGCGCCACGTACACCACCTGCACCTTGGGCGAACGTGCCAGCTTCCATGCCAGGGCGTGCTCTCGACCGCCCGAACCGACCACCATCACTTTCATGCTGTACCTACTCAAATATTCGAAATCTGAAAAACAAAAACGGCGATCGGTTGGTTCGATCGCCGTTGTGCGCGTCCGGGGCTTACTCCCCGATGACCGCGTTGGTGAAGACTTCCTGCACGTCGTCCAGGTTTTCCAGGACGTCGAGCAGCTTCTGCATCTTGACCGCATCTTCGCCGGTGAACTCGACTTCGTTCTGCGGCTTCATGATGACTTCGGCCAGTTCGGCCTTGAAGCCGGCGGCTTCCAGCGCGGTCTTGACCTTGGTGAAATCGTGGGGCGGGCAGATGACTTCGAGCGCGCCGTCTTCATGGGTGACGACGTCGTCCGCACCCGCTTCGAGCGCGGCGTCCATCAGCTTGTCCTCCGGCGTGCCCGGTGCATAGATGAACTGCCCGACGTGGTCAAACAGGAACGCCACCGAGCCGGCGACGCCCATGTTGCCGCCGTACTTGTCAAAGCCATGGCGGACTTCGGCCACGGTGCGCGTACGGTTGTCGGTCAGGCAGTCGACGATGATGGCTGCGCCATTGATGCCGTAGCCTTCGTAGCGGATTTCTTCGTAGTTCGCGCCTTCCAGGCCACCCACACCGCGCTGGATGGCGCGCTGGATGTTGTCCTTGGGCATGTTGGCGTCGGTGGCCTTGTCCATGGCCAGGCGCAGGCGGGGGTTGGAGTCGGCATCGCCGCCGCCCAGACGGGCCGCCACGGTGATTTCCTTGATCAGGCGCGTCCAAATCTTGCCGCGCTTGGCGTCGGCAGCGGCTTTTTTATGCTTGATATTGGCCCATTTGGAATGACCGGCCATGAAACTCTCCGAGCGGAATGCGGTGGAAATGCTGTGGAATCTGGCGCCCAGATGGCGGTTTGACGCCACCTGCACGCTCTATAATCGGTCGCGGATTTTAGCATGCTGGACACGCCCGCTGCCCCGTCCATCCGGTCGAGCCGCGGGGGTGCCGTCCCCCCGATTGATCCTCGCCAGAACCTCATGACCGATCCCATCCTTGTTGCCAAGAACGCCAAAACTGAACTGGTGCTGCTGCCCCAGCTCGCCAACCGGCATGGCCTGATCACCGGCGCCACCGGCACCGGCAAGACCGTCACCCTGCAGACCATCGCGCAGGGCCTGTCAAAGATCGGCGTGCCGGTCTTCCTGGCTGATGTCAAAGGTGACCTGACCGGCATTTCGCAGCCCGGCCAGTCGAACGACAAGCTCAAGGCGCGCCTGCAGGAGCGCGGCCTTGAAGAGCCGCAATGGGCCGGTTGCCCCGTCACCCTGTGGGATGTGTACGGCGAGAAGGGGCACCCCGTGCGCGCGACCGTGTCCGACATGGGCCCGCTGATGCTGTCTCGCATGCTCGAGCTGAACGACATCCAGACCGGCGTGCTCAACCTCGTCTTCAAGATTGCGGATGACTCGGGCCTCGCGCTGCTCGACATGAAGGATCTGCGCGCGATGTTGCAGCACGTGGGCGAGCATTCGTCGGACTACACGAACAAGTACGGCAACATTTCGTCGGCCAGCATCGGGGCCATCCAGCGCAACCTGATCGCGCTGGAAGAGCAGGGCGCCGACCAGTTCTTCGGCGAGCCGATGCTCGACGTCAATGACCTCATGCAGACCGTGCGCGGCCAGGGCGTGATCAACATCCTGGCGGCTGACAAGCTGCTCAACGCGCCCAAGCTGTATGCGACGTTCCTGCTGTGGATGCTTTCCGAGCTGTTCGAGCACCTGCCGGAAGTGGGCGATCTGGACAAGCCCAAGCTCGCGTTCTTCTTTGACGAGGCGCACCTGTTGTTCAACGATGCGCCGCCGTCGCTGCTGCAGAAGGTGGAGCAGGTGGTGCGGCTGATTCGCTCCAAGGGTGTGGGCGTGTACTTCGTCACGCAGAATCCGTCTGACGTGCCCGACACTGTGCTCGGTCAGCTCGGCAATCGTGTACAGCATGCGCTGCGCGCTTTCACGCCGCGTGATCAGAAGGCCGTGAAAGCAGCCGCCACCACGATGCGCGCGAACCCCGAGTTCAGCATCGAAGAGGCCATCGGTGAGCTGGCCGTGGGCGAGGCGCTGATCTCCATGCTGGACGACGGCGGCCGCCCGGAAATCACGCAGCGTGCGTTTGTCGTGCCGCCGGCGTCGCGCATCGGGCCGATCTCGGATGACGAGCGTCGCGCACTGATTGCCAACTCGCTGGTGGCTGGCCGTTACGACACGCCGATCGATCGTGAATCCGCCTATGAGAAGCTGACTGGCCGCGTGGCAGCGAGCGTGGCGGCGCCTGCATCCGCACCGGGTTCCATCAGCACCGATTTCGGGTCCTCAGCAGGTTCGGCACCCACGTCGGCACCGACCTCCGCGCCTGCGCAAGAGGGCGGCGGCTGGCTTGGTGAAGTCGGATCGATCCTGACCAAGGGCACGGGCCGCACTGGCCGTGGCGATTCGATTGTCGAAACGCTGGCCAAGTCGACCATGCGCACCATCGGCTCCACCGTCGGGCGCGAGATTGTGCGCGGCGTGCTGGGCAGCATCCTGGGTGGGTCGAAGAGGCGCTGAGCGTTTCTGGCGCACCAAAGCAAACAGCCGGCAATGCCGGCTGTTCTTGTTTGCGCAAAACGAAGCGCGAATCAGTTCTTCGTGCCGAACAGGCGGTCACCCGCATCACCCAGGCCGGGGATGATGTAGGCGTTCTCATCCAGGTGCGAATCGAGCGAGGCGACGAACAGCTTCACGCCTGGATGCGCCTTCTGGAACACCTCCACGCCTTCCGGCGCGGCCACCAACGCGAGGAAGAGGATGTGCTCGTCCGGCACGCCGCGCTTCTTCATCACGTCGACGGCGTGCACGGCCGAATAGCCGGTGGCGACCATCGGATCGCACAGGATGAAGGTGCGATCCTCCAGATCCGGCAGGCGCACGAGGTATTCGACCGGGCGATGGTGCTCGTCGCGATACACGCCGATATGGCCGATGCGTGCCGAAGGGATCAGCTCCACCAGCCCATCGCTCATGCCCACGCCCGCGCGCAGCACCGGCACCACGGCCAGCTTGCGGCCGGCGATGACGGGTGCGTCCATCGGGCCCATCGGCGTGTCGATGTGGCGGGTGGTGAGCGGCAGATTGCGCGTAATCTCGTAGCCCATCAGCAGCGTGATCTCACGCAGCAGCTCGCGGAACGTGCGCGTGGACGTGTCCTTGTCGCGCATGTGCGTGAGCTTGTGCTGGATCAGCGGGTGATTGAGGATGAACAGGTTCGGAAAGCGCGGATCTTGTTTCATGACGGCGAGGGATGCTGGGATTCGGAGATGAGGCGCATTGTACCGGCGCGCCCCTTGGGCCGACTGTCAGGAGAGGCTCAACGGCGGCCGCGCATCAGGATCAGATAGACGATCGACGAAATCGCCAGCCCCACAAACCACGCATACGTGTACAGCGCCTCGAACACGCCCGGCACGCTGGCCACGAACCCGGGCTGCTTGAAGAAGCCCGGCAGGTTCGGCAGCACGCCGATGACGAGTGCGACGAGGGCGCGGCTGTTCCAGCCGTTGCCATAACCGTAGGGGCCGTCCACGCGGAACAGCTCGCCGGTCTTGAGCACGGTGCGGCGCACCAGAAAGTAGTCGACCATCATGATGCCGGCCACTGGGCCCAGCAGCGCGCCGTAGCCGACCAGCCACGTGAAGATGTAGCCCTTGGTCGTCTCAAGAATCTTCCACGGCATCATCGCCAGGCCGATGCCCGCCGTGATGTAGCCGCCGATGCGGAACGAGATGCGATGCGGCGCCAGATTCGAGAAGTCATACGCCGGCGAGACCACGTTGGCGGCAATGTTCGTCATCAGCGTGGCGGTGATCAGCGCCAGCAGCGCGACGATGACCGACGGGCCCGTCATCTTGCCGGCCAGCGTGACTGGGTCCCAGATGGCCTGGCCGTAGATGACCACGGTGGACGAGGTGACGAGCACCGCCACCAGCGCCAGCAGCCCCATCGGCAGCGGCAGGCCGATCGCCTGGCCGACGAGCTGATCGCGCTGGCTGCGCGCGAAGCGGGTGAAGTCGGGAATGTTGAGCGCCAGCGTGGCCCAGTAGCCCACCATGGCAGTCAGCGAGGGCCAGAAGAAGCCCCAGAACTCGCCGGCGCGCTTGCCGCCCGCCGCAAACGCCGACGGCGCCGACAGCATCGGGCCGAAGCCGCCCGCATTGACGTACGCCCACCAGACCAGGCCCAGCGCGGCCAGAACCAGCAGCGGCGTGGCCAGCGCCTGGAAGCGCTTGATCGACTCAAGCCCCTTGGTGATCAGCCAGATATGCAGCGACCAGAACAGCACGAAGCAGAACGCCTGGCCCGGATTGATGCCCAGACCGGGAATGGCGTTGCCCACCAGTGCGTTATCCGTGACGACGTTCAGGATGGTGTAGATCGCTTGACTGCCGAGCCACGTCTGGATGCCGAACCAGCCGCACGCCACGATGGCGCGCAGGATGGCCGGCAACTGCGCGCCGCGCACGCCGAACGAGGCCCGCACCAGCACCGGGAAGGGGATGCCGTACTTGGTGCCCGCGTGGCCCACCAGCACCATCGGCACCAGCACGATCAGGTTGCCCAGGAATACCGTCAGCACGGCCTGCCACCAGTTCATGCCCTCGCTCATCAGGCCTGACGCCAGCATGTAGGCCGGTACCGACACCACCATCGATACCCACAGTGCGGCGTAGTTGCCGGCTTTCCACGTGCGCGTGGCGGGCGGCGTGGGGTTGAGGTCTTCGTTCCAGAGGGTCGGGTCGGGCGCCCCGGCAGCACCCGCAGAGAAAGCGGGGGAGGTGGTTTGGCTCATGTCGATGTGGAGTCCGTTGTCGTTTTAACTATTCGGAATGCAGGCGCGATTGTACGGCGGTCGGCTGCGCCCCCAAGCGAAACCCATGCCACGTGCGGAGCACACCCCGCCGGAACGTTTTATTGAATTCAAATACAATCGACGGCGCTCTCTCATTCGACAATGCGCGCCCCGCGCCAGCTCGCGCCCCGCTGTGACCACCGCGTCTTCTGCGTCTTCCGCTTCCATGCGCACCACCGACACCGGCGGCCTGCTGCTCGCCGCCGCGGGCGCTGTCCTGTTCTCCGCCAAGGCCATCGTCGCCAAGCTGATGTACCGCTATCAGATCGATGCGGTCATGGTGATCACGCTGCGCATGCTACTGGCTGCACCTCTGTTCATGGCGATGGGCTGGTGGCAATCGCGCCGCGCGGCGCCGCTGGCGCCGGCTGACCGCTGGCGTATCGTTGGCCTGGGCATCATTGGCTACTACCTCTCCAGCTTTCTCGATTTTCTTGGCCTGCAATACATCACGGCAGGGCTGGAGCGGCTCATTTTGTTTCTGACGCCGTCGTTTGTATTGCTGATTACGGCGACGGTGTTCAAGCGGCGCATTACCGGCTTGCAGTGGCTGTCTCTGGCGTCGGCGTACGCGGGCATCGTGCTGGTGTTCGCGCACGATCTGAACCTGGGCGGCAACAACGTGTGGCTGGGCGGCGGGTTGGTGCTGGCCAGCGCCCTCAGCTACGGCATCTATCTGCTGGCCAGCGGCGAGCTGGTCAAGCGTGTGGGCTCGATGCGGCTGGTAGCGTATGCCATGTGCGTGTCAACGGTGGCCTGCATCATTCAATTTTTGCTGCTGCGGCCGGTGTCCGCGCTGGTGTTGCCGTGGCAGGTGTATGGGTTGTCGGCCATCAACTCGGTGTTCTGCACC
>Ga0070659_100000483_pt1 | contig 29241 bp, 27 predicted proteins | sample KBSC23metaG_FD_64666 | JGI IMG/M metagenome (GOLD analysis project Ga0070659, IMG submission 64666) | Corn rhizosphere microbial communities from Kellogg Biological Station, Michigan, USA - KBS C2-3 metaG | ecosystem: Host-associated > Plants > Roots > Rhizosphere > Soil ... | reverse complement strand
TCGGGCGGCTAGGCAAACCCCACCCGGAGCAAGGTCAGACAGGAAGCGTTCGAGGGCGGCCCGCCCGAGCTTCCGGGTAGACCGCTAGAGGTTGCCGGCAACGGCAACCCGAGAGGGATGGTCGCCGGCCGCGCCTTCGGGCGCGGTGCACAGAACCCGGCTTACAGGCCGACTCGTCCGCCGCCTCGCGTTGAATTGGCTGTTCAGCGGTGTTTCCGCAGGTCAGAAACCCTTTTCGGGATCCGTCGCCAGATCATCCGGTGGCCTCTTGTGATGCCCAGTGTCACACAGTCTGTGACATCGGTGTGACATCGGATTTGAGCTTGTGGACCGTGACTGGGACGCGTGTCCCGTATCTCAATGTGTTGCCCCTGCGCGGACGTCCCGTGCCGCCGGATTTGCATGACGGGCGGTCTTTTTGCGCGTCTGAAACTAGGGTTTGAGCCATGGGATTTTCGATGAAGATGGCGCCGGGGGTCCGAGTCCGAGTGTCGAGCCGAGGCGTCCGAACCAGCATCGGACCGCGGGCGGCGCGCGTTCACGTGGGAAGCGGCCGGACCGGGCTCTCGACCGGAGTTGGACCGGTGAGTTACTACACGAGCGTCGGCGGTAGTCGCCGGAGCAGTAGCTCAAGATCGTCGACCTACCGGACATCGACTGGCGCGTCGTCGCGGGCGCTCGCTCAGGCGCAGCGAGCCCGTGAGGCCGCCGAGGCAGGTCGGGTGCTCCTCGGCCTGCTCAAGTTGCACGAGGCCGAGTTCGAACCGGCTCAGCGTCCCGTCGCACCGGCACCCCCGCAGGTCGATCCCAAGCCGATCGTCGACCGGCACATGAAGGAAGCGCTCAGCGGAATAGGGCTGTTCGCACGCAAGGCAAGAGCGGACGCACGAACCAGAGCGACCGCGTCGGCCGCAGCCGAGATCGAGCAGATCGCCAAGAACGATGCACGACTCCACGCCGAGTATCAAGCGCACCTCGACGAGTCATGGCAGCGATTGGTCGCTGGCGACCCGGATGTCGTGCTCGCCCGGCTCGAAAGCGGCGTCATCAGTGCGCCAGCGGCGCCGGCCAGACCGGCTATAACGACGAGGCGGGTCTGCGAAGCTGCTTGATCGAGCAGCGCGACGGAACCGGCGCCTGATGCAACGGCAAGCCCCAGAAGTACCAGCGGAGCAGCGTCGAGGCTTTGCGCCCTGTGAGGCCTCACAGCCATACCTCCCAAACCGGATCTTCCCTACGTTGTCTGTCCCGGGCCAGGTGTAGCCATCGTCGGCTGCGAAACCGTTGTTGGCTTCCGAGGCGAGGAATCGTAGGTGAGAAGCAGCGCATGCGTTCGCGAGCGACTCCTGGGGACCCGATGGCTCGCCCTCCAGTTCCCCAGCGCTCTTCGTTCAGGATCCGAATCCTGAGCCAGGTCCCAGCCCGGCTCCGCGGCCCTGAATGACCTTGCCCTGAGTAGGTGCGGGGGCGGTTACCCAACCGATTGGGGGCAAGCTGCCCGTTGGACACGCGCCTCGCGACGCTCTTCTTGTCGGCACGGGGTCGACCTGATGGCGCGGGGTGACGACCGGGCAGCGCGGAGCAGTCTTCGATCGATCACCCGTGGGCGCCATGCCTGCACGGAAGGTCGAGTTGTAACCAGGAGACCAGTAGGTCTGTCCGATGTATCGCTAGGCTCGTCATGTCCGGCTTCCGATAATTTCCCAGCCGACCGTGAAGGCGGGTCCGACGCCTGACGACTGGAGGAGCGCTCGCCCAGGTGACCGCGGAGTGCTAGCCGGGGCCGAGCAGCCCGCAGATCGGACAGCCGAACACAGGAAGGAGCGACGGCCGTTGAATCCGCGCGAGTTCGCCTTCTACTATCCCGGCGCTATCTGGCGCAATCCAACGTGGTTGAAGAGCCTCGTGCTGTACTTCGACGGGGTCGCAATACTGGTGCCCTCGTTCTTGCATCACAGGGTTGAGGCTGCGGACCCGGCACTCGTGGCCGGACTCCAAGAGCATGGCCTGCTCACCTTCCTGGAACCGGAATCGGTGATCGACCGGGCGGCGGCGGAGTCGCTCGCTGAGCAACTCGCCGATCTGCTCGCCGCTGGCGCGTTCGATAATCTCGTCCAGGTCGCCGGCCCCATGGCAGCCCGGTTGTCCCTATCGCGGCTTGGCGCGAGCGCCGATCCGGCGTTGGCCGACATGCTCGTTGAGGAGTTGCAGGCGCGCGGCCTGGCCGGTCGGACCACCGACGGCCGGTCGGTCTCGCTGCACTGGGTGGTCCGGCTGGTGGTGCTCGTGCTGCTGGCGCAGATCCTGCGCAGCCGCGGACAGGCACTGGGCCTCACTCTTTGCCCGGCTACCGACCGCCCCAACGTTCACCGTGCCTTGGCGGAGTTCCTTGACCTGCCGTCGTTGTCCACCACCGGTCACGTCGTGACGCTCGACTTCGACGCTGCCGGAGTCGACCTCAGCGCCGTTCCGTTTGACGAGATCCTGCGGTTCCGGGAAGAGCACGGCGCCGATTTCCGCGCGTACGCACGCGATGTACGGGCGCTCGCGTTCCGTCTGTCGTTGACGCCACCAGAGGATCGGCAAGCAGTGCTGGACGAGCGGTACGACGCAATCCAGGAGGCCCTGCAGCTGTTGCACCGGCATGCCCGGACAACCTGGCGGTCTCCAGCCTCCCTTCTGCTCGGCATGACTGGAGCTGCGTGGACGCTGAGGACGGGCGACCCGACTGCGGCTATCGTCGGCGCCGCCGGCGCGGTGCTCACGGGCCTGCCAACGCCGCCTGCGACGGCAGACGCGTACTCCTACCTGTTGGACGCGCGCGCGGTCGGCAACGCCCGCAATGGGTGAGTCGGCGACGGAAACCTGGTGCCGTAACGACCCCCGTTACGGCGTCGCGTTGTGCCACTTCGTCCGTACCGACCTGCCGTCTTTGAATGCCCGGATCGACGCGGGTGCGGAGGCCGACGTCTTCATTGACTCCTTCGACCATTTCGTGCGCGGGCACCTCGCGATGGATCTGCCGACGCTATTCGCGACACTGGCGGTGCGGGCGGAGACGTTCTCTCTGCGCAACGCTCGCCGCACCCTGAGCGCGTTGGGGTTCGTCTTGACCTCGCTCGAGTCGCACTACCAGCGCCTCGGTACCGAGCCCGGACAGGCGGTACGGTCGCTGTTGGCCGAAGCGGCACTGCTTGCGCTCGCCCGAACTGCACACCTACCCCCATACGCCAACGTCGACTCGATGTGGCTGGACAATCCGGTCGCCGACGCCGACGACCCCGACGACGCCCCACTCACCCTGACCCGCGATCGCGGCGAACTGTGGTTTCACGGGTCGATAAAGCTGACGAACCGACTGAACCTCGCTGCGGTGGCTGTACTGAGTCCATTGGCCCGCGGGGAGGTGGCGGTCGACTCGGACGATGGTTGGGCTGCGATGCGGAAGGCCACCGACGACATCCTGACGGTCAGGGCGCGGTACGCAGCCTTCATGCAGCCCGCTGACGCTGCCGGATGGCCCATCACCCCAGAGTTCTTCGCGACGAACTACCGCACGAAGCTGGTGCGCTACCCGGTGGGACCCCAGGTCGGGGCGGCGGCCAACGTGCTGCACCTCGCCTCGCAGGCCATCCTGGACTTCACCATCGGAACCACCAACGACGTGTACGCCGCGGCGGTCGAACGATCTTTCCCGCACATGGCCCTCGACGACCCGCCGAAGGTGCGGGAGGCGATGGCGCAACCCTGCCTTACCGAGCGCGTGCTCGATCTGCTCGACCTCGACCGTGACGCGGTCGCGGCTTCGTCAGACGCCGACCTAGCCCAACGCATCGCGGCCGGGCCAGAAGGTGTCCGGCACACGGTCCTGGTCTACCGCGACCTTGCCCGCGCCTGGGCGAGCCTTAGCGGAGTGCACTGGCGGCTGATCGACAAATTTCTGATCAGATACGGGTCGGACAATCCGGACCGGCGTAGCCAGCCGGTCGCCCCGCTGAACGTTGGTCGCAGCGGCGGATCGTTGACCAACAGTCTGGCGATTCTGGACATGCGTCGGCGCCACCCGGTCATTTCGAAGATCGTGGCCGCAAGCCGCGCTGCGCGGGCGTAACCCACCGCCGGGTCGCCTCATTTGCCGTTAGGCGGGTTGTGTGAGATGACGACCGTGTCCTCGTCCCGGTACGGCGGCGCGCAGACGCAGATCACGCGCAGTGGTTCGGTACCAGTGTTCGTGAGATTGTGGATGCTTTCCGGCGGAATGACTACGCAGTTTCCTGCCCGCACCTCGACGCGTTCTTCTCCGACTCGCACCCGCCCTCGGCCGGACTGGACGAAGTACACCTCCTGGCTCGTGCGATGGATGTGCTCAACCGTGGCGATTCCGCACGGCACGATCACCTCGGACAGCGATTGCCGCCCACTGTGTAGGGACGCCAGACCCACAACTTCGCGGATGCTCGTACCGTCGATTGCGACGAAGTCCTCAGCGTCGTCCATGTGGCTGATCAACATCACCTCACCGTAATGGGCTCTCGCAACAAAGCGTGGTGACCGCGGTCTCGTCCTGGGAACGCCGGCGGTCGGCGGGCCGAATCAGGCGCGCAGACCGCAGCCTCGTTGCTTAGTCGAGATTGAACGGCTTCCTCGTGCGAGCGCAGAAACCCGCTGTCTCGAGTCCTGTACGGTCGCTGTTCCGGTCAGGGTCATCTAACTTGTCCGGAGCTAATGGTGCCGGCCGGTTCCGGCTAATCACGAATGAAGAACAGCGGAACAGGAGTTCGCCCGCGAGGCGTTGCAGCCGCGGCCACATAGGAGTCCTCGCCGACGCGAGAAAGACAGCCGGTGTTCGCGGCTACCGACGACGGATTCGGCGCCCAATGGTTCGTCGACTGCGCCGCCGCGAAGAGCCGTCAACGGTCGTATCGGCTCGTGATCGGAGGACAGCCATCGTGGCGCCTACCGCGGAACTAGTAACCGGGACGGCGACGGCGACAATCGCCCAAAACAGGTCCGCCTTCCTAATGCTCCCGTGAAGGTTTCCGTGAACGGTCAAAGAGTGACTACCTATCAGTACGGCCGTGGCAATCAGTACTGATATCAGCGACACGAGCGCCGCGGCTACCAGACGCTGCTGGTGCGCGCGACTAGCCTGCAGGGTGCGCAATGCGCGCTGCGCATCCTCCAGTGATATCTGTATCTCAAGACGTAGCGATCGCTCAGCGGTTGTATTGGCAGGGGTGTTCCAGAGCGCTATGTCGTATACTTCGGCGCCCCGTTTGCCAGCCAGAGGCCATGTTTCATACGCCTGCCAAAGGGCCAGTGCGTAGAACACCGTCACGTAACTGGTGTGCAGGAAACTGCCGTCCGCCATAGCTTGCTTCTCGTCGCACATCCAGCGGAGGGCTTTGAACACAACATGGTCCTCATGGCCCACGTCGCGAAGCATCGATAGCACTCGGAGATAGCCGTACAGAGTTCCGCACGTGTCGGCGACGCCACCCCATGTCCCGTCTGACTGGTTGAGTTCGATGAACCGAAGGCATCTGTAGACCGCAGCCATGCAGTCATCGCGGTGGCGAGTGGTGCCCCAAGCGCGAGGGGACTCGCAGTGCTTCAGGTACATGGCGAGGCCCTCCAAGACCTCGCTCGAATTGAAAGCATCGACCCAGAACGAAACATCGACGTCTCCGCTAGCGGTTGATATGCGGTCTCGCTCTTCCATCGCGAGCAAGATGCGAGCGATTTGATCGATCACGCTCTCCTGCTCAGCGACGCCTGCCGCAAGCTCGGCGCTTAGAAGAAGCTCTCGGCGTTCATCCCCGACGACGATGAGCGTGTGCAGGACTTGAGCGAGGTCCGGAGGACCTCCGGCATAGCGCTGTTCCGTATCCCAGTGCAGACTCTCAACCACTAGCCAGTTGACTGCCTGGTCGATGGATCGGTCTATCTTTTTTGTCAGGTCGCTGTCCAGTTGCGCTTCGTAACGCTGGCGTACTCGTAAGAGCGTCCTAACGCAGACGGCAGTGTCCCACGAAACACCATCCCAACTTGCGGCGCTCGGACCTTCCTTCGTCATCTGCGTGAGCAACCAGGAAACCGTGGCGAGCGACTTCTGATCGATTTCGTCGCGCAGGCCTTCGGGAAGGGTGTCTGCGGTCGCGACGTGGAGCAGGAAGTCGATCGCTAGGCTGCATTCCCAGTTACTTCCGCTGGCTTGAGGTAGCAAGTACTGCGACGACTCGTCTCGCAGGAACCATCGCGCTGCGGGCAGCACGAAGGCCGCCAATAGTTCATCTCTGAACGGTGCCGACCCGAAATCGTAGAAAGGCTTGGCCACCGACCGTCCTATCGAAGAATCCCGAGAATCAACTGCAGGTCACGATGACACTTCACCCGAGAACGATGGTCAGCTACGACGGATAGCGCTTCTTGGGTCCACCCCAGGACAAGGGCGTAGTTCCCTGTTTGCAGGAATCGCGCCAGTAGTTCTGGGAGCTCATCCAGTAGAAGTGCGCATTCGAGGTCTGGCGATCGCGAGATGGTAAGGGGAGTCCAGGTGACTGGCGAGGGGTGGGGTGAAATGGTTACTGCTGCCGTCAGCCTAGACTTTAGGAACCTCTCTCGTAGCGCCTCGAGAGGCCATGTCCCGGCGCGAAGCAGATCGTCAACGGCGTGGAAGACTCCGTCTCTCATCGAGTCGCTTCGCCCGTTGATCAACACGTCTCCATAAAGGAGGGTGCGAAGGTCGCCGCTCAAACGCTTCGAGGCTTCGGTCGCGAGGTCACTCGCACACTTCACAACGTCTCTTTGTCGGTGGGGGACCACCGACAGCACCAAGTCGTGACGGTCGAGCAGATACCCGTAGTACACGACATTGCGTTCGAGGTATTGAAGATCACTCTCGGAACACAACGCAGGGTCAGATAGGAGCGGAATCTGCCGCGGCTCGGCCTGGTGCGCGCGGCCGAGGTAATCCCGCCACCTGAAGTTGCGGTACACCTCGCTTTCGAAGTCGAACTCAAGTTGCCGAACACCGCATTGTGCAAGGGTGTGACGATGGCTCGCCAATACATCGCGGAGCCATCCACGGCCTCGGTCGTGGCGCACCGTCTCGTAGGCAGACGTCGATGACGGGGTATGCACCTGTCGGAAGAGCGTTGTCCGAACTGGGGCATGATCTTCTGCTCGAGCGTTCAGGGCACTTAGGAAGCGTGCGCCTACGACGTGGTCCGCTTTGCCGGTCCATGACACCGGTCGATCTGGAGGACTCGTTCGAATCAGATCGAGTTGACGGGCATTCTCCTCGACCCAGTAGTGAGCGCTAGTGCGGGCTCCGAGGACGCTTAGGCACCGACGTAGTTGCTCACCGACAATCGCGCTTCGTAGCGTGGCCAGGTTGATGGGATAGCAAGGAACCAGGCTCGTGTGCTCCACGGCCGCGGTTACGCCACTTAGGTGGTTCTCCCAGCCGGAGTAGAGGTCCACTGCTGCGGGGCTGAGGACTACGTTGACGAAAACCTCTGCCGCCGTCGCATTCTCTACGTACGGACTGACACGCAACGCCTTGAGGAAGTCTTCACCGACTGGCTGGCGCAAGCGCAGAGCGACGTCGGTGTCCCGTCGCCGGTACTCGGCGCTGGCCACGTCTCGATGAGCAGCCTCATCACCGATCGTCGCACTGAGCAAGTTCCGGACGAGTTCACCGTAAGGCCGTGCCGCTAGCGAAGCGAGGCGAGGCGAGGCGTCTTGTACGGCGTTCACACCCAGGCGAAGTGTTCGCCCGACAGGTCTACCCAAACCGTCTTCAGCCAGGTGTACTCGTCGGCGGCGCTGGAGCCGAACTCTCGACCGAAGCCGCTGTCCTTGATGCCGCCGGCCGGAGCGCCGGGGTGCTCCGCAAAGATGGTGTTACACCAGATGATCCCGGCTTGTAGCTGGGCGGCGACCGTATGCAAACGCTTTGAATCGCGGGTCCACAGGCTGGCAGCTAGCCCCATGCTTGAGTCATTAGCGAGTTCGAGTGCGTCGCCATCAGACTTGAAGGACTGCACGACTAAGACCGGTCCGAAGATCTCATCGCGTGTGATTGAGGCCTCCGAATTCGGATTCAAGAAAACAGTCGGCTCGATGTAATAGCCGCGCGGGAACGCAGCTGGGCGGCCTCCTCCGCAGAGGAGGTCGGCCCCTGACTGGCGCCCCTCCTCGATGTACGAGAGCACCTTCTCGAACTGCACTTTCGAGATCAGTGGACCCACAGTCGTCTCTTCGCTCTGCGGGTCACCGATCGCGATTCGCTCGATTCGCTCGCGCATGCCTTTCAGAGCCTCGTCCAGAACCGTCTCGTGCACGAGCATCCGGGTAGCTGCCGTGCAGGTTTGACCCTGGTTGTAGAAGACGGAGAACGTAACGGCATTCAGCGCCGCCTCGAGATCTGCATCGTCGAAAATGACCACAGGTGCCTTGCCGCCCAACTCCAGTGTTAACCCCTTCATGTTGCTGTCGGCCGAGGCTCGCAGTAGCTCGCGTCCGGTGGCGGTGCTCCCCGTAAAGGTGAGCTTTCGAATGCGGGGGTGATTCGCTAACAGCGCGCCGGTCGACTCGCCGGGACCATTGATCACGTTGAGCAGACCGGCTGGAATCCCCTCGACGTCGCTGATGATCTTCGCCAGCAAGAGCGCCGTCAGTGGAGCCTCCTCCGCAGGCTTCAAGACGCATGCGTTACCGGTTGCGAGGATCGGCGCGATCTTTGCGGCGGCGTTGAACATGGGATAGTTCCACGCGGTGATCGCCGCAATGACTCCATAGGGCTCACGCCTGGTATAGCAAAGCCGCTCGTTTTGGACGGGCACAGTCTGTCCGAAGAACTTGTCCGCGAACCCGGCGAAGTAGCGGAACATGTTAACGGTTGCATGGATGTCTTCGCGGCAATCGAGAATCGGCTTACCGGCGTCTAGACAGTCCAGTTGCGCAAGTTCTTCGCCCCGATGCTCGACTGCTTTCGCAACGGCGAACAAGATACGTCCGCGCTCGCTCGGGTCGATTGCGCCCCAAGCGGCTGCGGCGGCCTCTGCAGCGCAGACCGCGCGTTCGACGTCGTCGCCGCCAGCTTCACTCACGTCGCAGATCGCCTCTTCAGTGGCCGGATTGACGGTCACGAAGGAGCAGTTGCTAGCCGCAGCGACGAACTCGCCGCCAATGAATAGTCTTGATTCAATCGTCACTGTGTTTGCTCCTCAAGTGCGGTTTTCTACTAGATCAATAACGGGAACGGTTGTCTCGATGGAATACAGGATGGGACCGTCGCGGAACTCTGTTCCGCGGGTTGCGAAACCGGACTTCAAGCGTCCCCCGAACGGGACGTGTGCATCTTCGGACTCCGCCTCAATGACGGACGTCACGCGGGTCACGTGGGGATACGTGCTCAGAACCGCCGAGTCATAGGATCCGCAGACCGTCGCGCCGAAACGAAAGTCAGATCTCAGCGCGGCGTTCAACGCGCTTTCATCATGGAAGCTGCTGAGGACAAACACCGGTCCAAACTTCTCGCGATTCAACAGAGCTGAACCCGGATGAACTTTCAGCACCTGTGGCGACAATACGTCGCCCTCCCATCGGCCCCCCCAACTCCGGCAGATGTCCGCGTTGTTCTCCTGTAGCAGAGCGCGCAGATTCGCTGCAACTGGGGGCATCAGTTCCGTGACGACGGCACGATCGTCGCTCAATGGTCCGTGTCGGACGTCCTTGAGACGCTCAACCAGACCGCGCCAGAAGGCCTCGAATAGTTCTTCGTGTACGTAGATGCGTTCTGAGCACAGGCAATCCTGGCCAGAGTTGTAGAGACGGCTCCGGATCGCGAGATCAACGGCGGTCGTGATGGCCGTTGCGCAATTTCCGACAGTGGCGTCAACTATGAATGGGTTGATGCCGGCACCGCAGTAGATGAGTCCCTTGCGTTCTGGAAATTGGGGCCTAAACTTCGATAGGTTCTCATAACTGCCTGTGAAGATCAGGCTCTGGATGGCGTTATCCTCGATAGCGGTTCGTAGGAAGTCGGACCCGGATCCGTGAAACAGCTCCACGCCCAGTGATCGAAACGGGTCTCGAAAAGTGTTGTAGATCTTGGTGACGACCTCTGCGGTGATTGCGGAAGGTCGAACGGACACCGGTGATCCCGCCACGGCCGCGCCGACAGAGTACAGAACGAGCGAGTAGAGCGGGTTATTGAAGGGCAGCGCTACGGACACACGGCCCGCCGGAAGTCTTCGTTCCAACGCCGGAAGCTCTTTGCCATACGTCTTGAGTGCTCGGATGGTCTTTGTGATCTCATCAGCGGCCGTTGCGCTCGTTTCGACCGTACGAAGCTGGTGGAAGACGTCGGCTGACTGTTCACTAATGGCGTCCGCGAGCTCTGAAGCCGCTTGTACCTGCAGCCGGCGGTGGCGGTCGATGTCTGCCAGAACCGGGCGTGTCATCGGCATCCGCCGGGACTGACGACGGCGTGGTTCGGCGGAAGGGTTGTGGGAGCAGCGAGATCTCGCACTAGAGTCCCTGTGTCCTTCCCTGCCGCCTAACGTTGCCTTCCGGCCGACAAGCTCAACCATACATAACGGGCGGGATCCTGCACATCAACCCGGCGGTTTCTCGCTCCGGCACGCGCGATGAAGTGCCGACGCTTCCGATGTCCGCCTGCACCGAACGCTTCTCCACGTCTAGCTCTTGCGCGAGCGTCGTCGTAGAGGCACGGTACGGCGTAGAGCACGAGTTGCTAGACCCAGCCCCGACCCGTGAGTGCCAGATGACACGGGCCTCGCCTGGGCAAACTCAGTGAGTGCCATGACGGCCCGGCTTACAGGCCGACTCGTCCGCCGCCTTCCGTTCTGCGCCGCGCCGCTCGGGTCAAGCGCAACATGCTGACCAAGTCAGGTGCGATCTGCTCCTCGCGGAGCGAACTTCCGGAGCAACCAAAGGACGATGCCGAGCCCAGCGACGGCAATCATGCCGTTGGCGAATGCGGCGACAACCAGCAGAGCCGCCCGAACGGCTAGATGCGGCAGCCCTTCAGGGGGTGACCCTTCGGGCAACAGGTGGTTGACAACGGCGGACAGCGGCAGCGAAAGGATCTTCGTTATCGCGAGCGGATCGAACGTGTCGGTGAATCCTCGATGCTCGTACTTGCCTCGCTCCACAAGAAACTCAATGACCGCAACCGTGAGAACGATCGCGCCCCACGCGAGCGGGAGAATGAGCAGAGTCCAGACATCGCGGCGCGGGAAGCTGCTACCCGACTCAGCGGGTTCCAGCTCGTCTGACGGCTCAGCCATGTCGCGCAGCACGTCACTACCGTTGCTTCTGGGGGCACCGCGGCCGCACTGCGAAGGTCATGGGCGTTCGGCCAAGCGCATTCGCGGGACTGTGTGCGGCATTTCACGACTCCGACGAGTACCGTCCCCCGAACATTGCCGTACGGCGCATCGCGGCTGACCCGCCATGACGCGCGGACTACAGCTTTGCATAGGTATGAACCGCGGCGTAGTAGATCGTCCCGATAGCGTGAAGCGCCTCGACGCAGCGCAGGGGAGGCGGCGTGAACGCTCCGGTTCGGCAGGCGGTCGTGATCGTGCACGGCATGGGCGAGCAGCGGCCGCAGCAGACGTTGCACCGCTTCATCGGCGCGGCCCTCGCAAAGCGCCAGGACGGCAAGGACTACTACTACTCCGAGCCGGATCGGGTGAGTGACTCGTTCGAGTCGCGCCTCTACCGCGCCATTCGCGAGCCGACCGTCGGCGAGCCCGAGGTGCACGCGCAGACCGACTTCTACGAGTACCACTGGGCCCACCTGATGCAGGGCAACCGGCTCGGCGACCTCGGGCCTATCGTTCGGCGCATGCTCTTCCGCCCGGTCTGGAAGGTGCCGCTCGGGTTCCGCATTCCCTGGCTCGTCTTCTGGGGCCTCGGCGCATTTCTGGCCTGGGCGTTCGCGTTCGGCCCGCTCCACGAAACCCCGCTTGGCGACCACCCAGTCACGACCGTTATCCAAGCCGTCCTCGGCACCGGCATCGCGTCGACCGCCCTCGCGTACGCGGTCACGAAACTGCTGCCCGGCCCGCTCACCGTGAGCTTCGTCGACGTCGTCCGCTACCTCGACACCTCACCGCGCTCGTACGCCGTACGCCGCGACATCCGCAAAGGCATGGTCGACCTGCTCAAAGGGCTGCACGAGGTCGGTCGTGACGCAATGCCGTGGCGCCGCTACGACCGCATCGTCGTCGTCGCGCACAGCCTCGGCGCCTACATCGCGTACGACGCCATCGCCTACCTGTGGTCGCAGTGCGGCGACATCCTCGGCGGGCAGCCGGCCGTCGCCGAGAACTCGGCGGCCCTCGACGCCGTCGAACGCCTCGCCACCGAACTGCCGCCGAACCCGACGCCCGACCAGATCACGGCGTACCAGGCAGCCCAACGCGCGCTCTGGTCCGAGATGCGCGCCGCCGGCAGCCCGTGGCTGGTCACCGACTTCGTCAGCGTCGGCACGCCGATGTACTGCGCCGACCTCCTCTACACGAAGAACCGCGCCGCATGGAACGAGCGAATCCAGTTGCGCGAGTTGCCGACCTGTCCGCCGCAACCGGATCTCGGCGAGCCGGCCAAGGACAACAACAGGCGGCGCATCGCCTACCAAAGCGGGAATCGCGAGATCGTCTACCACGCGGCGCCGTTCGCCGCGGTCCGCTGGACGAACCTATGGTTCCCGCCGAAATGGGGTGTCTTCGGCGACTGGTTCGGCGGTCCGCTCGCGCCGTTGTTCGGCCCGGGTGTCCGCGATCTGAAGGTCACCGGCGGCACCTTGCGTTGGGCGCCCGCGATCGCGCACACGAAGTACTTCTCCTACCCCGGCGACGCACGTGCCGACTCCTCGACGACCCGGCTACGAGCCGCCCTCGACCTGGCGTCCACGTCGTGGCTGCGCCCGCCCGCGCCGCCCGCCGCGCCGCCGGCCGCGAAACGGGCCGCGCCGCGGGTGGAGCGGCGCAAGCGCCCGCCGGCCAAACCGACCGGCTAGCCGAGGACGCCTCAGCCGAGCCGCAGCGCGAGCACGACGAGGCTGCCGACGGTGACGATCGTCCAGCCGACCGTCATCGCCACCGATCCGTAACGCTCCCACCGGCTCATGGCGTACGCCGGAAGACCGCCAGCCATGCGTCGACCGAGTCCGCGTCCGGCAGCGGGTTGATCTCGAACGTCGCCGGTTCGATCCGCTCGACCGCCCACCCGCTCGCGAACGCCGCGCGCAGCTCGGCCTCCGTGACCCGCCGTGGGCCCCACTCGCCGGGCTGCCGTTCGCTGAAGCACATCAGGAACACCGTCGCGTCCGGCCGCGCGACTCGGCTCAGCACCTCGACGTACCGAGCTCGGTCGGCGTCGTCGAAGGAGTGGAAGACACCGCTGTCGAGCACGGTGTCGTACGCCGCCGTCGGCAGTGGGAACGACAGCAGGTCGCCGGCATCGAACCGTACGTCGGAGAGCCCGCGTGCCGCGGCTTTCTCGCGGGCGTGTGAGATCGCCGTCGGCGACAGATCCACGCCGTACGCCGTCGCCCCCAGCGACGCCGCCAGCAGGGTGTGCTCGCCGGTGCCGCAACCGGCGTCGAACAGCGACCCGCGGAACAACCCCTCGGCAGCGAGGGCGGCGAAAGCGGGCTGTGGGCGGCCGATGTCCCACGGCGGCGGCGCGTCCTGCCGGTACGCGTCGTCCCATTCGTGGTCCGACCGATTCGGGTGGGTCATCGCCCGAAGGTTACGTCAGCGCACCGAGACGTACGCGGTGTTGGCCATCAGCCCCTGCACGACGGCCACCGTGACGCGGTAGCGGCCGCGGCCGACGTGGAACGTCATCGCGCGGGTCCGCAGCGGCGTCTTCACCAGCGTGAGCCAGCCGGTCGACGTCGTCGTGGTGCGCACCTGCAGGCGGACGATCTGCCCGCGGATCGGCGCGAACGACGCCTTGAGATACCACCCCACCGTGGCGCGGGTCGACGTCACGGCGACCGCGCTCTTGACGTTGACGATGCTCGCCTTGCTCGACGACGCCGCGAGCGCCGACGTCCCGGGGAACACCAGCCACCACGACGTGCGGACGAACGGTCGCACCGAGGTGCGGACCGTGCCGGTCGAGTCGGTCAGCTTCGACACGCAAGAGCCGGTCGACTCCAGTGCCGTGCGGTGACACAGGAACACGCCGGTGTTCGCCACCGCCAAGCCGGTCACCGGATCGGCCAGGTGACCGACGATGCCCGCGGAGTGCCCGGCGACGACCACCGGCGACGTCGTGATCGTGGCCGCCGAGGGGTCTTGCGATCCGGTCGGCGGGGTCGACGTACCCGGTGGTGTCGTCGCGGTGCGCGACGTCACCGTCGCCCACGACAGCACGAACGGGGGATAGGAACCCGAACCGGCCACGAAGATCTGCGCGATCGACATCCACTGCGACTGGTGCGCGTAGGCGGTCCCGGTGATGAGCTCCTCGCCGCCGTACGACGACAGGATGTTGTGCCGGTGACCCCAGCAGCCGGAGGCACCGGAGCTGGTGCAGTCGAGGTTGAAGCTGCCGTTCGGCCCCCAGCCGTCGGCGTACATCCAGTCGTAGTCCGCGGCGAGCGCGTTGAGGTCGCCGGCCCAGTTGCTGCCCCAGCGGTTCGCCGTGAACGAGCCGATCGTCCACGACGGCAGCGTCGGGTCGGCGTCGTTGTTCGCGCCCGTCTGCGCCGCGTTGTCGAGGGTCCCCACCATGCCGGCGGCCGGCTGCAGGCCGCGGTCGACCCGCTCGAGGTTGGACACGACGAACGTTTGTTCGGCCGGGTTCAGCGTCGCGAAGTCGCTCGGCAGCTGCATCGGCCCGACGCCTTCGAGCGAGCGGGCGTGGTTGATCGCGTCGAGGACCGCCGACGTGCAGGACGACGAGGCCACGCCGTACGTCGAGCAGGTCGGCCAGTAGTCCGGCGACGGGCTCACGTTCGTGGCCGGATCGGCGACGGCGGCGGCGGCGGAAAATGCCGTCGTTACCGACAATCCGGACGAAGCGACCGCAGCAGCGATCGCGAACGCGGCGAACCGTCCCGTCCTCACCAGTCAGTTCTCGGCCGGTCTCGGCGCGGGCTCAACCAACCGTTTGGGCAGACTAGGCAGGTGGGAACGCGACGACGGCTTGCCTGCCTCGCCTTGCTCGGCCTGGCCGCTGCCACCGGGTGCCGGCACTCGGCACCCGTCCCGCGCGCCGAGCCGACGCCCAGCGTCCGAACGGCATCGCCGGCGCCGACGGTGACGATCGTCCGCAGCGGCCGCGTCGTCCGCGCCGGGACGACCGTGCCGTTCCATGCCCAAGCCGGGGTCACCCTGAAGATCCGGGCCACCAAGCCGACGCTGTCGACGCACCGGCTGTCGTCGTCGTACGGGTACGCCCCGGCGCACGGCTACTACGTCTCGTTCGTCGTCACCATCGCCAACACCGGCCGCAGCCCGGTCTCGATCGCCCCGACCGACTTCTTCGTGCAGGTCAGCCGGCAGGGGAAGGTCACGACGCTGATGGGGAACTCGCCGTACTCCGGCGCGTCGGCGCAGCTCGACAACACCCAGATCGAGCCGGGGGAGTCGGTGACCGGTCCGTTGACGTTCGACGTCCGCGGCGTGCACGGATCGCTCGCCTACGCGCCCGACGGCTCGGCCGCCATCACCTGGACCTACTGAGCGACCTGCGGGCTACAGCGTCACGCTGATGCCGGCGGCGCGGGCGACCGCCGCGGGGTCCGGCGGGCTGAGTGCGGGCGTGACGAAGCACCCGGCCGATCGGCCCACCAATCGCAGCCCGGTCCGGTCGCCGGCCTGGTACGACGACGGCGTGTAGCTGCCGAGCGTCGGATACATGATCTGGCTGGCCGTGCCGACGTGGTTCAGGCCGACAGCGTGCCCGATCTCGTGCAACAGCAGCGATCCTTCGGACGCGCCGGTGGCGAAGCCCGGCCGCAACCTGACGCCGAGCTTGATCAGCGCCGCGGCTTCGACGATGCGCAGCTGTGACCGGTAGCTGCCGGTCCAGCTCACCGTGCCGACACCGGCCTCGTCGCCGCTGAACAGGTTGGTCTTGGAGGCCGAGACCCACCCGATGACGAGGTCGGCGTGCGTCGCCGCGCGCTGCTGCGCCGCGTTGAACATCAGCCGATCCCCGGCGGGATAGTGCAGCACCGCATAGTGCGGGACGTAGCTCACGCTGCCGACGTAGCGGAACCGCAACCCGCTGTACGACGTGACCTGCGCGAGCGCCTCTTGGACGAGCGCGACCCGGGTCGAGTTGCCGCCGGTGTTCACGGCGTACGAGATCGTCGTTGCGGTGGTGACGCCGCCGAGCGTGAGGCAGGGTGTGAACCGCGCGACCACCGAGCGGGCGGAGTACGGGTCGTACGCGTGGTTCACCGCATACGTCGTCGCCGCCGCGCTGGCCGGGTGAGCCACGATTGTCCCGGTAAGCGCGGCGGCGACGATGGCCACACCGGGCGCGGCGCGAAAAAGCAGCGGCACGGCGGGCACAACCGAACACTCGGCTGCTGGCGTGCCGGAATTGGCCTAATCGGCGGGAAATGCTTCGGAAGGACTACGTGTGCTGGCCGAAGGAAGGAGTTGGCAGGGCGCGCCGACCGCGTCGGGGGTTGACGCCGGTCACCGGATCGGGGGTGCTCGGCGCGCCCTGCCAGCACATTTCAACCGCTGCGGCTGAACGGTTGCTGAAACTACGACGACGCCGCGCGCTTCGCGTCCTGCCGGATCGCCTCGTCGCCGAGCGCGATCGGTGCCGACAGCACGATGTCTGGGATCCCGAAGGCGTCGACGAGCGTCTCGGCGTAGGGCCGCAGCTCGCCGCACATGGTGTTGACCGCTGCGGTGATCGCCTTCGCCCGCGTGGGGGTGAGCCGCGAGTGTTCGAGGAACCACGCGCGGTCCCGCTCGAGGTGGGAGAGCACGTGCAGGTCGCACACGAGGTCGAGCAGCCGAGCGAGCTCGGGGTCCTCGCAGCGGTCGATCGCCGCGACGAATGCCTCGAGCACGATCCGGTCGACGTGCGCGCGGGCGGCGGTGAGCACGTGGTCCTGCGCGGCGTTGAACACGTCGAACGCGTCTTCGCCGCCGGTGATCCCCTGCCGCAACCGGCGGGCGAGGCCGTCGAGCACGTGCCGCTCGCGCCATTCGAACAGCGACAGCTGGTAGCCGCGGTCGCGCAGGTCGGTCTCTTCGTCGCGGCCGGGGACGGCGTCGAGCAGCCGTTGCACGATGTTGCGAGCCGCCGAACGCTCGATGACGGTCTCCATCACCTGGTCGGCCACGAACCGCACCGTGCCGAGGGTGTCGAGCTCGCCGAACTCCGCCTGGTAGCGGGTGAGCAGCGTCTTGGCGACCAGCTGCAGCAGGACCGTATTGTCGCCTTCGAACGTCGTGAACACGTCGGTGTCGGCCTTCAGCTGCGGCAGCCGGTTGACGGACAGGTAAGCCGCGCCGCCGCACGCCTCGCGGCACGTCTGGATCGTGTGCGTCGCGTGCCAGGTCGTGGTCGCCTTGATGCCCGCGGCGAGCGTCTCCAGCTTGCGCCGGGCCATGTCTTCGTCCGGCGTCGCTTCGCCGTGGCTGTCGAAGACCTCGTGCGCCTGCGCGATCAGCTCCTCCTGCGCGAAGTGCAACGCGTACGTCGAGGCAAGCGCCGGCAGCAACCGGCGCTGGTGTTGCAGGAAGTCGAGGATGACGACCTCGTCGTCGCTGCCGGGCGCTTTGAACTGCCGGCGGACGAGGGCGTACTTGGTCGCGATGGTCAGCGCCACCTTGGCCGCGCTGACCGCCGCGCCGGAGACGCTGATCCGGCCTTGCACCAGCGTGCCGAGCATCGTGAAGAAACGCCGGCTCTCGTTCTCGATCGGGCTGCGGTAGGTGCCGTCCTCCGCGAGGCTGCCGTAGCGGTCGAGCAGCGCGGTGCGCGGCACTCGCACGTTGTGGAACGCGAGCCGGCCGTTGTCGACGCCGTTGAGTCCCGCTTTCGGCCCGCAGTCCTCGATGCTCACGCCGGGACACGGCCGGCCGTCGTCGTCGCGGATCGGGACGAGGATCGCGTGCACCCCGTGGCTCTCGCCGTTGGAGCGCAGTTGCGCGAACACGACGGCCAGCCGCCCGTCGCGCGCCGCGTTGCCGATGTAGTCCTTGCGCGCGTCGTCGTCCGGGGTGTGTACGACGATCTGCTGCGTCTCCGCGTCGTACGTCGCGGTCGTCCGGATCGACTGGACGTCGGAACCGTGGCCGGTCTCGGTCATCGCGAAGCAGCCGGGCAGGTCGAGCGATATCACGTCGGGCAAGTACCGGCGGTGATGTTCGGTGGTGCCGAGGTGCTGGATCGCGCCGCCGAACAGCCCCCACTGCACGCCGCCCTTGACGAGCAGCGATAGGTCACCCAGGGCTTGCGTCTCGAACGCGGTGATCGCGGCGCCGAACTCCTGCTCGCCGCCGACGTCCTTGCTGAACAGCAGCCGCGGCCCGCGGGTCGTCGCGATCCGCCGCGCCTGCGCCAGCACGCGGGCCCGGTGCTCGTCGATCGAGATGTCGAACACCGGCGCGAACAGCGGGTCGCGGAGCGTCTCGCGGACCTCGTCGCGCACCCACGCCCAGCGGCCGTCCAAGAACGCGCGGAGTTGCGCCCCCTGATCCGTCACGATCGGTGGCTACCCAGGCGAGCGGGGCATGAAAACGCCGCCCGGTCGCTTTGACCGGGCGGCGTTTCGTCGTACGGATGGATCAGGACGCGGGTGCCTGCCCGTTGGGCGGTGGCATCAGGACGTCCTGTGAGGTCACCGGTGAAGCCGAAGCGGGCGCCGGGACCTCGATCGGCGGTACCGCTGGTGAGCCAGAGCGGCCCCGGCCCCCGGTGGACTTGCGCGCCGTTGCCTTGCGGGTGGTCTTGCGCGCGGTGGTCTTGCGGGCCGTCGTCTTCCGCGCGGTGGCTTTCTTCGCGGTCGACTTGCGTGCGGTCGTCTTCTTGGCCGCGGACTTGCGCGCCGTCGTCTTCTTGGCGGTGCTCTTGCGCGCGGTGGTCTTCTTCGCGGTGGCTTTCTTCGCGGTCGACTTGCGTGCGGTCGTCTTCTTGGCCGCGGACTTGCGCGCCGTCGTCTTCTTGGCGGTGCTCTTGCGCGCGGTGGTCTTCTTCGCGGTCGACTTGCGTGCGGTCGTCTTCTTCGCCGCAGTCTTGCGACCGGTGGTCTTCTTCGCGGTCGTCTTCTTCGCTGCGGTCTTGCGACCTGTCGTCTTCTTGGCGGTGCTCTTCTTCGCCGTTGTCTTGCGCGCAGTCGTCCGCTTCGCGGTCGACTTCTTGGCAGGTGCCTTGCGCGCAGTGGTCCGCTTCGCGGTCGACTTCTTAGCCGCCGTCTTGCGGGCAGTGGTCTTCTTCGCCGCTGCTGGTGCCACGTGTGCCCCCTAGCCTCTCTAGGATCGGGACGTTGCTGAGCACAACTGTGACATCACCACGATGCGCATTTCCACCATCGCGACGTCTTTGCTTGCGCGTGTCGCGCGCGCACTCGTCGCTCGTCTCACGCGCCGGTGCGCGGCGTGCAGCGCGTGAAGTGCGACAAATCCGTTGCGCGGCAACGAGAATTGTGACTCCGCGTCAAGCGTCGACGACAACAACAGCAATGCGCGCGACGTGGTGTCATCGAGAAAAAAAATTTTCGCGAAACGGGCCGTACGGCGTTGCAAAGCGCGTCGGAACGCATTCAACGGCGTGCGGAGTGTGTCAGCCGCCGACCTTCGGCAACGGTCCCGGACTGCTGCTCGACGACGGTGACGACGTCGGTGACGGCGACGACGAATGCGTCGGAGTCGGTGACGTCTTCGTCGTCTTCGTCGGTGTCGGCGACGACTTCGCCGTCGGCGACGGTTGCGGTGCGACGTAGGTCGGCTTCGGCGACACGAGCAACGGTGTCGCGGTCGGCGTCACGTGACTCTTGAGCTGTGTGATCAGCGTGCTCGTCGCGGCGAGCACCGTCTGCGCGCCGGGCGGTTGCTTGCTCAGCAGCAGGTTGCGCTCGGCCTGCAGCAGTTGCGCGATCGCGTTGGCTTGCGCGGGGTCGCCGTTGCTCGTCGCCATCAACGCGACGATCTGCCGGTGCAGCTTGTCGGCCGCGGCGATGACCTGCTGTGCGCTCGGGTCGCTGTTGACGACCGACTCGAACTGACGCAACGCGTTGCTCTCGACGCCGCTGACGGTCGCGTGCGGGGCCGGCGAGTGCGACGTCGTACCGGGCACCGGAAGGACGCCGGCGGCGGCCGCGGCGGCCATCGTGAGGGCGCCCACCAGCGGCACGGCGGGGAGCGTCATGGCGATCCGGCGGCGGGCCCGCGAGCGCGCTGTCGAGAGCGGGACGACGTCGGCGGCCGGTTCGGCGCCCTGGTCGCGGGTTGCCGCGCGCTCGAGCTCGCGAAGCCGGTCGTCGGCCACCCGGAAGAACCGGGCGAGCTCGGCCCGGTCGGCGTCGAGGATGTCGGCGGCGATGTCGGTCGCCCCCGCCTCGACGGCACCGGCCGCGGTCGAGAGGTCGGTGACGAAGGTCAGCCGCAGCTCGCGCACCTCGTCGAGCAGCTCGTCGAGAGCCTCGGCGCCCACGGATCCCGGCCGGACGGTCTGATGCGGCGCTGACGCGCGCCGTATCCACCGCCTGTGCCCGGACATCGGGGCTCCTTCCGTCTGCAGGCTGGGTTCGCCGCCGCAGGAGGTTCTCCTGCCGGTCGGTCGGGCGACTTTCGGCCACCGGTACGTCCTGATTGTGCGTGTGAGGCGACGGATCGGGTGGCCTGGCACGATGGCGCGGTGACGACACTCGGCTTTCTCGGCGGCACCGGAGACCAGGGCCGCGGGCTGGCCCGCCGGTTCGCGCTCGCCGGCCACGACGTCCTGCTCGGTTCACGCAGCCCCGAGCGGGCCGAGGCGGCCGCCGAGAGCCTGCGCACCGGCCTGCCCGCCGGCGCCGGCGTCAGCGGGGCCGGCAACGCGGAGGTCGCCGCCCGCTGCGAGATCGCCGTCGTCGCGGTCCCGTACGACGGGCACGCGGCGCTGCTGGCAGATCTCGCCGAGCCGCTGCGCGGCAAGATCGTCGTCGACTGCGTGAACCCGCTCGGCTTCGACGGCAAGGGCGCCTATCCGCTCGACGTCCCCGAGGGCAGCGCGGCCGAGCAGGCCGCAGCGCTGCTGCCGGAGAGCACGATCGTCGCGGCGTTCCACCACATCTCCGCGGTGCTGCTGCTCGACCCGGCGGTCGAGTCGGTCGACACCGACGTCCTGGTCCTGGGCGACGACCGGGAGGCGACCGACGCGATCCAGGAGCTGGTCGGCGCGATCGCGGGGATGCGCGGCATCTACGCGGGCCGGCTTCGCAACGCCCGCCAGGTCGAGGCGCTGACCGCGAACCTCATCTCGATCAACCGGCGCTACAAGGTGCACGCCGGCATCCGTGTCACCGACGTCTGACGATCTCGGCCGGCCTGTCACGGTGCCGGCCACCGTGCACCGGGTCGTCTCGCTCGTGCCGTCGCTCACCGAGAGCATCGCCGCGACCGCGCCCGGCTTGCTCGTCGGCGCGACCGACTGGTGCACGCATCCCGCCGACCTCGACGTCGCGCGCGTCGGCGGCACCAAGAACCCGCGCGTGGGCGACGTGCTCGACCTCGCACCCGACGTCGTCGTCGCGAACGACGAGGAGAACCGGCCGCCCGACCTCGACGCGTTACGGGACGCGGGTGTCGCCGTCTGGGTGACCGCGCCGACGACGGTCCCGGAGGCGATCCGATCGCTCGCCCGGATGCTGCGGCTCGCGTGCCGGCTCGATCGACCGGCGTGGCTCGACGCCGCCGAACACGCGTGGCCCGAGCGCCACGATGCACCAACCCGCACTGCCGTCGTACCGATCTGGCGGCGGCCGTGGATGGCGCTCGGCCGGGACACGTTCGCCGGTGACGTCCTCGCCCGGCTGGGCATCGCGAACGCGCTGGCGGGCCACGCCGAGCGCTACCCGCGGATCGACCTCGCCGCGTTGCCGCCGTACGACCTCGTGGTGCTGCCGGACGAGCCGTACGCGTTCGGTCCCGACGACGGTCCGGACGCGTTTCCCGATGTCGAGTCGCGCTGCGTCAGCGGCCGGCACCTCACGTGGTACGGGCCGTCGCTCGCCGAAGCCGCGGACGTCTTACGGCGGCAGCTCTATTCGTAGGAATGCTCGGGCGCCGGATAGGTGCCGGCGACGACCTCGTCCGCATAGGCACGCGCCGCGTCCGCGAGCACGCCGCGCAGGTCGGCGTACCGCTTGACGAACTTGGGCTTCGGGCCGTTGTTGAGCCCGGCCATGTCCTGCCAGACCATGACCTGCGCGTCGCAGTCCGGGCCGGCGCCGATGCCGATCGTCGGGATGCGGAGCTCTTTGGTGACCTGCGCCGCGACGTCGGCCGGCACCATCTCGAGCACCACCGCGAACGCGCCCGCTGCCTCCAACGCGTGCGCGTCGGTGAGGAGCCGCTCGGCCGCCTCGCCGCGGCCCTGCACCCGGTAGCCGCCGAGGCCGTGCTCGCTCTGCGGGGTGAACCCGATGTGCGCCATCACCGGAACGCCGGCAGCGACGATCGCCTGCACCTGCGCGACGACGGCGTGACCGCCTTCGAGCTTGACCGCGTGCGCGTCGCCTTCCTTCATGAAGCGCACCGCGGTGTGCAGCGCTTGCTGCGCCGACTCCTGGTAGGAGCCGAACGGCAGGTCCGCGACGACGAGCGTTCGCCGGGTCGACCGGGTGACCGCGCGCACCAGCGGCAGCAGCTCGTCGACGGTGACCGGCAGCGTGCTGTCGTAGCCGTAGACGTTGTTCGCGGCGGAGTCGCCGACGAGCAGCACCGGAATGCCGACGTCGTCGAACACCGCGGCGGCGTACTGCTCGTAGGCGGTCAGCATCGCCCAGCGCTCGCCGCGCTCTTTCATCGCCTGCAGGTGGTGGATGCGGATGCGGCGGACGGTCTCACCCGGTCGCGGGGAGCCGTACGGCGACAGGCCTTCTTGCTCGGAGTTGGCGGACTCGGTCATCGGAGCTCTCCTGCCTCGCGGCCCGGACGGGTCCGCGGACAGCTACCAGTGTTGCACCTCACTCGCGCCAGGCGTTGGTGATGGGCAACCGCCGGTCGCGGCCGAAGTTCTTCGGCGAGATCTTCGGCCCGGGCGGGTACTGCCGGCGCTTCCACTCGGCCATGTCGACCAACCGGATGACGTTGGCGACGAGCTCTTCGTCGTACCCGGCGGCCACCAGCTCCGCGTGCCCCATGTCCTGCTCGACGTACGCCACCAGCACCTCGTCGAGCAGCTCGTACGGCGGCAACCGGTCGGCGTCGAGCTGGCCGGGCGCGAGCTCGGCGGACGGCGGCTTGGCGATGATCTGCGCCGGGATCGGCTCGACCTCGCCGGCCGCGGCCGCGGTCGCGTTCCGCCACCTCGCGAGCTCCCAGACGAGGGTCTTCGGCACGTCCTTGATCGGCGCGAAGCCCCCGGCGGTGTCGCCGTACAAGGTGGCGAAGCCGGTCGCGAGCTCGCTCTTGTTGCCGGCGGTGAGCATCAGGTGGCCGTGCTGGTTCGACATCGCCATCCACGCGGTGCCGCGCACCCGCGACTGCAGGTTCTCCTCGGCGACGCCGTGCAGCCCGCCGATGTCGGTGAACGCCTTCTCGTAGGCCTCGACGACGCCGCCGATCGGTAGCAACGTCCAGTGCAGGCCCTGCCGGGTGGCGAGCTCTTCGGCGTCGGCGACCGAATGCTCGGAGGAGTAGCGGCTCGGCAGGCCGACGACGTGCACGGCGTCGCCGCCGAGCGCGTCCGCGGCGATCGTCGCGACGACGGCGGAGTCGATGCCGCCGGACAGCCCGATCAGCACGCTGGAGAAGTTGTTCTTGCGGGTGTAGTCGCGGGTCGCGGTGACCAGCGCCGCCCACGTCTCGGCGAGGTCGTCGAGTCGCGGGGCGACGTCGGCGGCGAGCGGCTCGTACGCCGGCACCGGCTCCGCGGTCAGCGTGACGCGGTCGATCCGCATCCGGGTGCCGTCCTCGGCGTCAACCCAGCCGTCGACGGTGCCGCTCGCGGCCGGCAGCTCGAGGTCGACGACGAGCAGCTGCTCGCGGAACTGCGCGGCCCGCGCGAGCACCGCGCCGTACCGGTCGACGACGAGCGAGTCGCCGTCGAAGACGAGCTCGTCCTGGCCGCCGACCATGTTGACGTAGGCGAGCGTCGCGTTCGCCTCGGCGGCGCGGCGGCGGGCGAGCTCGCAACGCACGTCGTCTTTGTGCCGCTCGTACGGCGACCCGTTGATCGTCAGCACCAGCCCGGCGGCGGCCTGGCGCGCGACCGCAATCGGGCCGCCCGCCTGCCACAGGTCTTCGCAGATCGTCACCGCGACGTCGGCGCCGTGCAGCCGTAGGACGGGCAGCACGTCGCCCGGGACGAAGTAGCGGAACTCGTCGAATACGCCGTAATTCGGCAGGTGGTGCTTGGCGTAGCGGGCGACGACCTCGCCGCCGTAGAGGACGGCCGCGGCGTTCTGGGGTTCGCCGGCCGGTCGGCCGACCCGCTCGGCCGGGTCGGGGCACGCGTCGAGGTAGCCGACGATGACCGCCAGGTCGCCGAAGCCGTCGCCGGCCAGCCGGTCGGCGAGCTGCGCGATCGCGGCCCGCGAGGCGCGGACGAAGGAGCCGCGCAACACCAGGTCCTCGGGTGGGTAGCCGGTGAGCGCCATCTCCGGGAAGACGGCGAGGTGCGCGCCCTCGGCCGCGGCCTGCGCGACCTGCCGGACGACGCAATCGGCGTTGCCGCTCAGATCGCCGACGGTCACGTCGATCTGCGCCAGGGCAACCCGAAGCTGCGGCACGGCTCAATTCTGCCCGAACGGGTGAGTGCTCATGTCCGATCAAGCGATGGCCGGTCGGTCCGGCGTGGCGCACTCTGGTTGCAATGAGCGTGGACCACGTCCTGCTGATCGTCGACGACAACGCGGCGGTCCGCTCGGCGCTGGGTGCGTACATGGCGCGGGTCGCCGGCTGGACGACGATCGTCGTCGCGGAGGACGGCGCGCAGGCGCTCGAGCTCGCCGCCGGCCACCGGCCGGCCGCGATCGTGCTCGACAACTACATGCCCGGCCGCAACGGCATCGACGTGTTGCCCGAGTTGCGCCGGGTCTGCCCGCAGGCGCGGATCGTGATGCACACGACCGACGACACCGCGGAGCTGCGGGACGAGGCGTCGGCCCGCGGCGCGGACGCGGTGGTGCACAAGGGCCGGCCCCTCGACGAGCTGGCGCTGTTGCTCGACGCCGCGTGATCTCGTCGTAACACCGCCGCCATAGGCTCGACGTCATGGAACGGCAGCAGGAGTTCGTCCTGCGCACGATCGAGGAGCGCGACATCCGGTTCGTCCGGTTGTGGTTCACCGACGTCCTCGGCTTCCTCAAGTCGGTAGCGGTCGCGCCGGCCGAGCTGGAAGGTGCGTTCGGCGAGGGCATCGGGTTCGACGGTTCGGCGATCGAAGGCTTCGCCCGGGTGCACGAGTCGGACATGCTCGCCCGGCCGGATCCGCAGACGTTCCAGGTGCTGCCCTGGCGCGGCGAAGCACCGGGTACGGCGCGGATGTTCTGCGACATCCTGATGCCGGACGGCTCGCCGTCGTACGCCGATCCGCGGCACGTGCTGCGGCGCGTGATGCAGCGCGCGGCGGATCTCGGCTTCACGTTCTACGTGCACCCCGAGGTCGAGTTCTTCCTGCTGTGCGACCGGCCGTCGGACGGGCAGATGCTGCCGGCGCCGATCGACGCCGGCGGTTACTTCGACCAGACGCCGCACGACCTCGGCCACGACTTCCGGCGGCACGCGATCACGATGCTCGAACGCATGGGGATCTCGGTCGAGTTCAGCCACCACGAGGTCGCGCCTGGGCAGCAGGAGATCGACCTGCGGTACGCCGACGCGCTGACGACCGCGGACAACCTCATGACGATGCGCCTCGTCGTGAAAGAGGTCGCGCTCGAGCAGGGCATCTACGCGTCGTTCATGCCGAAGCCGTTCACCGCGCAGCCGGGCTCGGCGATGCACACGCACTTGTCGTTGTTCGAAGGCGACCGCAACGCGTTCCACGACGCGAGCGATCCGTTCTCGCTGTCGAAGGTGGGCCGGGCGTTCGTCGCGGGTCTCCTGCGGCACGCGGCGGAGATGACCGCGGTGACGAACCAGTGGGTCAACTCCTACAAGCGACTGTGGGGCGGCGGCGAGGCGCCGGCGTACGTGTGCTGGGGGCACAACAACCGGTCGGCGCTGGTGCGGGTGCCGATGTACAAGCCGCACAAGGGCAACTCGACGCGAGTCGAGATCCGCTCGCCGGATTCGGCGTGCAACCCGTACCTCGCGTTCGCGGTGCTGCTCGCCGCGGGGCTCAAGGGGATCGAAGAGGGTTACGAGCTGCCCGACGGCGCCGAGGACGACGTATGGTCGCTGACACCGGGGGAGCGGCGCGCGCTGGGCATCACCCCGCTGCCCGGGTCGCTCTCGGACGCGATCGCGACGCTGGAGGGGTCGGAGCTGATGGCGGAGACGCTCGGCGAGCACGTGTTCGACTACTTCCTGCGCAACAAGAGAGCGGAATGGGAGGCGTACCGGCAGCAGGTCACGCCGTTCGAGCTGACTCGCTACTTGCCGGTCCTTTGACATGGCCCGTGTCCTGGTCGTCCAGCACACGGCGCACGAGGGCCTGGGCCGGCTCCAGGAGTGGCTGCCCGCGGCGGGTGTCGACGTGCACCCGATCCACCCGTACCTCGGTCACCGGGTGCCGCCGTACGTCGAGGGTGACGCGCTCGTCGTGCTCGGCGGTCCGATGGGCTGCCTCGATGACGAGGTTGCGCCGTGGCTGCCCGCGACGCGCGCGCTCCTGGCCAGCGCGATCGACGACGGCGTGCCGACGCTGGGGATCTGTCTGGGTGCGCAGCTGCTCGCGGTCGCGGCCGGGGGTTCGGTCGAGCGCGGCGCGCTGGGTCCGGAGCTGGGTCTCGACGTCGTGACGGTGTCGACGCCCGATCTGCTGCTGCCGTCCGGCGAGCTGCCGGTGGTGCAGTGGCACTTCGACACCGTCGTCCGGTTGCCCGAATCGGCCGCATTGCTGGCGTCGTCGGCGCGCTATGCGGCGCAGGCGTTCCGGGTCGGCGAGGTGGCGTGGGGCTTGCAGTTCCATATCGAGGCGACGCCGGAGATGGTCGGCGAATGGGCGCGGCTGGACGCGGATGCGCTGGAAGGGCGTGACGCCGCCGATGTCGTCAGCGAGGTCGCGGCCGCAGCCGACGACCTGGGAGCCGTCGGCGTCCAGATCACCAAGCGGTTCGCCCACGTGATCACCGGCTGAGCGGCCACCCCGCACTCGTTGACTGTGACGTTGTGTGTCAGTGCGGCGCCCGCATCGACACACAACGTCACAGTGAACACAGTCAGTGGCCGAGGGTGCCGCCGGCTTTCGTGAAGATGCTGACGTTGCAGGTGTCGGACGCGGCCGGGCCGCGCAGGCCGCCCTGGGTGCTGTCGTAGATCCAGTAACGCCCCGCGCCGACCTGCCCGGCGAGGCAGAAGCCGGTCGCATTCGCGAGGTGCACGGTCACGACCTCGCCCGCGGGCAGTTGCGGCGCCGGGCAGTCCGCGGTGACCTGGGCGACCGCGCCGTAGGTGCCGGCGTCGGTGAAGAACGACTCTTCGCAATTGGCGAGGTTGCGCAGGTTCTCCTTCATCGCGACGTCTTTGGCGACGTCGACCGAGCCGGTGAGCGAGAGGCCGGTCGACGACGCGCCGTTCGACCCGCCGCAGCCGAGAGCAAGACCGAGTACGCCGGCCGTCATCGCCACTGAAACCGTTCGCGAGGCCTTCACGGCCGCCATCCTGCCTTAGTCGGCCTTGCGGAACTCCCAGATCGCGACGCCGAGCATCGCGAGTCCCATCGCCGCGACGATGACCAGCTCCAGCCACGTCGGCACCCGCCAGCCGTTCCACGTCACGCCCGGGTTCAGCCGGTGCACGACCTCGGCCGGCGCGTGCAGGTGCGCGAACACCGCCCGCCGTACCGGATCCACCGCATACGTCAGCGGGTCCACCCGGGTCAGCCACTGCAGCCAGGCCGGCAAGTTCGACAGCGGGAACAGCGCGCCGGACAGGAAGAACAGCGGCATCAGCAACATCTGGTTCAGCGCCATGAACGCCTGCAGTTGCGTGATGCGCGCGGCCGTCATCACACCGAACGCCGTCAACGTGAACGCGAGCAGCAACAGCTCGCCGAACACGGTCAGCACCAACGAGAACGAGTACGGCACGCCGACGACACCGGCCAGCGCCAGGATCAACACACCTTGCAACGACGCCGTCGTCGCGCCGCCGAGGCACTTGCCGACCACGATCGCCCACCGGCTGATCGGCGCCACGAGCATCTCGCGCAGGAAGCCGAACTCACGATCCCACACGATCGACGCGGCCGAAAACATCGCGGTGAACAGCACCGCCATCGACAACGCCCCGGGGTACATGAACGTGCGCAGGTTGACGTTGTGCACCGCACCCGTCGTGATCGTCGACAGACCGGTCCCGAGCACGAACAGGAACAGCACCGGTTGGATCAGCGACGTCACGATCCGCAGCCGGTCGTTCGCGAACCGGATCATCTCGCGCCGCCACACCACCCGTACGGCGCGAATGTCGTGAGCGAGCCTCATCGGCGCCCGGCCATCATCCGCAGCCATTGGTTCGAGTTCCCGGCTGCCTCGGCGTCGCGGATCGTCGTGCCGGTGTAGGACATGAACACGTCGTCGAGCGACGGCCGGGACACGCTCACCGACCGGATCGGCACGCCGAGCTCTGCGAACAACCGCGGCACGAACCCCTCGCCACCGGCGATCGAGAACGTCACCTGGCCCTCGGCCAGCACCGGCGTGACGTCGAAGCGGGAGCGCAGCGCGGCCATCGCCGCCTCGTCGTCGGACGTCGTGATCTGCACGCGATCCTTGCCGACGCTCGCCTTCAGTGCTTCCGGCGTGTCGGTGACGACGATGCGCCCTTGGTCGATGATGGCGATCCGGTCGCAGTACTCCGCCTCGTCCATGTAGTGCGTCGTCATGAAGATGGTGATGTC
>Ga0070659_100000481_pt1 | contig 29333 bp, 26 predicted proteins | sample KBSC23metaG_FD_64666 | JGI IMG/M metagenome (GOLD analysis project Ga0070659, IMG submission 64666) | Corn rhizosphere microbial communities from Kellogg Biological Station, Michigan, USA - KBS C2-3 metaG | ecosystem: Host-associated > Plants > Roots > Rhizosphere > Soil ... | reverse complement strand
GCCCGCTGGATGCGTTGGGCATCGGTGGGGGGAAGGCGCGCCGCGGTCACGGGGTCCACCGCGCCCAATTGCGCGTGGAGCGCAGGCCAGCCGCGCTCGGCGGCTTCGGCATCGAGTTGGGCGCGCACGGTGGGGCTTGATGCGGGCATGTCGTCGAGCCCGTCGAACAAGGCCTTGAAGTACAGCATCGTGCCGCCCACGAGGAGCGGCAGCGCGCCCCGCGCGCTGATGTCTGCGGCAACGCGGCGCGTGTCCGCCACGAACTGCGCGGCGGAATAGGTCTGTGCGGGGTCGATCACGTCGATCAGGTGGTGGGGCACCTCGGCACGCTCGGCGGCGGTGGGCTTGGCCGTGCCGATGTCCATGCCACGGTACACGAGCGCCGAATCGACGCTGATGATCTCGACCGGCAGCACCCGGGCAATGGCCAGTGCGGCCGCGGTCTTGCCGGAGGCGGTGGGCCCGGCAAGGCACAGGCAGCGCAGCGGAGGAGGAACAGGGGACACGGACGCTCGATCACGGTAATTACACCTGCGAGCGTATCAGCCTCGGCCGACCTGGTATTCGAGTCGGTCCGGGCGTTCGGGAGCCTCACCCACTGTTCATGCGTGCTGTATGGATGTACAGTGTCTCTTCTTCAACAAGAAACAAGCCACATGCTCAGAGGAAGCTGCTGCTGCGGAGCCGTCAAATTCACGTTGTCGGCTCCGCCCACCATGATGGGAACCTGTCATTGCACCCGCTGCCGCAAGTCGGGCGCCAGCACCTTCGTTTTCGTTCAGCGCGAGTCCCTGAATCTCACCGAAGGTGCAGACGCCATCGTCACCTACAGGCCTCAAGCGCCGTACAAATACAACCGTTGCTTCTGCAGGCACTGCGGCACGTCGCTCGGCGAGATCACGTCCACCAGCGATGCCTTCCCGATCGCTGCCAACTGCTTCGACGATCCACTGGCCATGACCAACCGTTTCCATGAATTCGTCAAGGAAAAACCCGATTGGTACAGCATCTGCGACGAAGCCAGGCAATTCCCGGAACACCCCCACAACTAGCCTTGGCGCTCCTCCGGTCTCAGCCCACCATCTTGCCGTACCGGTCGATGGTGATGAGGTCCACGTACTTCGAGCCGTGCGGGTTGCCCGGAGCGAATTGCACTTTGTAGCCGCCGAGGTCGGTGCGCAGGCTGGCGATCGCCTCTTTCAGGCGGGCCCGGCTCACCGCACCGGCGCGTGCAGCGGCGCGCGAGGCCTCCACTGCGATGCGTCCAGCGATGTAGCCCTCGAGCACCGAGACGCCCACACGCATGTCGCTGCCGATGCCTGCCAAGTCTTGCTGGCAGCGGTTCACCACCGCGAGGCCCAGTGCATTGGGACGCGGCACCACCACGCTCATCACGGCGCTCTGGCCTTTGGCGGCCAGGGCATCGGCCAGCGGCTGGCCCGCCATCGAGGAAGCGAAGGACATGCCCCGGTAGCGCGCGGCCATCAGGTGATCGATGATCGCCGCCGTCGGCGCGGCGCCAGCCATGAACAGCACCGCATCGAGCGGTTGGGCGGTCAGTTGCGCCGCAACGGCATCGAATGACGGGTTGTTGCGGTCAAGCGCAATCGCCACGGCCGGCGTCAAGCCCACATTGGCGAGGGCCACGGTCATCGCGGCGAGGTTGGGCTTGGACGTGCCCTCCAGGTAGACGATGCCCACGCGGGACAGGTTGCGGTCCTTCACATAGGACACCATGCGCATGAATTCGAGGTCGTAGCCGGCACGGGTGTGGTACGCGGCACTCTGGCTGTGGGTGCGGATGCCCATGTGGCCCGTGGCAGTCCCCAGCAGCGCCATCTGCTGAAGTTCGAGTGCGGGCAGGGCGGCTTCGGCGCCCGCGCCACTCGTGAGACCCACCAGGCCCGTCACGCCGGCGTCGGCCAGCACCCGGGCGTTGCTCGCGCAGCGTTCGGCCGATCCGGCGTCGTCGAGGGTGACGAGCTCAAAATGCATGCCGCGCGCGCCTTCGGCTTTGTTCGCACCATCGAACGCCGCGAGGATGCCCGCCCGCACCGCCTTGCCCTCTTCACCGCTGTCGCCGGTCATGGCGGCCGACTGGCCGAACCGGACAGTGCCCGACTGGGCACGGGCGAGTCCGGGCATGCCTCCCAGCATGCTGCCAGCCCACAGTGCCGGACCGCCCAGCACGAAGTTCCTGCGCTTCATACGATTCTCCTGATTGGTATGCCTGTCGACGCGCAGGGGCCCGAATCGCTGGACCGGCGGCGCTTCTGCCTCATCGTCCGCTGGCTTGGGGACTTGAGGTGGCGTTACCGCTCGAAACCAATGGAGGAATTGCTAACGTGCCGGGGGTGATCAGGCGCGTGGGGCGTTGTCACTCCGGCGAAAGCCGGAGCCTACTGCCACCAGTGGATACCGACGTTCGTCGGTATGACATTGGAGGGTGATGAGTCGCGTGGCCGACGAGGGGCCCCAAGGACGGAGTGGCTCGGCTGCGCAGGCCGGGCGCTCAACGCTCCGGCTGGCTGGTGCCGCCGATGCGCAGCATCAGGTTGAGGTATTCGAGCTTGGCGTGCAGCGCCGACATCTCGGCCAGCAACTCGGCCCAGCGGGCCGTATTGAGGTTGGGTGTCGGGTGCTGGTTTTGGCCGGGAGGCAAATCGGCGGGCAGGCTGGACATGGCGGAGACCTTCAAACGCGGGCATGTTCGCCCGCCGCTGCACGGGCAACAACCCCTCGATCGGGTGCCAGGATGCATCCAGCCTGCGTGAAGTGGGTGCGGGCTTTTGCTGGTGCAATGAGCTATGCGGGGGCTCGAAGGCGGCCCAGCGGGCCCACTGGGCCCGCTGGGCCGTGGCGTCTTTGCAGAACGCCATGCGCTGCGCTAGACGACGGCGCCTTCGATCGCTTCCAACGCCAGGGCCACTTCATCTTCCAAGATGTTGAGCGCCGGCATCAGGCGCAGGCGCTGCGGCCGCACGGCATTCACCAGCACGCCGGTGTCCGCGCGCAGGCGCAGCGCTTCAGCCACATGCACGGCCTGCCCGGGTCCGGGGAGGTCGAGCGCGAGCAGCAGTCCACGGCCACGCACGGGAGGGCTGCCCACACGTTGTCCGATGCGGTCGAGCCCTGCGCGCAGTTGCGCTCCACGTTCGGCCACATGGGGAAGGAACCCCGGGGCGTTGACAGCTTCCACCACGGCCAGCGCGGCGGAACACATGAGTGCGTTGCCGTTGTACGTGCCACCCTGATCGCCGGGAGCGAAGCAGCAGACCGCTTCGCGCGCCAGCAGCGCGCCGATCGGCACACCGCCGCCCAGGCCCTTGCCGAGCGTCATGATGTCCGGTTGGATGGCCGCCACCTCATGCCCCCACCAGCTGCCGGTGCGGCCCACGCCGGTCTGCACTTCATCGAGGATCAGCAACAGGCCCCGCGCATCGCACAAGCTGCGCAACGCCTGCAGGAATGCCGGCGTTGCCTCCACCACGCCCGCCTCCCCTTGAATGGGCTCGAGCATCACGGCCACTGTGCGTTCGGTCACGAGCGCCTCGACGCTGGCCAGGTCATTGAGACGTGCCTTCGGAAAACCGGGCACCTGAGGCATGAACAGGGTGTCGAAGCCGGGCTTGCCGCTGGCGCTCATCGTCGCAAGCGTGCGGCCGTGGAAGCTGTCCTCGAACGTGATGATCTCGAACGCGCCGCCACGGTGCACCTGGCCGAATTTGCGGGCCAGCTTGATGGCGCCTTCGTTGGCCTCGGCGCCGCTGTTCGTGAAGAAGCAGCGATCGAGCCCGCTCAACGCCGTCAACCGGGCAGCCAGCGCGATGGCGCGGTCGTTGTGGAGGCCCGGCCCCACCTGCAGCACCCGCCCGGCCTGGTCGGCGAGCGCGGCTGCAATCACCGAAGGGGCGTGACCGAGCGTGTTGACGGCCCAACCTTGCACGAGGTCGAGATGGCGGCGGCCGTGCTCGTCCCAGAGCCAGCTGCCGCTGCCGCGGGTGAAGACGGCGGCGGGGCGATGGTTCACGGTCATCAGCGCGTCGATGGGAGGGCGGGAGTTCAGGTTCATCGGGTGGTTTCCTGGAGGTTGGAGGAAGGAAACTCCAGACCGGAACGACACCCCCTCGGGCAAAGGCACTGCAGCAGCACCTTCAAATACAACAAAGGCCACGAGGGGTCTCGTGGCCTGGAGGGTGAACGCGCCGCCAAGGGCGTTCGGGCAGGACGAAACCGCTCAACGTCGACGTCGAGCGGATCGTCGGGTGGAGGCCCGGACGGAAGGCGAGGTGAGGGAAGCGTTCACGGGGCCAGCATACAACAGAAATCTGGCGTGCAACACCAAACTAGTTCGGGCCCATGACGGAGCCGGGCAACGGGGGCTCCGGTGGTTTGACGGTCGGTGCCGAGGCCGGTGCGGACGGAGCGCCAAGCGCGCCCAAGGCTTCGGTCGCGTCGTCGAAACCGAGATGGGTCTTGGCGCCGCCCAAGGCCCAATCCGCGTAGACCCAGTCGCCGTCGACCTTCAGCACGTCGTCGGGAGCGGCTGGCGAGGCCACCGGGATGCCCCGCAGCGCCTGGCCCATGAAATCGATCCACACCGGCAGCGACAGACCGCCGCCGGACTCCCGCGCGCCGAGGCTTCTCGGGGTGTCGTAACCCATCCAGACCACGGCGACAAGGCTGGGCTGGAAGCCGGCGAACCATGCGTCGACCGCATCGTTCGTCGTGCCCGTCTTGCCGTAGAGGTCGGGCCGCTTGAGCAGCGCCTGCGCCTTGGCCGCGGTGCCGGTGCGGGTGACCTCATTGAGCAGGCTGTTCGTGATGAAGGCATTGCGCCGGGTGATCACCCGCGCGTTGTCGTCCAGCTCGGGGGCGGGTGCCTCGTACAGCACGTTGCCTTTCGCATCGGTGATGCGCTGGATCAGTTGCGGGGCGACGCGGTAGCCGCCGTTGGCGAGCACGCTGTAGGCCGAGGCGAGCTGCAACGGGCTCGTCTGCCCCGATCCGAGCGCCAGCGTGAGGTTGTCCGGCTGGAGCGACGGGTCGAAACCGAAGCGGCCCACCCATTCCCGGGCCGCATCGGGGCCGAGCATCTTCACGAGACGGATGGTCACGAGATTCTTCGAACGGGCAAGCGCCTGACGAAGCGTGATGGGGCCATCGAAGCTGCCATCCGAGTTCTTGGGGTCCCACCCGGAGGACTGCACATCGTCGGGCAGCAAGAGCGGCGCATCGTTGACCAGGGTGGCTGGCATCACACCCTGTTCCAGGGCTGCCGAATACAGGAACGGCTTGATGCTCGAACCGGGCTGGCGCCAGGCGCCGTTGACATGGTTGAACTGATTGCGCGCGAAATCGAACCCCCCGACCAGCGCTCGCACCCGACCGGTGGCCGGCTCCGTGGCGACGAGCGCACCTTCAACCTCCGGCCAATGCCGGATGGCCCATTGACCCTCGGTGCCCAGGTCCTGCGCGACGCGAATGATCGAGCCTCTCCGGATGGGTTCCACACCTCTGGCGCGCGGCGACAGCGCGGGTTGCGCCTGCTTGAGCCCGTCGCCCTGCACCTGGATGACTTCGCCGGTGGCAAGCGTCGCCACGACCCGCTGCGTGCTGGCCTCGTTGACGATGGCCACGCGAAGGTCATCGTCATCACGGTAGTCGGCCAGCAGCTGGGCCACGCCGGGGTCGCGTGGTCCCATGCCGTCGGGCATGTCTTCCTGATCCTCCGGCCCGCGGTAAGGCTGGCGACGTTCGAAATCGAGCACGCCTTTTCGCAGCGCGCGGTAGGCGGCCTGCTGGTCCTGCGAATGCAGCGTGGTGGTGACCTTCAAACCCAATGTGTACGCGCTCTCGCCGTAACGGGCGAACACGGCCTGCCGCGCCATCTCGGCCACGTGTTCGGCATGCAGCACGGCATCGCGGTCGCTGTGGATGTGCAGCGGCTCATCGCGAGCCGCCTGTTCGGCCTCGGGGGTGATCAGGCCTGCGTCCCGCATGCGGGCCAGCACCTGCCACTGGCGCTGGCGAGCCCGCTCGAGATTGGTGATCGGGTTCGCGTAGACCGGGTTTTGCGGCAGGCCGGCGAGCATCGCGCATTCGGCCAGCGACAGGTCCGACAGGGTCTTGCCGAAGTAGGCTTGCGAGGCCGCCTCGAAGCCGTATGCACGATGGCCCAGGAAGATCTGGTTCATGTACAGCTCGAGCACCTGGTCCTTGCTGAGCTGGCGCTCGATCTTCACCGCGAGCAGCATCTCGTTGATCTTGCGCATGTAGGTCTTGCGCGACGAGAGGTAGAACGCGCGGGCCACCTGCTGCGTGATGGTCGAGCCGCCTTGGCTGCGCCGCGAGTGCCAGAGGTTCGTGAGCACGGCGCGCACGACGCCCCTGGCATCGACGCCGAAGTGGTCGCGAAAGCGCTTGTCCTCCACCGCCAACACGGCTTCCTGGAGCTGCTTCGGAATCTGCCCGATGGGCATCATGTAACGCCGCTCGGAGCCGAACTGACCGATCTCGATGCCTTCGTCCGTGAAGACGCGCAGCGGTTGTTTCGGTCGGTAGTCGGTCAGGGCGCCCAGGTCGGGCTGGCGCTGATACAGCAGTGTGGCGCCGATGGCGGCGGCGAACACGCCGGCGATCATCAGCGCCAACAACAACCACAAGACACGCCGCAACAGGGCGCGAAGGAAAAGGGGAACGGGACTCACCCGCGAATTATCGGGGCGCCCCGTGTCTCCGACCGCAGGACCAAGTTCACTTGCCAGCCACCTGAAGCAGCTCGATCTCGAACTGCAGCGTGCTGTTCGGGGGAATCACGCTGCCTGCGCCGCGTTCACCGTAGGCGATGGACGGGGGGCAGGTCAGCTTGGCCTTGCCGCCCACCTTCATGCGCTGCACGCCCTCGGTCCAGCACGGGATCACGCGGTTCAGCGGGAAGCTGGTGGGTTCGTTCCGCTTGAACGAGCTGTCGAACTCCTTGCCGTCGAGGAAGGTGCCGCGGTAGTGGACCTTGACCGTGTCCGTGGCCGAGGGGCTCGCGCCGGTCCCCTCCTTGAGCGACAGGTAGACGAGGCCGCTCGGGGTCGTTACCGCTCCCTTTTCCTTGGCGGCCGCGGCCGTCGGGGCGCTGGCGGCCTGGGCGTTGGCCAGCGGCAGTGCGAAGGCGAGGGTGGCGAGGCACAGCAGTTTTTTCATGGGAAGTCTCCAGTCGAAAGGGCGCCATGATGTCCGCTCATGCGCCTTCATGCAAATCAAGGCCTGTCCGCACCATGCGACTTCGTGTGCGGCATCGGGGACAATTGCGAACTTCGCTCCGCTGCCCCATGACCATTCTGCTCGCGCCCATGGAAGGGCTGCTCGACTTCACTCTGCGCGACATCCTCACCCGAGTGGGGGGCATCGACCGCTGTGTGTCCGAGTTCATCCGCGTGACCGGCACGCTGTTGCCCGAGCGTGTGTTCACGCGGATCGTGCCCGAACTGAACCACGGCGGCCGCACCCTGGCCGGCGTGCCTGTGCGCGCTCAGCTGATGGGGTCCGACCCGGTGTGCCTTGCCGAAAACGCGGCCCGCCTTGCCGGACTCGGGCCCGCCGGGATCGACCTGAATTTCGGCTGCCCGGCCAAGGTGGTGAACCGCCATGGCGGCGGTGCGGCCTTGCTGGCCGATCCGGACCTGCTCGCCCGCATCGTCTCGGCGGTGCGCCGCGCCGTGCCGGCCCATGTGCCTGTTTCCGCGAAGATGCGTCTCGGCTTGTACGACACATCACGCGCTGTGGAATGTGCGCTCGCCATCACAGGGGCCGGCGCGGGTGAACTCGTCGTACATGCGCGCACGAAGGCCGATGGCTACAAGCCGCCGGCCCGGTGGGCCTGCATTGCCGACATCCGCGAGGCCGTCCGCGTGCCAGTGGTGGCCAATGGGGAAATCTGGAACGTCGCGGACGCCGCGGAGTGCCGCCGCCAATCCGGCTGCGAAGACCTGATGCTCGGCCGCGGCATGGTGTCGTACCCGGGGCTCGCATGCTCGATCGCCGATCCCGCACGCCCGCCGCTGGCCTGGGCCGATCTCATGCCATTGATGGCGAGGTTCTGGGCGCTCGTGTGCGACAAGGTGGAACCCAGGGCCCGCGCCGGCCGCTTGAAGCAATGGTTGAACTACCTGCGCCGTCATTACCCCGAGGCCCAGGAGGCCTACGGTCGGCTGCGCACCGTCAACGATCCGGCCCAGTTGGCCGAAGGCCTGTTCGGGCGGTCCGCCACGGTTGAACAGGGCCACGCAGGCATCACCGCGCTGCGGTACGCTCCGCGTTGTTCCGGAGAAGTGTCATGAAGACCTACAACATCGAAATCCAGCGGTTCAAATCCATGGGCAACGGCAATGGCCTGATCACCGCGCAGATCGACGCGCTCGTGCTGCCGCTCAAGCCCACCGAGGACCGCACGCCCACCACATGGCTCAGCATGACGGAGGACAACGCCCGCGTCCTGCAGCAACTGCTGAAGGCCCAACTGGCCGAAGTCGACAAGCGCAAGGCGCGCAGCCAGCGGTGATGGCCGGGCGCCTGGGCGGCGCCCGGCGTGCTCACTTCGACGCCCAGGTGTCCTTGAGCGTCGTGGTGCGGTTGAAGACGAGCCGCCCCGGTGCGCTGTCGTGCCGGTCGGCCACGAAGTAGCCATGGCGCTCGAACTGGAACTTGTCGTCGCCGCGGGCGGACGCCAGTGACGGCTCCACGAACGCCTGCACCACCTTCTTGCTGTTCGGGTTCAGCACGGTGAGGAAGTCCGTGCCGCCGGCGTCCGGCTGAGGCACGGTGAACAGGCGGTCGAACAGCCGCACCTCGGCCGGCAAGCCGTCGGTCGCGCTGACCCATGTGATCACGCCCTTGACCTTCACCGCATCGGCGCCAGGGGTGCCGCTCTTCGTGTCGGGCACGATCGTCGCGAGCACGGCGGTGATGTTGCCTGCATCGTCCTTCTCGCAACCGGTGCATTCGATCACATAGCCATACTTCAACCGCGCCTTGTTGCCGGGATAGAGGCGGTGGTAGCCCTTCGGAGGGGTCTCGAGGAAGTCCTCCCGCTCGATCCACAGCTCCTGCGTCAGCACGAAATCGCGGTGGCCGCGTTCCGGGTGGCCGGGGTGAACCGGCGCGTGACAAGGCTCCTGGTGCGACGCACTGCCGAACACATCGGCGAAGTTCGTCAACTTGAGCTTGACCGGGTCCAGCACGACGCAGGCGCGGGCGGCCTTGCCATCGAGGTCGTCGCGCAGCGCGATCTCCAGGGCGCTGTAATCCAGCCAGCCCCCGGCCTTGCTGACCCCACTGCGCTCGGCCAGCAGTTGCAGGCTTTCGGGCGTGTAGCCCCGGCGACGCAGACCCACCAGCGTAGGCAGGCGCGGATCATCCCAGCCGTCGACATGCCCATCCGCCACGAGCTGGCGCAGCTTGCGCTTGCTGGTGACGATGTACGTCAGGTTCAAACGTGCGAATTCATACTGGTGCGGCCGGGGTTGTGCCAGCAGGCCGAGGGTGGCCAGGTGGTCGAGCAGCCAGTCGTAGAACGGTCGCTGGTCTTCGAACTCCAGCGTGCAGATGCTGTGCGTGATGTTCTCAAGCGCATCCTCGATGGGGTGCGCGTAGGTGTACATCGGGTAGATGCACCAGGTGTCGCCCGTGTTGTGGTGCGTGGCCCGGCGGATGCGGTAGATGGCCGGATCGCGCAGATTGATGTTCGGGCTCGCCATGTCGATCTTCGCGCGCAGCACCATCGCGCCGTCGGCATGCAGGCCATCGCGCATCTCGCGAAAGCGTGCGAGATTCTCGGCCGGCGTGCGATCGCGAAACGGGCTGTTCACCCCTGGCTTGCCGAAGTCGCCCCGGTTGATGCGCATCTCGTCAGCCGATTGCTCATCCACATAGGCCAGACCCGCCTGGATGAGCGCTTCGGCAGCGCGGTACATGAAATCGAAGTAATTGCTGGCGTGGTAGAGGTGCTCGGTGCCATGGGACGTCCAGTCGAACCCGAGCCACTTCACTGCGTCCAGGATCGCGTCGACGTACTCCTGCTCTTCCTTCTCGGGGTTGGTGTCGTCGAAGCGCAGATGGCAGGTGCCGCCGTAGTCACGGGCCAGGCCGAAGTTCAGGCAGATGCTTTTCGCATGGCCGATGTGCAGATAGCCGTTGGGCTCGGGTGGGAAGCGGGTGCGGATGCGGGCAGGGTCTGGTTGCCCGGCGGCGTGGTGCGCGGCGTCTCCCGGGCTGCCTCCGAAGCGGCGCGACGCATACGTGCCCTGGGCCAGGTCGCGCTCGATGATCTGGCGGAGGAAGTTGCTGGGCTTGGTGTCGGCGCCGGAGGGGGGGCTCTTGTCGTCGCTCATGAAATCCGCTTGAAATTCAATGGTTTGGGCCATCTCTGGCGCGTGTCGATCCATTGTAGACCGCGGGTTTGCACCGAGCCCACCGCGCATGCTGCATCGGCGGACGGGCCTGCTGTGTGATGGTTCTCACGGGATTGGCCGCTGCAGTCATCAGCGCCCGCCGCGCCCCCCGCGCCTGAAGGGGGCCTGCGCGAAGGGTGCTGCTCATGGAGGTGCAAAAATCGACAGATGACCCGCGCGCCCGATTCCGGTTTTCAATCCAGCAACTTGCCCGGCTGGCAACCGACCGCCCCGGCCGGATTGCCCACGGCGCCTCTGCCTCCACCGCCCATCGCAGGGCACCGAAGAAGGGCGCCACAGCGCCGTTTCCTCACGGACCAGGCCCACGTATGGCTCGCCCGGCTTCCGCCCCGGTTCCAGCCGCTCGCCACGGCCCGGGCTCATCCGCACATCGTGAACCGCCTGGCGGAACTCTGGCCGATGCCGGACCAACTGGCGGATTACTTTCGCGAACTGCTGTTCAGCCGCCGTGAGGGACGCCGAGGGTTTTCCTTTGACGTGCTCACTGAACTGCTTGACCTGCAGTCCCAGGCTCCGCAGCGGCCCCATTAGCGGCTGGTCCCAATCGGCCGACCGCATTACAGACGGCAACAATCACGTGTGAAAAGGCCGGTTTTCGCGTCAACTTCGTGTCCACTGAATGGGATCGCGGTACGTTGTTGCTTGCAAGGAGCTGCCACAAGACGCAGTTCGAAAGGAGCAAGAGATGTCCGTCCGAAAGATTCCCTTCCTGGCTCTGCTGGCTTTGGCCGGCGGCTTGCTCGCCGGCGGCGCGGCCCAGGCGGCCGACGTGCGCTGGTCCGTCAACATCAACGTGCCGGGGCCGGTGTACGCGGAGCCTGTTTATTACGCTCCACCGCCGGTGTACTACGCCCCGCCGCCGCCGGTGTACTACCGGCCGCGTCCGGTGGTGGTTCAGCCGCCCGTGGTTGTGTACCCGCCCGGCCCGCCGGCCATCGTGGGTGGCTCCTGGGAGCGGCATCACCGCCATCACCACTGGCGAGAACACCGCCGCGACTGGGATCAGCGCGACAACTGGGACCATCGTCGAGGCCACGGCAACCACTACGGGTACGACCGCTGAGACAGGCATCGCCTTCATCGAGGGCGGTCCGCTGATCTCCCCCTTCAGGGCGCGATCCACGGGCTGACTCCGGCGGCGAAAGCGGCGCTTTGCGCCCCGAAGGAGGGATTGGTGCCTTCGGGGTGGACGTTTATAGTCCAGGCGTTCATTCCCGGAGAATCTTTCCATGCGCCGCCGTTGTCCCCAATCTCTTCATCGTTTGCGGGGGCCGATGGCGATCCTCGTGCCGGCGCTCTTGATGGTGGGGTGCGGTTCGAATCCGACGACCGGGGGACCTGTGCTGCCGGAAGCGCGCGCGTTGCGTCCCGCCCCGTCCGCCTCTGCGCCGGCGGTTGCGCCTGCGCCGATGCCGGTTCCATCTCCTTCTGTCCATCCGTTGGAAACCCCGGCAGTCGCCGCGCGTTTTCCCGAACCGGCCGTGACCTATCCGCTGCCCTCGTTGCAGTCCGGCCGCGACACCTTCACGACCGCGGCCGAACTTCAGGCCAGGCTTCAAGCGCTCGTCGCGTCGGCACAGCCCGCGAACAATTCCACCAGCGTCACGCTGTTGCCGCTCGGCAACTCGCAGGACGGTGCGCCCTTGCAGGCGATCTTGTTCACCCGGCATCCGTCACCCGTGCCGGCCGTCCTCGAGCGAGGCGGGCGTCCCACCGTGATGATCGTGAGCCAGCAGCACGGGGATGAACCGGCCGGCACCGAGGCGCTGCTGCAGATTGCCGACGCGTTGGCTTCCGGCAATCTGCAGGATCTGCTGGATCGCATCAACGTGGTGATCTACCCTCGGGCCAATCCGGACGGTGCGGCGCGTGGGCAGGCGGCGCTGACCAATGGCACCGACCTCGACACCGATCACCTGCTGCTCAGCACACCTGAGGCGCGGGCGATGGCCCGCCTCGCATCGGATTACCGTCCGATGGTCGTGATCGACACACATGAATACCCCATCGATGCCGCTTACGCGGAACGCATGGGAGGCGCGCAAAGGGCCGACATCCAGCTTCAGTACGCCGGCACGGCTGGCGTCCCCGAGTTCATCGTCAAGGCATCCGAGGAATGGTTTCGCCAGCCCCTGCTGGCGGCGCTCAAGCAGGACGGGCTGACGGTGGAATGGGCCCATCGGATCGCGGCAGGCGGTCAGCGTGCATCGATGGGCAATGCCCGGCCGGACAGTGCACGCAACGTCAATGGCCTGCGCAACGCGGTCAGCGTGGTGCTCGAATCGCGAGGTGGCAACCTTGGCCGGGTGCATTTGGGCAGAAGGGTCCACAGCCATGTGGCGGCCATCACGGCGCTGCTCAAAAGCAGCGCTCAGCGTGCCGGCGACCTCGTGAAGCTGCGCAAATATGTTGACGCCTCGGTCCGGGCCGAACTCTGCAAAGGCACGGCCGTGGTCGATGCGCAACTGTCTTCCACTGAACACACGCTGCTCCTGCTCGACCCCAAGACCGGTGTCGACAAACAAGTGGCGGTCAATTGGGACTCCTCGCTGGTGTTGCGCGAGGCCAAGCGCCGCAACCGGCCTTGTGGCTATTGGCTTGCTGCCGACCAGTCGAATGCAGTGAGCCGCCTGCGCGCCCTCGGATTGCGCGTGGATCAGCTCGGCCAGGCCGTCGACGGCATGCAGGCAGACGCGAACGGCGGCGCAGCCGTGGCGGGCGAACGCGAGATCATGGAATTCAAGGCACCGGCCGGCAGCTATTACGTGCCCCTGAGCCAGGTCTGGGGCAACCTGGCCGTGGCGGCACTCGAGCCCGACTCCGCACAGGGGTTTGTGGCCAACAACCTGGTCACGTCCCCGACCCGGCTGCGCAAGATCGTGGCGCTCCCAAAGAAAAAATAGGCCCCCCAGTCGCTTCGCTCCTGCCCCCGAGGGGCGACCCCGGGTCGGCCGGCAGAGCCGGCCTCGCGGGTGGCTTGATGTGCGGCTTCGCTTCGCTTGCCTTCCTGTCGCGTGCGGTGCGGGGCGTTGCTCGCTTTGCTCGCTCGCCCCTCGCTCTTTCTCTTTTATAGCTCCGGCGGCTGTCGTGGCCATTTGGAACAGTGGGTATCGGCGTTCGCCGGTATGACATGCGGGGGCCGCAAACAAATGTCACACCGGCGAAAGCCGGTGCCCACTGGGGCAATGGGTCTCGACCTTCGCCGGGACGACGAGGTGTGGCGGCCGGACCGATGCGAAGCGAGCTGAAACGGGCCTGCACGGCCGTGTCTCGTACGGTCACGGTGGAGCTGGAGACAGTGGGCGTGCGGGGAATTCGTAGCCGAAGCGCCTGAGCAAAATAGCGGGGAAGCTGGTGTTCTAAAGCTTCTTTGGACTACCTTTCTTGCAAGAAAGGTAGTTCGGCTGCCGGGCCGAGACCCGGCGCGGCCTCGCCAGAGAACAAGTTCTTCTAAAAGAGATGCAGAACAGCGAAACCGGCCGCCGCCGGTTCCTCAGCGACGCCGTTTGCCAGCGGCACCCCCACCAAACAAGGTCCCGAGCACCCCTCGAACGATCTCTCGACCGACGCTCGACCCCATGGTGCGAACAGCAGACTTGGCCAAAGTCTGCGCCAGCCCGTCGTGCTTGCCCCCGCGGGGGCCGGTGCGGCCGAAGAGCAGGTCGTTGACTTTGCCCATGAGGCCGCCGTCTTCGGCGCCAGCATTGGAGGGGGCCTTCTGAGCAGCCGTGTCGGCGGCATCGCTGCTTTCGGCGGCGCGGCCCTTGAGTTTTTCGTAGGCGGATTCCCGGTCGACGGCCTGGTCGTAGGTGCCGGCGACCAGTGAATGGGCCAGCAGGTGCTTGCGCTGCTCGGGGGTGATGGGGCCGATCTGGCTGCCGGGGGGGATCACGAACACGCGTTCGGTGATGCTCGGGCGGCCTTTTTCATCGAGCAGGCTGACGAGCGCTTCGCCGACCGCCAGTTCGGTGATGGCCGATTCGATGTCGAGGCCGGGGTTGGCGCGCATCGTGCTGGCCGCCGATTTCACGGCTTTCTGATCGCGCGGGGTGTAGGCACGCAGCGCATGCTGGATGCGGTTGCCGAGCTGGGCGAGCACGGTGTCAGGGATGTCGAGCGGGTTCTGGGTGATGAAGTACACGCCCACGCCTTTGCTGCGCACGAGCCGCACGACCAGTTCGATGCGCTCGACGAGCGCAGCGGGCGCGTCCTTGAACAGCAGGTGGGCCTCGTCGAAGAAGAACACGAGTTTCGGCTGGTCCGGGTCGCCCACTTCAGGCAGCTGTTCGAACAGTTCGGAGAGCATCCACAGCAAGAAGGTGGCGTAGAGCCGGGGCGCGTTCATCAGCTTGTCGGCCGCAAGCACGTTCACGACGCCCTGGCCGGCCACCGTCTGCATGAAGTCGGCGATGTCGAGCATGGGTTCGCCGAAGAACCGGTCGCCGCCCTGTTCCTCGATCTGGAGGAGGCCGCGCTGGATGGCGCCGATGCTTGCGGCGCTGACGTTGCCGTATTCGGTGGTGTAGGCCGCAGCGTTGTCGCCCACGTGCTGCAGCATGGCGCGGAGGTCCTTCAGGTCGAGGAGCAGCAGGCCGTTGTCGTCGGCCACCTTGAAGACGAGGTTCAGCACGCCGGCCTGGGTGTCGTTCAACAAGAGCATGCGCGAGAGCAGCAGGGGCCCCATGTCGCTCACGGTGGCCCGCACAGGGTGGCCCTGTTCGCCGAATACGTCCCACAGCGTGGCCGGGCAGGCGCGTGATTCGGGCGGCTCGATGCCGCGCTCCTTGAGCACCGCGGCCAGCTTGTCGCCGATGCGGCCGGGCTGCGTGATGCCGGTGAGGTCGCCCTTGATGTCGGCCAGGAACACGGGCACGCCTCGCCGGCTGAAGTTCTCGGCGAGGGTCTGCAAGGTGATGGTCTTGCCGGTGCCGGTGGCGCCGGTGATGAGCCCGTGGCGGTTGGCCAGCGCAGGCAGCAGGTGGCACTCCTTGGTGCCGTGTCGGGCGATGAGGATGGGCTCGGCCATGGGGATGCTCCAGGAGGTTGGTGCGGCGGCTATAAAATCACAGTCTATTCGCTAGTGCGAGCACCAGTGCACGCGGCACTAGCCCCTTTTCTCAGAACACCAAGATGGCCGCCGGCAGGGAGCACCCGCCGGATCGGCCAGCACGAGGAGCCTTCATGGCCGGACATTCCAAATGGGCCAACATCCAGCACCGCAAGGGGCGCCAGGATGAAAAGCGCGGCAAGCTGTGGACCCGCGTCATCCGCGAGATCATCGTGGCCGCCCGCCAAGGCGGCGGTGATCCGAAGGACAACCCGCGGCTGCGCCTGGCCGTCGAAAAGGCCAAGGCAGTCAACATGCCGCTGGACACCGTCAAGAAGAACATCGACAAGGCCACCGGGAACGTGGAAGGCATGTCGTACGACGAAGTGCGCTACGAGGGCTATGGCATCGGCGGCGCCGCGGTCATCATCGATTGCATGACCGACAACCGCGTCCGCACCGTGGCGGAAGTGCGCCATGTGTTCAGCAAGTACGGCGGCAACCTGGGCACCGAAGGCTCGGTGGCGTTCCAGTTCAAGCACGTGGGGCAGCTCGTGTTCGCGCCCGGCACCAATGAGGACAAGCTGATGGAAGTGGCGCTCGAGGCCGGGGCGGACGATGTCATCACCGATGACGACGGTGCCATCGAAGTGCTGACCGCGCCGGCTGCGTTCGAAGCCGTGAAGGCCACTCTGGAGGCCGGTGGATTCAAGGCGGAGATGGCCGAGGTCACGATGCGGGCAGAGAACACGGTTGAACTGGAGGGTGAGGACGCCGCCCGCATGCAGAAGCTGCTCGACATGCTCGAGGAACTCGACGACACGCAGGACGTGTTCCACAACGCCGTGCTGCCGTGATGGCAGACGGCACACCGATCGACCCCGCAGGACACAAGGGTGACTCCATGAAAATTCTCGTGATCGGCTCGGGTGGCCGCGAACATGCGCTGGCCTGGAAGCTGGCGCAATCGCCTCGTGTGCAGGCGGTGCATGTGGCCCCCGGCAACGGCGGCACGGCGCTCGACCCGAACCTGAAAAACGTCGCCATCACGGACGTCAAGGCGCTTGCCGACTACGCCGAGGCCGAGAAGATCGGCCTGACCGTCGTGGGCCCCGAGGCGCCACTGGCCGCCGGCGTGGTGGACGAATTCCGGGCCCGCGGCCTGCGCATCTTCGGCCCCACGCGGGCGGCGGCGCAGCTCGAGAGCTCCAAGGCCTTCGCGAAGGACTTCATGAAGCGCCATGCGATTCCCACCGCGGCGTACGACACCTTCACCGACCCCGCCGCTGCGCACGCCTATGTGGACCGCATCGGCGCACCGATCGTGGTGAAGGCCGACGGCCTCGCCGCCGGCAAGGGCGTGGTGGTGGCGATGACGCTGGCCGAAGCGCATGAAGCCGTCGATTGGATGCTCGCCGGTGAAGACAACAAGCTGGGCGTGCAGCACAACGCCGGTGGTGCCCGCGTGGTGATCGAGGAGTTCCTGCAAGGTGAGGAAGCCAGCTTCATCGTGCTGTGCGATGGCAAGAACGTGCTGCCGCTGGCCACGAGCCAGGACCACAAGCGCTTGCTCGATGGCGATGAAGGCCCGAACACCGGCGGCATGGGCGCCTATTCGCCCGCGCCCGTGGTCACCCCCAATGTGCACGCCCGAGTGATGCAAGACATCATCCTGCCCACGGTGGCTGGCATGGCGCGCGACGGCGTCCCGTTCACAGGCTTCCTTTATGCCGGGCTGATGATCGACGACGAAGGCGTGCCCAAGACGCTCGAGTTCAACACCCGCATGGGCGATCCCGAGACGCAGCCGATCATGATGCGCCTCAAGAGCGACCTGGTGGATGTGTTCCTGCAGGCCACGGATGGCACGCTCGATCAGGTCGAGCTGCAGTGGGACCGCCGCGTGGCACTCGGCGTGGTGATGGCCGCGGCGGGCTATCCGCTGTCGCCGCGCAAGGGCGACGAGATCACGGGCTTGCCGTCGCCCGTCGCAGATGCGATGGTGTTCCACGCCGGCACCTCCCAGGCCGGCAAGGGCACCGTGACCTCCGGCGGCCGCGTGCTGTGCGTGACGGCGCTGGGCGATTCGGTGAAACTGGCGCAGCAGCGGGCGTACGAGGTGTTGAACGGCATCCGCTTCGACGGCGCGCAGTTCCGCCGCGACATCGGCCACCGAGCCATCAAGCCGCGCTGATCGCCGTATGCAGTTCCCCCTCGTCCGTGACTACCTCCTGGGCCTGCAGGAGCGCATCGTCGCAGCCCTCGAAGCCGACGGGGGGGACGCGTTCGCCAGCGATGCCTGGGTGCGCGAGCCGGGCGGAGCCCTGGAGGGAGACGGCCGTTCCCGCCTCGTGGAAGGGGGTGGCTTGCTGGAGCGCGGCGGCTGCAATTTCTCGCATGTGCGCGGGCGCACGATGCCGCAGTCGGCCACCGCGCATCGGCCCGAGCTCGCGGGGGCGCCATTCGAGGCCATGGGCGTATCGCTCGTGTTCCACCCGCGCAACCCGTACGTTCCCACCGTGCACATGAACGTGCGCATGTTCGCCGCGCTGCCGGCCGGGCGGGAGCCGGTCGTGTGGTTCGGCGGCGGCATGGACCTCACGCCTTACTATGGCTTCGAGGAAGACGCCGTGCATTTCCACCAGGTGAACCGCGATGCGCTGGCTCCGTTGGGCAAGGCGCTCTACCCGCGTTTCAAGCAGTGGTGCGACGAATACTTCTTCTTGAAGCACCGCAACGAGCCGCGCGGCGTCGGCGGTGTGTTCTATGACGATTTCACCGAGGGTGGCTTCGACAACGGCTTCGCTCTGACCCGTGCCGTGGGGGATGCCTTCCTGGCCGCCTATCTTCCCATCGTGCAACGCCGCAAGGCGATGCCGCACGGCGAACGCGAGCGGGCGTTCCAGACGTACCGGCGCGGGCGCTACGTCGAATTCAATCTGGTCTTCGACCGCGGCACGCTGTTCGGCCTGCAGTCGGGCGGCCGCACCGAATCCATCCTGATGTCCATGCCGCCGGTCGTGACCTGGCGCTACGACTGGACACCGGAGCCGGGCACGCCGGAAGCGCGCCTGTACACGGATTTCCTGCGTCCTCGCCCATGGGCCGATGAGGGCGCACGTTGAAACGCATCGGCCTTTTCGGCGGCACGTTCGATCCCGTTCATCTGGCGCACGTGGCGCTCGCACGGGTGGCGCTGGACCAGTTGCAGCTCGATGAGGTGCGATGGGTGCCCGCGGGCCGACCGTGGCAGAAGGCGCGCCTGCTCACGCCGGCGGCCCACCGCGCCGCGATGATCGAACTTGCGATCGCGGACGAACCGCGTTTCACGCTCGACCGTTGCGAGCTCGAACGCAGCGGCGCCAGCTACACCTATGACACCGTGCGCGACTTCCAGGCCACCGAGCCCGGCTGCGAATGGTTCCTCATCATCGGGCAGGACCAGTACGCAGGGCTGCACACGTGGCTCGGCTGGCAGGAGCTGCTCGAGCGCGTGACGCTTGCGGTGGCGAACCGTCCCGGTGCGCCGCTGCGGGCAAGTCCGTCCGTCGAGCAGGTGGCGCACCAGGCGGTGGCGCTGCCCATGATGGACATCTCGTCCACCCACATCCGCGCCGAAGTGGCGGCGGGCCGGTGCATTGATGCGCTGGTGCCTCCAGCCGTGGCGCGATATATTGACCAACACCACCTCTATCGGGGAACTCACGGGAGCTGAATGGACATCCGAAAACTGCAGCGCGCCATCGTCGATGGCCTTGAAGACGTCAAGGCCCAGGACATCGCCGTCTTTGACACCGAACACCTGTCTCCGCTCTTCGAGCGCGTGATCATCGCTTCGGGCACTTCGAACCGGCAAACCAAGGCACTTGCTGCCAGCGTGCGGGATGCGGTCAAAGCCGAAGGCTTCCAGGTGCAGCGCACCGAAGGCGAGGTCAATGGGGAATGGATCATCGTGGACTGCGGCGCTGCCGTCGTGCACGTGATGCAGCCCACCATCCGCGAGTACTACCACCTTGAGGAGATCTGGGGTGACAAGCCGGTCAGGCTGAAGGCGGAGCGCAGCACCAGGCTCGTCAAGGCCGAGGAACCTGCGCTGGACGCCAAGAAGCCCGCGGCGAAGAAGCCTGCTGCCAAGAAGGCAGCGGCCAAGGCAGCCGAACCGGTGGTGGCCAAGAAGGCCGCAGCCAAGAAGGCCGCGCCTGCCAAGGCCCCTGCCAAGAAAGTGCCGGCGAAGAAAGTGGCGGCGAAGAAGGTGGCCGCGAAGAAAGCCGCTGCGCCAGTGCGCACGGTGAAGGTCAACGAACCGGTCGCAAAGAAGGCGCCTGCCAAGAAGGTCGCGGCGAAGAAGGTCGTGGCCCGCAAGGCCGCGGCACCGAAGGCCGGCGTGACGCGCACCACGGGGGTCAAGTCCACACCGTCCGCGGTGAAGAAGGCGCCGGCCAAGAAGGCAGCGGCGCCGGCGAAAAAGACCGCAGCGCGCAAGTGAAGCTGCTGCTTGCCGCCGTCGGGCAGCGCCAGCCGTCGTGGGCGGAGACCGCCTACGACGACTTCGCCAAACGTTTTCCGCCGGAAATGCGCCTCGAACTGAAGGCCGTCAAGGCGGAATCGCGTGGCTCGAAGACCGCGGAGCAGTTGATGGCGGCGGAAGCCGTCCGCCTGGAGGCTGCATTGCCCAAGGGCGTGCGGCGCGTCGTGCTGGACGAACGCGGCAGCCGCTTGACCACCATGCAGCTCGCCGCACGCCTGGCGGCCTGGCAGCAAGACGGCCGCGATGTGGCGCTGCTGGTGGGCGGGCCCGACGGGCTCGACCCGGCCTTGAAGGCCTCGGCCGATGAAACGCTGCGTCTCTCCGACCTGACGCTGCCGCATGCGTTCGTGCGGGTGCTGCTCGCCGAGGCGCTGTACCGCGCCTGGACCGTGCTCGTGAACCACCCCTATCACCGGGAGTGATGCGCCGCGGCGCCCCTATGTGCGACCTCATTTACCTTGCCTCCCAAAGCCCCCGGCGCCGCCAGCTGCTCGCGCAGATCGGCGTGCGCCATGAGCTGTTGCTGCCTGGGCCCGAGGAGGATGCCGAAGCGCTCGAAGCCGAGCGCGCGGGCGAACGGCCGGAAGATTATGTGGCACGGGTCACTCGCGCCAAGCTCCAGGCCGCGCGGGCACGCTGGCAGGCCAGGAGCCTGCCGGTCGCCCCCATCCTGTGCGCCGATACCACGGTCGCCCTCGGCAACCGCATCCTGGGCAAGCCTGCCGATGCGGCCGACGCGCAACGCACACTCACCATGCTGTCGGGCCGGACGCATCGCGTGATCACCGCCGTGGCGGTGGCCCACGGGGCGTTCGAAGCCATGGCGGTCAATGTGTCGAAGGTGCATCTGGCCCCCGTGCCGATGGATGAACTCACCGCCTACGTGGCGAGCGGCGAGCCGTTCGGCAAGGCGGGTGCCTATGCGATCCAGAGCGCCGCTGCGGCCTGGATCTCGCGCATCGAGGGCAGCTACTCGGCTATCATGGGTTTGCCTTTGTACGAGACGGCAGAACTGCTTCGGCAGGCAGGCTTGCAATTCCGCGCCGCGTCGCTCTGACGCGGCCCCACCGGACCCCCGTCCCCATGCAAGACATCCTCATCAACTGGTCGCCTCAGGAAACGCGTGTCGGCATCGTCGAGAACGGCGCCGTGCAGGAACTCCATGTGGAGCGCGCCCTCGAACGCGGTCTCGTGGGCAACATCTACGCCGGCCGGGTGGCCCGCGTGTTGCCGGGCATGCAATCCGCCTTCATCGACATCGGTCTGGAGCGCGCCGCGTTCCTGCATGTCGCAGACGTTCATGTGGCCGGCCCATCGCGCACAGACCACGGGCCCGGCGCCGTGCCGCCGCCGCCCATCGAACGCCTGGTGTTCGAAGGGCAGACGCTCACCGTGCAGGTCATCAAGGATCCCATTGGCACCAAGGGGGCCCGGCTGTCCACGCAAATCAGCATCGCCGGCCGCCTGCTCGTGTTCTTGCCGCAGGACGATCACATCGGCGTCTCGCAGAAGATCGGGTCACATGAATTGCGCGAGCAGCTGCGCACCCGCATGCACCTGCTCGCCGGCAAGCCGGCCGACGATGCCACGCCATACAACGGCGGCGGTTTCATCCTGCGCACGAACGCGGAAGATGCCACCGACGAGGAACTGGCCGATGACATCGCCTACCTCCGCAAGACCTGGGGGCTGATCCGTGAACGAAGCTTCAAGACGCCGCCCGGCGCGCTGTTGCACCAGGACCTGAGCCTGGTTGAACGCGTGCTCCGCGACCTGGCGAGCGACGACACCCAGAGCATCCGCATCGATTCGCGCATGCAGTTTGAGCAGTTGATGGCGTTCGGGAATGAGTTCACGCCCACGTCGGTCAGCAAGCTGATGCACTACAAGGGCGAGCGGCCCATCTTCGATCTGTACAACATCGATGATGAAATCACCCGGGCGCTCGGGCGCCGGGTGGATTTGAAGTCCGGCGGCTACCTGATCATCGACCAGACCGAGGCCTTGACCACGGTGGACGTCAACACCGGCGGCTACGTGGGTGCGCGCAATTTCGACGACACCATCTTCAAGACGAACCTGGAGGCCACGCAGGCCATCGCCCGGCAGCTTCGGCTGCGCAACCTGGGCGGCATCATCATCATCGACTTCATCGACATGGTGCGCGAGGACCACCAGAACGCCGTGCTCGCCGAACTGCGCAAGCAGCTGGCGCGTGACCGCACGAAGGTCACCGTGAGCGGCTTCACCCAGCTCGGCCTGGTGGAGATGACCCGCAAGCGCACCCGCGAATCGCTTGCGCACATGCTGTGCGAGCCTTGCCCCGTGTGCAGCGGCAAGGGGCAGGTGAAGACAGCGCGCTCGGTCTGCTACGACATCCTGCGTGAAATCCTGCGGGAGGCGCGCCAGTTCAACCCGAAGGAATTTCGCGTGATCGCCTCGGCCACCGTCATCGAAATGCTGCTCGACGAAGAGAGCCAGCACCTGGCTGCGCTCAGCGATTTCATTGGCAAGCCGATTTCGCTGCGGGCGGAGGCGACTGGCTCGCCGGAGGCGTACGACATCGTGCTGATGTAGCCGCGCACGACGACCTTCCGCCGGCCCGATGCCAGGGCCTCCACGTTCCCATTCCCAAGCGGTTCCGCCCAGAAACATGGCCCGTCAGACGGTTCCCATCCTCACCTGCTTCGACGACAACTACGTCATCCCCGCGGCGGTGGCCTTCCGGACGCTGGTCGAGAACGCCGACCCGACCCACCACTACCTGATCTACGTGGCGCATTCGGACATCACGCCCGAGCACCAAGCCCGGTTGACGGAGGAGGTGGCGGCCCACGGCACGTCGGCGTCGCTGGTGTTCATGGACATGCAGCATCGGCTGGCAGACCTGTTCGAGCGCACGGGCACCAAGGGGCACTACAGCAAGGAGATGTTCTACAAGCTGTTGGCGCCGTCCCTGTTTCCGCAGCATGACAAGATGCTGGTGACGGACGTCGATGTGGTGTTCACGGGGGACGTCTCGCGCGACTTCCTCGCCTTCGATGGGCAGGGCGACGCCTACCTGGCCGGGTCGCCCAGCCTCGTCAAGCGCGGTTCGTGGGTCCACCAGGTGGCCGACCTGTACGTCGAGCACTTCACCCAGGAGGAGCGCAGTCGCCTGAAAGTGGGGGCCGGCTACTACGTCGTGAACCTGGCGCGGATGCGGGCCGACGGACTGGAGGCGCGGCTGGTGCAGTACGCGCAGGACCATGCGCACCGCCTCCGGCAGCCCGAACAGGATGTGTTGAACCTTGTCTGCCATCCTCACATCGCGCTGCTGCCCGCGGACAGCATGGTCTGCACCTACGCGTACGACTACTACCGAACGGACATCGACCTGCACCTCGACCTGCACTACAGTGCCGGCGAGGTGCGGCAGGCGATGGCCAACCCGGTCCAATTGCACTACGCCGGCCGGGACAAGCCCTGGAACAGCCCGGCGTGCACCCGCAGCGAGGTGTGGTTCGCGGCCCTGGGCCGCACCGGCTTCCTCAGGGACCACTTGGTGCAACTCGGCGGCGTGCTGGATGCGCAGCGGCGGCAGAAGGTGGTCGCTTCGATGAAGCTGCCGTTCTCGCGCCGTCAGCTCGTGCTCAGCAAGACGAAGATCTGAGCCGGGCCGTCTTCAGGGGAAGTACTGCCTGCATTTCTCGGCAAACTGCCCCACGCTGGCGTTGGCCTCGCGTTCCTGGGCTTTCAGGTGGGGCAGCAACAGCGGAGCGGTGCGCCGGGCCCAATCCACGTCGTCGAAGCCCCAGGCCTGGCCGTAGCGGTCGCGTTCGTCAGGGTACCAGTCTTCCTTCGTCATGCCGGGCTGCGGCACCACCACCGAGGTGCAGCCACACATCGCGGCGAACGCCGAGTACAAGGTGTAGGTGTCGTAGGAGATGCACATCTCCACCCGGTTGAAGACGGCCGCCAGTTCGCGGTGTGAGAGGTCGTCGACGAGCACCGAGTTCTCCAGGGAGTGCTCGATGGGCCGGCCCTTGCCCTTGCGCAGGATGTAGCACGTGCCTGAACGCGGGCCGGCATTCGTCTGCTGGTAGATGTCGTCACGGATGTAGACGGTCTTGAGCAGGTTGTCGGGGTGCGGGTTGAGCGCCGGGTCGTTGAAGGCGGCCTGGAAGAAGAAGAACTTGTCGTCAGGCCCGAAGTTGACCCGGCCCGTGTGGAACCCCGGCTTGTGCAGCAGCCAGCGGACCACGTGCGCGGCGTTGAGCGGGTTGTTGTCGATGACCTCGGGGTACACCACGATGGCGTCCCGCAAGTGGCGCGGCGATGCGACGGGCGTGAGGAACCCCGGGGCCCTGCGCAGGCGCTGGTCCTTGCGCCGCAGCCACCAGCGCAGGCGCTTGAGTGCGCTGCTGACCGGACGCGCCGGGTCTTGCCTGGGCTTGCGGGACGGCCACAGGTACGCCTCGTACCCGCCCTCGTTCAACAGGTGGCACAGGCGGTGCAGCGCGATCTGGCCGCCGATGTTCTCGTTGAAGTCGTCGGCGTAGATGACGAAGGGGCGGGCTCCGGGCTTTGGCATCAGGCCGACCTCAGGCGCTCTGTGAGGGCCGGTCCCTGAGTCACCGCAAGCGCCAGCAGGTCGCACAGCGCGTTGATCTGGTCGACGGAGACACCGGTGCCCGTGGGCAGAATCATCAGCCGCTCGGTCACGGCCTCGGTGTGGGGCAGCATCGCCCCGGCGTCGGGATAAAGCGTGCGGTACGGTTCCATCTTGTGGCAGCCGGGCCAGAAGTACTTGCGGGCCATCACGTTCTCCGCCCACAGCAGCCGGATCAGGTCGTCGCGGCTCGGTCCGTTGGGGGCCGGGGTGTACTCGACGACCACATATTGGAAGTTGTTGCGCTCGGCATCGTCGTAGCGGCACAGGCGCATGCCCGCGATCGCGGCGAGGCGGTTCGCGTAGACGGCGGCGTTGCGGCGGTTGGTGTCGACGAAGGTGTCGAGGGCGTCGAGCGACGTGAGGCCCATCGCCGCGCTCATCTCGTTCATCTTGCCGTTGGTGCCGATGTGCACGACGTTGTCGTAGCCCGCGAAACCGAAGTTCGTCATCAGCCGGATCTTCGCCGCGAGCGCGTCGTCGTTCGTGGTGATGGCGCCGCCCTCGAAGGTGTTGAAGAACTTCGTGGCATGGAAGCTGAACACTTCGGCTCGGCCGAAGTTGCCGACCATGCGCCCGCCGTGAGAACAGCCGAACGCGTGGGCGGCGTCGAACATCAGCTGCAGGCCATGTTCGTCGGCGATGGACTGCAGGGCCTCGATGTCACAGGGGCGGCCCCACAGGTGCACGCCGAGGATGCCGGTGGTGCGCGATGTGATCAACCGCCTCACCTGGGCCGGGTCGATGTTGTGCGTGGCGGGGTCCACGTCGCAGAACACGGGCGAGATCTGTTGCCATTGCAGCGCGTGGGCCGTGGCCACGAACGTCATGGACGGCACGATGACCTCGCCTTCCATGGGCAGCGCCCGGATGGCAATCTCGAGCCCCACTGTGGCGTTGCAGACGGCGATCACATGCTTGACGCCCAGGTACTCGCCGATGCGCCGTTCGAGTTCCTGCACGGCCTCGCCATTGTTGGTGAGCCACCGGGAATCAAGGATGCGGTTGACGCGCTCGAGGAAGGTGGCGCGGTCGCCGATGTTGGGCTGCCCCACGTGGAGCTTGTGCTCGAACTGCGGTGGCCCCCCGAACAGGGCCAGTTGGCTGATCTGGGTCTTGGTCATGAGCTTGTCTTGATGGATGCGGGATTGCCGAAGGCGCGAGCGCCGTCGGGAAGGTCGCGCACGACGACGCTACCGAGCCCGATGAGGCACCCGCGCCCGATGCGGACCTTGTCGCGCACCGCCGTGCCGGCGCCAATGAACGTGAAATCGCCCACCTGCACGTGGCCAGCGAGGCAGGCCCGGGGCGCGAGGTGTACGGCGGTGCCGACGGTGCAGTCGTGTTCCACGATGACCCCGGTGTTGACGATCGTGCAGGCCCCCACCCGGGCGTCGGCATTGACCACCGCCATGGGGCCTACGAAGCAGCCCGGTTCCAGCACGGCACCTTCGGCCACCACCGCGGAAGCGTCGACGATCGCGGGCAACACATGCCCGAGCGCGGCAAGTTCCTGGCCGAGCCGCCCCCGGGCCTCGCAATGTCCAAAGGCCAGGTGCACGGCCACGGTACCGGGCGCTGGCAGGGCGTCGCGGCCGCCGAGCACGTGCGCGCCGGCGAACGGCTCGCCGGCGCGGTCGAGGTCGCTGTCGTCGATGAAACCGGCGATGTGCCAGCCGCCGAGTCGGCGCAGCGTGGCCGCGACGACCTTCGCATGCCCACCGGCGCCCCAGATCACGATGCGGTCCATGGCAGCTTCCTCATGCGGCGCGAAAGCGGGACGTTACGAGGCGGCGCACTTCCGGATGGTCGGGGTGGCTGGCCATCACGCTCGCCTTGATGTACGGGAATCCGGCGGCGATGAGCTCTTGCCACAGGTCGTGGGTGTCGTTGGATTCGAGGGCGTGCGGAATGAGCGGCGGAAAGAGGGCCTCGCACACGAAGCCGTCCTGGCGCAGGCGCTGGGTCCAGCGCGTCTCGTAGACGTCGATGACCATGCCCTTGTCCGGCAGCGACAGCACATTGCGGAAAAAGGGGCCGAGCGCCTCGTCGATGGCCCGCTGGTTGAAGACCAGGAAGAAGCTCTGCAGGTGAGGCCGCGGGGTCATGGACTCGGTGAGGCCGACCACGTCGGCCTTGGCAGCCTGCACCCGGGCCAGCAGCCGGTCGAAGTCGCGGTCGTTCAGCGGGCCGATGATGCTGTCGTTGACGAGGAACAGGCGCCGCGCGGAGAGCGTGGGCGCGACCAGGCCGTGTACGTGGGCCCAGCCGGCAAAGTCAAAACCGGTGTTCTCTCGCACGTACAGGCCGTCGAGCCGGGCGACCCACGCGGGATCGAACTGCAACTGCCCGGCCGGCAGGGCGGTGTTCACGATCAGCACCACGCGCACCCCGCGGTCCAGCAGGGCTGTCACGTGGGCCACGACATGCGGCTTGGGCGCCGGGCCCGGCTGGTAGGTGAGGAAGAGGCACAGGTTGTCCGCGGTGCCGGATGGGGCCGGACGGACGACGGTGATGCCGGCATCGGCGGCATGGGGCACGTTGCCGCACAACACCGAGGCCAGGGCGTCGTACTTGGCGACGGCGCGCCGGTACATCCGGCGGCGCACGTACGGCATCGCGCCCTTGGCGGCGCGGCGCCAATGACGGAAGCGGTGGACCAACGCTTGCCAGGGGCTGTGGACCGGGGCGGGTGGGGGTGAACTCATGTCGGCTAGGGGGCGGGTTGAGGCCAGTGTCCGTGCATTCGCCGGGTCAGTCCATCGGTTCGAAGCAATGCTTGCGCCCAAGGTGCCGCCAGGCGAGTGCAGCCGCTGCAACCCGCGACAGGTGGCGCAGCGCGCGCTCCCTGCGGGGCAGCAGCAACTGGAACGGCAGCAGCAACAGGCTGCCAAAGCCCACACGCAGCACGAGGCGCACGCAACGGCCGAGGCCCGCATGCTTGCGGGTCAGATAGAACTTGGACAGGGTCATGCAGTAGAAGCGCCGCAGGGTGTTGCGCACCGAAGAGGGGCTGGATTGCCTCGTATGGTGTTCGAGCGCGGCAGCGTGCGCCACGATGATCTGCCGTCCGCCCTGCCGCACCCGCAGGCACAGGTCATCATCCTCGAAATACAGGAAGAACCAAGGGTCGAAGTAGCCGATGCTGCGCATCGCCTCGATGTTGATCAGCATGGCCGCGCCGGTGACGAATTCGACGCAGAGGTCTCCGTCGGGCACCACGCGCTGGAGGCTGCGCGGCAGCGGGAACGGCCCGCGGAAAAAATCACCCACGACCCCCGGTGCGTCATAGAGGACCGGAGCCAGGATGGCTGCATCCGGGTAGCGCCGGGCCGCGGCGTGCAGTTCCTCCATTGCGCCGGGTTGCAACCGGCTGTCCGGGTTGAGGAGCAGCGCGTACGGGGTGGTGACCGCCGCAAGGCCGAGGTTGTTGGCGCGACCGAACCCGAGATTGCGGCCGGCCCGGATCACCTTCGTCTGGGGCAGCAGGGCGGTCGCGACAGCGGTCGTGTCGTCACCGCTCTGGTTGTCCACCACGATCACTTGCTCGAAGCCGGCCAGTGCTGGCAGAGACCAGGGCAGGATCTTCGCGCTGTTGTAGGTCACGAGGACCGGCGTGATCGCGGCGCCCGCATCGGTTGGGCTCATGGCAGTGACTCCCGGCGGCTCATTTCCTGAATTGAAGGGAGTGCAGATGGGCGAAAAGTCCGCCGTGGGCGATCAGTTCGGCGTGCGTGCCCTGCTCGATCACCCGGCCCTGGTCCAGCACGAGCACGCGGTCGGCGGCCTGGATGGTGGACAAGCGGTGCGCGATGACGATGCTGGTGCGTCCCTTCATCAGGGCATCCAGTGCTTCCTGGACGAGGCGTTCGGACTCCGAATCGAGCGCGGAAGTGGCTTCGTCGAGGATGAGGATGGTGGCGTTCTTGTAGACGGCGCGGGCGATGGCCAGGCGTTGCCGCTGGCCGCCGGAGAGCTGGTTGCCGTTGTGGCCGATCACGGTGTCGAGCCCCTGGGGCATGCCCTCGACGAACGTCAGCAGGTTGGCTGCTTTCAAGGCCGCGCGGACGCCCTCACGGTCCACGGGCGCATCTGCCGGCGCGCCCAGCGCCACATTGGCGGCCACGGTGTCGTTGAACAGCACCACGTCCTGGCTCACCAGTGCGAACTGCTTCCGCAGGGCGTCGGTGCGCCAGTCATCGATCGGGTGGCCGTCAAGCAGCACGGTGCCCGAGGTGGGCTGGATGAACCGGGGCAGCAAGTTCACCAGCGTGGTCTTGCCGGCGCCCGAGGGCCCCACGAGCGCGACCGTCTCGCCTGGGTGGATGACCAGATTCACCCCGTCCAGCGCGGGTTGCTGGTCGGCCTTGTACTGCAGGCTGACGTCGCGCAGTTCGAGCGCACCGATGGCGCGGCCGGGATCATGCGTGCCGCCTTGTTCCACCGGAACGTCGTTGATCAGCGCGATGCCGCGCTCGAGCGATGCGAGGCCCCGCGTGATGGGACCAGCCACATCGGCGAGGTGCTTGATGGGCGCCAGCAGCATCAGCATGGCCGCGATGAACGACAGGAACGTGCCCTGGCTGCCGCCTTGCCACAGCGCCGCGACGACCACGGCCGACAGCGAGCACGCCGCGATCATCT
>Ga0070659_100000480_pt1 | contig 29335 bp, 21 predicted proteins | sample KBSC23metaG_FD_64666 | JGI IMG/M metagenome (GOLD analysis project Ga0070659, IMG submission 64666) | Corn rhizosphere microbial communities from Kellogg Biological Station, Michigan, USA - KBS C2-3 metaG | ecosystem: Host-associated > Plants > Roots > Rhizosphere > Soil ... | reverse complement strand
ACGTGGTGGCCGACGTCGCAAGTGGAATAAGTGGCCATCGAGTAGCGAGTACGCTGGGCGTCCAGCATGTGGCCCTGCTTCGCCACGCCGTTGCCGCGCGACTGCAGCATCTGGTAACGCACGTCGTCAGCGACGCCGCGGCTGGCCTGGGTGTTGCCGCGCAGGTGCGAGGCGGCCAGCAACTGCCCGGCCTCCTGGTAGCGCACGTTGCCGCGGGCGTCGTAGTCGGTAGTGGTGTCGTTGTAGTCCAGCGTGTCGGCCTGCAACTGCTGGTCGGCTCGCTGCATCAGGACATCGCCGGAAAGGTGGTAGATCGACTGGTCGGAACTGTCGACGTGCTGCGCGGTGACGTAGGCCGGGGTGGTGTCGCGCGCGCTGGCGTCCTTGCTCAGCGTCGGATCATAGAACTCCAGCAGCGCATTCGGCCGGCACATCGCGTAGTTGGCGGGGCGGGGCGCGCAGTGGAACGAGCCCAGCGGGCAAACCTGGTCGGCCTCGTTCGGCGCGGCTTGTGCCGGCTGCGGGGCGTCGCCGGCATGGGCCTGGCCGCCGATGAGGGCCAGCGCTGCGGCGACAGCCAGCAGGCGGCGTGGGGGGAACGTTGCGGTCACGATGAAATCTGCCGGCCTCAAAGGCTCGTTAAGCTAGCAGAAAGACCCTGTTGACGGCAGGCAAACGTTTTCCGGAGGGGTGGTGGGTTCAGGCGCGGGTGGCCGGAAGCGGGCGATGAAGTCCTTCTCGCTCCAGGAAAAAGTGGCGGAGCGCGATGTGGCCTATTGCGCCCTTCTCCCCTCGGGAGAAGGTGCCCCGAAGGGGTGGATGAGGGTGCGCGCGGAGCGGGGTGTGGGGTGACTTCCGGAATCAATCACTCTTCGCTGGGCATTGCGTTACGCAGGCCCCGCACCCTCTCCTCAATCCTTGTGCCCGCAAGAGGGCTTTCTTTCTTTTGCACTGCGGGCGAGCTCACTTTTGCGCTACGCGCAGGGTCGTGAACCCTCTCCTCAATCCTCTCCCGGAGGGAGAGGAGGCAATGGTCGCGCTGCGCGCGGGGTTTTATTTCACAGGAGCCGCGCGGGGTTTTATTCCATCAATGCGGATAGGTGGGCGCGGGTGCAGGCGGCGAGGGCGGTGAGGTCGTAGCCGCCTTCGAGGGTGGAGACGATGCGACCGTCGGCGTGTTGGCGGGCGAGTGCGACGAGGTGTTCGGTGATCCAGGCGTAGTCTTCCTGGCCCAGCTGGATGTCCGCCAACGGGTCGCGGGCATGGGCGTCGAAGCCCGCCGAGATCAGCACCAGCTGAGGTTTGAACGCCTGCAGGCGCGGCAGCAGCACGGCGTCCCACAATTCGCGGAACTCGTGCGAGCCCGCCCCGGGCGACAGCAAGCCGTTGACGATGTTGCCGACACCGTGCTCGTCCTCGCGGCCGCTGTCCGGGTACAGCGGCGACTGGTGGCTGGAGGTGAACATCACCCGCGGTTCGCGCTGGAAGATCGCTTGGCTGCCGTTGCCGTGGTGGACGTCGAAGTCGGCGATCGCCACCCGTTTCAACCCGTGCGCCGCCAGCGCATGAGCCGCCGCCACGGCGACGTTGTTGAACAGGCAGAACCCCATCGCCTGATCCGCGGTGGCGTGGTGGCCGGGCGGGCGCACCGCGCAGAACGCGCGCCGGGCGTTGCCGCCGAGCACCGCATCGACCGCTGCCACGAGGGCGCCCGCGGCACGTAGCGCCGCTTCGGCCGAGTCGGTCGACATGACCGTGTCCGGGTCGAGTCGGCGATGCTCGCCGGCGGCCGGGACGCAGGATAGGATGTGTTCGACGTGGCGTGCATGGTGCACGCGCTGCAGCTGTTCGCGGGTGGCGCGCGGCGCCTCGATGCGGTCGATTGCCCGGAACTCGTCGCGATCCAGCGCCTGCAGCACCGCGCGCAGGCGTGCCGGCTGTTCGGCGTGCCCCGGGCCCGGATCGTGCTGCAGGCAGGCGGGATGGGTGTACAGCCGCAGCACGGCGCAGCTCAGGCCGAGGGTTTGGGCTTGGGGCGGCGCTCGTGCTGCCACAGCACTTCGCCGTGGCCGCTGGCGCGCGCCAGCACGCGCGAGATCACGAACAGCAGGTCGGACAGCCGGTTGAGGTAACGCTGCGCTTGGCCACGAACTGATTCCGCCCGCGACAGCGCGATGACCTCGCGCTCGGCGCGACGGCAGACGGTGCGCGCCAGGTGGCCGCAGGCCGCGGCCATGCCGCCGCCCGGCAGGATGAACTCCTTCAGCGGCGGCAGCGGTTCATTGAGTCGGTCGAGGATGTGTTCGAGCCGCTCGATGTCGCTGTCGTTGACCATCACCATGCCGGGAATGCACAGCTCGCCGCCCAGGTCGAACAGGTCGTGTTGCACCTGGGTCAGCGCTTCGCGCACCTCGTCGCTCACGCCGTCGGCCGCCAGCACCATGCCGATCGTGCTGTTGAGCTCGTCCACCGTGCCATAGGCGGTGACCCGCAGCGAATCCTTGCCCACTCGCGAGCCGTCGCCGAGGCCGGTGCTGCCGTCGTCGCCGGTGCGGGTATAGATCTTCGAGAGCCGGTTGCCCATGACGCTGGTCGAATCGTTCAGACGGTCTGCGCGTGGAGCGCGGGCAGGCGTCGGCGCAGCAAGGCGAAGCCACCGAACAGCAGCGCGGCGTAAAGCAGGGTGCTGAGCACGGTCCATTGGAAGAACGGCACGGCGGCGATGTAACAGGGCAGCAGGCCTGCATTGCAGGCGGTGTACTGCGGGATGGACGCGGCGGTCAGCCAGACCACGAAGTTGGTCACCACGAAGAACAACAGGGAGCCGGTCAGCGAATAGCCGAGCAAACGCCCACCGCTGACCCGTCCGCGCATACCGAAGCCGAGCACGGTGCAGATGGCCACGCAGGCATACACCGTCAGCAACTGCGGCAGGTACGCGCTGAAATAAGCGCTGAATGTACCCCCGTGCAACAGCGCAAGCGCCACATCCGACAGGAAGATCGTCAGCAGCGGCACCATCATCGCCAGCCACCGGCTGGCGAAGTAGGCGCCGCCGAACAGCGCCATCGCCTCGATCGGCGAGAAATTCGGAAGAAACTGGGGTAGCCGCGTCATGGCAGCGATGACGATCATCGCGGTCAGCACCATCGGCCCGGGAGAAAGTTGCGAAGAGGAAGTCGGCTGCGTCATGGCGGTATGCTTGTCGGGGTGGCTGAAAGAAGACCCTTAGCATAGCGCAAGCCTGCGAGTTGGCTTTACCACGCGGAAATCGGCATGAGTGCAGAGTCCAGTATCCTGATCGTCGGCGGCGGCCTGGTCGGCGCCAGCCTGGCCATTGCGCTGGATGCGGCCGGCATCGCCGCCACCCTGGTCGAGAGCGCCGCGCCGCGCGCCGGTGCCCAGCCCAGCTATGACGAGCGCAACCTGGCGCTGGCCCGGGCCACCGTCAACGGGCTGGAGTCGATCGGCGTGTGGCGCCATGCCCGTGCCGCGGCGACGCCGATCCGGCACATCCACGTCAGCCGCGCCGGCGAGTTCGGCAGTGCGCACATCGAGGCGGACAAGCAGGGCGTCGACGCGCTGGGCTGGACCCTGCCGGCGCGCGAACTGGGTGCGGCGCTGCTGCGTCGGCTCGATGAATGCACGCGCCTGACCCGCCTGGCGCCGGCCACCCTGGCCGCGATCGAGCCGTTGGCGGATGGTTGGCGCGCCCGCATCCGGACGGCGGACGGCGAACGTGCCGTCGACGCGGCGTTGCTGGTGGGTGCCGACGGCACCGAATCGTTCGTGCGCGACCAGCTCGGCATCGCGGCCGAACGCCACGACTACCGGCAAACCTTGTTCGTCTGCACCGTCACGCCCGAGCGCGCGCACGGGCATCGCGCCTGGGAGCGTTTTTCCGATGCCGGGCCGATCGCGCTGCTGCCGCTGGGCGAACGCCGTGGCGGGCTGGTGCTCACCGTGCCGGCCGACGAGGCCGATGCCGTGGCCGCGCTGGATGACGACGGCTTCATCGCCCTGGCGCAGCGCCGCTTCGGCTGGCGGCTGGGCCGCCTCGGCCGTCCCGGCAAGCGTCATCCCTATGCGATCCATCGCGTCGCCGCGGCGCAGCTCGTCGCGCCGCGCGCCGCCCTGGTCGGCAATGCTGCGCAGACCGTGCACCCGATCGGTGCGCAAGGCTTCAACCTGGGGCTGCGCGACGCGCTGACCCTGGCCGAGCTGGTGGCGGCGAGCGCCGACCCGGGCGATGCCGCGATGCTCGTGGCCTATGCGACGCGGCGCGCGCCGGATCGCGAGGGCACCATGGCGATGAGCCACGGCCTGGTGCGCCTGGCCTGCCTGGAGCAGCCGCTGCTGGCGCCGCTGCGTTCGCTGGCACTGCTGGCTTGCGACCGGTTGCCGCCGCTGCAGCGCGCCCTGGCCCGCCGCGGCATGGGTTTTCGCGGACAGCCGCCACGGGCGGTGCTGGAGCGCCTGCCATGATTGCAGGCGCCAGCGAGGTCGCATCGCGGCGTCGCGCGCCAGCGCTGGACGTGGCCGTCGTCGGCGGCGGCATGGTGGGCGCCGCCGCCGCGCTGGCGCTGGCCCGTGCCGGCCTCGGCGTCGCCTTGCTGGAGGCGCGCGCGCCGGCGCCGTGGCAGGCGGATGCCGAAGTGGATCTGCGCGTGGTCGGGCTGGCGCCATCGTCGCTCGCCCTGCTGGACGAGCTGGGCGTATGGACGTCCATAGGCGATGCCCGCGCCGGCAGCTATCGGCGCATGCATGTCTGGGACGACGCCAGTGGCGCGTCGATCGACTTCGATGCGGCCAGCGAAGGCCGCGACCTGCTGGGCTGCATCGTCGAGAACAGCCTGGTGCAGTGGACGTTGTGGCAGGCGCTGGAAGCCTCCGGCGGCTGCTCCAGCGCATCCTGCGCTCGCAGCACTGGCCCATCCATGGGCGGCGTGCGTCGGCTGTGCCCGGCCGAGGTGACCGGCTTCGAGGCGCGCGAGGATCGCATCCAACTGCAACTGGCCGATGGCGAGATGTTGTCCGCCGCCGTGCTGGTGGCCGCCGATGGTGCGGCTTCGCCGCTGCGCCAGTTGGCCGGCATCGGCACCCGCGGCCGCGACTACGCGCAACGCGCGGTGGTGGCCCACGTCGGCACCGAGCGACCGCACCAGGACACCGCTTGGCAGCGCTTCCTGCCCGGCGGCCCGCTGGCCCTGCTGCCGCTGGTCGACGGGCGCAGCTCGATCGTGTGGTCGCTGCCGGAAGCCGAGGCACAGCGCGTGCTGGCGCTGGACGAACAGGGCTTTCGCGACGAACTCGGCGCCGCCAGCGATTTCCGCCTGGGGCGGATCACCACCACCACGCCGCGCGCGGCGTTTCCGCTGAAATTGCAACTGGCCGAGCGCTACCAGGCCGAACGCTTCGTGCTGCTCGGCGACGCGGCGCACGCGGTGCATCCGTTGGCCGGGCAGGGCGTGAACCTGGGCCTGCGCGACGTGGCCGAACTGCGCGACACCCTGCTTGACGCGCGCCAGGCCGGGCAAGATATTGGCGCGGCCCATGTGCTGCGCCGCTACGCGCGGCGACGGCGCAGCGCCGACACGCTGGACGCGCTGGGCTTCGATGCGCTGGCGCGCATCTATGCCTGGCAGTCGCCGCCGCTGGTCGCCGCGCGCGGGCTCGGCGTGCGCCTGCTTGACCGTCTGCCCTTCCTGAAGCGGCGCCTGTCGGAACACGCCGCAGGACTTTGAACCCCGCCTCCGCGCGCGGCGTGGAGGCGCCACATCCAACGGAGACTGCCGCCATGCGCCTTGCCCGACTCTGCTGTCTGCTGCTGCTCGCCGGATCGACCTTCACCCTGCAGGCAAAGATGGTGCATCGAGCCGTCGAGTGGACGCAGGGCAGCACCCGTTTTCACAGCGTGCTGATCTACGACGATGCTTCGACCGTCAAGCGGCCCGGCCTGGTGATGGTGCCGAACTGGTACGGCGTCAACGATGCCGCGGTGAAGAAGGCGGAGATGATCGCCGGCAAGGATTACGTGATCCTGCTCACCGACATGTACGGCAAGACGGTGCGCCCCACCAGCAACGAACAGGCGCAGGCCGCGGTGAAACCGCTGTACGGCGACCGCGCGCTGATGCGCCAGCGGATCAACGTGGCGCTGGCGCAGCTGAAGGCGCAGACGGGCAGCGCGCCGATCGATCCGTCGAAACTCGCGGCGATCGGCTTCTGCTTCGGCGGCTCGGCGGTGCTCGACCTGGCGCGCAGCGGCGCCGATGTCGCCGCGGTGGTGTCGTTCCATGGCGGGCTCGGCACCGACGATCCGGCGTTGGCGAAACAGATCAAGGCGCGCGTGCTGGCGATGAACGGCGCCGACGACCGGGGCACCATGCCCGACGCGGACAAGTTCATGGACGAGATGCGCATGAGTCCGGCGCCCTGGGAGTTCGTGGTGATCGGCCATGCCGTGCACTGCTTCACCGAAGTCGACGAGCATTCGCCGGGCTGCCGCTACGACGCTGCGGCCGCGGCGCGCAGCTATCGACTGATGCACGACTGGCTGGATCACGCCTTCGCCGGCAAACCCTGACCGGGCCGGCGCGGGCGCTCACTCCTCCAGATGCAGCTTGCCATCCTGATAGCGACAGATGCGGTTGCGTCCCTTCTTCTTGGCCGCGTAAAGCGCCCTGTCGGCGGCGTTGACCAGGGTGCCGGGGTCGGACATTTCCGCCTCCCGCGTGGCGATGCCGATGCTGATGGTTACCCCCAGCGGCGCCTGCCCGATGGTTACCTTCAGGTCGGCCACGGCCTTGCGCAGCCGTTCGGCGGCATGCAGCGACGAGGGCAGGTCGGCATTGCGGCAGATCACCAGGAACTCCTCGCCGCCCATGCGGCATACCGCATCCTCCTTGCGGGCGGATTGGCGGACGGTTTTCGCCACTTCGATCAGCACCTGGTCGCCCACGGCGTGTCCGTGGGTGTCGTTCACGTCCTTGAAGCGGTCGATGTCGATCATCATCATCGTGACCGGATCGCCGGAGCGTTCGGACACGCTCCAGGCCTGGGTCAACGACTCCATGCCGGCGCGCCGGTTCTGCAGGCCAGTGAGCTGGTCGATCAGGGCGAAGCGCTGGAGTCGGCGGTTGCTCGTCGCCAGCTCGGCGGAGAACTGCTTGAGCTGGGCGCGATCGCGCTCCCACTGGTTCAGCAGCTTCACGTACTGCTTGGCCGCGCCCATCCGCAGCGGCAGCAGGCGGGCCGCCTGGGCGGGGCTGACGCAGTCGTTGATCTGCGCTTCCGTGGCCAGGCGGAGTTCGGTTTCCGAGGTCACGCTGGCCAGCACGATCAGGTAGATCGACTGCCCCCACGGAGTCCCGCGCAGGGCGCGGCACAGCGCCCAGCCATCGAGGCCGGACATGCGCGAGTCGACGATCACCACCTGCGGCATCAACTGCACGGCCAGCGCCAGCCCTTCCTCGCCGTCGCCGGCCGAGTGCACGACCAGACCCGGCATGCCGCCGAGGATCTCTTCCAGCATCGCCCTGACCGGCGCGGCGCTGGCGATCCACAACACGCGTGCCGCTTCCGCGGTCGGCGGGCTGTCCGGCGACTCCGAGGGGGTGGCGATCATCTCGGCGAACGACGGCACGGCGCTGTCGGGAACATTCAGCAGCGTGCTCCAGTCGTGCCAGCGCGCGTGCACCTGGTCGATCAGCACGCTCAGTTCGTCGGTATCGAGGCCGATCTTGCCGCCCAGCAACATCAGCTCCGCCACGTGCGGGCTGCGTTGATCCGACGGCGTCAAGCTGAGGTCGGCCAGCCGCTTGGCCAGATGGAACAGCCGGGCGAGCTGATCCGGCCGCGAACCTTCGGCGAAGCCGGAGGATTCGGCGGTCTCGTGGAAGAACACCGGCTCGGCCAGCGCATTCGGGATGCCGCAGTCGGCCAGGATCGTCGCGGTGAGTTCGTTGTGGTCGACGTGCAGGTGCTGCCGCTCCTGCTCCACCGTGATCTCGGCGGAATCCTGCAGCAGGCGCGAGTAGTCCTCCGGGTACAGGGTGGCCAGCGCCAGGTAGCCGATGCGCGCCAGCAGGCCGCAGGCGAACAGCTCGTCCGGCGAGGCGATGCGCACGCGCGTGCCCAGCTCCTGCATGGCCACGGCCATCAGCAGCGAGTGCGACCAGAAGCGGGTGTAGTCGAACGCCTTGCAGGCGCCGGTGCGGTACTGGTCGACCAGCGAGAAGCCCATCGCGAGCTGGCGCACGGCCGCCAGGCCAAGCCGGATGATCGCGTCGGGAATGCTGGCGAGCGGGCGGCCGGCGACGCTGGCGGCGTTGGCCATGTGCAGCAGGCGGCCGGCGGTGACCGGATCACTCTGCACCAGGCGGCTGATTTCCTCCAGCGTCGCGTTGTCGCGGCGACTGATCTGCATGATCGCCAGCGCCACGCCCTTGGGGCTGGGCAGGCCACCCTGGAGTCGCAGTTGTTCAATGGCCTTCATGCATGGATGCTCGGTGGGTCGATGACACGGCGGGTTGCAAGGATGCGCCACGCATCCGGGTCGACCGCGTGCCGCGCGGGCACGCGTCGAACGCCTGGACGGACGAGTCGTCCGGCGTTCGTGGAATGACATGGCCGTGGCGCACTTCGGGAGTCCCCGCAGCCATCATATCGGCTGCGGGGACCGCTTCTTGAGTGCGGCGCCGATGGCTTCCCGCACTACCTTCGTCGCCCGATGCGTGGCGCGATGCATCATCGCCGCGGGGCGCCGCCGGGTCGTGGTCAGCCGCGCAGGGTGCGCCCGTAGGCGTGCACTTCGTCCACCAGCAGCTTGACGTGGTCGGGATCCACCTCGGGCGTGATGCCGTGGCCGAGGTTGAAGATGTGGCCGGGGTGATTGCCGTAGCTATCCATCACCGCGCGGGCCTCGCGGCGGATCACTGCCGGGCCGGCGCGCAGGATCGCCGGGTCGAGGTTGCCTTGCAGCGCCACGCGACCGGCCACGGCGGCGCGTGCTTCGGCCAGGTCGATCGTCCAGTCCACGCCCAGGCCGGCGCAGCCGGTGTCGGCGAGCGCCGCGAGATGGGCGCCGGCGCCCTTCGAGAACAGGATCACGGGCAATTCGCGCGCGCGGGTGTCGTTCTTCAGTTCCGCCACGATCTGCGCCATGTGGCGCAGCGAGAACTCGCGGAACGGCGCGGGGCCGAGCAGCCCGCCCCAGGTGTCGAAGATCATCAGTGCCTGCGCACCGGCCGCGGCCTGGGCGATCAGGTAGGCGGCCACCGCCTGTGCCAGGGTGTCCAGCAGCTGGTGGGCAAGTTTCGGCTGATCCCAGCACATCGCCTTGAGCGTGGCGAAATCACGCGAACCCCGGCCCTCGACCATGTAGCAGGCCAGCGTCCACGGGCTGCCGGAAAAACCGATCAGCGGTACTCGACCGTGCAACTCCTGACGGATCAGGCGCACCGCATCCATCACGTAGCGCAGTTCGCCGTCCATGTCGGGCACGGCGAGTTTCGCGATGTCCGCCGCCGTGCGCAGCGGGCGGGCGAACTGCGGGCCCTCGCCGTGGGCGAACGACAGGCCCAGGCCCATCGCGTCGGGAATGGTGAGGATGTCCGAGAACAGGATCGCCGCGTCGAGCTCGAAGCGCGCAAGCGGCTGCAGGGTCACTTCGCAGGCGTACTCGGGGTTCTGCGCCAGCCCCATGAAGTTGCCGGCGCGCTCGCGGGTGGCGCGATACTCGGGCAGGTAGCGGCCGGCCTGGCGCATCACCCAGATCGGCGTGGTGTCGGTGGGTTCGCGGCGCAGCGCGCGCAGGAAACGATCGTTCTTCAAGGCATCGGGCATGGCAATCAACTGTGGGGAAGAGCGTCAGCGGCTGTACGGGCCTTCCTGGCCCTGCGCAAACATCACGCGAAAGCCGCGCTTGAGCTGGGCGTCGCGGGTTTTCTCGAAGGCGGCGATGGCCGCATCGCGCTCCAGGAACTGCTCGCGCTTCATCGTGGCGCGCCCGCCTTGGGTGCCCGATTCGCGGTACAGCGTCCAGCCGCCGAGCAGATCCTGCTCCAGCGTGATCTGGACGTAGCGGGGCGTGTCGGCGCTGCCGGGCACGGATTGCAGGTAGAGACGCATGGCTTTCCGAAAGAACGATGCGGGCGTGGTCGTCGCCGCGCCCGCCATTCTAGCGGGCCGCGGGAAAACCGTCTGCCGACGCGGCAATCCGCCCGGGGCCGGATGCCGCCAGGCGGGGAGCGCGGCTACCTTTCCAGCCGGTAATTCAGGCTGGCGCGGCTGAACTCGGTGGCCTGCATGGCTTCCAGGTTCCAGCGCTTGCTCAGGCGGTAGCGCAAGGTGATGACTTCGCCCGGCTCGAACAGGCCCACGCCGTAGCTGAGATAAAGCCGTGGCGAGAGGTATTTGCCCACGGTGAACGCGGAGCTGCCGCCGAGTGCCTCGTTGCTGGATACGCCGATGTCGTCCAGCCCCAGCTCGGAGCCGATCCGCTTGGCCAGCAGATCGCCCGCCGCCGAACCCAGCGCCTGGGCGGCGGCGCTGACCATGCTGCCTTCGCCGCCCTTCACCTCGGACAGCGGCTTGCCGGTGATCAGGTACGACAGCGCGTCGGACTGTTCCATCACCGGCTTGGAGAACACCGTCAGAACCGGTCGCTGCGCGGTGCCGGAGACGTACAGCCCCACCTCCTGGCCTTCGTCGATGGTGGCGTTCGGGTTCAATTTGCGCACCGCGCGGATGTTCAGGCCGGGGTTGTCGATCGGGGTGCTGGCGAACAGCAACTGGCCGCGCTGGATCTTCAGATCCTGGCCGTAGGCGCGATAGGTGCCGTTCACCGCGATCTGGCCCTGTCCGGTGGTGGCCCTGCCCGGCCGTTCGCTGACCGTCAGCACGCCGCTCACCCGGCCGTTCAGGCCCATCCCGGTGACATGGGTCTGCTCGCCCAGGTTCACCTTGACCTGTGCGGTCAGCGGCAACTTGCCGCCGGCCTGCCGCGGTTGCTCCGCGTCCACCACCACCATGTCGGGCGAAGCTTCGCTGGCGCCCGCGCCGGGCAGCTTGTCGACATTCACCGTGGCGCGATCGATGCCGACGGCGCCGCCGATGTCGATGCCCGCAGCGCTCTGCCGCACGGTCAGGTCGGGCGAGATCACCACGCTGGCGGCGGGGATGTCCACCGCGGTGAACTCGCTGCCCGTGATGGTCAGCCGCGATGGCGCATCGCCGCCGAGGCTGGCGCTGCCGTCCACCGCCAGGCTGCCCTTGCCCGAATGCACGCTGCCGCGGATCTGGAACTGCCGCGCGTCGGCGGTGCCGAGGGTGAGCTGGCCCTGCTCGAGCTTGAGCCCCGCCGCGGGAATCTCCGCGGCAAAGTCGCGCACGTCGGCCTGGCCGGTCGGCGCCGGCTGCGCCAGGCTGCCGCCGAGCTGGAAGCGGGCGTCGACGCGACCCTTCACGTTGGCGATCTCGTGGCTGAGCAGTTCGACGAAGCCGAGCTGGCCCAGGTGCACCTCGAGTTGGCCGGACAGCGCCTGCTGCGCGCCGCTGATGACGACCTGGCCGTCGATGCGACCGCCGTCGTCGAGCCCGCCATGCACGTCGATCTGCTGGCGGTTGGGCGCGAGATCCGCGCTCAGCTGCAACTGGTCGTAGCGCAGCAGCGGTGCGTCGGCGTCATCCGTGTAGCTGACCGCGCCCTGCGCCGAGCGGATTGATGCGTGGCCGCTCAGTGCCCCGGCAGCGCTGCGGCGGATCTGGCCGCTGCCGTCGATGCTGCCGTCGACGCGCAGCGGCAGCTCGGCTTCGCCGGCGGCATTCAGCAGCAGGGCCAGCGGCAGTGCCTGCAGGCGGTAATCTGCGTCCAGATTGCCGGCCTTGTCCCGTTTCGCGCTGGCGCACAGCAGCGGGTCGCCGGCCGTCAGGCACAGTTCGGACAGGTGCATCGCGCCGTCGTCGTAACCGAGTTGGGTCGGCTGTTGCAGGCGCCATGGCGGCAGGCCCTGCGGTTCCAGATCCAGGGTGGAAAGCGTGCTGTTCCAGCGCGAGCCCTTCAGTCCGCCCTGCAGCGCCAGTTTCCCGGAAAGCTGGCTGCCGCGCGCGTCGATGTCCAGGCGGTGGTTGGCCTGGCTGCCTTCGGCGAGCAGGTGGATGTGCTGGAACAGCAACCCCTGCAGGCTGGCGTTGCCGGTTTGCAGATCCAGCTTGCCGGCGGGGTGGCTGATGTCGGGGATGCCGACGATCAGTTGCAGGCTGTCCGCCTTCTGCTGCTGCCAGCTCAGCGCCTGCCCGTGCAGCTGGCCGTTGATGCTGAGCTGTGGAACCAGGCCGCGTATGCGGAAATGGCCGTCCAGACGGCCGCCGGCGTCGGGCAGCCAGTCGCCCAGCGACGCGATCCGCAACTGCAGCTCGGCGTCGTTGCGGGCGCCGGGCCTGGCGTCCAGTTTCACCGTGCTGCGGCCGGAGGCGAGTTCGAGCTTGCCGTCGACCACGTCGTTCGGCGACAGGTGCAGCTTGCCGTGGCCACTGACCGGGCGCTGGCGCAGCGTGCCTCCCAGCTGGCGGATTTCCAGCGTGGCATCGGGCCCGCCCTTCGGCAGGCGGCCCTCGCTGGCGATGTTGAAGTTCAGTGCGCCGTTCCAGCCGGCCAACAACTGGCCGGGGTCGAAGCGGTCGGCGCGCACCTCGACCTGCCACGCCAGCGCGGGCTGCAGGGTCAGGATGCCGCTTGCTTGCAGGCTGCCTTTGGCCTGTTTCAGCGCGAGGGCATGCAGGGCGATTCGTTGGGGTGTTCCGTCGAGATCCAGCGAAAGCTGCGCCAGCCTGCCCGGCGGGCCGAGCGCGACATCGCCCTCGACGCGGTAGGCGTCGACGCTGCCGCTGGCCTTGAGTTTGCCGTGGCTGGCCAGCGCCTGGCCGGCCAGCTTCGCCGGCAGTTGCAGGTCGCTCCAGCGGATGTCCAGGGCGGCGCTGAGCGGCTTGGCGTCGAGCTGCACACTGCCGCTGGCTTCCAGGCTGCCCTTGATCTGCGGTGAGCCGAGCTTGAGCTGCTGCAGGGTCAGCGTGTGGTAGTCGCGGTCGAACTGCGCGCGCAGCGGCTGCAGCAGCACCTGGTAGTCGTCGAGGTCGAGCCGGCCGTCGAGCGTGCCGCCGTAGCGATCGCCGTGGCCCTTGAGCGAGATCGCCAGCGCCTTCAGCGCGTCGCTGCCGAGCAGGGGTGCGGGATCGAAGCGCGGCGCATCGAGCGTACCGCTCCAGGCAAGATCGCCGCGCTGGCTCATCGCCAGCTGCAGGTGCAGCGGTGCCGGCGCGGTAAGCGCGATGTCCAGATGGGCCTGCTTGCCGTCGCCGCGTGCATCGAGCTTGCCGGCATAGTCGGTGTCGCCGAGTTTCCAGGCGAACTGTGCCGTGCCCTTGCCGCGATACTGGCGGCCGAGCGCCAGTTGGCCGGCGAGGTCGACGCGACCGTCCGAAGCCCGCAGCGCGAGCTGGCGCAACGCGATGCCGCGGTTGGTCCAACTGCCGGCCAGATCCAGGCGATCGGAGGCGAACAGGGTTTGCCCGGCCTGCGTCACCTTCACGGTGCCCACGTGGACACGGTCGAGGATCAGCGCCACCGGCGGTCGCAACGAGAACCCGCCGGAGCTTTCGCTTTCATTCTTCGTCGGCGGCGGCAGCGCCACCGCGACGCCATCGACATCCAGCGCGGCCACGTGCACCCGCTTGGCCAGCAGCGACCAGAAACGCAGATCCAGCCTGGCCTGCGCCACGTCCACCACGGTGCCCTTGCCGTCGTCGTAATGCACGCCGGCAAGCTGCAACGGCCCAATCAGCCGACCGGTTGCCTGCTGCACGTGCAACGCGCCATCGGTGGCAGCCTGCGCCCTTGCCAGTGCGAAGCGCAGGCCGGCGCCGGTGCCGAGCAGCCACCACAGCAGCGCCGCCACGATCAGCAGCAGCGCGGCGAAGCCGATGGCGATGCGCTTGAGCCATTTCATGCTGTCAGCCTGCTCCGCTGCTCTTCACTTGAGGATGTTTCCACCATCGTTCACCCCGAGCGTAGGCCTGCGGGGGACTGCCCTTCGACTTCGCTTCGCTACGCTCAGGGAGAACGGTTGTAGGTTGGCGGTTCACTCATCAGCCTCTTTTCGAATCCCAAATCCCAAATCCCAAATCCCAAATCCCGAATCCCGAAATCACAAATCCGGCCCGATCACCAGATGCAGTTCGATGCCACTCCGGCGCGAGTCGCGGATCGGCGTGCCGAAGTCGACCCGGATCATGCCCACCGGCGAGCGCCAGCGTACCCCGAGGCCGGCGCCGATCTTCGGGCGGAAGTCGGTGCCGCTGTATGCGTTGCCGGCGTCGACGAAGGCCGCCATGCCCCAGTTGCGGGTGAAGTAGTGCTCCACTTCGGTGCTCGCCACCAGCAGGTTGCGGCCGCCGATCACGCGATCGTAGCTGTTGCGTGGGCCGATCGACTGGTAGCCGTAGCCGCGCACCGAGCGGTCGCCGCCGGCGAAGAAGCGCAGTTGCGGCGGCAGCGCGGCGAAGTCGTCGGTGCGGGTGAGGCCGGCGCTGCCACGCAAGATCAGCCGGTTGCGCTGCTTCGCGCCGAAGGCCCGGATCCACTTGGCGTCGGCGCTGATCTGGTTGAAGCCGGCGTCGGAGAGCAGGTTGCCGGCGGTGCTGCGCGCGGCCAGGGTGAGCGACCAACCACGGTGCACGAAGCTGGGGTTGTCGGCCTGCTTGCGGCTCAGCGAGGCCTCGGCGAAAACCTCGGTGCTGCGGCCGCGCTCGATGCCCGGGGTGTCGTCCGGCTCGTTGCCGCGCTTGCCCACGGTGAAGGTGCCGGACAGCGCATGCACGCCGAGCGTGCGCGTCCAGCCATGCCACTGGCGGGTTTCGTTGCCGACCAGTTCCAGCGTGCGCGATTGCGAGGTGGCGGTGTCGGCGTCGCGAAAGTTGGCGCCGAAGTTGTAGCTGCGCTGGTTGGGCCCGGGCAGCGGGATGGTGTACAGCGTCGACAGCGTCTTCAGCTTCTGCGCCACCACCAGTTCGTTCTTCCACTTGTGCCCGCGCCGGTTGACCCAGCGTCGTTCGGTGCCGACCCGCATGCCGAAGCCGGTGTCGGTGCCGATGAACGGCCCGCCGGTGTAGATGGTTTGTCTGGCCGGCGCCAGTTGCACGGTGACGTCGACCACGCCGTGCTCCGCTTCGTCGACGTCCGGCAGCACGTTGACCACGGCGAAGTAGTCGGCGCCGTTCAGTGCCTGCTGCAGGGCCAGCAGTTGATCCTGCGAGAAGTAGTCGCCGGACTGGAACGGCACGTAGCGATCGAGAAAGCCGTCGTTGAACTGCGAGCCCTCGAAAATCACCTTGCCGTAGCGGTAGCGCGGTCCGGCCTGCCACGCCAGCTTGATCACCGCGCTGTGCTCGCGGCGGTTCACCTCCACCCGATGGATGGTCAGCCTGGCATCGAGGAAACCGTTCGCAGTGAGCTGGGCGCTCAGCGCGTCGCGCGCCTCCTCGTAGGCGGCGTCGTTCAGCGTCTTGCCCTTGAGCCGCTCGATCGCGCGCCGGGCGCGGCGGATCGGCGCGATCCCGGCGGCGCTCTCGTCCAGCTGCAGCTCGACGCTGGCCACTTTCACCGGCTCGCCGGGTTTCACGTGCAGGCTCACCTGCCAGTCCTTGCCGACCTGCTTGAGGTCGCCGACGACGCTGGCCTCGTAGTAGCCATAGGGCTGCAGGGCCGCGCGAACCTGTTCCGGCGCGCGCTGGTAAAGCCGCGCCGCCTGTGCCGCGGTGACGTCGCGCTTGGCGTACTGCGACAGTTCCACGCGGTCGAGCACGGCGGCCTTCAGCGGATCCTCGATGCCGTCCACGCGCAGCGTCACGCCTGCGTGCGCCGGCCACGCCAAGGCCAGCAACGGCAACAACAGGCTCAGGCGTCGGGAAGATCGGCGCATGCGCGGGAACAACGTCCTTGATGATGCGGGAGGCGGTAGCCGCAGCTTAACCAGGTTCAAGTTGGCGGCGCATGAAGGAACGCGCCGGCGGTGCGGCAGCCCGGTCAGCGCGAGGTCAGCCGGCCTTGTCGCCCGAGCGGTGCGCGATCCAGGCGCCGATCACGGCCGACAGGTAGGGAATCGACTGCGCGGCCAGAATGATCATCCACAAGGTGCCCTCGATGTAGCGCGTACCGAACGCCTCGGCCATGCCGGCGATGCACAGCATCAGCGCCACGGCCATCAGCAGCTCCTCGCGCACCGGCGCGAACGCGGCGAAATTGCTGCCGCCCAGGCGCCGGCTCTTGGCGGTGACCACGAACGAGGTTTTCTCGCGGGTCAGCCCGTGCAGGATGCCGCGGGCGATCGCGTGGGACAGGCCCATGCTGGCCAGCGAGGCCATCAAGGTATCGCGCCAGCCGCACGGCACGCGGGCGCGGTACAGCACGATGCCGAAGATCGCCTTGGCGAAGAAGAAGCCGATCACCGGAATCAGGAACAGCTGCATCGGCAGGCTGAAATAATGCGGGAAGGCCACCATGCCGGCGGTCCAGAACAGCGCCATCAGGGTGAAGATGAGGTGCAGCGCGTCGGCGAACCAGCTGAACCAGCCAGTGAGGAAGTGGAAGCGCTGGCCGGCGCTGAGCGGGCCTTTCTGCGTCATCCAGCTCCAGCGGCCCTTGAGGATCTGCATGGCGCCGAACGCCCAGCGGTAGCGCTGGCTCTTGTACGCCTTGAAGTCGGCCGGGGTGAGCCCCTTGCCCATCAATTCGTCGACGTAGACCAGGTCGTAGCCGGCGTGCATCAGGCGCAGGCCCAGCTCGGCGTCCTCGCAGATCGTCCACTCCGACCAGCCGCCGGTGCCCTCCAGCGCGCTGCGCCGAACCATCGTCATGGTGCCGTGCTGGATGATCGCGTTGCGCTCGTTGCGATGGTGCATGCCGATCCGGAAGAAGCCGTCGTACTCCCACGCGGTCATCCGGCGGAACGCGTTGTGCTCGAATTCGCGATGCGCCTGCGGGCACTGCACCACGGCCACCTTGGGGTCGTGGAAATGGCCGGTGAGGGTGGACAGCCAGTCGTGCCGCACCACGTAGTCGGCGTCGATCACCGCCACCACGTCGGCCTCCGGTGCGGTTTCCTTCAGGCCGAAGTTCAGCGCGCCGGCCTTGTAGCCGGGCCACGGTTCCAGGTGGAAGAAGCGGAAGCGCTTGCCGAGCTTTTCGCAATAGGCCTGCACCGGCTGCCACACCGCCGGGTCTTTGGTGTTGTTGTCGATCACCAGCACTTCGTAGTTCTGGTAGTCCAGCGCGGCCAGCGAGTCGATCGTGACGATCACCATCTCCGGCGGCTCGTTGTAGCAGGCCAGGTGGATCGACACGAACGGCTGGCGATCCGGGTGATCCGGCCGCAGCATGCCGGCGTGGCGGATCCAGGCGGGCCGCCACAGCACCTCGGTGAACTCGAAGCCGTTGATCAGCAGGATCGCCAGGATCGCGATCTGCGCCGGAAACAGCAGGGTGAGCATGGTCCAGTCGACCCAGCTCAGGTAGAAATTGAACGGTAGCGTGGCGGCCCACACGATCAACCCGCAAGCGAGCTGGATCAGCGCACAGAAGAAGAACCGCCCGACCAGCCTGAAGCGGCTGAAACGCCGCGCGAAGAAGATCATCGGCAGCAGGGCCAGCAGGCTCGCCGCCAGCGCCTTCCATGGCCACGCGGTGTCCTCGGTCACCGGCCCGGTGAACGGGAACTTCAGCTGGCGGTCGGCGTTGAACATGCCCCAGTAGGCTTCGGTGCGGCCGGCCAACTGCTCCTTCCACGGCTGGTCGAACGCCTCCATGATGTAGTAGTCGATGTGGTCGCGCCTGGCCACGTTGAACCAGTCGCGCAGGAAGATCGCCTCGTTCGACACCGACGGTGTGGCGTACTGGAAGCGGTCGCCGTTGGATGGCCAGCCGATCTCGCCGACCACGATCGGCTTGCCCGGATACAACTGCCTGAGGTGGTAGTAGCGCGCCAGCGCATCGGCGATCGCGTCCTTGCGGTCGATGCCGTTCCAGTACGGGAACAGGTGCACGGTGATGAAGTCGACGTGCTGCACCAGTTCGGGATATTTCTCCCAGATATGCCACGGCTCGGCGGTCGACACCGGCTGGTGCAGGGCCGCGCGCACGCGGTCGAGGTAGGCCATCAACGCGTCGGCGCCGATGTCGTTGCGCAGCAGCACCTCATTGCCCACGATCACCCGGTTGATCGTGCCCGGGTAGTGGCGGGCCTGGGCGATCAGGGTGTCGATCTCCTTCTCGTTGTTGTCCAGCCGGCGGTCGATCCAGGCGCCGGCCATCACCTTCAGCCCGTATTTCTCGGCCAGCCGCGGCAACTGCGGGTTCTGCAGCATCGAATAGGTGCGCACCCGCGAGGTGTAGCGGCTGAGCAGCCTGAGGTCGCCGTCGATCTGCTCGTCGGTGGGGAAATCGCCCTTCAGCGGGCTCTGGTAGCGCTGGAACGCCGACAGCGCGAAACCGTCGATCTTGCCGTGCCAGTCTTCCGGGCCATGCGGGTAGTTGCCCCACCACCACAGCCCGATATTCAGCGCCGCGGCGAGCAGGGCGAGCACGATGGCGGTGAACAGGGGGTGCCGGCTGTCGTATTTGGCTGCGGTGGCGCTCAAAAAGATCCCCGGCGAAGCCTGCGCAACAGGCGGTGGAGCCTGCGGAGCTTAACCAATGCAGGGGCTCCGGCTCAATGAAGCCGCCCGGCGCCGGTCAGCGCCAGGTCAGGGCGGGTGGGCGTGGTGCCGCCGGATCTGGTGGCGTTTCGTGGTCGACGACCCGCGCGGCCCATGTGCGATCCGGTAGCGGAACCGGTCGCCAGCCGAGCGGCCGGACACGCATGACCGGCAAGTCGTCCTCCCGCCGTCGCCTCAGCGAAAGCTGGGGCCTGGCGACTTGGATCTTCGCGACGGCCGACCGATTCGCGGTGGCGGCGCGCGCGCGTGCACCGCTTTCGACGCGCATCAAAAGCAGATGCGGTGAACGAGGTTTCCGCGCCGTCGACAGGTACGCCCGATCCATCTTGTCGAACGAAAGTTCTTGTTACCTGGCACAGCGCGCGCCGGCAACCGCGCCTGCGCTCTTTGCCATGTTCGGCGTCGAGACAGCGAATTGCGGGCGATGAAGCACTCGTCCGTGCGTGACGCACGTTCTTGCGCTGCTCAGCCATTGCGAAAATTTCCTATGGACGCATGCGGACGAGCCATGAATTCTAAAAAAGGCGGTGCGCGTAAAGCGTTTCGTTGAACGCATCAATACGCCGTATCGAGCCAACGGGGAATCGGGTTTGTCGCAGGTATTGTTTCGACAGGAAGTCATCGAGGCGAAGCGTGGTGAATGGCTGGGCTCGATCATCGTCGCCACGCCGCTGTCGCGTTGGGGACTCGCCGCACTGGCGCTGATCGTGGTCGCGGCGATCGCGCTATTTCCCCTGTTCGGCCACTACACCCGCCGCGAAACCGTCACCGGCCAACTGGTGCCCAGCGCCGGCGTGCTCACAGTCGCGGCGCCCGGCGTGGGCACGTTGACGCGTCGGTGCGCGGCGGACAACGGATGAACGCCGGAGACGCGCTATCACACGTAACGAGCCGTCCCCCTCATGGCCGAGGGGTGCGGGGCCATGCATCGGCCACGTCGCGATGAGCGTTCGCCTGTTGCGCCATGCCAGTGATGGTTGACAACGATTTATGTGTATTGGTGTAATGATACACATGGATGCTTCGCTGCTTACCGTGCAACCCGCTGCGCCCGAGCCGATCTACCGGCAGATCGTGGAGCAGCTGCGCCGGTTGATTGCCGGCGGGCAACTGGTGGCGGGTGAGTTGCTGCCGTCGGTGCGCGAGGTGGCGGGCTTCCACGCGATCAACCCGATGACGGTGTCGCGGGCCTATGGCCTGGCCGAGAGCGAGGGCTTGCTGGAGCGGCTGCGCGGCAAGGGCATGGTGGTGGCCAGTACGCGGCGATCCAGCCAATCGGCGAGCCATCGGCTTTCGCTGCTGGAACCGCAAATGCAGGCGCTTGTCCGCCACGCCGGGGAACTGGAGTTGCCGTCTGAATTGGTGTTACGGCGGCTCGCGAGCCTGTTGAACAAATGAGATGGATTTTGGAGAGAACGCGATGAATGCGGTACTCGGCGAATCGGGTTTGGGCGCGCCGCCACTGGCGGCACGTGGCCTGACGCATTGCTATGAAGGGAGCAATGTGTTGTGCGGCATCGATCTGGAGCTGGCGCCCGGCAGCGTACTCGGCTTGATCGGGCGCAACGGTGCAGGCAAGTCGACCCTGATCCGCGCCATGTTGGGTCTGCTGGAACCGCTGTCCGGCGCGGCCTGCGTGTTCGGCGAGCCGGCGCTGAAACTCAGCGACGCGGCCAAGGCGCGGCTGGCCTACGTGCCGCAGCAGCCGGAAGCGCTGGCTTGGCTCAGTGCGCAGCAGATGCTGGACTACGTGGGCCGCTTCTATGCCCGCTGGGACAAGGCTTTTGCGAAGAATGCGCTGCAGCGCTGGGAGATCCCGGCAAACAAAGTGATGGCGAAGCTGTCGCCGGGTGAACGCCAGCGGGTCGATCTGATTCGCGCCTTGGCCTCGCAGCCGGAGTTGCTGGTGCTGGACGAACCTGCCGCGGCGCTGGATCCGGTTGCGCGGCGTGAATTGCTGCGCGAGATCGCGCTGCGTGCCGGGGAGGCCGGCGCCACCGTGCTGTTCTCCACCCACATTGTCTCGGATCTGGAACGCGTCGCATCCGAAGTGGCTTTTCTGCACCGGGGCAAGTTGCTGATGCGGTGCAGCGTCGACGAGACGAAGGAGCGCTATGGCCGCCTGCGGCTGCCCGCCAGGTTCGCATCTTTCGCACCTGCGCAAAGCCTGAGCCGGCGCCGCCATGACGACGGCGGCCTCAGCCTGGTGGTCGAGCGCGATACGCAAGGCCAATGGCCCGAAGCGGCCAGCCTGGAAGGTGCGCGTGTCGACGCATTGGGGCTGGAGGATCTGTTCGTGGAGATCGCGGAATGAATCCGCGTGGCGTCCTCGCGACGAGGTGGCGGGCGGTGCATGCGGCCTGGTGGGCGGGCGTGGATCGCCGTGTTGGAGCAGTGACGCGATGAACGCTTACCGCATACTGCTGGCGCCATGGATCGCCACGCCGCGCTCCACCCGTTGGTTGCTGGTGGCCGCGAGCACTCTTTTGGTGGTCACCGCTGTTCTGGTCGCCATTCTCGGCCACCCGGCGCATCCGTGGCTGCTTGGCGCGATCGTCCTGGGTCTGGGCAATGGATTGTGGTGGGCGCTGGTGATGCCCAACGGGCTGCTGCTGGTTCTGGCCGCCCGTCGGCTGGCGCTGCCGGGGATCACCCGCGATGTCGTGCTGGGCATGCTGCTGTACGCCATCTTGTGGATTGCCGTGCCGATGCTGCTGCACTTGCCGTCAGGCCACGTGCTCGCCTTTGCCGTGGTACAGATTCTGGTGGCGGCCGCCGCGATGCTCTACATGCTGCTGCCTGCTTACCTGGGAATACTGTTCTGCCTGCTGCCTGTCTTGCAGCGTGTGGTTGCGTTACCCGCGATCGAGGATCCGCGCTTCGTTTTCCGTGGCGGCGCGCTGGCGCTGGTACTGCTGTTGCTGCTGGTGTGGCGTTGGCACCAGCTGCTGCACGGGGAGATTCACGCAACCCGGTGGCGAACCCCGACCCTGATCAATCTGCGGCGTAACTTCAGACGGGAGCAGGGCGATCCGCTCACCGATATTGCAGCGTTGCGCAACCGCCCCGCATGGCTGACCGCGCGGGTCGATCTGCGCGGCGTGGGAGCGCGGGCGCCGGTCAAGTCGCTGCGCGTGGCGCTCGGCGGCGCCTATCTGCCGCAAACGATGGCCGGCCGGCTGTATCGACTGATTCCTGCAGTGCTGGCGTTGCTGGTCGCCGCCTTGTTCCTGTTTGTCATCACGATGGGTGACGTCGACCCAAGTCAGCTTCCGCACTACCTGTTCAGTCGCGATGGCTTTCCCATCGAGGGCTGGATGTTCGCCGTGCTGAGCCTGGTCGTTCCGATGGCGACGATCGAACTGTTGTTGTTGCGCTGGGGAAGGGTGAACGCCGAGCTGCCCTTGCTGGCGCTGTTGCCGGGCCTGTCCGGGGGCGGGGACATCAAGCGCGTGCTGTTGCGTACGGCAGTTCAGCGACCGGCCGCCTGGTTGGTTCTGCTGTTGCTGCTGGGTTGGCTGCTTGCGGCCGGGCTCGGCTTCGGGTGGCCGGTCGCGCTGGCCATGCTGGCTGTGGCGCTGGGATGCCTGGCTTATCTGTGCGCGATGCTGCTGGGAATCTTTGGCGGCACGCCGTTGTCCAGTTTCGGGCGAGGGTTGCTGATGGCCGTGCTGTTCGTGCTGCTCAGCCTGACCGTGGTGCTGCCGGTGTTGTGGCAGGACTGGTCGGCACCGGCCGTGGCGCGAACCCATGCCGCACTCGGCGTCTCATGGTTGGCACTGGCGTCGTTCCTGCTGTGGTTCGGTCATCGGGGTTGGAGTGGGCTGCGGCGACGGCCGCATCCGTTCATGCCGAACTGATGGGGGAAGGGGAATAGTCGGTCGCTGGCACCGGCCCACGCGCACTGGCACGAAGGAATGTTTGACCTCGGGCGTGGGGGACGCGTCCGCCATGTTTCTCGAAAAGGGATCTACCGATGAAGATGCAAGTAATCCGATTGGCCGCAGCCATCTCCATGGCTTTGGCGGCAACCGCGTCGATGGCCGCCACGAACGACGCCGACGTCACCCGCGCCACCCTCGACAACGGCATGCGCGTGGTGATCGTGCGCGACACGCTGGCGCCGGTGGTGGCGACCGAGATGAATTACCTGGCCGGTTCGAACGAGGTGCCGAGGGGGTTTCCGGGCACGGCGCACGCGGTGGAGCACATGATGTTCCGCGGCAGCCCCGGGCTCTCCAAGGATCAGCTGGCGGCGATCGCGGCGAACATGGGCGGCGCGTTCAACGCCGACACCACCCAGGGCGTGACCCAGTATTACTTCGTGGCGCCGGCGCAGGATCTGGACGTGGCGCTGCATGTACAGAGCCTGCGCATGCGCGGGGTCGACATGGATCAGGCAGCGTGGGCGAAGGAACGCGGCGCGATCGAGCAGGAGGTGTCGCGCGACATGTCCAGCCCAACCTACAAGTTCCAGACTCAACTGATGGCGCAGATGTTCGCCGGCACGCCGTATGCGCACACCGCGCTGGGCACGCGCGCGTCGTTCGACCAGACCACGGCCGCGATGCTCAAGCAGTTCCACGACAGCTGGTATGTGCCCAACAACGCGATCCTGGTGATCGCCGGCGATGTCGATCCGGCGGCCACACTGGACAAGGTGAAGCGCGAATTCGGCGACATCGCGCGCAAGACGCTGCCGGCGCGACCGGCCTTCGATTTCCAGCCGGTGACGGCGAAGACGATCAAGCTGCCGACCGACAGCCCGTACGGGCTGGTGGCGATCGCCTATCGTTCGGCGGGCTCGCGCTCCGGTGACTACGCCACCTCCCTGGTGCTGAGCGAGGCGCTGGGTTCGCAGCGCGCGGCGCTGGCCGGCATGCGTTTCGACGGCACCGCGCTGTACGGCGGCTTCGCCGGCAATGCGTTCCCGCACGCGGGCATCGACTACGCGATCGCGGCCTTCCCCAAGGGCGGCGATCCGCAGCCGATCCTCAAGCGCATGCAGGGCATCCTGGCCGAGGCGGCCGCCAAGGGCGTCGACCCGGCGCTGGTGGAGGCGGCCAAGCGCAACGCGATCGCGGCGTTGGAGTTCAAGAAGAACTCGGTCGATGGACTGGCCAATACCTGGTCCGGTGCGCTGTCGATGCAGGGGTTGGAATCCCCGGATGCGATGAAGCAGGCGATCGAGGCGGTGACGCCGGCCGCGGTGAACGCGCTGGCGAAGAAGACTTTCGATCCGGCCCACGCGGTGACCGCGATCCTGACTCCGCAAAGTTCGGGCAAGCCGGTGGCGGGCAAGGGCTTCGGCGGCGCCGAGAGCTTCGCTTCCAGCCCGGACAAGCCGGTGACCCTGCCGGACTGGGCCGCGCAGGCGTTCGCAAAGCTCGAGGTGCCGCACTCCAGCCTCAAGCCGGTGTCGACCACCTTGCCCAACGGCCTGCGCGTGATCGTGCAGCCCGAGACCATCAGCGATACGGTGACCGTATTCGGCAAGATCAAGACCAACCAGGATATGCAGGCGGCCGAGGGCGAGGAGGGCGTCGCGTCGGTGCTCGCGGGCTTGTTCCCGTTCGGTACCACCGACATGAACCGGCTGCAGTTCCAGCAGGCGCTGGATCAGATCAGCGCCCGCGTCAATGCCGGCTCCAGCTTCTCGCTGGCGGTGCCTTCGGCGCACTTCGCTGAAGGCATCAAGCTGCTGGCCGACAACGAGCTGCATCCGGCGCTGCCGGCACGGGCGTTCGCCGTCGTGCAGCACCAGACCGCCGGCGTCGTGGCCGGCCAGCTGCAGTCGCCGGCGTTCCTCACCGCGCTGGGCCTGGACAAGGCGCTGCTCCCCGCCAACGATCCGCAGCTGCGCCACGCCACGCCGCAGAACGTGATGGGGCTGAGCCTGGATCAGGTGAAGCAGTACTACGCGCAGACCTTCCGCCCGGACATGACCACCATCGTGGTCGTCGGCAAGGTCGATCCCGCGCAGGCCACGCATGCGGTGGCGCAGGCCTTCGGCAGCTGGAAGGCTCAGGGCGCCAGGCCGGACGTGGAATACGCCGCGGTGCCTATGAACAAGCCGGGCCAGTTCCACGTGCCCGACGCCAGCGCGAGCCAGGACAGCGTGCAGCTGGCGCAGACCATCGACGTCACCCGCAACGATCCGGCCCGCTACGCGTTGAACCTCGGCAACGAGGTGCTCGGCGGTGGCTTCTACGCCTCGCGCCTGTACCACGACCTGCGCGACAAGCGCGGCCTGGTCTACAACGTGGCCACCCGCTTCGACCTCGATGCGCATCGCGGTATCTACACCGTCTCCTTCGGTGCCGACCCGGACAAGGTCGCCGCGGCCAGCGCCATCGTGCGGCAGGATCTCAGGCAGATGCAGCGCGCACCAGTGAGCGCCACCGAGCTCAAGCGCGCCAAGGGCATCCTGCTGCGGCAGATCCCGCTGGGCGAATCGAGCTTCGGCGCGATCGGGGGACAGTTGCTCACGCTGTCACTCGAAGGCAAGCCGCTGGATGCGATGACGATCGCCGGCGAACACTACCTCAAGCTCTCCGCCCAGGACGTGCAGCAGGCGTATGCCAAACACATCCGCCCGGACGACTTCGTCACCGCGGTGAAGGGGCCGGCGCCGAAGGGCTGAGGTTGCGGGTTGAAAGGGTCGGGGTCATTTTTCGCGAGCGAAAAGTGACTCTGACCTCCGCTGGTTCGCTCCCGATCTCGAGGATGACCATTGAGTTCCCGAACGTACTCGATACGAATGCTGCCGCTTCGCGAGCAGTTGACCGACGTCTACCGGTTGTTGTTCTTCCCGGCGCTGCTTGCGGCGTTTGGATGCGTGATCTGGTGGTTGTCGCCATGGTTTGCGGGCGGCACCGTCCAGGGCATGTCGATCGGCGGCTGCGTCGGGATGCTGCCGTCTCTGATCATGGGCACGCCGGCGCGCATGCCGATTGCCGATGGCGATCGTGAACCAATCGAGGCATGGCTGGCCAACCACCGTCACATCCATGGTGCCCGTGGCTGGGTGCCGAAAGTGCCGCGCGCACTCTACTTCGACAGCCAGATCGTGCGCTTCGACGACGACTCGGTCATCGGGCCGGTGGTCACGTTGCGCAAGCTGCGAGCGGTATTGCGTGCAACTGGCCGAATCGGAGCTTGAAATCGGCAGCCGCCGACAAGATGTCTGGCAAGAGGGGGAAACCGCAGCCGAGGAGTGTGTCGACCGTGGATATGCTTGCCAACGATTATCCGCACGCCATTCTGGCCGGCCATGCCGCGCCGTGTCTGTCGTTGTATCAGCCGACGCATCGTCGGCATCCGGAGAAACTTCAGGATCCGATCCGCTTCGGTAACCTGGTCAGGCAGTTGACCCAATCCCTGCACAAGAAGTATCCGCAGCGCGACGCCGCGCCGTTGCTGGCGCCCTTGCAGGCGCTGGCCAACGACAGCAGGTTCTGGAACCGCACTCTCGACGGCCTGGCGGTGCTGGTGGCGCCGGATTTCTTTCGCGTCTACCGACTGCAGCGGCCGGTCGCCGAACTGGCCGTGGTGGCCGACAGTTTCCACACCAAGCCGTTGCTGCGCATCATGCAGTCCGCCGACCGCTACCAGGTGCTGGCGTTGAATCGCCGCGAGGCACGCCTGTTCGAGGGCAATCGCGACGGCGTCGATGAAATCGAGCTGGCGCCGGAAGTGCCGCGTACGCTCGACGATGCGCTGGAGCGCGATATCGAGCGCGAGCGCGCCACCCGTACGCACGGTCCGATCACCGCCGGAACCATGGGACGCCATGGCGCCAGCGATGTGAAGCAGGATGGCATCCGCATCGACACCGAACATTTCTTCCGCGCTGTCGACCGCAGCGTGCTCGAACATCACTCGCGTCCGGCCGGGCTGCCCTTGCTGCTGGCCGCCATGCCCGAGCACCATCACCTGTTCCGCGAGGTCAGCCGCAACCCGAACCTGCTTGAGGAGGCTATCGACGTCCATCCGGACGACCTGACCGTGGACGCGTTGCGCGAGCGCATCTGGAAGCAACTGCAACCTCACTATCTGGAGCGCCTCGCCGGCCTGGTCGATCGCTTCCATGCGGCAGGCCATCGCGACCAGGCCACCGACGACCTGGCCGGGGCAGCCGTGGCGGCGGCGGCCGGCCGCATCCACACCCTGCTGCTCGAAGCCGAGCACCAGGTGCCCGGCCGCCTGGATGCCGCCAGCGGCGCCATCACCCTGGGCGAGCTGGATGATCCGGAGGTGGGCGACCTGCTCGATGATCTGGGCGAACGCGTGCTGGCCACCGGTGGTGAGGTGATCATGGTGCCTGCCGAGCGCATGCCCACGCGCACCGGGCTGGCCGCGATCCACCGTTTCTGATGGCGCGGTGGCCGGCCTTGGAGCCACTGGCCGACGCCGACTCACCCGTTGCGATCAGGATGCTGGCGACGGACGAGCTGGGCGAAGCAGCAGCCTTGCTGGCCGAAGGCATGCGCGACAATCCGTTGCATGTGAAGGCGTTCGGCGCCGACCCGCGGCGCCGCTACCGTCGCCTTCGGCGATTTCTGGGTCAGCTGGTCGCCCATGTCCAGGCGAACGGCAGCCTGCTGGGCGCTTGCACCCATGGCGAGGTGATCGGTGTGCTTGGCATGCTGAAGCCGGGTCGCTGTCGTCCGACGCAATGGGAAATCCTGCGCATGGGCGGAGCGATCGTCGCCGGCAATCCGCCGATCGGCGCGCTGCGCATCCATCGCTGGCTGTCGGCCTGGGCGCGCAACGACCCGGTCGAGCCACACGTGCATGTCGGCCCGCTCGCCGTGGCGCCGGCCTGGCGCCGGCGGGGTGTGGCGCGCGCACTGATGATGCAGTGTTGCCGGCACCTCGACGCCCACGCGGAGGTCGGCTGGCTGGAGACGGATCTCGCGATCAACGTGGCTTTCTACGAGACGCTGGGTTACGTGGTGGTTCGACGCGAACTCACGCTGGGTGCCGCGACCTGGTTCATGCGCCGGGCAGGGCCGGAATCAGGGTGAAATTGCCCGGGCTGCTTCGTCAGCGAACGAGGAACGGCGTGCCTCTCCCGAACATTCAGCAAGCCTCCTTGCGTAACAGTCCCATGCAAGACGCATCGTCTCGGCAGTTGTGGTTCACCCAGGCGCAAGACGCCTCATGTTCGGGGACACCTGACGACAATTCACTTGGCGTTTCATGACGCTTGCCCTGGTGTTCCCGGGTCTAAGCCGGCTCGGTCTCGCCTTGTGGCGGTGGGCGCGGGTGCGACCCGTGGGCGGTTCGTGGCCGGTTCTTGTCGGCGGGCTTCTCCTTCTCCCTCCGGCGACCGAAGGGAGAAGGAGTAGTGGTGCCGAACGGGTCGCACGAATTGCTGGGCGGTGGATTTGCAGCGCGGGTGCTTTTTTGCTTCTGGAGATTTTTGCTCTCAGCGCAGCAGCGAGCGCAACATCCAGGCGGTCTTTTCGTGTGCCATCAACCGGCCGGTGACCATGTCGGCGGTGCCGTCGTCGCCGACCGCATTGGCGGCCTTGAGCACATCGCGTGCGGTGGCGGCGGCGATCTCGTGGCCATCGACCAGCTGGCCGACCATCTCCTTCCATTCCGGCACGCCGGACTCCTCCGGGATCGAGCTGAGCTTGCCGAACGCGCTGTAGGATCCGGGCGCAAATACGTCCAGCGTGCGGATGCGCTCGGCGATTTCGTCGGCGGCCACCCACAGTTCGTTGTACTGGGTTTCGAACATCAGGTGCAGGCTGTTGAACTGCGGGCCGGTGACATTCCAGTGGAAGCAGTGCGTCTTCAGGTACAGCGAGTAGGTGTCGGCCAGCATCTTGGACAAGTGCTTGGCGACGGTTTCACGATCCTTTTTGGCGATGCCGATGGAAATGGCCATGGGATGCTCCTTCCTGTGGGTTGATGGATCAACAGTAACCGGTGCCGGCGCGGCGGTGAAATGAATCCTTCGGATGCCTCCGATAGTCGGCAACTATCGGGTCGAAGGACGCCAGCAGCTATCATGCGCGGTCTGATGAATGACGCCCATGCGAGCCCTGCCGATACCGCCGCCGATACGGGCCTGCGCGAGTTGCGCCGCCAGCTCGATATGGTGTGCAGCCGCGATTTCGGTCGCCTGCTGGGCCGCTGGCGCACGTTGTCGCGGCGACCCGATGACAACAAGCTGGGGGCGCTGGTCGCCGATATCGAGCACTCCGCGGCCAAACGCCGCGCCCGTGTGGCGGCCAAGCCGGAAATAAGGCTCGACGAATCGCTGCCGATCAGCGCGCGCAGCGAGGACATCGTCAGGCTGATCCGCGAACACCAGGTGGTGGTGATCGCCGGCGAGACAGGTTCGGGCAAGACCACCCAGCTGCCGAAGCTGTGCCTGGCCGCCGGCTGCGGCGAGGCCGGCATGATCGGCTGCACCCAGCCGCGTCGGCTGGCCGCGCGCTCGGTGGCGCGCCGGGTGGCGGAGGAGCTGGGCACGCCGCTGGGCGAGGTCGTGGGTTTCCAGGTGCGCTTCAACGACCAGGTGTCCGAGCGCAGCCTGATCAAGTTCATG
>Ga0070659_100000474_pt1 | contig 29585 bp, 24 predicted proteins | sample KBSC23metaG_FD_64666 | JGI IMG/M metagenome (GOLD analysis project Ga0070659, IMG submission 64666) | Corn rhizosphere microbial communities from Kellogg Biological Station, Michigan, USA - KBS C2-3 metaG | ecosystem: Host-associated > Plants > Roots > Rhizosphere > Soil ... | reverse complement strand
ATCACGCCGTTGATGCGGTACTGCAGGTTGGAGTGGTCCCCACGCACGTGCAGTTGGCCGTACGAATCCTGCACCACGCCCGGCGCTTGCAGCAGCACCTGGTTCAGCGGGGTGGCATCGCCCATGGGCAGGCGGGCGATGTCTTCGGTATCGAACTTGTAGACGGAGCTGCCGGTGTCCGGCGACAGCCCGTTGCGCGCGGCATCCAGGCGCTTGGCGGTCACGCGGGTTTCGCTGAGGTCGCGCACGTTGGGGGCGGCCGGCTTGGCCTGTGAGGCAGGTGCCGTGGTGGCGGGAGCGGCAGGCGCGGGCGCCGGTGTGGCGGCTTCCTGCGCAAACGCAGAAACGGCAGCGACGGATGGCAGCACGGCAGCAAGCGCCATCACCAGCTTGCGGGGCTGGAACGGAATCATGAAAGACCTTTGAATCGAGCAGATGCGTCAAACAACGGCCCGCGCCTGCATCAACACAGCGCGCGAGCCGACAGGCAAGGCAGGAATCAAAGGCAGATGGGAGGATCGCGCGAACACACGGCCACCGGGAACACAGGTGCGCCCGCATGAAAGCCGATCTGCGGAAAGTGCCAGCGCCGCGTACTGCGCAATCGCAGCGCCACCAGCATCGGCAAGGCAGCCGCGAGCGCGGCAAAGGCCGCGCATTGCAAGCACGCCGCGTGCTCTTGTGCGGGTTGACTGCGCCCGGCGCCGGCAGGCTTGGCCGTGGCGCTGAATTCGACAGCCGCCTCTTCACTCCAATGCGACAGCGCATGCCGCAGCGCGCCCTGCTGACCAAACAGCAGGAACACGGTCAGCAGGCAAGCCAGCCAACGCAGGTGAAGGAAGGAGGAGCGGAAGGAGCGCACGGTCAGAGGGTGCAGGTGCCGGCGCACAAGATCACCCGATATTGTGCGCGCCAATGCAACTAAGTTGCGAATTCTGACACCACCCGCCCAAATCAGCAATCCGTCAGGCGGAGGGCGGCGACAGAGAAAACCTGCCCTCAACCCTACGGCGCTTGTATTACAAGCGCGTGTGCGCGAAACCCGGCATCAGGCCGGTTGGCACGCCCAGGCTGGGCACCGGCACGCGTTTCCAGTTCGGGCGGGTCTTGCGGGCCGCCTCGGCGCGTTGCGCGGGTGCACCCACTTCGGTGGCATCGTGCAGGCCGGCCAGCCAGGCGCCGTAATCGAACCAACCGTCACGCACGAGCTGCTCGCCCACGCAATTGGCGAAGCGATCCGACTTGGGCAGGAAGCACAGCTCGAAGCCTTCGGTTTCGCGGCGGCCGTGCATCCAGCGGTGCGGCACCTGATGGCTCGCCAGCGCTTCCGACAAGCGGGTGCCATAGCGCTGCTGGCCCTGCCGGCGCGCGCCGATTACGTGGAAGCTGTCGAGCAGCCGCCGCAGCCCCAGCGCAGAGCGCGCGTGGCGCACCTCGGCGTCGATCAGCAACTCGCGGTTCTGCGTGCGGGCTTGCAGCGCCAGTGCGGCGAAATGGTGCGCGCCCCACTCGTTCATATAGAAGAGTTCGCCGCCGGCAAAGTCGTAGGCGCGGAAGACGTTGGCCTGGTCTGCGTAGCGGAACACGTGGCGCTTGTTGGCGGCAAAATCCGCGTCGGTGCTGTGCGGAATGCGGCGGCAATGCTGGTGCGCAAACACCAGCATGCTCGGGAACGTATGCACCGAGCACGGCGATTGCGCCAGCCCCGTCACCGCACGGATGTCGATCTTGCGCTGCTCACGGCGCACGCCCACGAGCTGGCTCAGGTGGTGGTGCAGCTCATCTACCCAATCGGCATGCGTCAGATGCTTGGGAAACAGTTGATGCGCGGGTTCGGCGAGGCCGCCCTCGAACAGGAACGGCACACTCTTGTGCCAGATATCGAGTTTCCAGTGCGACAGCGCATCGCTGGGCGTGCGATGGTGTGCAACCGATTGCGTAACATTGAAAGCGCGCGACTGGACCACCCAGTTCGACGCTGCATGCAGCAGATTGGAAACGTTCATGTCACCCCCCGGAAGACTGAATCGTTTGTTTGACAGGTTGCCGACGTCGCTCTGAATGTGTGGCGATTGTTCAGCAATGTAAAAACCAACGACTCAAACGTACCCCACTTTAGAGGGGTGCGCCATGAAGTTTGTTGAAGTCCGTGTTAATAAAAATACACATGGCGCGTAGGGGTTGTCAGGCGCGCGACATGCTGCAAGGCAGGCATTCCGCAGACCAGGAGACCGCGATGCCCACCAAGCCAGGCCGTTCCGAAACCGATACGACCCACCCGCCGCACCCGGCCGCGCCGCAAGGCCAGCCCGAACCACGCAAGCCCGGGAGCCCTCTCGTGCCACGCGACACCCGCCCAGACAAACCCGAGCAGCAGGAGCCGCCCGTGGAAAACGTCTGACCCTGACCCTGAACCTGCCGCTCAGACCAGGCACATGTCGGACACTTCCTCGTCCGACAGGCCCCATGTGGTGGCATCTTCCACGGTGACGATGGAATCGTCGGACTTGCCCAGGCTGATGCGCTCGGGGCGCACGCGCGTCTTGGTGTTGCCCGAATAGAAGACGACCACGTCGGGCTTGAGCGCCGAAGCCTCGTTCTGGTGGACGACCACGCCCAGCCGGTTGGTGCGCAGCTTGACCAGCGTGCCGACCGGGTAGATGCCCACGCTACGCGTGAAAGCCTGGAAGACGGTGCGATCGAATTGCGTATCGGTGCGCGCCATCATGTATTTCAGCGCCTGCGCCGGCGACCACGCATGGTGATACGGGCTGCTCGACGTGAGCGTGTCATACACATCGCAGATGGCGCCCATCTTGGCCCACAGGCTGATGCCCTCGGCTTTATGTGCGTCGGGATAGCCGCTGCCGTCGATGCGCTCGTGATGGTGCAGGCAGATTTCGCGCGCAATCTCGCTGAACTGGCCGGTGCCTTGCAGCAAGTGGTGGCCGCCCACGGCGTGCGTCTGCAGCAGCGCCAGTTCCTCTTTGGTGAGCGCGGTGCTCTTGTCGAGCAGCGTGCGCGGCATGGCCGATTTACCGATGTCGTGCACCAACCCGCCCAGCCCGCATTCGCGGATCTCGTCTTCGGGCAGGCCCAGCGTCTTGGCCAACGCCACCATCAGCGCACAGACGGCAAACGAATGCAGGTAGGTGTAGTCGTCCTTGTTCTTCAGGCGCGCCAGGGCGATCAGGGCGTAGGAGTTGCGGGCCAGCGAGTTCGACACGTCGTCCACCAGCAGCAACGCCTTTTCGGTTTCCAGCGCGCGCCCCATACGGGCTTCGGCAAACATGTGGCCGAGCGTCGCCTTGCCGTTCTGCATGAGTTGCTGCGCGTGCTTCCACTCTTCCTTGAGCGACGTGGGCGTGATGGGCGGGCGGGCCGCCACGGTCTCACGCGTGAGTGGCTCGGGCGCAGGTGCTGGGGCCGGGGCGGGCATCAGCGTTTCGGACATGACATCTTCGCCGCGCTCGGGGTCGATCCAGATCTCGTTGATGCCCGCCTTGCGGATGTCATCGATCTGCCCTTGGTGCGACAACTGGAACTGCGCACGCCAGAACGGATGCTTCAGCCAGGACCCACCCAGCTTCATCACAAACATTCCGACACGCAATTGGCTCGCATCGATTCGCTTCATACCCTGCCTACCTCGGCTCAAAGTCCGGTTTTTTGATTGAATGAGGGGAGCGGCGTGCCAGCCGACACCGGCTCGTGCTTCGCAGTCTAGGCGTTTTAAGCTGGTGGATGCTCTGGGCCATCAGCGCGCCAAACCGCGCTTGGCTTATCGGCAAGCCTGGACAAAACTTGAGGTGAATGTGGATCGGGCGGCGTGTGGCAACATGGTCGCCATGGCAAGCAAAAGGGGGAACACCCGCGCTGGCAGCGGTCGAATCAAACAGGTGATGCGTCAAGACCCTCGCCTGTCGGGCTGGCAACCGGACGCGACAGGCGTACACTAAGTTTCAAGGATGCGCCTCCGACATGACTCAAGATCCTATGTCTCAACGCAAAGAACAGGGCCCCGATGACTTCGCGCTCAACCGCGAGGCCATCCGCTGGCTCGCGTCTCTACCTGACGAAGTGCGGCCGATTGAACTCGGCCGCAAGTTTCCACGCATCATCAACACCATCGCCGCCAAATGGGTGGATTTCATCGGCTGCCGGCGCTACCTGAACAGCCTGCAGATGGACGACCGCGGCGGCCGCCAGGGCTTCCCGTTTGAGATCGTCCAGGAGATCTGCGCGCTGCGTGAGCATTTCGATTCACTCTATCCGCCCGACAAGGATCTCTGGCAGAAGGCCATCGACGCCGACAAGCGCTGAGCCCACTCCAGCAAGACAAAGCGGCCCGATCAGGGCCGCTTGTCATTGGGGCATAGGCAGAGCACACCGCAGCACACAGCGCGCCGCTCAGGCGGAGGTGTCCGGGCCAGACGCCAGTTTGTTGAGCAACGCCAGCAAGGTCTGCCGCTCGCCTGTCGAAAGATGCGCCGTCACACGGGCATCATGCTTAGTGACGGCCCGGGTGATGTCATCCAGCGTCGTCGCCCCCTTGGCAGTCAGCACCAGCCGGAAGGCGCGCTTGTCCTTGGGCGCGGGCTGGCGCTCGACCATGCCCATGTCCTCCAGCGTATCGACCAGCAGCACCGCGCCCGAGCGCGCCACACCCAAGATCTTGGCCAGCTCCGTGAGCTTGAGGTTGGGGTTGTGCGCGATCACAGTCATGGCGGAGAAACGCGGCGGCGTGATGTTCCACGCCTGCAGAGAGCGCACAAAATCTTCGTAGATATGCAGTTGCGCGCGCCGCACCGCATAGCCGACCAGGCCGTCCAACGCGCCGTACTCCACATCCACCAGATGCGGATTGAAGTGTCCCGACGGGGCCACGGCGGGATACAGGTCGTCGGCTTTGGGCGTGCGCGGCATGGTGGTGTCGATGGTGAAAGACCTCTCGATTATCGTCGGCGATGCGGCCGTCGGCCATGCACGCGCATTCGTTTCAGCGCTTCAGTTCAGCAGCTTCCATTTGCCATGGTCGACGGTCAGCAGCACGCGGCCGCGCGCATCAAAGCCAAAGTGATCCGTGGCGGTGTAGTTCAGCACGCCATGTGAGACAACGATGTCACGCTCCGATTCCAGCGCGCTCTTCAGCGCCTGCCGGAACTCCGGCGTACCGGGCTTGGCCTTCTTGAGCGCCACCGGCACGATGCGTTGGAGCACCTGCAGCGCATCCCACGTGTGGGCGCCGAACTGCGTGCGCGTGTCGGGGCCGTTGGCCTTTTCGTAGCGCGTGACGTATTCCAGCGCGGTCTTCTTGCTCGGATGGCCGTCAGGCAATTGCTCGGCCACGATGACCGGCCCGGCGGGCAAAATGGCGCCATCCACCGCCTTGCCACCGATACGGATCAGATCCTTCGTGGCCGCGCCGTGCGTCTGGTAGATCGGCCCCGCGTAGCCACGATCGCGCAAGGCGGTGTGCGGCAGCGCCGCGCCCGTGCCGGCCCCCGCCACCAGGATGGCATCGGGCTTGATGCTGACCAGCTTGGCCACCTGCCCCGTCACGCTCGTATCCGCGCGGGCATAGCGTTCCACATCGACGATCTTGATGCCGCGCGGCGTGGCGGCCGCGGTGAAATCCTTCAACCAGCTCTCGCCATACGCATCGGCAAAGCCGATGAAGCCGACGTTCTTGACGCCGGACGCCGCCATGCGCGCGGCAATCGCCTCGGCCATCAACGAGACTGGCTGGGCCAGGCGATACGTCCAATCGCCCTTGCCGGGCTTCAGCTCGACCGGCGCCAGTGCCAGTTGCGGTGTGCGCGATTCCGTGGCGACCTCGGCAATGGCAATCGACGGTGCCACCGCTGACGAACCGACGATGATGTCGACGTGGTCTTCCGTCACCAGCTTGCGCGCCAGGCGCGTGCCGGTGCTCGGGTCGGAGGCGTCGTCCACCACCACGAGGCGCAGCTTCTCGCCGCCGATGGCATCGGGGTAGAACGCCAGCGAGTTCTTCTGCGTGATGCCGAGCGACGCCGATGGGCCGGTCGTCGACAAGCTCACACCGACGACGATTTCGGCATGAGCAGCAGTGGCGAGCAACAGCGCGGCAGCGGCGCAGACGGTGCGGCGGATGGTCATGGTCCCCTCGTTTCTTCTGGTTGTGACGGCTCAAACAGGCGTGCGACCGCAGCCGGGCATGGGCGGCTGATCGCGCAGCGATTGCGGATCGAAACCCGCCAGCTTTTTATAGCGCATCGCGATCCCCTCCAGCTCGGGGCGCGGGATGACGTCGTCGATGCGGGCAAAACCTTGCGGCGCGCGTTCGTGCGCAAGCTGCATGACCTGCTCCGGCCCGTTCAGGCGATTGCGCAGCACGATGCCGGCCGTGCGCGGCAGGCGGTCGGCTTCGTACTCGCGCAGGGCGATGCTGGTGTCGCGCGTGGCGAGCAGGCAATCCACCAGCGCACGCGCATCGAGAATCGCCTGTGCGCTGCCGTTCGAGCCGATCGGGTACATCGGGTGCGCCGCATCGCCCAGCAGCGTGACGCGGCCGAAGGTCCAGCGCGGCAACGGGTCCTTGTCGACCAGCGGGAATTCGTACACCGCCTGCGCGCCGTCGATCAGCGCGGGAATGTCGATCCAATCCCATTTCCAGTCGGCGAAGGCGCCGCGGAAGATGGCGCGGTCGACCTCGCGGTTCCAGTCGCTGCGTGGCGGCGCCTCGTCGGGCACGCGCAGCTCGGCGATCCAGTTGATGCGCGATCGGCCCTGCAGGCGCAGTGGCTCGGAGATCGGGTAGGCGACGAACTTCTGGTCCTGGTGGCCCGCCATGAACATGGTGCGGCCATCGAGATACGGCTCGGCTTCGGTGACGGCGCGCCACAGCATGCGGCCGGCAAAGCGCGGTGCATCGCCCGCCGGATAGAAGTGCCGGCGCACGGCGGAGTGGATGCCATCCGCGCCGATGAGCACGTCGGCCGACGATTCGACGATGGCGTCGTTGGCGCGATCGCGAAGCGTGAAGCGCACCGGGCCACCCTTCTCGCCGGTCGACTGAACGGCCTCGAAGCTGTGGCCAAGGCGGATGCACTCCGGCCCGAGCCGCTCGGCCACGGCATCGGCCAGCGCCATCTGGAATTCACCCCGGTGGACGGAGAACTGCGGCCAGTCGTAGCCCGCCGCCAGCCCACGCGGCTCGTGCCAGATCGGCTGGCCAAACCGGTTGTAGTAGGCCAGCGCGGAGGTGCGAATCGCCAGCGCATCCAGCGTGTCTTCCAGCCCCAGCTCGCACAATTGGCGCGCTGCGTGCGGCAGCAGGTTGATACCCACGCCCAGCGGCCGCAGCGTCTGCACCGCCTCCCACACCTCGACCTCGAAACCCTGGCGCTGCGCCATCAACGCGAGCGTGAGGCCACCGATGCCCGCCCCGATGATGGCGATCTTCATGGCTGTCTCCGCAGAATTTGTTGCAGTCTATAACAAACAAATCAACGCACTCGGTCATGCCGACTCAGGGCAATCCCGAGGCACAAGAGGCGGGTTCGTGGCTTGACGCCCCGTGAGATATCACACTAACATCACTCGACTTTTACGAGGTTCGAGACTGCCCCTCATGTCGTCAATCAAGCGTCCGATCAAACTGGTATCCACCAGCCCTGCCGCCCCGTTTGCCGCAGAACCAGCGGAACACGCCCCCAAGGGCGCCGCCCTGCGCGAACTCGCCTATGGCGAAATCAAGCGCCGCATCATGGCGTGCGAATTCCGCCCCGGCGAGCCGCTCAACGAAGCGCAGCTCGGCGTGTTGCTGGGCCTCGGTCGTACGCCGATCCACCAGGCGTTGCATCGGCTGGAGGTCGAAGGCTTGGTGCAGATCCTGCCGCGCAAAGGCGTGCTGGTGACGCCGCTCTCGCTGAATGACGTGCTCGACATGATCGAGGTGCGTGCGACCAACGAGGTGCTGTGCGTGACGCTGGCCGCCGAGCGCGCCCACCCGGCCGATTTCGAAGCCATGCGCGCCATCGTCGACGCGTCGCCCGCGCTGATCGAGCACCGTGACATTGCCGCGCTGGCCGCGCTGGACCTCAAGTTCCACCTCGCCATTTCGGCCGCGTCGCGCAACCGCGTACTGGCCGAACTGCTGCGCGGGCTGCACGAGAAGCAGGCGCGCTTCTGGTTCCTCTCGCTGTCGGAGCCGCAGCACCTGCAGAACGTCTACGACGAGCACCTCGCCGTGCTCGACGCGCTGGAGCGCCGCGACGTGGCCGCCGCGCGCGATGCCATCCGCGAGCACATCGACGAGTTCCGCCGCACCATCATCCGCACGCTCTGATTTCGGCGTCCCTTCGCCTCAACGCTTCACTGGATTTTTCGCATGACCACGCTGCACCTGAACCTGATCGGCCACGGCCCCATCGACGTGACCGTCGACCACCTCGTCATTGCCGGCTGGACCGGCCGCGATGCCGAAGCCGTCGAACACCACATCGCCGAGTTGGAAGCGATTGGCGTGGCACGCCCCGCGCGCGTGCCGTGCTTCTACCGCGTATCGCACTCGCTGCTGACCACCGATGCGCGCGTGGAGATTCCCGGCGCCGATTCGTCGGGCGAAGCGGAGTTCGTGCTGTATTCCACGCCGATGGGCCTGCTGGTCGGCATCGGTTCCGACCATACCGACCGCAAAGTCGAAGCCTATGGCGTGACGGTATCCAAGCAGATGTGCGCCAAGCCCGTGAGCCGCGACGTGTGGCGCTTCGAGGCACTGGCCGACCACTGGGACAGCTTGCAGATGAAAACCTGGCGCACCCGCAACGGCCACACCGCGCTGTATCAGGAAGGCAGCGTCACGCGCATGCTCGACCCGCGTGACCTGGTCCGCCGCTACACCGGCGCCAGCACGCTATCAACGGAACTGCCCGTCGGCACCGCCATGTTCTGCGGCACGCAGCCGATCATCGGTGAACTCGGCTTTGGCGAGACCTTCGAGATGGCCCTGATCGACCCGGTATCGGGCGGCGAGCTGCGCCATCGGTATGCTGTCGACACGCTACCCGTTGAAGGTTGAAGCACCTCACCTTATCGGAAACATCGGAGACCTCCGCATGATGACGCCCCGCCCCAACATGATCCGCACGCTGGCTGCCGAGCTGGCATCCGGCCGCACCACCAGCGTTGCACTGACCGAAGCGGCCATTGACCGCGCCAAGGCGCACCGAACAGCTGATGGCGCCGCCTATGTGAGCCTCGACGTGCAGACCGCGCTCGCCATGGCGCGTGCCGCCGATGCCGCACGCGCGGCGGGCAACGTGCCGTCGTTGCTGGCGGGGCTGCCGGTGTCGATCAAGGATCTGTTTGACGTGGCCGGCCAAGTCACGGCGGCGGGCTCGCGCGCGCTGGCGCATCAGCCACCCGCCACCGCCGACGCCGCTGCAGTGGCACGCTTGCGCGCGGCGGGCGCAGTGCTGCTTGGCCGCACCAACATGAGCGAGTTCGCGTTCTCGGGCCTGGGCCTGAACCCGCACTACGGCACACCGCGCACGCCGGCTGACGGCACGCGCGCCGCTGGCGGCTCCACCTCGGGCGGTGCGGTCACGGTCGCGGGTGGCATGGCCGTGGCGGCGCTCGGCACCGACACGGGCGGGTCGATCCGCATTCCTTCAGCCTTCTGTGGGCTGACCGGCTTCAAGCCCACCGCGCGCCGCGTGCCGATGGCGGGCGGCGTGCCGCTATCCACCTCGCTCGACTCGGGCGGGCCGCTGGCCAACTCGGTCGATTGCTGCGCCATCGTCGACGCCATCTTGAGCGGAGAGACGTTGGACACCGATGCCGTGCCGCTGGCCGGCCTACGCTTCGGCGTCACCCAGGACTACGTGGGCGCCGATCTGGATGACGCTGTCGCCACCGCGTTCAACCGTGCCGTGGAGCGACTCCAACGCGCTGGCGCGCACATCGTGCGTTTCGACTTCCCCGAGCTGCTGCAACTGCCTGAGATCAACGGCGGTGGCGGCCTCACAGCGGCCGAAGCATACGCATGGCACCGCCCGCTGCTGGCGCGCGCGGAGGCGCAATACGACCAGCGCGTCGCCGCACGCATCCGCCGTGGCGAGCAGATGGGCGCCGCCGCCTACATCGACGTACTGGACGCGCGCGCACGCATGATTGCCGCCGCGCGCAAACGCCTTGGCAACTTCGATGCGTGGCTGATGCCGACAGTGGCCATCGTGCCGCCGGAAGTCGCCCCGCTCGAAGCCGACGACGCGCAGTTCTTCCGCACCAACGCGCTCGCGCTGCGCAACCCGAGCGTCATCAACTTCCTGGACGGCTGCGCGCTGACGCTGCCCGCGCATATCACCAACGCGGCTACCAGCGAACTGCCGGTCGGCCTGTCACTGTGCGGTCTCGCGGGCGACGATGCGCGCATCCTGCGCATCGGCCGGGCGGTGGAGGCTGCCCTGCGTTGACCGCTTAACCAGAACACCCCCGCCAGCGTCCGGGCCACGCAGGCGGTTCTCCAAGCCACGAAGACAAGGCGCGCTGTAGACGCGCCGGGCCCAACTCACGCCTGCGTTTTTGGAATGTTGGAAACAACGTGGGCACCCTTGCACACTATCGGAGGAAACCATGTCGCAAGCCCAGGCTCTACCAGCCGATTCACCTCACCGCACCGAGCTGGATGTCACCTACCGCCGCATCGCCTACCGGCTGGTGCCGTTCTTGGTCGTCCTGTTCATCCTCGCGTGGATCGACCGCGTCAACGTCGGCTTCGCCAAGCTGCAGATGCTGCAAGACCTGCAGTTCAGCGAAGCGGTGTACGGCCTGGGCGCCGGCATCTTCTTCATCGGCTACTTCCTCTTTGAAGTGCCGAGCAACCTGCTGCTGGAAAAGATCGGCGCCCGCAAGACGCTGGCGCGCATCACCATCCTCTGGGGCCTGACCTCGATGGCGATGATCTACGTGAACACGCCCACCTCGTTCTACGTGATGCGCTTCCTGCTGGGCATCTTCGAGGCCGGGTTCTTCCCGGGCGTGGTGCTGTACCTGACGTACTGGTTCCCCTCCGCACACCGCGCGCGCATCAACGGCCTGTTCATGACCTCGTTTGCGATTGCCGGCGTAGTGGGCGGCCCGATTGCCGGCTTCATCATGAGCCGCATGGAAGGCGTTGGGCATCTCGCCAACTGGCAGTGGCTGTTCCTGCTCGAAGGCATTCCGTCCGTGCTGGCCGGCTTTGCCGTGCTCGCCTGGCTGCCAGAGACGCCGCGTCAGGCCAAGTGGCTTTCCACCGCAGAGCAAGACGCCGTCATCCGCGCCGTTGAAGTGGAAAACCGCGACCCTGCCAAGCACGCCTCGTTTGGCGCCGCACTGGCCAATGCCCGGGTGTGGATCTGCGCGCTGATCTACTTCTGCGTGGTCAGCGGCAACGCCACCATCGCGTTCTGGACGCCGTCGATCATCAAAGAGCTGGGCATCCAGGGCAACTTCAAGATCGGGCTCATCAGCGCCATCCCGTTCATCGCCGGCACGATCGCGATGGTGTGGAACGGCGCGCATTCCGACCGCACCGGTGAGCGCCGCATGCACTGCGCCATCGCCGCGCTCATCGCCAGCGCCGGCCTCGTGGCGACGGGTGCGACGTTGGGTTCGCCGGTGCTGGCACTGGTTGCACTCACCGTAGCGGCTGTCGGCATCCTGGCGGCCTTCCCGGTGTTCTGGTCGATCCCGGCAGTGTTCCTGGCGGGCACGGCAGCCGCAGGCGGCATCGCACTCATCAACTCGATCGGCAACCTTGCAGGCTTCGTCGCCCCATACATGATCGGCTGGCTGAAGACGAGCACCGGCCACCTGTCCGCCGGCCTCTACTTTGTAGCTGTGCTGGAGCTGGGCGCAGCGGTGCTGGTCATCCTCGGCACGCGCAAGCACTAAGACCAAACAACGGCTCACTCCAAGCAACCGTCGTGACGCAAACGCATGCGCCACGACGGTTTGGCCGTTCCCGCCCTTGATGGCGCCTTGAATTTTCGTAAGCGGGCGGAAAAAAGAACGGGAACTGTCTGGGCGAAGCGAGTTTTCCCGTTCTCCGCCCGGTTACAAAAATTCAAGGGGAAGTCGCCATCTCGGGCGCGCCTTTCTTTGCTTACTTTCCTTGGCAAGACAAAGAAAGTGAGTCAGCCCAGGCAGGGGATGAAACAGAGATGGACCACAAACATTGAACCGCGAGGTCCAAACCGTGGCGCACGAGGGGGTTGAGGCTCAAGCGCGAGGCTCAAAGCCCGACGCACGAGCGTCAAACCGTGGAGCGCGCCGGTCAAAGGCTCAAAATTCGGAGGTCAAACTGCGGAGTGCGAGGGTCTGGGGTCCATCGATGAGGGTCTGAGGGTCATCAATGCATGGGCGAGCGGCATGCGTGAAGCTTGTGCCCGGACAACGGAGCCCTGAGCCCCACCGACGCGGTTCCAAACCCCGTCGACGGACGCTTGCGTGCCATTGACCGGGCCAACGGCCCGCCGGCGGCCTACCCCGCCACCTTGTACCCCATCCGCAACCCACCCCAGTGCCGGCCCTTCACATAAATAGGTGCGGACACATCCTTCATCATCGCAAACGTGCCATTGCCCATGTCCCGCCGATAGGTCTGCAGCAGAAACGCCTCGGTATTGCGAGCCGCCCCCAACCCAGTGCGATCCGTAAACAGCCGGCGGTTACGGCTGTTGGCAGCATTCCATGCCGCATCGCTACCCTGCGGCTGCGAGAACTTCAGGTTGTGCGTCGGCAAGTAGCCGTTGGTATCCACCGCCGCGCAGAACACCACGCGCGGATCAAGCTGCAGCAGCGGCTCCTGCAGCGCAGGCAACACGCGATCCGTAAACGCCGTGAAGCGCGACAGATGCTGCGGCGGATCGGTATTCGGCACCGGCTGATACGCGCGGTCGAAGAGATCGCCTTCGTTGATATCGCCACGCGCCAACGCCGATTCAAACAGCGCACTGATCCTGCCCGCGGCGGCCTGCACCGCTTCGATGAACGGCGTATCCGCACTCTGCACGCCCGTCGAAGCCGTCAACCGGATCAACGTTTCCGACGCTCCCAGCAACCCCGAAAGCTGCTGCTGCGCAGTGTCGATGTTGTGGCTCGATTGCTTCACGCCTTCGGCCATCGCATCCACCTCGCGCGCGAGCGAGGCGCACTCGTCTTCGATGGCGGCGGTGGATTCGGCAATGCTGGTGGCCTCCGCATCGAAGCGCGCGATGGCCTCGCCTGCCACGCCGATCACCGCGCCAATCGCCTGCGTGCCGGTGTCCACGCGCTGGGCGCGCGCCACGTTGGCACTGCTGTCGCCGATCAGCTTCTCGGTCTGGCCGGACAGATCGGCCAAGGTGGTTTCGATGCGGCGCGTGGCATCGGCGGTCTGGCCGGCGAGCTGTTTGACTGCACCCGCCACCACCGCAAAGCTGCGGCCGGATTCGCCCGCGCGGGCGGCTTCAATGGCCGCGTTGATCGCCAGCAGATTGGTCTGCCTGGCAATCTGCGAAATCTGCTCGGACGCCTGCGCCACGTGGATCAACGCTTCACGCAGCGCGGCGATCTGTTGCTCCATGCTCGCCACGCCAACGGCCAGCTCGCGGATGTCGCGCAGCGAGGCGTCGACCGTGGCGCGTGACCCGCTCACCTCCTCGCTGGCATGCGAGGCCACTTCACGTGCATGACGCGCGGCCACGGCGATGTCGTGGTTGCCGCGCATGGTGACATCGGCGGCATTGCGCAACTGGTCGAATACGTCGGCCTGGCGGCGCAGGCGCACGGCCACATCTTCCACGTTGCCGGACACCTCGCAAATGCCCATGCCGACGCGGCCAGCCTCAACGGCAATGCGCGCGACGAGATCGGGAGAGGCTTTCGGACCGCGGCCCCAGGCAAATGGCTTCACGTGCGGTGGTCTCCAATTGTCGTTGTTGTGTGCGCTCTCGCGCTGATGGCGAAGCGGCCCTCTACGGGGTGTATCGGCACGGGCGAATGCGCGCTTGAGCGACGCTACCCGTCCTGACTTACGCGGGCATTACAGGCGCCTTGCGCAGCACTACGCCTGCTGGGGACTGTCGCGCCGCAGCCGCGCCTCGTACGCGGCCGCCGTCATGGGCGGGCCGAACAGGAAACCCTGCAGCTTGTCGCAGCCGGCCGCCTGCAGGAATTCCGCCTGCTCAAGCGTTTCAACGCCCTCGGCCGTGACGGTCATGTCCAGCGACGCGGCCATCGCCACGACCGCGCGCGAGATCACCACCGAATCGCGGTGGCGCGGAATGCCCGAGACGAACGAGCGGTCCACCTTCAGGTTGTCGATCGGGAAGCGCTGCAGATACGACAGCGACGAATACCCCGTGCCGAAATCGTCGATCGAGATGCGGATGCCGAGCGCCGTGAGCGCATCGAGCACCGGCATCACGGCGGCGGTGTCGCGCATGAGCAGGCCTTCGGTAATCTCCATCTCCAGCGCGCTGGCGGGCAGACCGGCATCGGACAGACAGCGCGAGATGGTCGCCACCAGCCCCTCGCCAAACTGGCGCGGCGACAGGTTCACGGCGACGAAGAATTCCGGCATGCACGTGGCGCGCCAGTGCGCGGCCTGATGGCAGGCCTGCGCCAGCACCCACCCGCCGATGTCTTCGATGAGGCCGGCGTCTTCGGCCACGGGAATGAACTCGGCGGGCGACACCTCGCCCAGCTCGGTGCTGTGCCAGCGCAGCAGCACCTCGGCGCCGACGATGTCCATCGACGTGGCATTGACGATGGGCTGGAAGCGCAGCGACAGCTCGCCGGCGGCCTGCGCCCGGCGCAGGTGGTATTCGAGCTGAAAGCGCCGCTGCGCGCGCTGCGACAGGCGCGCGGTGTACACGCGGTGCTGGTTGCGGCCGTTCTGCTTGGCGTTGTACATGGCGGCGTCGGCGCAACGCAGCAGCGTCGCGGCATCGTTGCCGTGCTCCGGATACACCGCAATGCCGATCGACGCGCCCAGGTAGTACTCCGTGCCGCTGGTCGAGAACGGCTGCGCGATCGCGTGGACGATGCGCTTGGCCAGTCGCTCGGCCTCGCTGAGCGAACGCACCTTGTCGAGCAGCACGACGAATTCGTCGCCGCCGAGCCGCGCCAGCGTATCGGTCTGGCGCACACAGGCCGACAAGCGCTGCGCGACGATGCGCAGCAAGTGGTCGCCCGCTTCGTGGCCGGCGGTGTCGTTTACCTTCTTGAAGCCGTCCAGATCGAGGAACAGCACGGCCACCTGGCGCGCCTCGCTAGCGGCCCGCTCCATCACCATCTGCATGCGCTGCGAGAAGAACGCGCGGTTGTACAGGCCGGTCAGCGCATCGCGCTGTGCCAGGAAGGTGAGCTGCTGCTGCGCGGCGCGTGCCGGCCCGATGTCATTGAATGAGATCAGCACGGCCGAGGGCGCATCGTCGCCGGGGCGCACGATGGGCAGCACGTTTTCGTGCACCCACACCACATCCCCGTCCACCAGTTCGAGCCCCATGGTCAGGCCGAGCAAGGGGCGGCCCGTGTTGAGCACAACATGCGTCGGCCGCTCGCCGACAGGAATCTCGCTGCCGTCTTCGCGCAACGACCGGCGCATCAACGTCAGGTGGCTCGTGCCCACCGGCGACAGGTTGCCCGCGCGCAAGATGCGGCGCGCGCTCGGGTTGCACGCCAGGATGGTGCCGTCGGCCGCCTGCACGACAATGCCTTCGGTCAGGTTGTCGACCGCCAGGCGATAGCGCTCTTCGCTTTCCAGCAGCTCGCGCGCGATATGCGCCTTCTGGATCGCCACGCCGACGATGTCGGTGATGCCATCGAGCAGTCCCATGGCATCACGCGTGGGCGTGGGCGTGCGCGGCGTGTCGTAGTAGATGCCCATCGCGCCCATCATCTGCGCGTTGTCGCCGCGGATGGGGGTCGACCAGCAGGCGCGCAAACCCAGCGGCGCGACGAGCTCGCGGTAGCCGTCCCACAGCGGGTCGGTGTCGATGTCTTCGACGATCACGCACTTGTTCAGGAACATGGCCGTGCCGCATGAGCCGACCGCAGACCCGAGCCTGATCCCGATCAGCGCCTGTGACAGCAGGTACGGCAGCGACGGCGCCACCGCCTGCGTGATGTGCTCGCCGTCGCTGGAGAGCAATACCGAACAGATCGCGCCATCGCCGAGCAGCGTTTCGACCAGCCGGCACACCTCGGCCAGCAGATCGGGCAGCGGCACGTTGCGCGAACTGAGTTCGAGCACGGTTTTTTCGCAGCGCAGCAATTCCTTGGCGCGTGCTGTTTCGGCGGCCAGCGCGCGGTAGTTGGCTTCGGATTCACGCAACGCCTGCTCAGCCTGCTTGCGCTGGCTGATGTCGCGCGCCACCACCTGGATGGCGGTGCGCCAGCCGAGCTGCACCGGCGCGGAAAGCACTTCCACATCAACCGGCGTGCCATCGCAGCGCAGCAAGGTCTGCTCGACCGGTGGCAGGCCCGCGCCGTGCGCGACCATCCACTCACGGCGCTGCCGGGCGAGTTGCACGGAGTTGTCGTGTACGAACGCTTCCAGCTCGTGGCCAACGATATCGCGCGCGCTCTGGGCGCCAAACAGCCGAACGCCCGCCTCGTTGATGAAAACGATGATGTCATCCGCCACGATGTACAGCGCATCCGGCATTTGCCGGACGAGCGCCTCATAGCGGTCGTCAGCGAGCGGTAGCGGCCTGGAGGTGTCCGGAGCGGGTACTGCATCCGGCTCGGAACGATCAGACCGCTCGGAGGTGGCGTCCATATCTGGGTTGTTTTTCTCGATATCGACCAACGTGGCGGGAAAGTTAAGGCGTTTGGATGCCCCTCCCCACTTCAGAGTGGTGCAAATGACGGATGCCAAGACGGTCGGCACACCACTTGCGGCACAATGCCTGCACAACGTTCCTGCGTCACTGTCGCAAGTTGGCCCTATGCAATCGTTTTCGTCTTCTGTCGGCCACGTGGCCGGTCTGGTTTCGCGCCGCATCCTGCTGGCCGATGGTCTGGTCGAAGCGGCCGTTCAGTTCCGCGATGGGTGCATCGCCGCATGTGACGGCAACCCGACGCGCGGCATGATCGACTGCGGTGACCTGCTCGTCCTGCCCGGCATCGTCGACTTGCACGGCGATGCCTTCGAGCGCGCCGTCATGCCCCGTCCCGGTGTGGCCTTCCCCTACGACACCGCCCTGGCCGACGTTGACGGCCAGTTGCTGGCCAATGGCATCACCACCGAATTCCACGGCGTGACGTATTCGTGGGAAGGCGGCCTGCGCGGCCACGCCTATGCCCTGCGCATGCTCGACACGCTCGACGCCATGCGCCCGCACTTGGGCGCCCAGCACCTGATGCACCTGCGCTTCGAACTGCACCACGCCGACGGCGTGGCCGACGCGCTGGCCTGGATGCACGCCGGCCGCGTGCACTTCCTGTCGTTCAACGATCACCTGCCGATGATGCGCGGCAAGCTGAGCGACGCGCGCAAGCTCGCACAATACGCCGATCGCGCCGAGTGCGACATCGACACCTTCCTCGAGCGCCTGAATGCAGCGGCGGTCAACGTCGGCAAGCTCGATGCAGTGACCGGCACGCTGGCGCGGGCGGCGCAGCAACGCGGCATCTGCATGGCCTCGCACGACGAGCCGGACGTCGCCACGCGCAATGCCTTCCATGCGCACGGCTGCACCGTGACTGAATTCCCGCTGACCGAGGCCGTGGCCCACGCGGCGCGGGCGCACGGCGGACACATCGTCTTCGGTGCGCCCAACGTGGTGCGCGGCGGCAGCCACAACGGGGCGCCGGACGCAACGGCCATGGTGGCGGCGGGCGTGGGCACTGTGCTGGCGTCCGACTACTACTACCCCGCCCTGCTGGCCGCACCATTCAAGCTGGTTGAGCGCGGCGTTGCACCGCTGGCACAGGCATGGGCGCTGGTAGCCGCCAACCCGGCCGACGCGGCGGGGCTGGCGGATCGCGGCACGCTCGCCACCGGCCTGCGCGCCGATGTCATCGTGGTGGATGACCGCCGCCCCGGCCTGCCGCGCGTCGTGGCGGCTGTGGTGGGCGGCCGCCTGCGCCATGCGACCGGGCATCTGCCGCTGATCGGCTGAGCGCTCGCATGGACCCGCCGCCGTCAGCCGTGCTGCCCCCCTTACCCACAGCCTGGCGGTACGCGCTCTACCTGCTACCGCCTGAGCCTTGGTACGGGCTTGGCACGCGCTGGCTCGGCCGCTGCGCGCGATACAACTCCGCCATCCCCGGCGATCAGCGCGAGCCGTTTGCGCGCGAAGCCGGCATCGACCTCGCCACGCTCGACCGCTGGACCGAAGCACCCCGCCAGTACGGCCTGCACGCCACGTTCAAGCCGCCGTTCCGCCTGGCAAGCGACCGCACTGTCGACGAGTTGGACGCCGCCCTGCGCCAGTTCGCGCCGCAACAGCAGCCCATCACGATCGAGCCGGCATTGCAGACGCTGCGTGGCTTCCTGGCCTGGCGCCTGCGCCACGGCGACCCGGCCCGCGACGCGCTGCACCAGTTCGCCGATGCCTGCGTGGCCGAGTTCGACGCCTTCCGCGCACCGGCCCCCGACACCGAGCGCGCACGCCGCCGCCGCGCCGGCCTGTCGGCTGCGCAGGAGCGCCATCTGCAGCGCTGGGACTATCCGTACGTGTTTGACACCTTCACGTTCCACATCACGCTCACCGGCCGGCTCGACCACGCCGAACAGCTCGCGTGCTACCGCGCGCTGGAGGCGTCCCGCGTGGTGCTGCCCGCCACGATGCCCGTCGACCACATCGCGTTGTTCACGCAATCCGCGCCGGAAGCACCATTCAACGTTGCGCGGGTCTACCGCTTTGATGGCGGCATCGAGCACTTCGATGCTGGCTAGCGCTTAAGCTCGACCACGTCGATGATCTGCGTCTGGCCGTGCTGCTCGACTTCCTGGCGCATGACCACGGCCGCTTCGGGGCAATACCAATCGGTGATATGGGCGACGGTCGGATCGGGCTCGAGCGTTTCATCGCCCAGCCGCAGCACACCCAGCCGGGCCGTGCGCGTGTAGCGGATCGGCCGGCACTGCAGCTCGCCGACGACGGTGTTCATGGGCTGCGGCGGCCCCACTTCACGCTCCGACACCTCCACCTTGGCATGCTCGGCCCGCATGCGCCCGACCGAAATCCCCAACCGCGGCGAGACCACATCGAAATCGAAGCTCGATTCGTACGTATCGCCTGGCAGCATCTCGGCTTCGGGTGCCAGGCCCGCGCCGTACAGGAACATGCCGGAAATGGCGGTGCTTACCGTGCCGACCAGATCCGCATGTTCGCTTTGCGCAAACACGCGGCCATTGATGCTCACGATGCGCGTGACCACGCCGGCTTCGTCCACCAGCAGTTGGTGCTCCTGCACGGTCTCGATCGGCCGTCCGCCCAGCGCCGCCAGACCCGATTTCGCATAGATGTGCAGGCCGATCTCGCAACCGTCCTGAATGTCGCGGTTGACGTCGTGCAGAGTGAACTCGACGATCATCGGCGTCTTGCCATTGCCGTCCAGGCGCATGCGGCTGCCGTCGTGCACCCACGGCGCAGTACATAGGCCGGCAGCGTGCGCGGGCGCCACGGCGCAGGCCAGCGCAATCGCGACCCACAAATAAAAACGCCGATGCATCGGGCGATGCATCAGCGTCTTCATGAACAAGAACGACACGGGCTTATTGCTTGGGCGCGTCCTTCTTGTTGGCACCCTGGCTGTACGGATCAAACTTGTCGCCAGCCTTCGCGCCTTGGGTGTACGTGTCGTACTTGCCCTTCTCGACGTTGGCCGGTTGGGCGCCGGGGTTGAGCGCGTTGGCGGTGCTGTCGTTCTTGTTGGCGCCTTGCGAATACGGATCGAACTTATCGCCGGCCTTCGCACCCTGGCTGTACGGGTCGAACTTGTCGCCGGCCTTGGCGCCTTGGCTATAGGGGTCGAACTTCTTCTGGTCGGTCTGCGCGTGGGCCATGCCACTGATGGCTGCCACGACAGCAACCGCTGCCACGAGGTTGAGACGTTTGTACGGCATCTGAAGCTCCTTTCCTATGGGTCGTTTGGGCTGCATGTGCAGCCTCGTTTTGAACGCATCCCGATGCCGCTCGCACGATTGGTTCATGGCCGTGGCGCCGGGAAACCCCCTCTCCTCGCCGTAAGCTATGGCAACGGCACAGGAAAGTCAACGCACAGGAACTGCATATTTTTTAGGCAAATACCGGCCGAGGCGTCGAACGTTCAGCGCTGTTCCGGCGGACGAATCGCACCGGGCCCCATGATGGCAATCAACGCCATGGTCAACGCCACTACCGACAGCCCCCAGCGCAGGTCGGAGCGATGCGCAATCAGCCCGATGACGACCGGCCCGATCAGCAAGCCCACATAGGCAAAACGCGCCACTGCCGCAATGCCCTCCGCCGCCGGCACGCCCGGCAGGCGCGACGCGGTGATGAAGAAGATCGGCACCATGTTGGCCGCGCCGATGCCCATCAGCGCAAAGCCCGCCAGTACGGCCGCCGGATCGGGCCACAGCAGCGCGAGCAGAATGCCGCCCGTGGCCAGCACGCCGCTGGCACCGAGCACACGCATGTTGCCCCAGCGCCCGCGTGCGAAATCGCCGCCGAAGCGCGCCAGCGCCATGCCGCCCGAAAATGCTGCATACCCCGCACTGGCAACGGCCTCGGGCGACTGCGCGATCTCGCGCATGTACACGGTTGTCCAGTCATACATCGCACCCTCGCCCACCAGCCCGAAGAAGGCCAGCAGACCGAGCACGAACAGCGTGCGACCGGTGGTCGGGTGGGCCGGTTCGCCTTCCGCATGCACGTGGTCGGGCAGCATGAACGGCCCCGCGCACAGCGCCGTCGCCATGACAACAAGCGCCATGCCGCCGCAGTGCACAGCCGGCGGCACGCCCAGCTCCAGCAGCACACCGCCCACCGCCGCGCCCACCATGCCACCCAGGCTGAACATGCCGTGCAGCGACGAGATGATCGGCTTGTGGTGGTTGGCTTCCACCGTGGCGGCCTGCGCGTTCATGGCCACGTCAAAGCCCGCGTTGGTGATGCCAAACAACACCAGCACCGCCAGCAGCGCCGGGTAGGTCGGCATGAGCATGATGAGCGCCGTCATCACGCCGAAGGCGATGCCGCCCTGCACGCTCGCGCGCCGCGTGCCGACGCGCGCGACCCACTGGCCGGCAAACTTCATGGCGAGGATGGCGCCCGTGGCCACCATGAACATCGCCAGAGACAACGACGCTTCGGACAACCCGAAGCGCGCCTTTACTGTGGGGATGTGGATCCCCCAGGTCGCAAACGTTGCACCGTTGACGAAAAAAAGCGCCATCGTGGCCGCGCGGGCCGACAGGGGAAGCCGGCGAGGCTGCAACACGCCGGCGGACTGGACGAATTCGGATGCCATGAAGGACGACGGAGAAAAACGCAGAAAAACGCGCGGCGCGAACCGGTCGCGCCGCGAAGACAGCATGCTACCGCGCCAGCCTGAAGGACGTATGACGCAGAAAAACGCGGCGCGCGCATCACGCAGAGTCTGGAGATGCGGGTATGCCGCTTGCGTCACCACCCTGCATCCACCCGCATCGGGAGACCCGCCATGCCCCGCGTGATCTGGAAAGGCGCCGTGAGCTTCGGCCTCGTCCACATTCCCGTCGCGCTGTATCCGGCCACCCGCAGCGACGACCTCGACTTCGATTGGCTCGACCGCCGCAGCATGGACCGCGTCGGCTACAAGCGCATCAACAAGGCCACCGGCAAGGAAGTCCCGCGCGAGCAGATCGTGCGCGGTTACGCCTACGAGAAAGATCGCTACGTGATCCTGACGGACGAAGACATCCGCGCCGCCAACCCGGTCTCCACGCAGACGGTTGACCTGCTGACCTTCGTGGATGCGGCGGAGATTCCGTTTCTGTACCTCGACACGCCGTACTTTCTCGCGCCCGACCGGCGCGGCGAAAAGGTCTATGCATTGCTGCGCGAGGCGCTGGCGCGCTCGCAGAAGATCGGGGTGGCCAATGTGGTGCTGCATACCAAGCAGCATCTGGCCGCGCTGATTCCGCTGGGGCCGGTGCTCGTGCTGCATACGCTGCGCTGGTCCAACGAGGTGCGTGACTGGTCTGAACTCGACGTGCCAGCCGAAGGCGCCAAGGCCGCCAAGCTCACGGCCAAGGAGATCGAGATGGCCGAGAAGCTCATCGACGACATGAGCGGCACGTGGGACCCAGCGGCGTATCACGACACCTTCCGGGACGACATCCTTGCGCTGGTCGATCGCAAGGTGCGCGCGGGCCGCACGGAATCGGTGGAGCCGGTGGAGGCCGAACACCCGGCACCCCGCACCGACAATGTGATCGACCTGACTGACCTGCTGCGTAAGAGTCTTGGCCAGCGCGGCAAACCCAAGGCCGCATCAAACGACGACGAGGCGGAGCCGGCTGCCCCAGGCAAGCATGCGCCGCGCAAGACTGCGGCCAAGACAACCCGCAAGACGGCCGCACGCAAACGCGCCTAGCCCGACGGAGCCAACGCCATGCCACGCCACCTTGCCGACTACCGCCGCAAGCGCGATTTCACGCAGACGCAGGAGCCCGCCGGCGCGCGCCGCAAGGCCGACGAGCGCCACGCCAATGGCGCCTTGCACTTCGTGATCCAGAAACACGACGCCACACGACTGCACTACGACTTCCGGCTTGAGCTGGACGGCACGCTCAAGAGCTGGGCCGTCCCCAAAGGCCCGAGCCTGGACCCGGCGGACAAGCGCCTGGCCGTACATGTTGAAGACCATCCGCTGGATTACGCCGATTTCGAAGGCCACATCCCCGAAGGCCAGTACGGCGGCGGCGACGTGATCGTGTGGGATCGTGGCACATGGCGCCCACACGGCGACCCGCGCAAGGCCTATCGCGACGGCAAGCTCAAATTCGACCTCGACGGCGAGAAGCTGCACGGCGCGTGGGCATTGGTCCGCACGCACCTGCCGGGCAGCGGCAAGCACCCGAAGGAGCAATGGCTGCTGATCAAGGAACGCGATGACCAAGTCCGCCCGTCCAGCGATTACGACGTGACGCAGGCGCTGCCCGCCAGCGTCATCAGCGGAGACAACGTCGGTGGGGCCAAGCCAAGCCGCAAGACAGACCGCCCCGAACGAGCGCAAGTCCGGCCGCCGGACGGTGCGGTGCCCGGCGCGCTGCCCAAAACGCTGGAGCCGCAACTCGCCACGCTGGTCGACGCGCCACCCGCACATGGCGAATGGGACTACGAAGTCAAGTTCGACGGCTACCGCATCCTCGCGCGTATCGACGGCGACACGCTCCGCCTGTTCAGCCGCAATGGCCGCGACTGGACGGCCAAGCTGCCACGGCAGGCGCGCACGCTGCATGCGCTCGGCCTGCGTAAAGCATGGCTCGACGGCGAGGTCGTGGTGATGGGCAAGCGCGGCGTGCCCGATTTCCAGGCACTGCAGAACGCCTTCGAAACCGACCATGCCGAGCGCATCGTCTACTGTCTCTTCGACATTCCGTTCTGCAACGGCATGGACCTGCGCGCCGTGCCGCTGCGCGAGCGGCGGGCGTTGCTGCAACGCATTCTCGATGCGGCACCGGGCGATCTGGACCGCGACGCGGTGCAGTTCTCGGCCACGTTCAATGCGGCGCCGGAGGACTTGCTCGCCTCGGCGTGCGACATGTCGCTGGAAGGTGTGATCGGCAAGCGCGCGGATGCGCCGTACCGCGCCGGCCGCAGCCCCGCGTGGATCAAGCTCAAGTGCGGGCAGCGGCAGGAGTTCGTGATCGGCGGCTACAGCGCACCCAAGGGCAGCCGCAGCGGCTTTGGCGCGCTGTTGCTCGGCGTGTATGACGACGTGGGCACGCTACATAACGGGAACAAGCTGCGCTATGCAGGCCGCGTCGGCACCGGCTTCAACGAGACGAGCCTGCGCGCGCTGCATCACGAACTGCGCGGCTTGAGCAGCGACACGCCGCCTTTCGCCAACCCGCCCACCGGCGCCGATGCGCGCGACGTGCAATGGGTCAAGCCCGAACGCGTGGCCGAGATCGCCTTTGCCGAATGGACGCGCGAAGGCATCGTGCGTCAGGCGGTGTTTCAAGGTTTGCGCGACGACAAACCCGCGCGCAGCATCGTGCGCGAAACTGCAAAGACGCCGGGTCCGACTGCCGCAGCCCGCAAGGAGAACCGCGCCGTGAAGGCTTCCGAACGCAAGGTGCGCCCCGGCGCTGAGCGCATCGCCGGCGTGGACGTCACGCATCCGGAGCGCGTGATCGAAAAGGCCAGCGGCACCACCAAGGCCGATCTCGCGCGCTATTACGCAAGCGTGGCGGATTGGATGCTGCCGCATCTGCACAACCGGCCTGTCTCACTGGTGCGGGCGCCGGATGGCATCGACGGCGAACACTTCTTCCAGAAGCATGCGGCGGCGCTCAAGCTGCCGGGCATCACGCAGCTCGATGCGTCGCTGGACCCTGGGCACGCGTCGCTATTGGCGATTGGCTCGGCTGAGGCACTGGTCGGCGCGGTGCAGATGGGCACGGTGGAATTCCACACGTGGAATGCGCTGGCGGATCGCATCGAACAACCCGATCGCATCGTCTTCGATATCGACCCCGACCCGGCCCTGCCTTTCGCGCGCGTGATCGAGGCCACGCAGCTCACGCTCGCGTTGCTCGAAGAGCTGGGCCTGAAGGCGTTCCTGAAAACCAGCGGCGGCCACGGCATGCATGTCGTCGTGCCACTCACGCGCCGCGAAACCGCCGGCTGGGACACGCTCAAGGGCTTTGCGCAGGCCGTGGTGCAGCACATGGCTGCCACCTTCCCCGACCGCTTCGTCGCCAAGATGGGCCCGCAGAACCGCGTGGGGAAGATCTTCATCGACTACCTGCGCAACAACCGCGGCGCGAGCACGGTGGCGGCGTATTCGGTGCGCGCCAGGACGGGGCTGCCGGTGTCGGTGCCGATCCGCCACGACGAACTGGCGGGGTTGCAGTCGTCCGCCCAATGGACGCTGCGCACGCTGCCGGACCGGCTAGCCAAGCTCAAGGGCGACCCGTGGGCACACTATGGCGGCGCACGCCAATCCATCACGGCTGACATGCGCGAGCGCGTCGGCGCCGATGACTGATTCGTCACTCCCGGACCCTCCGCGAAGAATTGGGCGATGAACGCCCCATTGCTTGTCGGCCGAATTGTGGGGTCGCTGCGTTAACATGCCTGCGTCTGCACTTGGCGCACGTATGTGTGCCCCACTCTGCCCCCGCCGATGGCCCGAATTCGTCCGACCCGTTTGCTGAACCAGTCGCGCAGTGCGTTTGCCTGCGCGATGCTCCTCACCCTTGCGGCCACGCCGCTGGCCCACGCCAAGAAAGCCAAAGCCCATGCCGCGCCTCATGCCACGGCGGCACAGACGCGCCAGGCCGCGCACAATCCCGCCGGGCTGCCCGCCAATGTGGCGCTGGCCTTTGCGCGCGCGCGTATCCCGCTGGATGCGGTGAGCGTGTTCGTGATCCGCACCGGCACTGCCACGCCCATCCTGCAATGGAACGCCGACACCGGAATGAACCCGGCGTCGACCATGAAGCTGCTGACCACCTTCGCGGGGCTGGACCTGCTGGGCCCGGATTTCCGCTGGAAGACCTCCGCCTACGCGGACAGCCAGCCCACCAACGGCACGCTCAACGGCAACCTCTACCTGCGCGGCCAGGGCGATCCGAAGCTGATTCCCGAAGAGCTCGTCAAGCTGGTGACCGACGTGCGCCGCTCCGGTGTCGACGAGTTGGCCGGCAATATCGTGCTGGACCGCACGTACTTCGAGAACGGCCTGTCGGAAGCACCACCGCTGGACGGCGACAGCGGACGCGCCTACAACGTGGCACCCGATGCGCTGCTGTATTCGTTCAAGACGCTGACCTTTACGCTCTCGCCGGTCGCCGATAATGGGACGAGTAGCGGCGCGGTCAACATCGATGTCTCGCCGCCGCTGGCGCAACTGCGGATCGACAACCAGTTGCGCACCACGCGCGGCGGCTGCGGCGACTGGAAGACGACCTCCGGCGCCAACATCACCACGCAGACCGACGGCCACGTGCTCGCCAGCTTCGACGGCCGCTATGCCGCTGCGTGCGGTGAGCGCGTCTACAACATCGCCGCGCTCACGCATGCCGATTTCATCTGGGGCGGCTTCCTGGCGCTGTGGCAGCAGGCCGGCGGCACGACGCGCTTCACGCCAGGGTTACGTGAAGGCAAGGTGCCGCGCCAGGCGATCCTGCTGGCCACGCACTACGGCCCGCCGCTGGCAGAGGTCGTGCACGACATCGACAAGTATTCGAACAACGTGATGGCGCGCCAGCTCTTCCTGACCATCGGCGCGGAGATCGGCCGCAAGCCCGCGTCGGTACGGCAATCGACGGAAGTCATCACACGCTGGCTCGCCAAGCAGAATCTGACGATGCCTGAGCTGGTGATCGAGAACGGCTCGGGCCTGTCGCGCGTCGAGCGCATCAGCGCGCGCAACATGGGGCGTCTGCTGCAACAGGCCGATGCCAACCCGAATGGCGGTGTGCTGCGCGATGCGCTGCCGGTGGTCGGCGTGGATGGCACCATGCGCAACCGCCTCACGCGCGCGGGCGTGGCCGGCAACGCCGAGATCAAGACCGGCACGCTCAATGACGTGCGCGCCATCGCCGGCTATGTGGAAGGCGAAGGCGGCCAGCGCTTCGTGGTGGTCAGCATGATCAACCACCCGAATGCCAGCGGTGGGCAAGCCGCGCACGACGCGCTGCTGCAATGGATCTACCAGGGCGCGGAACGATGAGCGCACAGAGCACGCCGAACACACCTAAGGCGCTGCTGGGCATTACGGGCACGTCGGGCAGCGGCAAGACCACGCTCATCGAGCAACTCATCGCCCGCTTCGTGCGCGACGGGCGCCGCGTGGCCGCCATCAAGCACACGCATCACGGCTTCGATCTCGATTCGCCCGGCAAGGATTCGCACCGCATGCGCGAAGCCGGCAGCGCGGAGGTCGTGCTGGTCGGCGGCGAACGCCTCGTGCTGATGCGCGAATACGCCAACGCCCAGGAGCCGGAACTGGCCGACGTGCTGGCACTGCTCTCGCCCGATACCGACCTGGTGATCGTGGAAGGCTACAAGCGCAGCACCTTCCCGAAAATCGAAGTGTTCCGCCCCGCGCTGGGCCGTCTGCCGCTGTGGCCGGAGATTGGCGGCGTGGTGGCGGTGGCCACCGATGTGCCCGAGGCCGTACATGCGCCCGAAGGCGTGGCGGTGCTGGACCTGAACGATGTCGACGCGGTGTACCAGTTTGCCGTCCAGCAACTGGCCAGCGCGCATATGAAGCACTCTTAATATCCGGGCAGCGCGGCTTGGCTATGATGGGCGTTCCAGTTTTTCGCCAGCCCCCTCCCCAACAACATGCTTTCCCGTCTATCGGCCGCGCTGCTTGGCGCGGCATTTTTTTGTTCTGCCCTTCCGGTCGCCGCGCGTGACTGGATCGCCCCCAACACCACGCTCGGCCGCGGCGCGCAGGTTCATCAATTCGTGCTGGTCGACTCCGCAACCGGGCGGCCGATGCCCAACGCGCGCTACCGCCTGTTCCTGCCCAACCACACCATCGCCGGCAAACCGCCCAAGGTGGGTGAGACCAACAGCGTGATCTTCGGCACCACCGATTCAGCAGGGCGTACGGTCAAGGTCCGGCTGCCGAAGCGCTATGTGGCGGCGCGCTGGGTGCTCAACCCCATCGTCGGTGAAGGCGAATTTGGGGAGTCGTTCCGCATCGTCGATGCGCTCGGCGGCGCACCAATCGAAGGGCATCCCTATCTGGTGGATGTGGCGGACGAATACCTGATCTGCGGCCACTCCGGCACGGGCGGTTATACCTACTACGTGCAATCGCGCGAGTCGCGCACCGTGCATCTTGAAAACACCCTGACGCTCATTCCGGACGACGATGCCTGGTGCAGCGGCCCCGGTCGCGTCATTGCCGATAGCAACGGCACGCCTGACGTGCCCGATCTCTTTACGCAGTACCTCGGCACGCTCGGCGCCAACGCTGCAACGCTGAGCGAAGACTTCCAGAGCCGCATCGCACGTAAGTTGATGTCGCTGGCGATTGCTGAGCGCAACGTCGCACGTATCGACCTCGCGCTCGACCTGCGCCCGGTGCCGGAAGACAAGCTCAACAGCTACGGCTATGAACTCGTCGACGCCGGGCTGCGCATCGAGCGCGGCTTGTCGATGATCGAGGCGTATCTGGCCAAGCGCCCGGACGACCCATTCGCCCTCGACAGCAAGGGCTGGGCGCTGTACCGGCTCGGCCGCAATGACGAAGCACTGACGTGGTTCGATCGCTCCATCGCCGTCTTCGCCCAGCCCGGCGGCGACTATGAAGCGACCGACGACGCGGTACGCGAAGCCCGTGCAGAAGGCCTCGCGCACAAGGGCGAAGTGCTGTGGAAGCTCGGCCGCACGGACGAAGCGCTGGACAGCTTCAGGCAAGGCCTCGCGATCTTGCCGCAAAGCGATGTGCTCAAAGCCACACTGGCGCGCCTGGCGGTGACATTGCCGACGGCCGGCGCACAATAACGTACGCATCTGCCCCAAACAAAAACGCCCGCTTCACGCGGGCGCTTTGCTGAGTACGGTGCGCAGAATTAGTGCACCAGATTGTCCGCCAGCAGACGCTGCAGCACGTTGCTGGAGATCAGGCGATGGCCGCCCGTGGTCGGGTGCACGCCGTCGGCAAACAGGTAGGACGTATCCGCACCCGGTGCAACCAGCGTATTGGCCGAGCAGAACAGCGAGCTGCCGCCTGCGCCCGGCACCAGTGCGTTGATCTTGGTCGCATCGCAAGCCGGCACGCTGGTGTTGCTGAAGCCGAATGACGCGCCGTTCAGGATCACGGCGGTGAGTTGCGAGTTGAAATCGATCACGCGCGCGGTGGTGCCCGCCAGGCCGGCTTGCAGCGTGGCGTTGAACGTGCCCACCAGCGTATGCAGTAGCGCCTGGCCCGCCACGCCGCCGGCCACGCCCTGCGGCGTCAGGCTGCTGTCGGGCAGGTTGAACACATAGAGCTGCGTCGCGTTCTTGCTGATCATGTCCTTGATATAGCCAACCAAGTCGGTCGCGGCCTGCTGCACCTGCGCGGTGGCAATGGCCACCGTCACACCTGAGTTGGGTGTCGCCGCGGCGGCAGCCCAGAAGAAGATGTCGTTACTGCCGCCGAACACGAACACCAGATCGTTGGCGCCGTTGAAGGTGTTGTTGCTGGCCGTGTAGAAGTTGGCGAGCTGCTGCTTGATCGGATAGGTCAACGCGCCGGCGCCGTTGTTGTGGCCGGTACCATTCGGGTCTGTCACGCGCGAGCCGCCTTGTGCGTAGTCGAAGCAACCGGGTTTCGGGCAAGTCTGCACGGAACTGGCGTAACCCATCACGGCCGGCGTGAGCGCCACACCGAGTTGCGAAGCCACGGTTTCCGCCCAT
>Ga0070659_100000468_pt1 | contig 29797 bp, 29 predicted proteins | sample KBSC23metaG_FD_64666 | JGI IMG/M metagenome (GOLD analysis project Ga0070659, IMG submission 64666) | Corn rhizosphere microbial communities from Kellogg Biological Station, Michigan, USA - KBS C2-3 metaG | ecosystem: Host-associated > Plants > Roots > Rhizosphere > Soil ... | reverse complement strand
GCTGAGCACGCCCAGATCGGGATGCGTGCGAGCCGTCACCTGCGCTTCGGTCTGCTGCTCGTCGCCCGGGCGGGCCAGCAGCGCAGCCGCAAAGGCGTAGGCCAGCGTGGATCGTCCCGATCCCGGCGGCCCGGTGATCAGCCACGAGTGGGTCAGCGCCGCACCGCCCTCGGCCGCCGCGCGCATGGTCGCGATGGCATCGGACTGCCCGATCAGATCGCTCCACATAGGGACGAACTTACTTGAGCGCGGCCGACACCCGGGCGCGGATCAGCGCCGCGAGCTCGTCGACCGGCAGGGTCGCATCGAGCACCAGGAAGCGCTCGGGCTCCGCGGCCGCGAGCGCGAGGTAGGCCTCCCGCACGCGGGTATGGAACTCGGCGGCCTCCGACTCGAGCCGGTCGTAGCGGGTGCGCGACTCATCCAGCCGGTCGCGGCCGATCGCGACGTCGAGATCGAGCAGCACGGTGATGTCGGGCAGCAGACCCTCGGCGGCCCAGAGCGAGAGCTTGCGGATCTCGTCGGCCGCCAACTCGCGCCCGACGCCCTGGTAGGCGACGGACGAGTCGAGGTAGCGGTCTTGCAGCACGATGTCGCCGCGTTCGAGCGCGGGCCGCACGACGGTCGCGACATGGTGGGCACGATCGGCGGCGTACAGCAGCGCCTCGGCCCGCGGCACGATGTGGCCGCGCCGATGCAGCACGATCTCGCGGATCTCGTCGCCCACCTCGGTGCCGCCCGGTTCGCGCGTGCTCACCACAGTGCGGCCCTGCTCGACCAGCCAGGCCTGCAGCAGCGCGGACTGGGTGGACTTGCCCGATCCGTCGCCGCCCTCGAAGGTGAGGAAGAGCCCTCGGTGGTCGTTCGCGGCCACGCTCAGCTCTTCTTGGCGGGGGTGCGCTTGGCGGGCGCCCGTTTGGCCTTCGGCTTGGCCGGGCCCTTGGCGCGCTTGTCGGCGAGCAGTTGCACCGCGCGCTCGAAGTCGAGCCCCTCGATGTCTTCGCCGCGCGGGATCGTCGCGTTGGTCTCGCCGTCGGTCACGTAGGCGCCGAAGCGGCCGTCGCGGACCTTGATCAGCTTGCCGCTGACCGGATCGGCCTCGAACTCCTTGAGGGCGCTCGACGGGCGCCGCGCGCCGTACTTGGGCTGGGCGAAGATCTCGAGCGCGGCCGGCAGCTCGATGTCGAAGATCTGCTCCTCGGAGTCGAGCGACCGGCTGTCGGTCCCCTTCTTCAGGTACGGGCCGTAGCGGCCGTTCTGCGCGGTGATGTCGGCGCCGGTCTCCGGGTCCTGTCCGACCACCCGCGGCAGGTCGAGCAGACGGAGTGCGGTGGGCAGATCGACCGTGGCCGGATCCATGCTCTTGAACAGGGATGCGGTGCGCGGCTTGGGCGCGGCCGCCGCCTTCTTGGGCTTCTTGACCTTCACCTCGCCGGTCTTCGGGTCGACGGTCTCGACCGGCTCGGCCGGCGGCAGCTCGGGCTCGAGCTCGGTCACGTACGGGCCGTAGCGGCCGTCCTTCGACACGATCATCTTGCCGGTGGCCGGGTTGACCCCGAGCTCGCGATCGGTGTTGACCGGTGCCGCGATCAGCTCGCGCGCCTTGTCGGCGGTGAGCTCGTCGGGGGCGAGGTCTTCGGGCACGTTCACGCGCCGAGGAGCGGCATCCGGCCCGGAGCCCTCCGCCGGCGGCACCTCGAGGTACGGGCCGTACTTGCCGATGCGCAGCGTGATGTCGGGCGCGATCTCGATCGAGTTGATCGAGCGCGCGTCGATGTCGCCCAGGTTGTCGATGACGGTGCGCAGGCCGCGGTGCTTGTCGCTGCCGAAGTAGAAGCTGTTCAGCCACTCGACCCGGTCGGCCGTGCCGTCGGCGATCAGGTCGAGGTCTTCTTCCATCTCGGCGGTGAAGTCGTATTCGACCAGGTCGCCGAAGTGGTCTTCGAGCAGCCGCACCACGCTGAACGCGACCCAACTCGGCACCAGCGCGGTGCCGCGCGGGGTGACGTAGCCGCGATCCACGATCGTCGAGATGATGCTCGCGTAGGTCGATGGACGCCCGATGCCCAGCTCTTCGAGCGCCTTCACCAGGCTGGCCTCTGTGTAGCGCGGCGGCGGGCTGGTCTCGTGACCCTTGGCCTCGACCTCCTGCAGCCCCAGGGCTTGACCCTCGGTCAGCGGCGGCAGGTTGGCGCTGCCCTCGGTGCCCGCATCGGCGGCGTTGCGCTCCTCGTCGTGGCCCTCTTCGTATGCCGAGAGGAAGCCGCGGAAGGTGATGACGGTTCCGGATGCCGTGAACTCGGCCGTGCCGGCATCCGCGGTCTTCGCCGCGATGGTCACCGACGCCGTGGATCCGCGGGCGTCAGCCATCTGCGACGCGACCGTGCGCTTCCAAATCAGGTCGTAGAGCTTGAAGTCGTTGCCGCGCAGCACGCTCGACAGTTCGGCCGGCGTCTTGAAGACGTCGCCCGCCGGGCGGACGGCCTCGTGCGCCTCCTGCGCGTTCTTCGACTTGCTGGCGTAGAGGCGCGGCTTGTCTGGCACCGTCTCGGCGCCATACAGCTTGGCCGCCTGGCTGCGCGCCGCATCCAGCGCCTGCTGCGACAGCGTCGACGAGTCGGTGCGCATATAGGTGATGTAGCCGTTCTCATACAGCCCCTGCGCCACGCTCATGGTCTGCCGGGCCGAGAAGCGCAGCTTGCGCGCGGCCTCCTGTTGCAGGGTCGAGGTGGTGAACGGCGCCGCGGGGCGCCGCGTGTACGGCTTGGACTCGACGCTGCTGACGGTGAAGCTCGTCGACTCGAGTCGCAGTGCGGCCGCCAGCTTCTCGGCCGCGGCCTCGTCGAGCGCCACCGCGTCGCCGGCCAGCCGGCCGCGGTCGTCGAAGTCGCGTCCGGAGGCGACCCGCTTGCCGTCGAGGCGCGCGAGCTTGGCGTCGAAGGGCTGCGCAGCGGCGGCAGCGCCCGCCGACGCGTCGAGTGTGGCAATCAGGTCCCAGTACGAGGCGGAGACGAAGGCGAGTCGCTCGCGTTCGCGGTCAACCACGAGGCGGGTCGCGGCGGACTGCACGCGGCCGGCCGACAGCCCGGGCCCGACCTTGCGCCACAGCACCGGCGACACCTCGAAGCCGTACAGCCGGTCGAGGATGCGGCGGGTCTCTTGCGCGTCGACCAGATCGGTGTCGAGTTCGCGGAAGTTCTCTTGCGCGCGCTGGATCGCCTCTTTGGTGATCTCGTGGAACACCATCCGCTTCACCGGGATCTTCGGCTTCAGCACCTCGAGCAGATGCCAGGCGATCGCCTCCCCCTCGCGGTCTTCATCGGTTGCGAGGTAGAGCTCGTCGGCGTCTTTGAGCGCGCGTTTCAGATCGGCGACCGTCTTCTTCTTCGCGTCGCTCACCACGTAATAAGGAGTGAAGCCGTTCTCGACGTCGATCGAGAACTTGCCGATCGAGCCCTTCTTCAGCTCGGGAGGCAGGTTCTTCGGCTCGATGAGGTCGCGGATGTGCCCGACCGAGGCTTGCACCTCGTACCCATCGCCGAGGTACTGCGCGATGGTCTTGGCCTTCGCCGGTGACTCGACGATCACCAGCTTCTTGGTCCCGGGCACTTCTCCCCTTCCGTCCGTGGCACACCATACACAGTCGCACACCGAGTCTGCTCGAACCGGCACGGCGGCTCATCGTGGCGGTCCAGCCCGCGAACTCGCCTCGACGGGGATGCCCGCGAACGACCCGACGACCGTCACGGACACCACGAGGCCGCGGGTGTCGCACGCGTTCAGGCGCGTTCCATTGGCCGTTGCGACTCCGGCTGCGATGTCGCAGGGGACGCCGCCGATCGCGCCGGATGCCGCATCGGCCGCCGCGAGCGCAGCCAGATCTGCCGCCCCGATCACCCGCTGCCGTGTCGTGAGCGCCGCCGCGAGACCCGCACCCGCCACCCCGACTATGACCACCGCCATGACCAGGGCGAGGGCCAGCACGGTGCCGGCACCGCGCTCGTCGCGGATGCGGATGAGCGAGCCGCGGGTCACTGCTCGGCCTGCGCGCAACTCGTCGCCGCGACGGTGAGCCCGAGCAGCGCGGCCGGGCCACCGGCCGATGCCACGAGGTGCGCGCAGACCAGGGCTCCGGAACGAGTGCTGCTCCAGCGCGCTCCGGGGACCTGCCGTGCCAGCCGCGCCGCGAGCGCCGCCGACGGTTCGCCGCGCCCGAGCGAGCGCGCGGCGTCGGCCGCCGCATCCTGCAGCCGCACCTGCAGGGCGCCCAGCTGGATGCCGCCGAGCACCATCCCGAGCACGAGCAGCACCGCGGGCAGCGCCACCGCGAACTCGGCCACCGCACTGCCGGTCTGGTCTGCCGCGATCGCGTGCCGCATCCGTCGCCGCTAGCCGGCCACGGTGAGCGCGCGGTGCACCAGATCGGTCAGGATGCCCTGCACCTCACCCGACCGCAGGATCGCCACGAGCAGACCGGCGAACCCCACCGCGGCCATGATCGTGATCGCGTACTCGGCGGTCGCCGCGCCCTCGTCGCGCCGTAGCATCCGCCCTACTCGTCGGATCGCGTTCATCGCTGCTCCTCTCTACTCCCGCCGCAGCGGGCTCGCGGCACGAGCACAGGCAGTCTGCGACCCGGCTGCCTCACGGCCGTTACGGGCGCACTGACCCGTGGATGCCGGTCAGACGGCGATCGCGGTGGACGAGATGATGCTCAGCACGATCGGCGCCACCCCGAGTGCCACGAAGGACGGCAGGATGCAGACGCCGAGCGGCAGGAGCAGCCGGCTGCCGAGCTCGACAGCCTTCCGCTCCCCCTCGGCCGACGCGATGCGACGATGCTCCTCGGCCTCAGCCCGCAGCAGCCCGGCCGCCGGTACCCCGGCGGCGCGGGAGAACGTCAGAACCGGGTCGGCACTGCTGTCGAGCTGGTCGAGGGACGCGTCGGTCAGGGCCCGGTCCACCAGTTCGCGCGAGCGGTCGAGGGACGCGCCGCCCGACACCGCGATCGCCAGAAGCTCGAGCGCGAGTCCGGGCGTGGCATCGAGGGTCAGTGCCGCGTGGATCAATCGTCTGTTCCAGCGCACCCCGCACCCGATCAGCAACCCACCGGCAGCCAGGCAGACCCATCCCGGGGGCGTCGTGGCCAGGATGCGGAGGGCATCGAAGCCCAGCAGCATTCCGAACACCAGGCCGACCGCCGGCAGCGCGAGCACGATCCGCGAGGTGGCGACCGGCCCGGCAAGCGCGACCTCGACGTTCCTCCGTTGCTGGGCCAGCGCGCGCAGCACCTCGGCGAGACGTTGCAGGGTCGGGGCCAGAGGCGCGCCCGACTCGCTCGCGACGGCCCAGGCAGCACCCATCGCCGACCACGCCTGCCGCTCGCCGGGCGGCGCCAGCGATCGCGCCTCGAGCAGGCGCTCGACGAGCTCCCACCCGACCGCGCCGCCCTCGACCCCGGCGGCGACCGCGGACGCCACGGGCGAGTCGATCCCGGATGCCGCGTGCCGCCAGGCCGAGCCCGGCGCGACCCCGGCATCCAGCAGCACACTCAGCCGGTGCACGACCACTGCGACGTTCTCGAACTCCGCGCGTGATCTCACGCCTGCGCCGCCAAGCGGCCGCGCCGGTCGAGCTGAAGCTCGCCTACCGCGACCAGTCGCCGGCCAGCGGCGGCGCGCTCCACATGAAGGACGGCGTCGAACGCGCTGACCGCCTGCCGGGCCAGCGCGCCGCTCGACAGTCCCGCGAGCGCGCCGAGCGCTTCGAGCCGGGCCGGCACATCGGCGAGCGAGTTCGCATGCAGCGTGCCGGCGCCTCCGTCGTGGCCCGTGTTGAGCGCGGCGAGCAGTTCGCGCACCTCGGCGCCGCGGCATTCCCCCACGACGAGACGGTCCGGGCGCATGCGCAGGGCTTCGCGCACCAGACGGTCCAGCCCGATCCCGCCGGCACCGTCGAGGTTCGGCTGACGGGCCTCGAGCGCGACGACATTCGGATGCACGATCTGCAGCTCGGCGACATCCTCGAGCACCACGATCCGGTCGGAACACGGCGCAAGCGCGAGCAGCGCTCCGAGCAGCGTCGTCTTGCCGCTGCCGCCTGCGCCGGTGATCAGCAAGTTCGCGCGACGGCTCACCAGCTCGCGCACCCGCGCGGGGCCGACCGCAGAGAAGAAGGAGCCGGCATCCAACTCATCGAAGCCGAGCGGCCGCGCGCGCTGCAGCCTCACCGAGATCGCCGGACCGCCGCTCGCCACCGGCGGCAGCACGACATGCACCCGCACGCCGGCACCGAGGCGCACGTCCACGCAGGGCGACGCCTCATCGACATGCCGGCCGCCGAGCGCGACGAGCCGGACCGCGAGCTCGCGAGCTTCGCCCGCCGGGATCCGGATGCCCTCGGCCGGCTCGGCCCCGCCCCCGCGGTCGCACCAGACTGTGCCGTCCGGGTTGACGAACACGTCGCTCACCCCCGCCTCGGACACGAAGGGTTCCAGCACCCCGAACCCCGCTCCTCGCCCGACACCGGCGCGCGAGCCGCCTGCCCGACCGCGCCCGCCGGCGCCAAGATCCCCCGCGCTGCCCAACGGCTCCCGATCGGGGAAGCCCGAACTCCGAGCAACGAAGGCCTCGGCGGTACTCACCCCACCAGCCTCGCCGCACCGACGACGCGGAAACCCGACGACGGAGCACTGGCGAGATGGAGCCCCCACAGACAACCGGTGGAGGACAGGCACCTCGGCACACCCCCGGATGCCTGCAAACCCATCGATGCCGGCAATGCCGGCGAGCCCAGCCCCGCAACGCCGGCGAGCCCATCGATGCCGGATCAATCGCCCATGCGGACGGCGCCCCCGGCGCCGAATCCCCCGATCCCGCCGCACCCGCGCAATCGACAGCAAGACACGCAATTAAACGAGAGGGGCGGCGCCTATTGGGGGGAACAGGCGCCGCCACAGCAACGCTGGATTGGGGGGAATCGCGGGCGTTGCAAGCCGAGATTGCGCTCGGATTTTTCGAGTGTACTCCAAAAGGAGGACACTGCAACTGACGGATTCCGGCGATTCTGCTGGGAAATCACACGAGTCACAAAAGCCCCAAATCGCAACGAATTCCGTCGAATTCGGCCGCCTGGCGCCTGGTTTTTGACGCTGTATGACGGTTTGTTTCACGGTTCCAGTGCCGACACGATCCGGGCCAATCCCCAGTTCCACGCGGCGTCGAGGTCGCCGCCCAAGCGGAGGCGATCGGCGAGTTCCATGGTGAGATAGCCGGTCGCCCAGGCGGTCAGCAGACGCGCTCCGTCGAGGGCGTGCTCGGGTCCGGTGATGGCCGTCACGGCATCCAACAACGGGGTCACGCTGCGTCGTACCGCGTCGCCCTCGGGCGGTGGCGCGCTGTGCGTTCCGAACACCAGCGCGTAGCCGACCGGACGCTCATGCGCGAAGGCGCGGATGACTCCGGCCAACGCGATCAGCCGCGCGCGCGGGTCGCTCTGCTGCTGCGACTCCATGCGCGCGGTCAGGTCGTCGATGCTCGCGCCGACCACCAACGAGATCAGCTCGCTCCGGTCGCGCACCCGTTTGTAGAGCGAGGGGGGCTGCACGCCGACCCGCTCGGCGACGGCGGCCATGGTCAGGCCGTCGATGCCGTCGCGTTCGATCAGTTCGCGGCCGGACGCGACGATCGCGTCGCGCGAGGTCTTGTCGGGCGTCGGCATCCGCTCTCCTCGCTCTCGGGCCGGTCGGGCATGCGGCATCTTGCATCTAATCCTGATAGCTAATTAGAATAGCCATCATGGAACTCGCACCCGGCCTCCGCCGCATCGGCAACGACATCATCGCCGTCCATCTCATCGTCACCGACGAGGGGATCACCCTCATCGACGCCGGGCTCTCGGGCCAGTATGCCGATCTGCGGCGCGAACTGGAGGCCATCGGCCGGCCGCTCTCCGACATCCGCGGCATCGTGCTCACCCACGGCGACACCGACCACACCGGATTCGCCGAGCGCTTGCGCAGCGAGCTGGACATCCCGGTCTACGTCGGTGCCGGCGACGCCGCGCGGGCGATGGGCGAGAAGCCGCCGTCACCCACGTCGAAAGACCGCAGGAGGGTCGGGCCGATGCTCGGCTTCTTCGCCTACGCGATGCGCAAGGGCGGACTGCGCATGCCGGCCATCACCAAGGTCGTTCCGATGAACGACGGCGACGTGCTCCCCCTTCCCGGCGCACCCGTCATCATCGGGATGCCGGGGCACTCACCGGGCAGCGTCGCCATCCACGTCCCCGCGGTCCGCGCCGTGTTCGTCGGCGACGAGCTGACGACCCGCAACGTGCTCACCGGAGTCGGCGGACCTCAACCCGCCCCGTTCACCGACGACCAGGCCGAATCGTCGCGCTCGCTGCAGAAGCTGGCGGGCCTCGACGTGGCGTGGATCATCCCGGGGCACGGGCCGGCGTGGTCCGGGGGCGCGGCTGCGCTCATCGAGGCATACCGGGCCGCCGAGCGCCCGAGCTGATCGCGCCGCCACCCGGCGCCCCCAGTCCTTCCTCTGTCGGTGGTGCGGTGGCACCATGGGCGCCATGACGACGAACCTGAACCCTTACCTGAACTTCCGCGGCACGGCGCGCGACGCCATGACCTTCTACCAGTCGGTGCTCGGCGGCGACCTCATCTCCAACACCTTCGACGACTTCGGGATGCAGGTCGGCGAGGGCGAGGGAGGCCTGCTCATGCACTCCCAGCTGACGGCGGCAGCGGGCTTCCTGCTGATGGGCGCCGACGTCCCGTCGCACATGGACTACCGCCGCGGCGTCAACGACGGCTCGGTCTCGCTCAGCGGCGACGACGAGGCCGAGCTGACCGGCTACTGGCAGAAGCTCAGCGAGGGCGCCACCATCTCGCAGCCGCTCGAGAAGGCGCCGTGGGGCGACAGCTTCGGCATGCTGACCGACAAGTTCGGGATCACCTGGCTGGTAAACATCTCGGGCGCGGCCGCGGCCTAGGGCTGGCCTGCCCGACTAGGCGAACTCGACGACCAGCTCCACTTCGACCGGCGCGTTCAACGGCAGGCTCGGAGCCCCGACAGCGCTGCGAGCGTGAGAGCCCGCATCGCCGAAGATCTCGCCGAGCACCAGGGATGCGCCGTTCGCGACCGCCGGCTGACCCGTGAAATCGGACGTCGACGCCACGAACACCACGACCTTGACGATCTTCGTCACCCGGTCAAGCGATCCGATCACGCTCTCGACGGCCGCGAGGGCGTTGAGAGCGCACTGCTGGGCCAGCGGTGCGCCCTGTTCCGCCGTCAGCTCGGCGCCGAACTTGCCCGTGGCGAGCAACGCCCCGTCGACGACGGGGAGTTGGCCCGCGGTGAACACGAGCTTTCCGCTGACGACGGCCGGCACATAGGCCGCAACCGGCTTCGCAACCGGCGGGAGGGTGAGCCCGAGCTCGGTGAGACGATCGGCGATGGAGGTCATGCGGCACCCTCTTCCATGTTCTTCTGGCGCTTCAGGTAGGCGACGAGGCCGCCCTCCGGGCCGGTGACGACCTGCACCAGCTCCCAGCCCTGCGCGCCCCAGTTGTTCAGGATCGCCGCGGTGTTGTGGATCATCAGGGGGGTGGTCAGATACTCCCAAGTGGGCATTGCGGGCATCCGTTCAGGTTGCTTCGGGGAGGCATAACGTAGCCTGTAGCCTATGCCCGCTCAGAAAAAGACGGCCAGCAGTCTGTTCACAGCTGTGCTCGGCACCCTCGGATTCAGTGTCCTCGCCGGGCTGCTGGTGACCGTCATGATCGCGCCCGCGCTCGCGGTGACCGGCATCACGGCCAACAACACCATCGGCATCTTCGAGTCGCTGCCCGAGTACATGACCATCGATGCCCAGCATCAGCAGAACGAGATCCTGGCCATGAACCCCGATGGCTCCATCTTCCACATCGCGTCGGTGTACGAGCAGAACCGCGAAGAGGTGTCGCTCGATCAGATGAGCAACAACCTGAAGAACGCCGCGGTCGCGGGCGAAGACCGGCGCTTCTACGACCACGGTGGCATCGACATCCCGTCGGTGGTGCGTGCGGCCGTCGGCAACGCGACCGGGACCTCGGGCAGCGGTGCGTCGACGATCACGATGCAGTTGGTGCGCAACATCCGCGTGCAGCAGGCGTTCAACGAGACCAACCCCGATGGCACACCGGTCAGCGACAAGCAGCGCGCCAAGGACATCGACGCGGCGACCTACCCCGACCTCGGGCGCAAGCTGCAAGAGATGAAGTACGCGATCGGACTGGAGAAGAAGTACACGAAGCAGACCATCCTGGCCGCGTATCTGAACATCGTCGGCATGGGCGGCAACACCTACGGTGTGCAGGCAGCCGCTCAGGAGTACTTCAGCACGACCGCCGACAAGCTGACCGTCGCTCAGGCGGCCAGCCTCATCGCGATCGTGCAGAACCCCGTGCACAACGGACTCTTCAGCCCCAAGAACTACGCGGCCAACCAGGACCGCCGCAACGTCATCCTCGACTTCATGTACACCGAGCACTACATCACCCAGGCGCAGTGGGAGTCGGCGAAGGCCATCAAGGTGGACAGCAAATTCGTGCACCTGTCCAAGCCCACCCAGGGCTGCCTGAACGCGGCCCCCGGGTATCAGTTCGTCTGCGATGACACCGTCAACCGCATCCTCAATTACAACGTCAAGGGCCTCGGCTCGAACAAGGCGGAGGCGGTCGCCAAGTGGAACGCGGGCGGATACAAGGTCTTCGTCTCGATCGTGCCGTCGCTGCAGGACAACGCGAACACCATCGTCAAGCAGTACGCGCCGCCGGATTACGCCCCCTTCCCCGCACTCGGCGCAGCCGCGGTCACCACCGAGGTCGGCACGGGCCGGATCATCGTGATGGCGCAGAACAAGAACTACAACAACGACCCGAAGAACATCCAGCCCAGTACCACCTCGGTGAACTTCGCCGACGACAAGATCTACGGCGGCTCGATCGGATTCCAGCCCGGATCGACGTACAAGCCGTACACCCTGCTCAACTTCCTCAAGTCGGGCCACGGGCTGAATGAGACCTTCGACGCCGGCGTGCGGCAGATCCCGCTGGCCGCGTTCGCGGACAGTTGCGCGGATGCCCAAGGCGGCTGGGGCGGACCCGACTACAAGTTCAAGAACGACGAGAACGAGCAGGGGCCGTACACGATCATGCACGCGACCGCCCGCTCGGTGAACGCGATCTTCTTGCAGATGGGCACCAAGGTCGATCAGTGCGACACCCAGAAGATCGCGATTTCGCTGGGCGTGCATCGGGCCGACGGCAAGCAGGACGGCTCAGACCTGCTCACCAATCCCTCCTGCGTCATCGGTGGGTGCGACAACACCATTGCTCCCCTCACTCAAGCCGCCGCATTCGCGGCCATCGCCGACCACGGGTACTACTGCCACCCCACCATGATCGACAAGATGATCAGCCCCGCGGGAGACACCATCGCGGGCGAGAACCCGAACTGCGGGCAGTCCGACCAGGTGCCGCCGGATGTCGCCGACGCCGCCGCCTACGCGATGGCCGGCGTCATGGTCGGGGGCGGAACGGCCGCGACATCGAACCCGCACGACGGGACGACGTACATCGGCAAGACCGGAACGACCGACGCCTCGGTGCACACCTGGACGGTGGCATCGTCGCACCAGACGTCGACCGCCGTGTGGGTCGGAAACGTCTCGGGCAAGCAGGCTCTTCGCAAGGTCTCGGTCAATCACATCGCGGCCTCGTCGCTTCGCCACGCCATCTTCAAGCCGATCGCCGCGGCCAACGATGCCTATGGCTCCTATGGCGGCGGCGCAGGATTCCCCTCGCCCGGCGCGCAGTTCCTCACCGGCAGCCCGGCGACCGTCCCGACCGGACTGATCGGCGGCTCGGTCGAAGCCGCCCAGCAGGCCATCACCGTCAGTGAGTTGACCTACGCCGACGGCGGCGCGATCGACTCGGATCTGCCCATCGGGCGGGTCGCGGCTCTCGACCCGGGTGAGGGTTCCACGGTTCCCCGCGGCACGACCGTGACGGTCTACACCAGCAACGGACAGGGCGTGACCGCTCCGAACGTGATCGGCGAGGGCTACCCGCAGGGGCAGTCCGACTTCCACAATGCGGGCTTCACGAATATCAGCGAGGCCTGCCAGGCGGCTGCAGTCGGCGATCCACCGAGTTCCATCGGCAAGATCGTCGCCCAGGTGCCGTCGGCCGGCTCCGTGGTCGGAAAGAACACCCCGGTCACGCTGACGGTGCGGCAAGCGACCTGTCCGTGACCCGGTGACGAGGAACGCCGTGAGGGCGCCGTGATGAGCGCGCCGACATGAGCACGTCGAGTCGCACCGCCAGCGCGGTGCTGGCCGGCGCTGCTGTCGCGGGTCTCGGCGCGCTGGCCTGGGGGGTGCTGGTCGAGCGCAACCGATTCACCGTGCGCCATGAACTGCTGCCCGTGCTGCCGCGGGGAGCCCGCCCGCTCACCGTGCTGCACCTGAGCGACCTGCACATGGCTCCGTGGCAGGAGGAGAAGCAGGCCTTCATCCGATCGCTCGTGCGCTACGAACCCGACCTGATCGTCGACACCGGCGACAACCTGGGTCACTCCGACGGGCTGATCGGGGTCAAGGAGGCGCTCGAGCCCTTCGAAGGCGTGGCAGGCGTTTTCGTCCACGGCTCCAACGATTACGTCGGACCGATGTTCAAGAATCCGTTCTCCTATTTCGGCGGCCCATCGCGCCGGCACACGGACGACGTGGAGCGCCTCGACACGGTCGCGCTCGAGTTGTTCTTCGAAGACGAGCTGGGGTGGCTCGATCTCAACAACCACGCCCGGGCCATGGAGATCCGCGGCACGCGCATCGAGTTCTACGGCACCGGCGACGCGCATCGCGGCTGGGACAAACTGGCCGCACTGCCCCGCGCGATCGACGACATGCGTGAGAACGTCGAGTGGTCCGCCGGCACCGACGAGCAGGTGCTCGGGATCGGCGTCACCCACGCTCCGTACCAGCGGGTGCTGAACAGCTTCGTCAATCAGGGCGCCGATGTGATCTTCGCCGGGCACACGCATGGCGGCCAGGTGCGCATCCCGGGCCTGCCGGCTCTGGTGACCAACTGCGACATCCCGCGGGATCAGGCGCAAGGGCTGAGCGTGTGGCGCACCGCCCACGCCAGCGCCTTCCTCGAGGTCTCGGCAGGACTCGGCACCTCGATCTACGCGCCGGTTCGCTTCGCCTGCCCGCCCGAGGCGGTCGTGCTCACGCTCGTCGCGGGCGAGGTGTAGCTGGCCCCGCGCTGGGCGTCGCGCGCCGGACGCGGTGGGCTACGATAGACAGGTTGCCGCCTCACGTGCGCGTCGGGCGACCACGGGGTATGGCGCAGTTTGGTAGCGCGCGTCGTTCGGGACGACGAGGCCGCAGGTTCAAATCCTGTTACCCCGACTCATTCAAGGACATATCCGCTCGGTCGGCCGAGTGATTCGGAACCGCACGCGGCCAGCGCGACCAGTTTCAGTCGGACAATTCGCGCGGGGTAGCGATCACGTCCACGAGCGCGCCATTGCGCCAGACGGTGATCTCGATCGGGCGGTCGATCGCTCCCTCGACCATCAGCTTCTGCACGGCCGTCACGGTGACCACCGGCCGATGGTCGAGCGATACGACGACGTCGCCCCGGCGCAGTCCGGCCAGGGCCGCGGGGCTGGCGGGTGAGACGTCCGTGACCTGGAAGCCGGTCGCCGAGCCGATCTTCGCCACCAGGGCCGGCGCCAGTCGGATCTCGGCTCCCGCGATGCCCAGCCACGCCCGGCGGACCCGGCCCGCCGTGGTCAGGGCCTCGATGATCTCGCGCGTCGTGGTGTTGATCGGAACCGCGAGCCCGACGCCGACCCCGGCGACCGCGGTGTTCACCCCGACCATGCGTCCGGCGTGGTCGGCGAGCACGCCGCCGCTGTTGCCGGGGTTGAGGGCGGCGTCGGTCTGGATCACCTCGTCGACGATGCGGCCGTTCGTGGTCGGCAGCGAGCGGCCGAGCGCCGACACGATGCCGGCCGTGACGCTTCCGGCCAGGCCGAGTGGATTCCCGAGTGCCACGACGAGCTGCCCGACCACCAGCGTCGCGGCGTCTCCGAGTTCGAGCGCGGGCGGAGTCGACCCGCGCGCCCGGAGCACGGCCAGGTCGGACAGCGGATCGCTTCCGGCGATCCGGGCGTCGACGACCGTTCCGTCGGCGAAGACGGCCTCGCACGAGCGGGCGTTCCGCACCACGTGAGCGCTGGTCAGCAGCAAGCCGTCGTCGCTGATCACGCTCGCGCTGCCGGACCCGCCTCCGCGCGCGGATTCCACGTGAATGCTCGCGACGCTCGGCAGCACTCGCTCCGCGACCGCCACGACCGTGCGCGAATAGGCGTCGAGCGCGTTGGCATCATCCATAGCCACCATTAGCGAACGCGACCGGGCCGCGCAGGTGCATTTTCGCTGCGGGCAGAATCGGCGCGGCCAGTGCCATGGCCCGACGGCGAGCTACTTGCTGCTCCCGTTCGAGCAGGTCTGCTGCGCGGCGTTCTGCCCGGTGATCGCGGCGGGAAGCGTGGTGAGGTTCGTCACCGGCGGCGGCGTCCGGACGATGCCGCCCTTCTCCTTGGCCTGCACCGGCTTGCCGCCCGTGGTCGCGGTCGGAGTCGGCGTCGGGGTCGGGGCGACCGACGGCGCGGTCGAGAGCACGGCTCCGCGCCCGGGCTTGCCGGTGAGCTGCACCGCGAGGTCGTTGACGAGCGCGCTGTTGACCGCGGCATCCAGGCCCGGAACCGGCACCACACGGTTGGGGAACGCCGCGCTGCTGCCGCTCGGGTATTGGATCATCACGATGTTCTCGAGCGGCACACCTTTCAAGGCGAGGGCGAGGCTCACCATCGTGTCGAGCCCGCTCAGTGAGTCGGAGAGCTGCATGTTGTGCGTGGCCGCCGACGCCAGGGAGTACAGCTCGAGCGGGTTCTTGAGCACCCCGTCGCTCTCGATCTTGCGGGCAAGGGCCGACAGGAAGACCTCCTGGTTGCTGATCCGGCCGAGGTCGCTGCCATCGCCGACGCCGTGCCGGCTGCGCACGAAGGCCAGCGCGTCGCCGCCCTGGAGGGTGTGGTCGCCCGCCGACAGAAAGCTGCCGGTATAGGGGTCTTTGATCGAGTGGGCGACGCAGACGGTGACTCCGCCGACCGCGTTCGACATGGCCGCCACGCCGTCGAAGCTGATGGATGCGGCATAAGGGATCGTGATCCCGGTCAGCTTCTCGATGGTCAGCACCGGGCACGCCAGGCCGCCGCGCGACAGCGTGGCGTTGAGCATCCGATTGCTCGACGCCGGGTAGTAGCCGCCGTTCGGTGACGGGCACGGTGGCAGATTCAGGATGAGGTCGCGCGGAAAGCTCACCACCATCGCGCTGCGGTGGTCCTGCGCGATGTGCAGCAGGATCGTCACGTCGTTGTTGCCGGCGCCGGAACTGCCGGCCAGCTGATCCTTGCTGCTGAACTCTCCGCCCTGGCCGGTGCGGGTGTCGGTGCCGACCAGCAGCAGGTTGACCCCGCCCGAGATGGCGGCGATCCCGGGGGGCGCCGTTGCCCCGTTGACGTGGCTCAGGTGCACGCCCGACTGGATCGAGCTGGTGAGACGTGTGACGGCGATTCCGGCGACCGCCACCGTGCTCACCAGGACGACCGCCAGGGCGATCGCGATCGTGCGGAACACGGCTCCGACCGCGCGCGACCGCCGCAGTCGCCCGTGACGGGCGAGCGGGTGCGGGCGGTCGTGTGATCGCCTGCCTGAGAATGAGGCCACCGAGCAATAGTGACAAACTCCGCCTGAGACAGCACCGATGACGCGCGCAACCCTATTCTGTGACTGTCTGGTGACCGCGATCATCCCGAGAGGACCATCGGCGTGCTGAACGGGTTGATCCATGCGGTCCGCGAGCGCAGCATGACGCTCCGGAACATGGATCGCCTGCTGCGGTGGGCGACCGGGATCACGGCAGCGGGCATCGTCCTCGCCGCGATCCTGCTGCTGATCCGCGAGCTGCCGCTGGGGTCCGTCGCGATCGGGTCGTTCGACGACGAACAGGTGTCGCTCAATGAGCCGCTCTTCGTCGGATCCATCGGGTTGCTCGCGCTGGGCTGCGGGTTCCTGGTCGCGGGCGCCCTGTTCGCGCGAGCCATCGTCGCGGTCATCACCGTGCTCCTGGTCGTGCTGGTCGTCGGATGGCAGACCGGCGTGCTCGGCATCGCCGGACTGTCCGCGCTCCTGCCGGACTGGGCACTTTGGACGACACGGGCCTTTCTGCTCGGCATCGCCGCCATCGCGGTGACGACGCTGGCGGTACGTCGCCGTCTGCCAGCGGGCAGTCCGCGGGTGCAGGCGTTCCGTGCAGCGGTGACGATCACCGTTCCGGCCGCCTTCCTCGGCTTCTTCGTCGTGCTGGGCATCGCCAGTCCCGTGCTGAACGGCCTCACCCTGTTCCCCATGTCGGTCGGCGTTCTGATGCAGGCCGTGTCGTTCTTCGCCACCCCGATGCTGATGATCACGGCGATCGACTTCGGCGAGTGGGGTGAGCTCGCCGGTGACCGGCTCGCGGCAATCCGGGCGCCGAGGCGCAGGCCGGCCGGCTCGCGCGGCAGCGCCGTCATCGCTGCGGCGGCTCTGTGCGTCGTCGCGGTGGTCGTCGGCATCCTGATCGGCACCGGGACGGTGACCGACCGACTCGGCTACCTGCTGCAGTCCGTGGTCGTTCTCGGGGTCGTGCTCGCGGTGCTCATCGGTGTGGGCAGGCTGCTGCGCATCCCCGGCAGCGGCCGCCGCGTCGCGCCGGGCTTCACCTCGCTGTTCGTCGTCTGCGCGATCCTGACCTGGATCGTCACCGGAGCCACCGGACTGGTCGTCGGCGTGTTCGCATCGCCCGCCGCACTTGCTCCGGTCAGCGAACACGGCGACTACACCTCGACCGCGAACGTGCACAGCATCACCGGCGTGAGCGGAGCAAGCGCTCTGGTGCCCGTGGGCTGGGAGGTGACCTCCGACGGCGCCCGCACGATCGACGTGCTGCGAACCGTCTTCCCCGACACCACGCGCGGCACCGTGCTGATCACCCGCGCCGCCGCCGACGCGACCCTCGACACGCTGCTGCAGCAGACTCAGTCGACGGCCGCGGGTTCTCCTGTCGCCGATGGCGCCTGGCAGCGGCAGGCGATCACGGAGCAGGACGGCTCAGCCGGGAGGATCTGGCTCGGCAACGCATCCGACGCGCGCTCGACGGGGCTGGTGATCGTCGCGACCGCGGTCGGACCGGACCCGGATGCTGCCTTCCGTCAGTTCGAGGCGGTCGTGCGCACCACTCGGCCGAGTGGCACCGCGGCGGTCACCCTGCCCAGCATCCTCCGCGAGAACGGGAACGCACACCCGCCCACGGCCGAGCAGCCTGATCAGGACCTGGTGCCGGCGGTCGGCGCGGGGTTCACGGCGCTGGTGGGCATCCTGGCCACGCTGCTCGTGCTGGCAGTGGGACGGCGGCGACCCTCCTGGCGGCCCGGGCTGCTCTACGCGGGCGTCGTCGGCGCGATCGCTCTCGCCGCCGCCTCAGACTCCATCGGGCGGGAACTCTTCGGCCGGAACAGCTGGTGGCCCATCCTGACGATCGGTGGCGTCGTCGCTGCCACGGGAGTGCTCGGCGGCGGTGCGCTGCTGATCGGTCGGTGGAGCGGAGCGCGTTGGGCCTCGCGGCTTCCGCTCCCGCTGCTCGGGCTGCTCGGCGCCGTCATCGTTCTCGGCGTCCTGAACCGGCTCTATTCCGTCGCTCTCGAGGCCGCCGCCGCCCCGATCTGGGCCGCGGTCCTGATCCTGGTGGCCGTGGGCTGGGATCTCGCGATGTCGGGGGAATCGATCACGAATCGCTCGACGCCCGGGTTCCCGCGAGCCACCAGGGTCATTGCGTTCTGCGGGTACCTGCTGGTGCTGGTGAGCGCGATTGTGTTCTTCGCTGGGCAGTTGTCGGCGGCGACCGGCGCCCCGGTGGCGGAGTCCTACTTCGAACCCGAATCGGTGACTCAGGCCGCGATGTTCCGGATCGCCCTTCCCGTCTTCATCCTGATCTTCCTGCTGCAGGCGGCGCGCGCGGACGCGCCGCTCCCTGAAGGCCGGGTGGCAATCGCGTCAGAAGGACCTCCGCAGGCGTGATCCGCGCGACACCGGGCGGCAGGCTGGATGGAGATGTTTGCTCTTTCCTCTCAGCCCATCGCCCACCGAGCCGACCCCGCCCCCCGTGCGGTCGACTCGCGGCTCCGCCGCAGTGACGCCCTCGACGGCTTGCGCACGCTCGCCGTCGCATTCGTGGTGCTCTACCACTTCCATGTGCCGGGCTTCGGCGGCGGTTTCATCGGGGTGAACGTGTTCTTCGTGCTCTCGGGCTACCTGATCACCTCGATCCTGATCCGCGAGCACCGCGCCACCGGGCGGATCCGGCTGGGCGCGTTCTGGCTGCGCCGCCTGCTGCGGCTCTACCCGGCCCTGCTGGTCATGGTGCTGGTCGGGGTGACCCTCTGGGTGCTGCTGGGCAACGACGGCGGCGCGACTCTGGCTCCGCAGAGCGCCGCACTGCTCGCGCTCAGCTACACCGGCAACCTCGCGCGCAGCCTGGCGCGCGTGTCTCAGGGGGTGTTCTCGCCGACCTGGAGCCTGGCGACCGAGGAGCAGTTCTACCTGATCTGGCCACCCATCCTGTTCCTGCTGCTCTCGAAGCGCGCCCGCACCGGGCTGGTGATCGGCGCGCTGGCCGTGCTTGTCGTGGCTTCCAGCGCCGCCGGCTGGCTGCTCTACGACGACCGTGGCGGGTCGGCAACACCCGACATCTACTTCAACCCGGTCTTCAACGTCGCCCCCCTGCTGATGGGCTGCATTCTCGCGCTCGGCCTCTCGGGCGAGCGCATGCGGCGAGCGCTCGCCGGCCGCCTCGGAACCGTGCTCGCCGTGACCGGGTTGGCGGGCATCCTCGCCATTCAGTTCACGATCACGGCGGACTGGAAGCAGCTGCCCGCGGTGTTCGGCCTGGTGCTCCCGGCGGTCGGACTGGCCACCGCCTGCTTCATCGCCGGCACCGCGGCGCGGCGATCATTCGTCTCGCGCGCGCTGTCGTGGCGTCCGCTGGCCTGGTTCGGCCGCAACATGTCGTATTCGCTCTACCTCTGGCACGTCGTGGTGCTCGACCTGGTGCTGATGACGCTGAGCGGCCCCCTCGCCCGCGTGGTGGCGATCGCGCTCGCCCTGGTCGCCGCGGGGCTCAGCCACTTCCTGGTCGAACGGCCGTTCGGCCGGCTCAAGGAGCGCTGGGAGCCCCGACCGACCGCCCGGCAGCTGTCGGCGTGAGCCAGAACAGCGACGACGCCCCGCCCTCGACGTGCTCGGCGAGCGCCGCGTTGAACACCCGATTGTGCTCGGAGGTGATGTGAGCCTGGAAGGCCGCCTCGTCGCGATACGCCTCGATCACCACCCAGCGGCGTGCGTCATCCTCGCGGGTGAACGGGTCGAACGCCAGGCATCCCGACTCGGCACGGACCTCGGCCGCGTAGCCCGCGACGAGTTCGGCGACCCGCGCCTCGGAACCTCCACGCGCGGTGAACTCGGCGATGAGGTGCTTCGGGCTCATGCGCTCGCGGCACCCGTCATGATGGCGACGGCCTCCGTCATGGAATGCGTCTTCGGGGTGATCACGGCGGCCCGCTTGCCGAGCCGTTGGATGTGGATCCGGTCGGCGACATCGAAGACATTCGGCATGTTGTGGCTGACCAGGATGACCGGGATCCCCTCGTCGCGGAGGCGCACGATGAGCTCGAGCACCTGATTGGTCTCGCGGACGCCGAGTGCCGCGGTCGGCTCGTCGAGCACGACGACCTTCGAACCGAAGGCCGCCGCGCGCGCCACCGCGACCGCCTGACGCTGACCGCCCGACAGATTCTCGATCGCGACGGTGACGTCTTGCAGCGTCGAGATGCCCAGCCGGTCCAGTTCGGCCTTGGCGTTCGCGCGCATCAACTTGGTGTCGAGCACTCGGAACACACTGCCCGCGATCCCCCGCCGCCTGAGCTCGCGCCCCAGGTACAGGTTCGACGCGATGTCGAGCGCGGGCGACACGGCCAGCCCCTGGTACACCGTCTCGATCCCATGGTGCTTGGCATCCTGCGGACGGCGGAACTGCACCTGCTTGCCGTTCAAGTCGATCTCGCCGCTGTCCGGGATCTCAGCCCCGGTCAGGCATTTGATGAGCGTGGACTTGCCCGCACCATTGTCGCCGATGACCGCGAGCACCTCGCCCTGGTACAACTCGAGGTCGACCCCGTCGAGGCCGACCACCCGGCCGTAGGTCTTCACCAGGCCGGTCGCCTTCAGAACGGGTTGGGTGAAGGGAAGCGTCGAGGTCGGGCGGCGATCCTCTGAGATGGTCACGAGCGCACCTTCCTGATCCACTGGTCGAGCGAGACGGCGACGATGATGAGCACACCCACCGCGAGGGTCTGATACAGAACGTCCAGCCCGGCCAGAGCGAGGCCGTTGCGGAACACCCCGACGATCAGGGCGCCGAGCAACGAGCCCCACAGCGTCCCCCGGCCGCCGAACAGGCTGGTCCCGCCGATCACGACCGCCGTGATGGAATCGAGGTTGAGGTCGGCGCCCGCGTTCGGGCTGGCGGCATCCGCTCGTCCGATCTGGATCCAGGCACCGACCGCGAGGATCGCACCGGCAACCACATACACGCTGACCAGCACGCGGTTCACGCTGATGCCGGTCAGCCGGGCGGCCTCCTTGTCGTCGCCGACCGCGTAGACGTGCTTGCCCCACGCGGTGCGCCCCAGCACGAACGCCATGATCACGTAGAGCACCAGCATGAGCACCACGCCATAGGTGACCCCGACGCCGAACACGGGGAACGTGGCGCCGGTCGCCGTGATCAGAGCGGGGATGTCCTGGCCGATGACCGAGGCGCTGTTCGAGTAAAGCAGGGTCAGCGCGATGAAGATGTTGAGAGTGCCGAGGGTGACGATGAACGGCGGCAACTTCAGCCGGGTCACCAGCAGGCCGTTGACGGCTCCGGCGCCCAGACCGACGAGCAAGCCCAGAAGCAGCGACAGGACGGCCGGCACATGATTGTGGCTCGCGGTCTGCGCGACGACCATCGATGCGAGCACCATGATGGCGCCGACCGAGAGGTCGATGCCGGCGGTCAGGATGATCAGCGTCTGACCGATGGCCAGTGTTCCGACGACCGCGACCTGCTGCGTGATCAGCGACAGGTTGTTGACGAAGAAGAAACGGGGACTGATGACCCCGAAGACGACGACCGCCACGACCAGGACGATCCCCGGGCTCAACGCCGGGTAGCGGTGGAGGAGGTTTCGCACCCGGGCGAGCGGAGTCCTGCGGTCGAGGAACTCGGCGGCGAGGTCGGGTGCGGATGGTGCCGCCGCGGCGGCCTTGGCGCGGTCTGCGCTCACGAGATCCTTCTTCATGGTGATCGGCACCGGTCGGGCGCCCGATTCTTCGAGCGCCCGACCGGTGCTTCAGGTGGAGTTCGCCGGACTACTTGCCCCAGCAGATCTTGGCGCCGTCGGCGCTCGAGATGCTGGGCAGCCCGGTGACGGGCTTGTCGGTGATGAGCTGAGATCCGGTGTTGAAGAAGTCCAGACCGTCGGAGACGCTCGGCTTCTTGCCGGTCTTGGCGAGCTTCACGATGGCGTCGATTCCGAGCGAAGCCATCTTCGACGGATACTGCTGGCTCGTCGCGCCGATGATTCCCTTCGAGACCTGATCGACGCCGGTGCACCCTCCGTCGATCGCGACCAGGATGGTCGACTTCTCGGTGCCCGCGGCCTTGAGCGCCTGGTAGGCACCATACGCCGCAGGCTCGTTGATGGCGTAGACCAGGTTGATGTTCGGGTTCTTCGACAACAGGGTCTCCATCGCGGTGCGGCCATCGGCCTCATCGCCGTTCGACGGCTGGTTGCCGACGATCGTGTAGTCGCCGCCCTTGCCACCGGTGTAGCTGCCGGTCGGGTCTTCGTCGCCGTTCTTGGTCTTGTCCTTCGTGGGAATCCCCATCCCGGTCAGGAAGCCCTGGTCGCGGTCGTAGTCGACGGATGCGACCTGGTTGCTGAACAGGTCCACCAGGCCGATCACGGCCGCCTTGCCATCCAGCTGGGCGGCAGCCCACTTGCCGATGGCCTCGCCCGCGGCGAAGTTGTCGGTCGCGAAGGTGATGTCGACCGTGTTGGCCGGGTCGGGAGCGGTGTCGAGCGCGATCACGTACAGCCCGGCCTTGCGCGCCTTGGCGATCGCGCTGTTCACGGTCGAATCGGTGGGCGTGATCAGGATGCCGCGGTCACCGCGCGAGATCGAGTCCTCGATGGCCTGGATCTGGGTTGCGGCGTCGCCGTCCTTCTTCCCGGCGGCCAGCGTGAGCTTCACTCCGGCTTTGGCGGCGTCCGCTTTGGCGGCGTCCTCCATCGCAACGAAGTAGGGGTTGGTCGTGGTCTTGACGATCAGTGCCACGCCGATCGGGCCATTGGCGGCCCCGCCGGACGTTCCCGAACAGCCGGCCAGGCCGACCGCGGCGAGTGATGCAACGGCTGCGACGGCGAGGATGCCGCGGAGCCGGTGACGAGTCATGCTGGGATTCAACATCGAATCTCCCTCTTGGGTGGGGTGGAGGAGCACCGATTGACACCGGTGTCATCTGCTAGGTATAGCCGAGCAGTCCCGCTATAGTCAAGTGCCGCCCCAGAATGGAAACCAGCAGTGACACCGATGTCTGAATCGCAGGATGAGCCCGGACGACGTCCGCACGCCACCATGCGCGATGTCGCGGCGCTGGCGGGCGTCGGGCTCAAGACCGTCTCGAGGGTTCTCAATGACGAGCCCAATGTGTCGGCTGCCACGATCAAGCGCGTGATGGATGCGGCCGCCCGCCTCGACTACCGGCTGAACCTGTACGCGGGCGATCTCAAACGCGCGGACCGCAGGGCGCGCACCATCGGATTGATCGTCGGCAGCGTCGCCAACCCGTTCTCGGCGGCGGTGAACCGCGGTGTCGAGGATGTGGCGGCGACCCGCGCGACAGCGGTCTTCGCGTCGAGCCTCGACGAAGACCCCAAGCAGGAGACCCGGATCATCTCCGAGATGCTCGGCCGTCGGGTGGACGCGCTGATCCTGACCACCGTGAAGCGCAATCAGAGTCATCTGGTCAAGGAGCAGGAGCGGGGCACGGTTCTCGTGTTCGTCGACCGCATGCCGACCGGCATCGCCGCGGACACGATCGTCACCGACAACTTCGAGGCGGCGGGCACCGCGGCCCGGCACCTCCTCGAGCACGGTCATCGACGCATCGCCTACCTGGGCGACGATGCCCAGCTCTGGACCGCGCAGGAGCGCAAACGCGGATTCCACGCCGCGCTCGCCGAAGCCGGAATCGATACCAGCGCGGTACCGACGATCGAAGATCAACGCGACGAGGCCGGAGCCGCGGTGTCGGTCGGCCGGCTGCTCGACTCGCCGAACCCGCCGACCGCGCTGTTCACGGCGCAGAACCTGGTGACGATCGGCGCGATCCGAGCCCTGCGCGATCGCGGCCTGCAGCACCAGGTCGCCCTGATCGGATTCGACGACATCTCGCTCGCCGACATGCTCGAGCCCGGGATCACCGTGCTCGCCCAGGACCCCTACCGGATCGGCCGGCTCGCCGCGGAGCGGGCCTTCGCCCGGCTGGATGGCGACCGCGGCGAACCGCAGCTTCTTGTCGTGCCGAGCCGGCTCATCGCTCGGGGCTCGGGCGAGATCCGCCCGGGAGCCGGGTCGTGACCGGGGTCGTGGTGATCGGCGATGTGCTCATCGACGAGTTGATCGACGAGCGGGAGTCCCATTCCGTTCCCGGCGGCTCGGGGTTGAACGTCGCGGTCGGGCTCGCGGTTCTCGGGGTGCCCTCCGCTCTGGTCGGCATGATCGGTGACGATGCCGACGGCCGCCGGATCCGCGCCTACCTGGATGACTGGGGCGTTCCCTTCCTGGCGACCATCGGACCACACGGCACCGGACGCGCGATCTCGGGCCGCAGCGGAGGCGAGCCCACGTATCGCTTCACCCGGGCGAGCGTAGAGCGCCGCATCCGCGTCGATCCGCCCGTGGCCGCGCTCGTGGCGGACGCCGGAGTGGTCGCCATCAGCGGTTTCCCCTTCGATCGCGACGATCAGGTCGACGGCCTGATCGGACTGATCGGTCGGTCGGGAGCCTTGGTAGCAGTCGATCCCAACCCCCGCAGCGGCATGATCGTGGATCGCGACGCCTTCCGGGCCGGACTCGAGCGTGTCGCTGCGACCGCGGCTCTCATCAAGTTGTCCGACGAGGATGCGCACCTGCTCTACGGGCAGCCGCTCGACCTGGTGATCGATCGGTACCTGTCGCTGGTGTCGCTCGCCGTCCTGGCCACGACCGGAGCACGCGGCGCCTCGCTTCACACGCGCAGCTCGGTCGACGCACGCGGGATCGTGCACGACCCGCGCCCGATCGTCGACACCATGGGAGCGGGCGACGCCACGTTCGCGGTGGCACTCGCCGCCCTCGCCCGGGCCGAGCCGGGCACGTCGATCGACTGGCCGAGCGTTCTCGACGCCGCCATGTCGACCGCCGCCGAGACCATCCGGCATCCGGGAGCCCTGCTGCGCCGGCATCCGGGCGAGCGGGATGAGGAGCCGCCGCTCAGCTGAAGTCGGCGTCCGGCGCTGTCCCGTAGCTGAAGTCGAGCCGCGGACGACGACCGCGGTTGAGCACCCCGCCGCTTTCTTCGAGGTAGCAGGCGCCGCACAGCGGCTCGTAGCTCACCTCGCGCGCCCCGTCGATCGCGACCTGGTCGCCGTCGAACACGAACACCCCGTCGACCTTGCGCGCATTGAACATCGCCTTGCGGCCACACCGGCAGATCGTCTTGAGCTCTTCCAGCGAGTGCGCGATCTCGAGCAGCCGCCGACTGCCGGGGAACGCGACGGTCTGGAAGTCGGTGCGGATGCCGTACGCCAGCACCGGCACGTCCTCTTCGATCGCGATGCGCAGCAGATCGTCGACCTGGGATTCGCTGAGGAACTGCGCCTCGTCTACCAGGAAGCAGCTGACGTCTTTCGACGACTCGCGGATCACCCGGGCGCGCTCCCGCATGAACCTCGCAAGCACGTCCTCCTCGGGCGCGATCGTGAAGTCGACGGCGCGTGTGGCTCCGAGCCGCGACACGATCGAGTTGTCGCCGCGCGAATCGATCGCGGGCTTGGCCAGCAGGACGCGCTGGTCGCGTTCCTCGTAGTTGTACGCGGCCTGCAGCAGCGCGGTGCTCTTACCGCTGTTCATGGCCCCGTAACGGAAATACAGCTTCGCCACTCAGCAGCTCCCGATCAGGCTCACTCGAGGAACCCGTCTTCGGCGGCACGCCGGATCAGATCGGCCTTCTTGCTGGCCGGCCGCCCGACCTTGGCATACTTCTCACGCACGCGCCGCAGGTAGGTCTTGGCCGTCTCGTACTGCACGTTCATGTGCGAGGCGACCTCGGTCGTGCTGAAACCCGAGACGTAGAGCTTGAACGCCTCCTCCTCGCCGTGGCTCAGCTTGGGGCGGATCTGCGGGCTGGCTCCGAGCGGGAGCGGACGCCAGGGATGCGGGTGCGCACCATCGCTGGCCATCCCCATCACGCGGCGCGCGGCATCCATCACCTGCGCCATCGGCACCGACTTGGACAGGAACTCGGCCGCGCCCGCCGCGAGCGCGCGGTCGCGAGCCTCGTCGGTGTCGACGCTCGACAGCACGATCACCTTCGCACCCGCCGCGCGGCAGGTGCGCACGCGCGCCTCGATCGATACCGCCTCTTTCAGCTGGAAGTCGATGAACACGAGCTCGGTGGGGAACGCCGGGCTGTGCACGAGTTGCAGCCAGGTTGCAGCGGAGAGAACGACGTCGAAGTCGCGGGCGTGCTGGCCGATCCAGCTGCTGAGGCTGTCGAGAAGCACCTCGTGGTCGTCGAGCAGGGCAAGACGAACTCGGGTTGGCGGGGTCGGCCCGTGATGTTGGTCCTGGTCCGCACCGGGGGTCCACGACGTGGATGTCGCGGGGTGGTCAGTGACGCTCATGGGCCAAGTTTAGGCGGATGGGGTACATCCCAGCCGGGAGGCTGGCGCGTCGAAATGGCCGGTCAGCACCGGGACTCAGAACAGGGTCGGCTGGAGCGCGGCAGCGGCCGCGGGGCTCAGTTCGGCCGCGATCAGGGGTGGAATCGCCCGCGCGGAGGTGGCATCGAGGATCGCGCCGGCCGCGCTCGCGCTCGTCCGTGCCCGCACCACCCCGGTTGCCGGGTCGAGCGGAGTCGGCCGGTCGAGCCCGTGCCTGCGCAGCAGTGGCTGCACTCGGGCCGCGAGCCAGCGGCGGTACTCCTTCGGGGCATAGGAGCCGCCGCGGTACATCTCGGCGTACCGGGCGACCAGGTCTGGATGCTCGCGCGCGATCCAGGCCAGGTACCACTCGCGCGCGCCGGGCCGCAGATGCAGGGCGGAGTAGGCGACCGAGGTGGCGCCGGCATCCGCGATCGCCTCGAGCGCGCGGTCGAGGTGCGCGATGGAGTCGGTGAGGTAGGGCAGCACCGGCATGAGGAACACCGCGCAGGGCAGGCCGGCCTCGCGCGCGGCCCGCACCGTGGCCAGGCGGGCCGCCGTGCTGGGCGTACCGGGCTCGACCGACTGCTGCAGCTCGTCGTCGTAGACCGCGATCGACATCGACAGGTCGACGGGAACCTGCTCTGCGGCCTGCTGCAGCAGCGGCAGGTCGCGCCGCAGCAAGCTCCCTTTCGTCAGGATGCTGAACGGCGTGCCGGATGCCGCGAGCGCCGCGATGATCCCCGGCATCAGTCGGTAGCGACCCTCAGCCCGTTGGTAGGGATCGGTGTTGGTGCCCAGCGCGACCGGATGATGCCCCCAGCTCGGCTTGGCCAGCTCCTTCTCGAGCACCTCGGCCACATTGACCTTGACGATGATCTGCGAGTCGAAGTCCTTGCCGGCGTCGAGGTCGAGATAGGTGTGGGTGTTGCGGGCGAAGCAGTAGAAACAGCCATGGCTGCATCCCCGGTACGGGTTGATCGTCCAGCCGAACGGCAGTGCCCCGACGTTGCCCGGCACGTGGTTCAGGGCGCTCTTGGCGAGCACCTCGTGAAAGGTGATGCCGGCGAACTCGGGAGTCTGCACCGAGCGCACCAGCGAGCTGAGTTTGACCAGGCCCGGCAGCGCGTCGCCCTGCTCGACCTCGATCTCCTGCCCGCTCCACCTCATCCTCCCAATAGAACACATGTTCGAATGTCCGTCAAGGCGGGTAGCATTTCTCCATGGCCGACAAGCCGATCGTGCACTGCGCCGACGCCGAGGAATGGCGGCGCTGGCTCGCCGCCCACGCGGCCGACAGCGACGGCATCCGGCTGGCGATCGCCAAGAAGGGCGGCGATCACACCAGCGTCAGCTACGCCGAGGCGATCGACGAGGCGCTCTGCGTCGGGTGGATCGACGGGCAGAAGTGGTCGCTCGACGACCACTACTTCTTGCAGGGGTTCGGGCCGAGGCGTGCCCGCAGCATCTGGTCGCGCATCAATCGCGACAAGGCGCTGGCGCTGATCGAGGCGGGCCGCATGCTGCCACCCGGCCTGGCCGAGGTCGAGCGGGCGAAGGCCGACGGCCGGTGGGATGCCGCGTACGCGGGTTCGAAGACGATCGAGGTCCCGACCGAGCTGCGGACCGCTCTCGACGCGGAGCCGCGCGCCGCCGCGTTCTTCGAGACGCTGTCCGCGCAGAACCGCTTCGCGATCCTGTTCCGCCTGGGCAACGTCAAGAAGGCCGAGACCCGTGCGCGCAAGGTCGACGAGTACGTGGCCATGCTGGTGCGCGGCGAGACGATCTACCCGCAGAAGCCTCGGTAGCCGTCACTCGCGGTGCGTGCTCCGCGCGCTCGACGACAGAGCTCAGACCGCCAGTTCGAGTTCCTGGGCGGTGGCCACGAGGATCTTCTTCGCGGTCGCCTTGTTGTTCGACAGCGACGAGCCGTAGCTCGGGATCATCTTCTCGACCTGCGGCGTCCAGCCGGCCATGCGGTCGGGGAAGCACTTGGCGAGCACGTCCAGCATGATCGGGACGGCCGTCGAGGCTCCCGGCGAGGCGCCGAGCAGGCCGGCGATCGAACCATCGGCCGACGAGACCACCTCGGTGCCGAACTGGATGACCGGCTTGCCCTGGGCATCCCGTTTCATGATCTGCACCCGCTGGCCGGCCGTGATCAGGTGCCAGTCGCCCTTCTTGGCGCGTGGAGCGAACTGCTGGAGCGCCCGGTGCTTGGCGTTCGAGCTGGCCAGCAACTGCCCGATCAGGTACCAGACCAGCGAGAGGTTGGTCAGGCCGGCGCCGATCATGGTGCCCAGGTTGTGCCAGCGGATCGAGCCGACGAGGTCCCACCAGGAACCCGTCTTCATGAACTTGGGCGAGAAGCCGGCATAGGGGCCGAAGAGCAGGCTGGCCCGGCCATCGACCACGCGGGTGTCGAGGTGCGGAACCGACATCGGCGGCGAGCCGACCGCCGCCTTGCCGTACACCTTGGCCCGGTGCTGAGCGACGAGGGTCGGATCGTCGGTGCGCAGGAACTCGCCGCTGATCGGGAAGCCGCCATAGCCGCGGATCTCGCGGATGCCCGACTTCTGCAGCAGCTGCAGGGCCGCACCGCCCGCACCGACGAACACGAAGCGGGCCGTGAGCTCGAGCGGGGTGCCGCCGACGTCGTGGCGGATGCCGAGGTGCCACAATCCGTCGCGCTTCTTGCGCAGGCTGGTCACGCGGTGCTCCAGCTTCAGCTGGGCACCCGACGCCACCAGGCCGTCGAGCAGCAGCCGGGTCAACGAGCCGAAGTCGACGTCGGTGCCCGCGGTGATGCGCGTGGCGGCGATCGGCTCGTCCCTGCGGCGGCCGGGGATCAGCAGGGGCGCCCACCCGCGGATCACGGCGGCGTCGTCGCTGAACTCCATCCCGGCGAAAAGTGGATGATCTTTGAGCGCTTCGAACCGGCGACGCAGGTAGTCGACGTTGTCCTGCCCCCACACGAAGCTCATGTGCGGAACCGGGTTGATGAAGCGGTCCGGCTCGGGCAGCATCCCCTCGCTCACCAGGAAGGACCAGAACTGGCGGGTGACCTGGAACTGCTCGTTGACCTTCACCGCCTGGGTGATGTCGATGGTTCCGTCGGCCTTCTCGGGCGTGTAGTTCAGCTCGCACAGGGCCGAATGCCCGGTGCCCGCGTTGTTCCACGGGCTCGAGCTCTCGAGGGCGACGTCGCCCAGGCGCTCGAGGATCGTGATCGACCAGGTGGGCTCCAGCTCGTGGAGCAATGCCCCCAGCGTCGCGCTCATGATTCCGCCGCCGATCAGGGCGACATCGACGGGTTCGGACACGTGCTCCAGTCTAAGCGGGGGCCAATCGGGCCGCCGGGCCCGCGCGCACGCAGCGGGGGCAAGAAGTGCGGTTCTTTAGAGTCCGAGCCGGGTCAACGCGGCATCCATTTCGACAGCCAAGTGCGCGTAACCGGCGTCGTTGGGGTGCAGGCCGTCGGAGGCCATCCACTCGGGGTGATGCTCGATCCAGTGCGAGGCCCCCGGGATGTAGTCGGCGCCGATCGCCTTCGCCTC